>Ga0302291_10000130_pt1 | contig 18697 bp, 19 predicted proteins | sample III_Fen_N1_4_FD_194548 | JGI IMG/M metagenome (GOLD analysis project Ga0302291, IMG submission 194548) | Peat permafrost microbial communities from Stordalen Mire near Abisko, Sweden - III_Fen_N1_4 | ecosystem: Environmental > Terrestrial > Soil > Wetlands > Permafrost | place: Sweden: Abisko... | reverse complement strand
ATGTGCTACTATGTCGCACATGGAGCGTGTCGGAATCCGTGAGCTGCGCCGGGAGGCGAGCCTGATCCTGCGCCGGGTGGCCGCGGGCGAGACGGTGGAGATCACCGACCGGGGTCGTCCCGTGGCCGTCCTGCTGAAGACCATGCCCACTGGCCTGGCGCGGCTCGAGCGCGAGGGACTCCTGCGTCGAGCGGAGGCCGACCTCCTGGACCTCGTGCCCGTCCGCCTCCCGCCGGACGCCGACGCGCCGTCGCGGCTCGTCTCGGAGGGACGATCCGATTGAGTGCCCTCTACGTCGATAGTTCGGCATTCGTCAAGCTGGTCGTCGAGGAGACGGAGTCGGTGGCCGTGCGGGCCTACCTGGCCGCCCGCGACGCGCGTCGCGTGTCGTCAGCCCTGTTGCGCACGGAATCCCTGCGCGCGGTTCGCCACCTAGGCCCCGATGCGCTGGCCACGGTCAGGGAAGGCCTGCGGCGGATCGACCTCATCGGGGTCGACGACAGGATCCTGGACGGGGCCGGCATCCTGGAACCGCGGGTGCTCCGAACCCTGGACGCGATCCACCTCTCGACAGCGCTGGCCGTCGGCGACGATCTCGAGGCCATCGTGACCTACGACGATCGGATGATCGCTGCCGCGAGGCTGCTGGGGCTGACAACGGCCACCCCGCGCTGATCCGGCGAGGGTCCATCGGCGCCCGTCTGCCGTGACCGCCGTTGTCGCGATCGCCCGGCGGGAACGGCACGCACCCGGCGGCGCTCACGGCATGACGTAGACCGCCGCGTAGTACGGGACCTGGAACGTGTCGCCGTCCTTGGTCGCGCTGACCGTCAGGCGGACACCCCAGAAGCCCAGCGGCGGCACCGGGAACGTCCACGTGTCGCCGGTCGCCGCGCCCGTCCACGCCTGCTCCGCCGGCGCCCTGCCCGTCAGCTGGATCGCGTTGTTGCGCGCGATCGCCCCGTCGACGCGGGTCATCGTCCAGCCCGCCGGCAGCGAGATCGACACCGTGGTTCCCGGCTTCTGCACGAGATGATCCGGGACGGGCTGCCAGGACGGTCCGCAGTCGTCCGCGAAGCCGCCGCCCCCCTTCGGCTGAAAGACCAGGCCGCAGCCCGGGAAGCCCTGCGTCGAGCCCAGTCCGCCCGTGAGGACATCGGGTCCCCGCAACGTCAACGTGGGTGGCTGCCACGTCGGCGGCGTGGCGGCCAGGTCAACGGCGTCGAGCCGCAGCAGGAAGCGTGCCTCCCCGGTCACCGCCGCGACGACCTCGACGCCGTTGCCGGCGCCGCTGGGCGCGAAGACCTCCGTGCCGATCGCCCCGCAGTCCCGGGTCTCCTGGACGTTGTCGATGCTGAGGTCGAGCGTGCCGCTGCCGGAGCACGAGGCATGAAGCAGGTACTTGTCCGTCCCGGTCGGGGTCGTCGCGTCGCGGGTCACCGTACCGTCCAAGGCGGTGATGTCCAGCGTCACCAGGGGCGTCGCACCGGCCGCGACCGGCGCCAGCGAGGGGGATGCCGATGGTGCGGGTTGCGTCGGCTCCTGGCTGGGTGTCGGCACGCCGGTGGCCACGAGCCGCCACACGACCTGCGGCGACGCCGTGACCACGATGTGGGCGGCCGGGTCAACGGAGCCGGTGCCGTCCGTGAAGATCTCCGGGTTGTCCGAGCACTGGGTCCCGAAGCCGGTCAGGACGGTGTCGCCTGAGACCTTGTCGATCCTGATCGAGCCACCGGTGCAGCTGTACGCGAAGTCCTCGAAGGCGACGCTGCCGACCGGCCCCAGGTCGGTCTTGATGGGGTCCGTGCCGGTCGTCCCGGCGACCGGGTGCTCGCCACGCAGGATCACCGGCATGATCGAGCTCTCGGCCAGCCTTGCCTCCAGCTCCTCGTAGCTCGCGAGCACGAAGGGTGTCGGTGATGGGGAGCGCTCAACCGGGATCGTCGAGACGACGATCCGCCAGCGGACCCCGGGGGCGCTCGTCACGGACAGGGAGACGGGTCCGGCAGGGGCGGCGCCGAACGGCGAGAAGGCGGCGGTGCCCTCGAAGGGCGCCACGTTGCAGTCGATCCGGGTCGTCCCGAGCTCGCTGCCGTCGACCGTGGCGACGAGGTCGATGCTGCCGCCCAGGCAGTGCACGCCGTAGCGGGCGCCCCCGTCGTGAATGGTGCCGAGCGTCCTCGTCACCGGCTCCCCGCCGGGGCCGGCGTCCGGGTGCTCGTCGCGCAGCACGTCGGCGGGCTGCACGCCGAGCAGGCTGTCCAGCTCCTCGTAGGTGGCGAGCGGGATCGCCGTCGCGGACGCGGACGGAGGTGCAGCGACATCGCCTTCGTTGCCGCGCCCGATCACGCCGGAGGCGACCAGGATGGCCAGCACCGCCGCGACGCCGAGCAGCGACGCCGGCAGGGCGAGGCGCCTCCCCCCGCGCCGGCCTCGTGCCCGTTCGATGTCGTCGGCCGTGATGAGGAACGGGAGCGAGTCGGCTTCGTGGTGGAGCACCGCGCGGAGCTGTGTCTCCAGCTGGGGATCGAGCTCGTCAGCCATGGGACGCCTCCCGGGTCGCGCCACCCTCGGCCAGGGCCGTGCGCATGTGCTCCAGCGACTCGCGGAGCTGCGTCTTGACGGTGTTCTCGCTGGTGCCGAGGGTCTCGGCGACGTCCCGTACTGACATGTCAGCGTAGTAGCGGAGCACCACGGCAGCACGCATCCGGGGCGCGAGCCGGTCCACGCACGACAGGAGGGTGAGGCGCTCGTCCTCGTCCGTGAAGCGCGCCGGCCGGTCCGGGACGACGTGGAGCTGGACGACCCGCGACGAGCTCCGCCGCGCCCCCAGGGCCTTGTTGGTCGCGATGCGCAGGAGCCACGGCCGGAGCGCGCGGTCGTCCCGCAGCTGGTCGCCGCGGTCGAGCGCGGTCAGCAAGGTGTCCACCACCACGTCCTCCGCCGCCGCCCGATCCCGGAGGATCAGGTACGCCACGCCCTGGATCTCGCGCCCGAACCGGTCCAGGAGGTCATCGAGGACCTCCGGTCGGTGGCGCCGCAGGGCTTCCACGGTCATTTCGGGCGCTTCCCCCCAGTTGGTCGGCGGCATTGGGCGACCGCTTCGAAGGGTAGATGCACGGGCGTGCCGATTCGGGTGACTCGCGCACGGCGTCCTCCGCCGTCGATCGCGGTGCAGGGGCACGCGGCGCAATACGCGACGCAGCAGGGATGGACGCCCGTGGTATACCGCTCCCAAGGCCGAGCCGCCGTCCACGGCCGGGCAGCGTCGCCGGTCCCCAGGGGAGGAGGCCGCGTGTCCCCGCAGCCGCTCGTCTACGTCCATGGGGCGGGCCCCATGCAGCCGGCGCCAGCATTCAAGCACGAGCTGGACACGATCCTGTTCGGGCAGGACATGCCGACCACCCGCGTCGGCTACTACGCGGACGTGCGCTGGCCACCGGGCGGCCGCCCCGGCGGGGCGGGATTCGCCGGCGCGGCCGGCTCGGCGGGCGTGCCCCGTCAGCGCCGCGCGACCGCCATCCGCCGCGCCGCGGACCCCGGCGTGAGCGCCCGCGCCGCTGCCACCGAGATCCTCGCGGCGACCCTGAAGGGTCCGGGAGGCGTCGGGTTGGCGGCGGGCGGCCCCGACGAGGCGGCCATCGCCAGCGCCCGGAAGCTGGTGGAGCGGCTCTACCGCAACGCGGACCGCGTCGCCGCGATCTCCCCGGCGTCGGCCGCCGCCCCCGCGGTCGGGCTGGCCATGACTCCGGTGATCCCGGACCCCATCTTCCGGTTCATCGTCGGCAAGTTCGCGAGCGACGTCCTGGACTACCTCTTCGGCCCGTTCACGGAGGCAATGCGCGCCCCGGTCCGCGCGGCGCTCCTGGCCTCCCCGCGGCCCAGGGTGGTCGTCGCCCACAGCCTGGGCACGATCATCACGTACGACGTCCTCTCGGAGCCCGCCCTGGCCGGCCTCGACATCGACCTGCTGGTCACCCTCGGCTGCCCGCTCGGCATCGCCAACGTCCAGCAGCGCCTGCGCGACGGCAAGGGGCGCCCGCACCCCGTCCCGCCGGAGGTGCACGGCTGGGACAACTTCGCGGACCGCTTCGACCCGGTCGCGCTCGACAACACGCTCCACGACGAGTTCACGCCGCCGCCGAACTTCGCGCGCGACCACGAGGTCAACAACCCGGCCCGCAACAACCACGACCTGGTGGGTTATGCGTCCATCGCGAGCGTCCGGGCCGCCATCGCCGCGGCGGCGGGGTAGGGCCGGCCATGCGCGTCCGCGTGCCGCTCATGATCCAGGACCCGGAGATCTCCAGGCTCCCGACGGACCGCCTCGTGGAGGACTGGCTGGGGCTGGCCGAGGACCACTATCTCGACGGGCCTGTCACCCCGCGCGTCGCGGTCGTGGACCTGGACCCCACGACCGAGGTGCTGGCGCCCGCGGCCGTCTTCGAGCCGCCGTCCGGGCGCCGCACCTTCGGCAGGTACCGGGTCGACAAGCGAACCGTCGCCTCATCGCACTTCATCCAGGTCAGCGTCTTCGGCACGGTCATGCGCACGGTCTACCTGTACGAGGAGCGCGACACGCTGGGGCGCAAGGTCGCGTGGGCCTTCGACGGACCGCAGCTGCTCGTCGTTCCGCGCGCGGGCTGGCTCGCGAACGCCTACTACGAGCGCCGGTCGCGGAGCCTCCAGTTCTTCTCGTTCCGGGCGCATGGGAAGCTCGTCCACACCAGCCTGTCGCGCGACATCGTTGCCCACGAGACGGCCCACGCGCTCATCGACGGCATCGACCCCGACCTGTACGACGCGCTCGATCCCCAGGCCCTCGCGCTCCACGAGGGCGTGGCGGACCTGACGGCCGTGCTCATCGCCTTCCGCAGCCCGAGGCTGCGCAAGGCCGTGCTGGACCGCACCGACGGCTCCATCGAGCAATCGACCAGCTTCAGCTCCATCGGCGAGCAGTTCGGCCGGGCCATCGACCCCGCCGGGCACGCGGGCTGGCTGCGGAACCTCCTGGACGACAGCGCGCTCGACCCGCACGGAGACCCGGCTGCGGAGCCCGAGCCGCACGCGTTGTCACAGGTGCTGACCGGCGCCCTGTACCGCTTCCTCGTCGAGCTCCACCGCGACTACAAGGAGCGGCTCTCGGAGCGCCGCCACGAGACCACGTTCGCCGTCTCGGGGCGCGCGCTGTGGGCCGCGTCCGAGCAGTTCAAGCGGATGATCCTGCGCGGGCTGGACTACCTGCCACCGGGTGAGATCACGTTCGCCGACTACATCCGCGCGATCCTCGCGGCGGACCAGGCCTCGTTCGAGGACGATCGCTGGCGCACCTGGATCCGGGCCGAGTGCGCCCGGCGCGGCATCGTGGCGGCCGAGGGGGACCTGGACGTCACGACGAACGCGGAGCACCCCTCGCTCGCCACGCTGGACCTCGACGGCGTGGCCACCAGCGAGTGGGTGGCCTACATGTTCGCCGAGGGAAACCGCGACCTGCTGATGATCCCGGCCGACGCCACGTTCGAGGTCCTGCCGAGGATCGTGGTCAACAAGCGGTTCGAGCTGCCCGAGACGGCGCTCGAGCGGGCGGCCGGGGCCGGTGCGGATGCCACGGCCGAGGCCGCGGCGGCTCAGCCGCATCCCCCGGGCCACGGTGAGCCGGACGAGGGGACCACCCCGGTCAGGGAGCTGCTGTTCAAGGTCCGCTGGAGCGTCACGGAGCCCAACCCGCCCGACCTGGGCGCGACGACCCGGCGCGTCCAGACGGGGACGACGCTGGTCATCGACTGGGACCGCCGGCTGGTGCGGTCCTGCCTGGGGCCGCGGGACCTGGAGCATCGCCGCCCCGCCCGCGACGCCGCCTTCCGCCGGCTCGTGGAGGCGGGCCTCGTCGAGCTCTCCTCGCCGGACGACCCCGCGGCCGTCCGCCAGACCCTGGGCACCGGCGTGGAGGCCGTGGTGACCGACGGGATCCTCCGGGTCAAGGGCACGGGGCGCCTGCTCCACGTGGCGCGGGAGGCCGGCGATGTCTGACCTCGTCGTCCGCGTCTACAACGTCCGGTTCGGCGACGCCGTGCTGGTGTCCATCCCGGACGAGGAGAACGGCGCCGCCGTCGAGCGCCACATCCTGTTCGACTTCGGGAACGCCCTCAGCCGCCAGGGCGGCGTGGACGACGTGCTCGTGCCGGTCGTCGACGACCTGATCGCGCGCCTGGGCGGCGCCCCGCTCGACCTGTATGTCATGACCCACGAGCACCTCGACCACGTCCAGGGGCTCTTCTACGCCAAGGAGGTCCACGGCAAGACCGTGGGCGCGAAGCAGGCCTGGCTGACCCGCTCGGCGGACCCGGACTACTACACGACCCACCCCGACGCCAGGCGCAAGCGCGTCGCGGCGCTCATGGCCTACCGGACGGCGGTCGCGCACCTGCCGGCCGCCGCCATGGCGTCGCCGTTCCTGTCGATGCTCATGGCGACCAACGACCCGCGTTCGACGACCAAGTGCATCGACTATCTGCGGGAGCACCTCGCCCCCGCGGACGGCGTGCACTACGTGGACCGGACCACCGACATCTCGGCCCTCCAGCCGGTCGCGTCCGCCCGCGTCACGCTCCTGGCCCCGGAGGAGAACACGGCCGACTACTACGGGCGGTTCGCGGCGCTCGCCGATGGGCTGCGCCTGGGCGATGGCGTCATGGACGACCTGGACCTCGGCCTCGAGCCCGCCGCCGACCTCCCCGAGCCGATCCCGCCGCGCGGCGTGGACGCCGGAGCGTTCTACAACCTGCTCGACGTCCGCCATTCGAACGCATCGTCCACGATGCTCGCCATCGACAAGGCGTCGAACAACACCTCGGTCGTGCTGCTGCTCGAGTGGAAGGGCTGGCGGCTCCTGTTCACCGGCGACGCCGAGAAGCCGAGCTGGCGGAAGATGGACTCGCTGGGCCTTGTCTCGCCGGTCCACTTCCTCAAGATCAGCCACCACGGCAGCGAGACGGGCATGCCGCCGCCCGACGTGCTGGACAAGCTGCTGCCGGTGCCGGCACCGGGCGCTCCGCGGCCGCGAGCCGCCGTGTCCACGTACCCCGGCAACTACCCGGGCGTCCCCAACGAGCAGACGCTGACGGGCCTTCGTGCGCGAGCGGACGTGTCGTCGACGCTGGACCTCGCGCCGGGCCAGGGGTTCATCGAGCTGCGCTTCGCCGACACCGGGCCGCCGTAGCGGCACGCCGCCGAGCGCTCCGCCCGTGGCAGGCCCGGTGCCGATAGGATCGGGCCATGCCCTACGACCTCCTGATCCGCGGCGGGACCCTGGTCGACGGCACCGGCGCGCCCCGGCGGCCCGCGGACGTCGGCCTGACCGGAGACCGCATCACGGCCGTCGGCGACCTCTCGGCCGTGTCCGATGCCGACGTCGCGACCGTCATCCGGGCCGACGGACTCGTGGTGGCGCCCGGGTTCGTGGACCCGCACGGGCACTCGGACTCGTCCGTGCTGCTCGACGGCGCGCTGCCCAGCCACCTGCGCCAGGGCTACACGACGCTGCTCTCGGGCCTGTGCGGCTACACGCTCGCGCCCCTCACGCCCGCGGCCCGGGCGCTGCTGGATCCGGACCTCGCCACGCGAACCCTGGACCCGGCGTGGTCCACGTTCGGGGAGTACCTCGACGAGGTGGACCGTCAGCCGCTCGCGCCCAACATGGCGTTCCTCGTGGGCCACGGGACGATCCGGGGCGCCGTCCTGGGACCCGACGACCGCGCGCCCACGCCGGGCGAGCTCGCCCAGATGGTGTCGCACGCGGAGGAGGCGCTCGATGCGGGCGCGTTCGGGATCTCCACGGGCCTCATCTACCCGCCCGGGATCCACGCGCGCCCCGGGGAGATCGCGGCGCTCGTGGCCTCTGCCGCCCGCCGCGGCGCAACCTACGCCACCCACATGCGCAACGAGGCGGCCGGCGTCGCCGCCGCCATCGACGAGGCGGTCGCCACGGCCCGCGCCGCCGAGCGGATCGCCGGCCACCCGGCCCGCCTCCAGGTGAGCCACCTCAAGGCCGCCGCCCGCGCCGTGTACGGCACGGGCGCGGCACTCGTCGCGCGGATCGCGGCGGCCCGGGCGTCCGGCCTGGACGTCGCCGCGGACCAGTACCCGTACACCGCCGCCCACACGACCCTCGCGACCGTCCTGCCGCCCGACGTCCTCGCCCTGGCCCTCGACGAGGCCGTGGCGGTCCTGCGCGACCCGGCGGGGCGCCGCCGCATCCGCGGCCGGCAGGCCGCGGGCCTTCCGGGCTGGGAGAACATCGCCGCCGACCCGGGCTGGGAGGGCCTGGTCATCGCGTTCTCGCGTTCGCGCCCGTCCTGGAACGGACGCTCGCTCGCGGACATCGCGTCGACCGAGGGCGGAGACCCGGCCGAGCTGGCGATGGACGTCCTGGCCGACGAGCGCCTGGCCGTGGACTGCGTCCTCCACTGCATGGACGAGGCCGACGTCGAGGCGATCATGACCGTGCCCTGGATCTCCGTCTGCACGGACGGCGAGGCGCGCCGGCCGGGTCACCCGGTGCTGGGCCGCGGGCACCCCCATCCCCGAGCGTACGGGTCCGCGGCGCGCGTGCTGGGGCGCTATGTGCGCGAGCGCGGCGTCCTGCCGCTGGAGTCGGCGGTCGCGAAGCTCACGAGCGTCCCGGCCGCGCAGGTGGGCCTCCACGAGCGTGGCGTCGTGCGCGAGGGCTGGTTCGCGGACCTCACCCTCTTCGATGCCTCGACAGTCATCGACCTGGCGACGTTCGGCGACCCGGGCCACTATCCGGACGGGATCCCGCATGTGGTCGTCAACGGTCGCCTCGCCGTCCGCGACGGGGCGGAGACCGGCGAGCGGCCGGGGCGCCTGCTTCGCTTCGGAGCGTGAATGGAGCAGCGGCGCCGGGCTCCCTCCGGAGACCGACGCCGCGATGCGTGGCGGTGCGTGGCGAATGGCGGGTGATCAGCCCCGGCCGGGCCCCGTCATCGGCTCGCCGAGGAAGTCCTTGCCGATGATCAGCTGGTCAACCGCGTCCTGGCCGATGTAGCAGTCCCACGCGAGCCCGTCGGCCGACCGGCCGATGCACCCGCCCGCGACGACGTCGTCGATCGCGATGGGCTCCTTCGCACCCGTGTAGTCCATGGCGCCGGAACCCGTCCCGGATCCGGCCTTGGGCCCGGCCTGGACCGGGGCATCCTCCGCGAGCGGCGCGCTGTCGAGCGTGCAGTGGTAGGTGGACCCGTCGGCGTCCAGGACGCACGAGGGGTGGGTCCCGCCGAAGATGACGGCCGAGGCCGGCATGCTCGCGGCGACCTGCCTGGGCGTGAACAGCCCGGCCGCGGCGGCCGTGGCGGTGAGCAGGAGCGCGACCGCGGCGAGCCCGCCCGCGGCCTTGAGGGTGCGGCTCCGCCGGGCCCTGCCGAGCTGCTCGCCCGTCGCGCGCTCGAGGTCGTCGCCCAGGCGGGCGAGGTCGGTGGTGGGTTCGGTGGTGGGTTCGGTGGTGGGCTCGGTGGTCATCGGAGGTCTCCGGGCTTCGGCTTGACGATGGGCGAGGGAACCGGCGCTGGGACCGGTGGACCGGGGCGGAGGAGACGCCGCAGGGCGGTGAGCCCGCGGTGGACGCGGACCCGGGCGGCACCCGGCGAGATCTCGAGCTCGCGCCCGATCTCGTCGTAGGCGGTGCCGTCCATGACCCGCAGCTCCACGGCTCGCCGCTGGGTGTCCGGCAGCATGCCGAGGGCGGCGGCCAGGTCGTCGTCCAGGCCTGCCAGCCATGTCTCGCGCGGCGCGGCGACGGACTCGGCGGCCTCGAGGCCCACGCGGCGGCGCCCGTCGCGCGGGATCGCGCGCTCGCGGACCGCGCTGGCGAGCACGTTGCGGGCGATGCCGAACAGCCAGGGCGCCGCGCCGCCGCCCTGGTCCGTGAACCGGTCCCGCCCGAGCCACGCCCGGGAGAACGTCTCCGCGGTCAGCTCGAAGGCCGCCGTCGAGTCGCCCGTCCGGCGGAGGAGGAAGGCGTGCACACGCACGACATGGCGGTCGTACAGGACGCGGAACGCCGCCGGGTCCCGCCGCGCCACGCGCAGCAGGCCGGCGTCATCGAGCGCGTCGTGTCGGCCGTCATGGGTCATGAGGTTCCTCCGGATGATGCGTGGTCTCACCCGTACATCGCTCGGCGTGCCGCCAGTGTTACGTCGCGCCGGGAACTGCGCCGATAGACTGCCCCATGCCCAGCCGCCCCGAGACCGCCGTCGAGACCCCAGCCGTGGCCCGTCTCCCCGGCGGCGACCTGGGTTACACGCTCCGGCGCTCGCCGCGGGCCACGCGCCTGCGGGTGACGATCCACCCGGGGCGAGGCGTGGTGGTGACCGTGCCACCGGCGGCCCGCCGGGGCTGGGCCCGGCCCGAGCCGCTCATCACCCGGTTCCTCGCGGAGCGCGAGCCCTGGGTCCGGCGCCATCTCGCCCGCCAGGCCGCCACGCGCACCCGCCTCGACGATCGCCTGCCGCTTGGCGAGGGGCGCCTGGTCCCATATCGCGGCCAGCCGCACCGGGTCAGGGAGGAGCCCGCGCCAAAGGGCATCCGCCGGAGTCGCGTGTCGCGCGTGGGCGCGGAGGACGGTGACGAGCTGGTCGTCCAGCGGACGACACGCGACCGACGCCCCACCGCCACCATCCTGGAGGCCTGGTTCCGGGAGCGTGCCCGCTCGGATCTCGCGCGCGCCCTCGAGCGCCACGCGCCCGCCCTCGGCGTGACGCCGGCGAGCATGACCGTCCGTGACACGACCAGCCGTTGGGGGAGCTGCTCGCGGAAGGGCGCCCTCTCCTTCTCGTGGCGGCTGGTCCTGGCCCCGCCGGAGGCGCTCGACGCGGTCGCTGCCCACGAGCTGTGCCACCTGCGCGTGTTCGGCCACTCGGCGCCGTTCTGGGCGCTGCTCGCGACGCGCGTCCCGGACTACCTCACGTGGCGCCGCTGGCTCCGCCGCCACGCCCCGGAGCTGCACGCCGCCCTGGACTGAAGGCGGACCGTGCGACCGGCGGCCGGGACCGAAATCGTGCCCCGCGAGGAAACCAAACCGGGGCCGTCGTTCGTCACAGGGGCGCCCACCGCCCGTTCACTCCGCACCCCTTCGTTCGAGGTCCCATGTCCCCGCGGTTCGCGCCGGCGCTCGTCGCCTCCCTCGCGCTCGTCGTCGTCGCCGGCGGCGCCCGCGCCCCCCCGGTCACCCCGTCGACCACGTCACCCGCCTCGCTCCCGGCCACGCCCATCGCGCACGCGCCGGATCCGACCCCCTTCCCGGTCCCCGCTCGGACGCCGGTCCCCGCGCCCGCCGCCACCCCGGACCCCGGCGACGTCGGCGACGTCGACGGCGCGAAGGGCGGCCCGGAGCTGACCATCGAGCAGGTGGATGCCGACACGATCCAGGCCACCATCAAGGACCCGACCGCCAAGGCGTGGCGCCTGGTCGTCGCGGGCACCGGCGAGCTGGGCGACGACCGCTGGGAGATCGCGGTCGAGACCGGCGACGTCGGCCCCGTCATCTCCGCCACCGAGATCCGCGGCGGCAAGATCGTGGACGTCCTGGACCTGACCGGGTTCGCGGACGGCACGGCGGCGGCCGGCGGCTGCCACTCCACCCTGCCGGTCTGCCTGGACTCGGACGGCTTCAAGCTCCCGGACGGCGACGGCCTGTTCTCGGTCCGCCTGCACCTCCCCCAGGCCCACGTGCCGCTGGTGATCCGCGGCGGGGCGGCGGCCTGGGACGGCGAGCCGTTCGTGCTGGGCCCGTGGCACGACACCGAGCCGTTCCCCTGGGGCGAGGGCTGAGGCCGTCGCGCCCGGGTCCATCGCGGACACGACGACGCCCGCCTCTCGCGAGGCGGGCGTTTCGATTCGCAGGGAGGCGCGCGACTGGCCGGGGGAGCCGTGGCGCCTGGAGCGCCCGAGGGCTTCATGGCAGGGCCGAGGCTGCCGCGCTCCAGGCGTGCGGGAGCATGACGGCTCGAACGCCCCCTGGAACCCGCGTCAGCGGCGACGCGCCTTGGGGCCCGCCTTGGCGGTCCGGCTCGCGGGTCGCGGCGGCCACGGCGGCGTGCCCTCCATGCGATCGGGCCGCGTCTCCGGGCGGCGGTCACCAGCGGCTTGCCCCACGGCGGCGGCTGCGGGTATTGACACCCTGACCAGCCGGAGCGCCAGCACCGGGCACGAATCCGCGGCGCGCCTGGCGAGATCCACCAGGTGCAGCGGGACATTGCCGGCGGCGATGACCGGATAGCCCCACTCGTCGAGGTCGATGCCCTCGGGCAGCAGCTCCGCGCAGGTGCCGTACGCGTCGCACGTGATCCGGTCGATCTCGAGCCGTATCCCCGAGTCCAGCGCCCTCGGGCCGCTCATGCCGTGGCCACGGCGGCAGCGCGCCGCAGGGAACAGCGGCGATGGTGCTGGTGCGAGGCCCAGTCGGCCTCGTACACGCGCAGCGAGCTGGCCAGCAGACCCGTGGCGCCGTCGGGCATCCGGCAGGCACCGCGCCCGGCGATCGACTGCGACCAGCCGCGCAGCCGCGTGAGGTCGTCCCGGTGCGCCTGACCGGTCGCGATCCGCGCCGATGAGTCGGCGATCGCACGCAGGCCGAACACGCACGGGCCACACTGGGCCGCGCTCGAGCCGGCCATGTAGTCCATGATCCGCGCCGTGGTGGTGACGCCGCAGGTGTCATCGCCCAGGAACGCCACGACGCCGGCGCCGAATCCCGAGCCTTGGGCGCGCAGCACGGCGGGGTCGAGCGGGAGGCTCCACGCATCGGTGCCGGCCACGATGCCGCCGAAGTAGCCGCCCAGCAGGACTGGGCCTCCCTCCGACGCGACGCCAACCAGCCGGGCGAGCTCGCCGATCGTGGTGCCGAAGTCGATCTCCAGCACGCCGGGACGCGCACCGCCGGTCGCGGTCACGAGCGCGGTCCCCGGGGTCCCGGCGCGGCCGGCCTCGCGGTACCACGCGTCGCCGAAGCGCGCGACGAGCGCGACGTGAGCCAGGCTCTCGACGTTCTGGACCAGCGTGGGCCTGCCGCCGATGCCCTTCTCGAACGGGCGCGGGGGCACGGTGACCGGACGCGGGTCGCCCGTGTTGACGAAGTGGACCGCGGCCGACTCCTCGCCGGCCACGTAGGACACCGGCGGACTGACGATCGTGGTCGGGACGCGCGGCAGCGTGCGCGAGCGCTCGGCCGCGCGCTCGGCCAGCGCGTGCTCGAGGGCCGCCCTCGCCCGTGAGTGCTCCGAGCCGACGTAGAGCACCGCCCGCTGGGCACCGACGGCTTCGACCGCCAGCTCCAGCCCGTCGAGCACCAGGTGCGGGCGCGATGCCATCAGCACCCGGTCCTTGTGGCTCAGGGGCTCGCCTTCGGCCCCGTTGGCCAGCACGACGGCGTCGCCGTTCGCCCGCCCGGCGACCGAGCCCCACTTGCGGCCCACCGGAAACCCGGCTCCCCCGCGGCCGAGCAGCCCGGCGGAATCCAGCATCCCGATGAGGTGCGCACGGTCCGCCCGGCCCGGCAGGTCGCCGAGCCGTGCGCGGTGGCCGGCGAGAGGCTCCGCACCGGCGGCGGGCGAGGGGCCCGCAAGCACGCGGGGGATCACCGGTCGTGCCCCCTGCGGGTCGCGTCTTCCCAGGAGGACGTCAGGACCGCATCCTCGAGGCGCCCGCGGTTGGCGTCCCAGACCGAGATCCGGAACAGCAGGCAGGCCCCGACGGCGCCGACGCTGATCCCGCCCACGGCCAGCATCCAGGGCGAGCCGGCATCGCTGCCGGCGAGGAAGCTGTGGGCGAGGGCGAGCGGCCACATCGCGTAGCTGGTCCAGTGGATCGCCCGCCATAGCGGCTGGGGCATTCGCGATCGGAGGAGCCCCGTGATGATCAGCGCGATGAACAGGTACATCGACACGACACCCATCGCCACGGGCAGCGGTCGGTAGGTCGAGGCAAGGGGGACGATCGCGGCGGCCAGGCCCAGCTTCGCGAACGGATCCAGCACGGCGGCCGTGACGTGGACCACGGTGAACACGATCGCGAGCAGCGAGATGCGCCGGTGCATCTCGAGGTTGAAGAACCGTGGCCACGACTCATGCCGGAAGCGCGCCATGGTCAGCAGGCCCAGGCACACGGACGCCGTCACGATCAGCAGTGAGACGACACCGGAGCCTCGAGTGACGAACCACAGGACCTGGTCGAACATGGGGTGGGCTGGCTCCTTGCGGCGCGGCTGGGCAGCGACGGGGCGGCGGGCTCGTCCGCCGCCGAACGTCGCGTCAGGAGCCGCCGGTGACGGCGTGCGAGCGGTGGCGAGTGATGGTGGGCGGCGTGATCGGCTGCTGGTTGGACCTGGAGAACGGGCTGACCGTGCCGCCCTGGGTGCCGGACTGGTTGGTCTGGCCGGAGGTGCCGGTGTTGCTCGTGGGATCGACGCCTTGCCCATCGAGGCCGCCCTGCTGGTCGGCTGCGTTGACGGTCGTGGTCGAGCCGGTGTAGGTGAAGGCGGCCGCGAAGCCGAACACGCCTGTCGCAGCGATGCCCAGCGCCGCGGCGCCGAGCGTCATCGACTGCAACCGGCTGTCAGCGCGGGAGCGGGCCTGGACGCGAGTGGGGATGGTCGGGTTCACAAGGAGGAGTCTCGGGCCCGATTCTTCGGAATCCATGACAACCGAGATGTGGAACTTCACAGACGGCAGCGCGCGCGTTTACGGGACGAGGGCGCCCGGCGGTGTGCGGCGCAGCCGGCGGTGTGCGGCGCATACGCACGCAGGGGCCGCCGTGGCCCAACGTCGAGCCATCCACCTTGGCGCCCCGCGGACTGCCACACCGACGGTGTGGGACCTCGCCCCCGGATGGGGGAGTCTCGTCCGCGAGGGAGAGGGTTGCTGGTGGGCCGGGGCAGAATCGAACTGCCACAGCCGAAGGCGAGGGTTTTACAGACCCTTGGGCTCACCACCTGCCCGACCGACCCACGAATGGTGGAGATGAGGGGACTCGAACCCCTGGCCTCCGCGATGCGAACGCGGCGCTCTCCCAGCTGAGCTACATCCCCACGGGGCCACACCCGACAGATCGGGTGGACCGGCGGGAGAGTGTACCACGCGATCCGCGTCGTTCCGGCGCGGGCCGTGGCCAGACTCGCGCGATGCTCCACGTGGCGCAGCCGGCCGCGTTCGCCGCGGTTCCGGCCGCTGCTCGAGCCGCTGCCGGGGGTCGCGACGGGCGGTCGCGATGGTGGGGCGATGCGACCTCGCGGAGGCGAAGGTGCCGCTGCTCGCCCGGCGCGCCGTCGTCCTCGGGTGCGCTCCGCCGCCCGGGTCCGTGACCCGAGCGGCGCAACGGGCGGCCGTTCGACGCTTGACCACGGTGAACATGCGTTCTATTGTGGGACGTCCGATGGCCCGCACGTCCGACGTCTCCGAGGCACTCGCCGCCCTCCAGGCACGCTGGGGCGCGGCCGCTCCGCGTCGCGGCGCGGACCTCGGCACGAACCGCAGCGGGAGCTCGGGCGGAGCCCTGGCGCACCCGACCGAAGGCGCCCTCGCCCGGGCGCCGATGGCCCTGCCGGGGCCCGTCGAGGTGCCCGTCAGCGAGGAGCCGGACCCCCTCGCCCCCACGCCCCTCGCGCCGGTCGTGGTGCGCCGCCCGGGGCAGCCGGCCCCGGAGGCGGATGGCCGCATCGTCCCCACGGGGTTCGCGGCGCTGGACGCCATCCTGGGTACCGGCGGGCTTCCCCGGACCGCCACCGTCGCGCTGCGCGGCGCAGCCACCTCGGGCCGGACCACGGTGGCGCTACGGACCGTCGCGGAGGCGCAGGCCGGCGGGGCGATCGTCGCGTGGCTGGACCTGGCCCGCGCCTTCGATCCCGTGGAGGCGGTCGCCCGTGGGGTCCGCCCGGAGTGGCTCGTCGTCCTGACACCGGTGGACCTCGAGGAGTCGCTCGCCCTCGCCGGCGCGCTGCTCGCGGCGCGGACGGTGGACCTGCTGGTGATCGACATCCCGGACGGGCGGGACCCGGCCGTCGCCGGCAAGCGGGTCGGGGACCGGCTGGGCCGCCTGGCGGCGCTGGCCCGGCGTGCCGGGACCCTCCTGGTCCTCCTGGAGCCCGCGAGCCTGGGCCGTGCCCTCGCCGTCGCGGTCGAGGAGGCGAGCGGTCTGCGCCTGGAACTGCGCCGCTCCGGCTGGATCCGGCTGGGCCGGGACGTCGTGGGGCAGCGGAGCGTCGTGGAGATCGCCCGCAACCGGTACGGCCCGCCCGGCCGCCGCGCCACCCTGGAGATCCTCTACGCGGAGGGCGGCCCGAGGGACGCCTGCCTGGCCCGCGCGGAGCTCCTGGACGGGCTCGTCGCACCCGCCGCACCCCCGGGCGCGGCCCTCATCGGCGCCCGTGCGCCGGACTCGCCGCCCACCACCGGCAAAGGCCCCCTCCTATCGATCGATCGCCATGCGCCTGCTGCACCTGCTCTGGCCCCACCTGCCCCTGCGCCTGGCACGGGCGAGGATGGAGACCCCGTCGAGCGACGGCACCTCCGCCTCGTGGCCGCCCGGCCCGATCGTCCTCGGCGGCCAGCCCTGGACGGACGCGACCGTGCTGGACGCGGATCCCCTCGCCCGTGCGCTCGGCGTGCGCCGGGGGATCCCGCTCGGGAGCGCGCACCGGCTCGCGCCCGAGGCGACCTTCCTCGACCCCGCGCCTGACGCGGACCGGGACGCGGTCGAGGCCGCCTGCGAGCGGCTGGCCGTCTTCAGCCCCGGGATTGCCGGCACGAGCGACGTCGTGGACCCAGGCTTCGGGCGGATCGCCGTCCACGTCGACGGCCTGACGCGCCTCTGGGGAATCGAGGAGACGCTCGTGGCCCGCATGGGGGAGGTGCTCGCCCCGGTCCTGCCCGGACCGCCGCGCGCGGGGATTGCCGGCACGTCGTTCGCCGCCTCGGTCGCCGCCGCGCACGCACAGGAGGGCGGGCCGCCGCTCCTGGTCCCGCCCGGGGGCGACGAGCGGTTCCTCGAGCCCTACCCGGCGAGGCTCCTCACGCGCGACGCCGACGTCCGGGCGCGCCTGGGCCGGTTCGGGCTGCGGACGATCGGGGCCGTGGCGGCGCTGCCGCGCTCGGCGCTCGTGGCCCGGTTCGGGGACGAGGGCGCGCTCCTGCATGCCCGCGCCCACGGCGAGGAGACGGAACGCTTCCGCCCGCGCAGCGCCCCCGAGCGCATGGCCCTGGGCCTCGAGCTGGACCCCCCGGCGGAAGGTCTCGAGGCGACCCGGTTCGTCCTGCGCCGGCTCGCCGCCGCGCTCGCGGACCAGCTGGCGGCGCGCGGCAGGGCGGCCGGCCTGGCCAGGCTCACCGTGACCCATGACCTCGCGTTCGCCCGCCGGGGCACGCCCCCGACGGTCCGCATCGAGCAGCGCCTGCCGGAGCCCACGGCGGACGCGGAGGCCATCGAGCGCCTGCTCCTCGCCCGCCTCGAGGCGGCCCAGCCGCCGGCCGCCATCGCGCGCCTGGAGCTGGAGCTGGGCCTCGTGGAGCCGGCGCGCGGCCAGCAGCTGCCGCTGTTCACGCCGCAGGCCGCCCGGGATGCCCGTCTCGGCTGGCAGCTGGCCCGCCTGGCGATCGCGTTCGGGGCGGACCGGGTACGGCGGGTGGAGCTGGTGGATCCGGACGCGCCGCTCGCCGAGGCCCGCTGGCGCTGGCAGCCCGTCGCCGGGGCGGCCGTGATGGGGGAGGACCGCCGGTGACCCGGCTGCTGCGCGAGCACCCGCAGATCGACGCCGAGCTGGACGCGGCCGGCCGCCTGGTCGCCATCCGCTGGAACGGCACGCGGGAGCCCATCGAGGTCTGCAACCGCTGGCGCGTCGAGGAGTCCTGGTGGCGCGAGCCGATCGCGCGCGACTACTTCAAGGTGGTGGGGACGTCGTGGCTCGCGCTCGTGTACCTGGACCGGACCGCCGGCACGTGGCACCTGGAGCGGCTCTACGACTAGAGCCCGCATCCACCGGTCGAGCGCCGCAGATCACCGGCGTGCTGCGTGAGCGACATGCACAGGGGCCCGCGTGGCAACGGGCCGCGCGGGCGCGCGAAATCCAGGCGGAGATCGGTGGATCCCGGTTTGAGTCTGGCGGCGACCGGTCGGGCGTCGGACAGGCCGTTCGGCGTTGTCGTCCGTTCCCCCCCAGGGTCCGCGCCGTCACCGGCCGGTCACCACTCCTCTGACGCCGGGACCACGCAGGAAGTTTCGCCAGGACGCGATTCCCGCCGGGTCAGGCCGGCAGCGACGCCATCACGAGCAGCAGGACGCCGATCAGCAGCACCAGGACAAGCACGCCCGCCCCGATGAACTCGCTCGCCTTGGGCTCCATGGGCGTTCACGTCTCCTCGGCTGCTCAGCCCTCGCCGCCGGCACAGCCCGCGCCGTAGAGCACGATGATCATCGTCGATCCGTTGACCGGGCGGAAGGTCGTCTGGATGCGGCACTCGGGCAGGTCGGAGACCGTGTCGAGCACCCGGCTCCCGTCCTCGAGCGGCGCCGAGAGGTCCTTGTTGCTGAAGCCGCGCTCCTCGAACGCCGTGCGGTACCAGGCGGCCACGGCGTCCACGCCGCCGCCGTCCGCGAACCAGGCCCCACTGCTGGGGCCGTCGGCGAAGTCCGTGGG
>Ga0302291_10000129_pt1 | contig 18776 bp, 24 predicted proteins | sample III_Fen_N1_4_FD_194548 | JGI IMG/M metagenome (GOLD analysis project Ga0302291, IMG submission 194548) | Peat permafrost microbial communities from Stordalen Mire near Abisko, Sweden - III_Fen_N1_4 | ecosystem: Environmental > Terrestrial > Soil > Wetlands > Permafrost | place: Sweden: Abisko... | reverse complement strand
CGGCACGCACCACCACCCCGTGAGGAGGGACTCGATGGCCACCGACCGCGCCGCCGGCGACAGCTGGTTCGCCGGCCTGCGCTCTGCGCTGGTCACCGGGCTGCTCCTCATCGTGCTCGCGCTCGCGGTGGCGCTCGCCGTCGTGCCGAAGGTGCTCGACGGCGCAGCGCTCACCGTGCTCACCGGCTCCATGGAGCCGACCCTCTCGCCCGGGGACGTCGTCGTCGTCCGCGGCGTGAAGGACCCGGCCGCCCAGGTGCAGATCGGCGACGTCGTCGCCTTCCAGCCGGTGTCGAACGATCCGACCCTGATCACCCACCGCGTCGTCGCCAAGACGTTCACGTCGTCCGGCACGCAGTTCGTCACCCGCGGCGACGCCAACGGTGCCGACGACGACCCGATCGAGCCCGCCCAGGTCAAGGGCGTGATGGTGTACCACGTGCCCTGGATCGGCCACGTCATGCTGTGGCTCGGCGACCGGCGGCCGATCGTCGTCGGCGCACTGGCTGTGGCTCTGCTCGCCTATGCGGGCTTCATGATCTTCCGGCCGAGCCGCCCGAAGGCGTCGGCCGACGAGCCGACGTCCCTGCCGGCGTCCGCGCCCGCCGCGGCGCCGACTCCGGGGCCCCAGGTCGCACCCCAGCCGGACGATCCGGACCACGTGGAGGACCCGGACGAGCCGCGCCGCAGCGGCAGGCACGGGGCGGGCTCATGAGGCCCCCCCGCTGGCTCGTCCTGTCGGCCGCCGCGCTGCTCGTCGCGGGCGGGGCCGCGGGTATCACGTACGCGCTGTGGAGCGACGGCGCGAGCGCCGCCGCCGGCGTGATCCGGTCCGGCACGCTCGACCTGCAGCTGACCGGCTACCCGACCTGGGCGGAGACCAGCTCCGACGTCGCGCTGGTGGACCGGCACAGCGGCACCCTCGACGCGAGCCTCACCGTCGACCACCTGACGACCCCCGGCGACACGATCACCATCACGCAGCCCTTCACCACCGTGCTGGACGGGGACAACCTCGCGGCCCGGCTCACCGTGGGCTGGGCCGGCGGCAGCGTGCCGGTCACGGTCGGCGGCCGCGTGAGCGCCACCTACCAGGTCACGATGCCGAGCGGCGCCACCTCCGCCGTGACCCCCCTGGGCACCTCCGTGACGATGCCGAGCAGCCCCGCCAACCTGACACCCGCCAACGCGAGCGGGACGTGGACGCTGACCGTGACGGTCGTGTCGTCGGGTCCGGACTACGTGGTGGCGCCCTCCGGGATCGGCACCGCGCCGAACTTCCAGACCGGTGACATCGTCATCGAGCTGAACCAGGTCCGCGACGGGACGGGGTTCACGCCGTGAGCCCCCACGTCCCCCGTCGCCCGGTCGTTGCCCGGCCACCGCGTACCGCCGCGCGTCCGCACGGGGCGCCTCGTGGGCTGCTGAGCACGGTGGTCGTGCTCGTCGTCGCGGCGGTGCTCGGCGTCGGCTCGGTCGGCACCTTCGCCCTCTGGAGGGACTCCGAGCACGGCACCCTGCAGGTGCGCACCGGTGTCGTCCTGTTCGGGGCGCAGCGGCTGACCAGTGGTGTCAGCGGCGACACGGCCGGTGCGTGGACCTACGCGGCGTCGACGGCCGCGGTCTCCGGGCGGCCCGGCGTCAACGAAGGCTCGGTCACGGTGAGCTTCGGGGGGCCGGCCCAGGCGACCGCGCTCTACGGCGCCGGCCTGGCGGGCGGGTCGGTGGCGATCCCGGTGCAGGTCGACTCGTTGGCCCAGGGCCACCGCGGGTTGTCCTACCAGGTGACGACGACCCTGGCCGGCGGCATCTTCGGGGCGTCCACGGTGACCGTGTACAAGGTCGCCAGTGCGGCGGCGTGCACCACCGCGACCGCCGCCACCGTCGCCTCGTCGTCGGCGCCGTGGAGCACCGCCTACACCGCGTCGACGACGCCGCTGTCCGAGTACTGGTGCCTGGTGGCGAAGTTCGTGCCGAAGAGCTGGACGCACACTGACACCGCCTCGGTGACGGCGACCGGGCCCGGGACGTACGGTCCGGTCGCGGCGAACAGCAACTCCTGGACCGCGACCTCGCGCCAGACGTTCGTCCCCGCCAACGAGCCCACGCACACGCTGACCTTCACCTTCCGCACGTACCGTCCGGGGACGACGCCGTGGTGAGCCCGCGGCGCCCGCTGGCGAGCGTCGCGATCCTCGTCGTCGCGGCGGCGGGCCTGCTCGCGCCCTCGTCGGCGAACGCGGCGAACGGGGACGGCCTGACCGCGACCTGGTCCGGCGACACCGTGCACGTAGCCTGGGATGGCACCCCGTACACCACCAGCACCGAGAGCTTCGTCGGCGTACCCGTCACAGTGCCCGGCGACCGCGCGACCCGCACCCTCACGGTGGCGAACCACGGACCCAGCGGCGGCACCCTGCGTGCCTGGGTCGTCGACGTCAGCGTGCTGGAGGCGCAGCCGCTCCACCCGCACGGCGGCGGGCCGCAGAGCAGCCTCTCCCACGACCTCATGCTCGAGTGGACGTCCGCCTCGCAGTCGTCCCAGGCCTCGTTCGCCACGCTGGCGACCGCAGACCGCACGGCGATCCTGCAGACCCACCTGGCGCAGGGCGCCACCACGGACCTCACGATCGCGTACGAGCTCCCCATCACCGCCACCTCAGGCAACAGCGCGGTCTCCGGTCCGCAGCAGGTGTCCTTCGCGGTGCTGCTGGAGATCCGCGGTGACGAGCCGAGCACCGGGGGCGGCGACGGCGCGCTCGCCGCGACCGGCGCCCAGGTGCTGGGCGTGCTGGGCATCGCCGGCGGCTCGGTCGTGGCCGGTCTGCTGCTCGTCCTGCTCGCTCGCCGCCGCCGGCGCACGGACCCGGCACGGGCTGCGCCGGACGCACGGTAGGCTGGCCCGCGGTCGACGACGTCGTCGTGCCGGCCCAACGCACGACCCAGACGCACGACGCAGCCGCCCCGGGCGGCGCCAGGAGGACAGGTGCTAGGCGCATTCGTGCGGGCGTTCCGAACGCCCGACCTGCGGCGCAAGCTGCTCTTCACCATCGGCATCATGGTGGTGTTCCGTGCGGGGTCGTTCCTGCCGACGCCGGGTGTCTCCTACCCGAACGTGCAGACCTGCGTGGCAGACACGCGGGGCAACGACCTGCTCGGGATCGTCAACCTGTTCAGCGGCGGTGCGCTGCTGCAGCTGTCGGTGTTCGCGCTGGGGATCATGCCCTACATCACGGCGAGCATCATCGTGCAGCTGCTGCGTGTGGTGATCCCCAAGTTCGAGGCGCTGCACCTGGAGGGCCAGGCCGGCCAGTCCAAGCTGACGCAGTACACCCGGTACCTCACCATCGGGCTCGCCGTCCTGCAGTCGACGACGATCATCGCGATGGCCCGTTCGGGCAGCCTGTTCTCCGGCTGCTCCGTCCCGGTCATCCCCAACGACACCCCGGCGACCCTGCTCATCATGGTCATCACCATGACCGCAGGTACCGGCCTCATCATGTGGCTCGGTGAGCTGATCACGGAGCGCGGTGTCGGCAACGGCATGTCCCTGCTGATCTTCACCTCGATCGCGGCGCGGTTCCCGTCGAGCATGTGGTCGATCGCCGGCGGCGACAACGGCGCGGCCAAGTTCATCGTGGTGCTGGCGCTGATCATCCTGGTGATCGGGCTGGTCGTCTTCGTCGAGCAGTCCCAGCGGCGCATCCCGGTGCAGTACGCCAAGCGGATGGTCGGCCGGCGGATGTACGGCGGGTCGAGCACCTACATCCCGATCAAGATCAACATGGCCGGCGTGATCCCGATCATCTTCGCGTCGTCCCTGCTCTCGGTGCCGGGCCTGGTCGCGCAGTTCGGTGACCCGACCGCCGGGTGGGTGCAGTGGATCAGCCGCTACCTCGCGCTCTCCACCGCACCGCTGCACATCCTGCTGTACACGCTCCTCATCATCTTCTTCTGCTTCTTCTACACGGCGATCACGTTCAACCCGGACGAGGTCGCGGACAACATGAAGAAGTACGGCGGGTTCATCCCGGGCATCCGGGCCGGCCGCCCGACCGCGGAGTACCTGGACTACGTCATCACGCGCATCACCACGCCCGGCTCGCTGTACCTGGCGTTCGTCGCCCTGGTGCCCACGGTGGCGTTCGCGGTGCTCAACGTGGGATCGAACATCCCGTTCGGTGGGTCGTCGATCCTCATCATCGTCGGCGTCGGGCTGGAGACGGTGAAGCAGATCGAGTCCCAGCTGCAGCAGCGGCACTACGAAGGGTTCCTGCGGTGAGCGCACGTCTCGTCCTGTTCGGCCCCCCGGGAGCCGGCAAGGGCACCCAGGCCGTCCGCCTCGCGGCGGCCCTGGATGTGCCGGCGATCAGCACGGGAGACATCTTCCGGGCGAACATCGCCGGTGGCACCGAGCTGGGCCGCCGGGTGGTCTCCTTCACCTCGGTCGGCGCGCTGGTGCCCGACGAGCTGACCGACGAGCTGGTGCGTGACCGGCTGGCCGCGGACGACGCGCGCGACGGGTTCCTGCTGGACGGCTACCCGCGCAATCTCGCCCAGGTGGCGGCGCTCGACGGGATCCTCGCGGACGCCGGCGTCGCGCTCGACGTCGTGGTGGAGATCACCGCCGACCCCGACGTGGTCGTGGAGCGCCTGCTCAAGCGTGCGCAGATCGAGGGCCGGGTCGACGACACCGAGGACGTCATCCGGCACCGGCTGGACGTCTACGCCGAGCAGACCGCCCCGATCGCCAAGGTGTACGCGGGCCGCGGCCTGCTCGCCGAGGTGGACGGCATCGGCGACATCGACGCCGTCACCGAGCGGCTGCTCGCGGTCGTCACACCGGCCACCACGCACTGACGGTGGCGCTCCGGGAGCGCGTGCAGGTCAAGACCCCCGAGCAGGTGCGCGCGATGCGTCGCGCCGGGCTCGTCGTCGCGGCCGCGCTGGACGCCGTGCGCGCGGCCCTGCGTCCGGGCGTGACCACCGCCGAGCTGGACGCTGTCGCCGCCGCGGTGATCCGGGCGGCCGGCGCCACGCCGTCCTTCCTGGGCTACCACGGCTACCCGGCATCCACGTGCGTGTCCGTCAACGACGAGGTGGTGCACGGGATACCGGGACCGCGGGTGCTGCAGCCCGGTGACCTGGTCTCGGTGGACTGCGGTGCGGTCGTCGACGGCTGGCACGGGGACGCGGCGTTCAGCGCCGTGCTCGACCCGGCCGACCCGGCCGACCTCGCGCTGGTCGCTGCGACCGAGCGGGCGATGTGGGCGGGGATCGCCGCGCTCGCGGGTGCCACGCGCACCTCGGCCGTGGGTGAGGCGGTCGACGACGAGGTCGCGGACCGCTACGGCATCATCGAGGAGTACGTCGGTCACGGGATCGGCACCGCGATGCACCAGCCGCCCGACGTGCCCAACTACCGCAGCCGTGACCGGGGCGCCCGCGTCCGGCCAGGTCTGGTCGTCGCGGTGGAGCCGATGCTGGTGCGCGGCGCCCCCGACACCCACGAGCTGGCCGACGGCTGGACCGTGCAGACCGACGACGGCTCGCGTGCAGCGCACGTGGAGCACACCGTGGCGGTCACCGCCGGCGGGCTCTGGGTGCTCACCGCCACGGACGGCGGCACGGCGGGGCTGGCGCCGTTCGGCGTGACCGTGGCCGGGGTCCCTGCCCCGTGACCGACGTGACCGTGACGGGTCCGGCCGGGTGGCCGGTCACGGTCCCGGGTGCGCCGACCGGTGCGCCGGTCCGTCGGGGGCTCTCGCGACGAGGGGCCCGCCGGGATGGAGTATGATTCCCTGTTGGTGTGTGCCGTCCTTAGTCGTGCCCGGACTCGTCCGGGTGTCGGCGTCCCGGACGCGACCGCGCGGGCGTGGCCGGGTCACCCGGGAGCGACGCACGGGACACCGGTCCACGCCTCGTCGGCCTCCTTCCGGACGTTGTCCGGAAGGCGAGCGGCGGGCGCGGGCGCACGTCCGGTCGGATCGAGGGTAAGCGGAGGATATGGCGAAGAAGGACGGCGTCATCGAGATCGAGGGCTCCGTGGTCGAGGCACTGCCGAACGCGATGTTTCGCGTGGAGCTGAGCAACGGTCACAAGGTCCTCGCCCACATCTCGGGCAAGATGCGGCAGCACTACATCCGGATCCTCCCCGAGGACCGTGTGGTGGTGGAGCTGAGCCCCTACGACCTGTCCCGCGGACGCATCGTCTACCGCTACAAGTAGCCGCACGAGCAACGCCGTCACCGCCCGCGAGGCGGGTGGGCGGCGGCGAAGGAAGCACCATGAAGGTCAAGCCGAGTGTCAAGAAGATCTGCGACAAGTGCAAGGTGATCCGCCGGCACGGTCGCGTCATGGTCATCTGCGAGAACCAGCGCCACAAGCAGCGCCAGGGCTGAGCAGGCACCAGCACCACCGCACCACCCGCACCACCCGCAGTCCCGGCCCGCGAGGGCCGGTCAGCGCACCGTCACTCCGGTCGCTTTGTCGGACGTCCCGACGAGGCGCCGGTGCACCCCCGGCTCGGAGGCCGGGGCCCGCAGCCCGCGGGAGGACGGCGCGGCAGACCTCCGATGCCTTACAGGAGCCACCCCACACATGGCACGTCTCATCGGCGTCGACCTCCCCCGCGAGAAGCGGGTAGAGATCGCGCTCACCTATATCTACGGGGTCGGTCGCACACGTGCGAGCCAGACGCTCGCCGCCACCGGCATCAGCCCGGACGTGCGGGTCAAGGACCTGAACGACACCGACCTCGTCGCGCTCCGCGACTACCTCGAGGCGAGCTTCAAGCTCGAGGGTGACCTGCGTCGTGAGGTCGCCGCCGACATCCGCCGCAAGGTGGAGATCGGCTGCTACCAGGGGCTGCGCCACCGCCGCGGCCTGCCGGTGCGTGGTCAGCGCACCAAGACCAACGCCCGCACCCGCAAGGGCCCCAAGCGCACCGTCGCCGGCAAGAAGAAGGCCGGGCGTAAGTAGCCCGCCCCGCCGCGACCCCGCAGACCCCGAGAAGAGAAGCAGATGCCCCCGAAGACCCGCACCAGCTCCGTGCGCAAGCCTCGCCGCAAGGAGAAGAAGAACATCTCCCACGGCCAGGCGCACATCAAGAGCACGTTCAACAACACGATCGTCTCCATCACCGACCCGAGCGGTGCCGTCATCGCCTGGGCGTCCGGCGGCGACGTCGGCTTCAAGGGTTCCCGCAAGTCCACGCCGTTCGCGGCCGGGCTCGCCGCCGAGGCCGCTGCGCGCAAGGCGCAGGAGCACGGCATGAAGAAGGTCGACGTGTTCGTCAAGGGCCCGGGCTCCGGCCGCGAGACCGCGATCCGGTCCCTGCAGTCCGCCGGGCTCGAGGTCGGCTCGATCCAGGACGTCACCCCGCAGGCCCACAACGGGTGCCGCCCGCCGAAGCGTCGCCGGGTCTGACTCGTCACCCGCCGGTCCGGGCGCAGCCCAGGCCGGCGGGTCCGCACGTCCGACCACCCGGTGGACCGAGACCGGGCGGTCATGAGCACCACCACTGCGCGGCGTCATATGGCGGACGCCCGCTGAGAGGAATCCTTACCGTGCTGATCGCACAGCGTCCCACCCTGACCGAAGAGGTCATCTCGGAGCACCGGTCCCGGTTCTCCATCGAGCCCCTGGAGCCCGGCTTCGGCTACACGCTCGGCAACTCGATGCGGCGCACGCTGCTGTCGTCCATCCCGGGCGCCGCAGTGACGAGCATCCGCATCGACGGCGTGCTGCACGAGTTCTCCACGGTGCCCGGTGTCAAGGAGGACGTCACCGAGCTCATCCTCAACATCAAGGCCCTCGTGGTGTCGTCGGAGAACGACGAGCCCGTGGTGATGTACCTGCGCAAGCAGGGCGCCGGGCAGGTCACCGCCGCGGACATCGTGCCGCCGGCGGGCGTCGAGGTGCACAACCCCGACCTGCACCTCGCCACGCTCAACGAGAAGGGCAAGCTGGAGATCGAGCTGACGGTCGAGCGTGGCCGCGGCTACGTCTCGGCGGCGCAGAACAAGGCGTTCGACTCCGAGATCGGCCGGATCCCGGTCGACTCGATCTACTCGCCGGTGCTCAAGGTCACCTACAAGGTCGAGGCGACGCGCGTCGAGCAGCGCACCGACTTCGACAAGCTCATCGTCGACGTCGAGACGAAGCCCGCCATCAGCCCGCGTGACGCGCTGGCCTCGGCCGGCAAGACCCTCGTCGAGCTGTTCGGTCTGGCCCGTGAGCTCAACGTCGAGGCCGAGGGCATCGAGATCGGCCCGTCGCCGACCGACGCTGCGCTCGCCGCCGACCTGGCGCTGCCGATCGAGGACCTCCAGCTGACCATCCGGTCCTACAACTGCCTCAAGCGCGAGGGCATCCACACCGTGGGTGAGCTCGTCGCACGGTCCGAGGCGGACCTGCTGGACATCCGCAACTTCGGCGCCAAGTCGATCACCGAGGTCAAGGAGAAGCTCGCCGAGCTCGGCCTGGTCCTCAAGGACAGCCCGCTGGACTTCGACGCCTCAGCCGAGACGGGCTACTACAGCGACGACGACACCGACTTCTCCGTGGACGAGCAGTACTGACACGCCGGGGAACCCGGGCGGCCGTCGCGGCAGCCCGGGTCGACCACCAGACCTCAAGGAGTGAACGACCATGCCTACGCCCACCAAGGGACCCCGGCTCGGTGGCGGACCGGCGCACGAGCGGATCATCCTCGCGAACCTCGCGACGCAGCTGTTCGAGCACCGGCGCATCACGACGACGGAGACGAAGGCCAAGCGCCTGCGTCCCCTCGCCGAGCGCCTCATCACCTTCGCCAAGCGCGGTGACCTGCACTCCCGCCGCCGCGTCATGACGGTGGTGCGGGACAAGGGCGTGGTGCACGAGCTCTTCACCGAGATCGCGCCGGCCATGGCCGAGCGTCAGGGTGGCTACACCCGGATCACCAAGATCGGTGCCCGCAAGGGCGACAACGCGCCCATGGCTGTCATCGAGCTGGTGCTCGAGGCGGTCTCGCCGAAGCAGGCCGTGGTCCGCGAGGCGACGAAGGCCGCCAGCAAGGCCGCGCCGAAGGCCGACAAGCCGAAGGCCGACAAGCCCAAGGCCGACAAGGTCGTGGCGGACGAGGTCGCCATCGAGGCGCCGGCCGTGGACGACGAGCCGGTCGTCGACGTCGAGCCGGACGCGGACGCTGAGGCGCCGGCCGACAAGGCCTGAGCCCACCGCACGAGCCGAAGGCCCGGACCCCCTGGGGTCCGGGCCTTCGTGCACCCCGGACGCCGCGCCGCCGCTCGACGAGGCTGTGCCCTAGCCTCGCAGCGTGGGTGGGAAGCGCGACGCGACGGCCCTGCCGGTGGTGCTGGTGCACGGGCTGCGCACGTCGCGGACCATGTGGCGGGCCCAGGTCGAGGCGATGGAGCGCGCCGGTCGTCGCGCACTCGCCATCGACCTGCCGGGACACGGCGCTCGGCTCGACGAGCGGTTCACCCTCGACCGTGCGGTCGATGCCGTGCGCGCGGGCGTCGACGAGGTCGGCGGGGGCGCCCTCGTCGTCGGGCTCTCGCTCGGCGGCTACGTGGCGATCGCGCACGCCGCGCGCCACCCCGAGCAGGTGGCGGGGCTGGTCGCGGCGGCGTGCTGCACGCGGCCGTGGCGGCCGGTCGTCGGCGCGTGGCGCGTGGCGTCGGCGGCGATCGTGTGCCTGCCCGACCGCGGCGCCGCGCTCAACCAGTACCTCGTGGACCGGATGCTGCCCCCGGCGGGCGCCACCGACGCCGGGGCCGGCGGCTTCGCCCTCGCCGTCATGACCGATGCGCTGCGCGAGATGGCCGCCGCGCGTCCGCTCGACGACCTGGCCCGCGTCGAGGCGCCGGTGTGGCTGGTCAACGGCCAGCTCGACCACTTCCGCGGCGAGGAGCGCCGGTACCTGCGGGCGTGCCGCGACGGCCAGCTCGTCGTCGTCCCCGGCGCGACGCACCTGGTCAGTCTGGTGCGGCCGACGAGGTTCACCCGCGTGCTCCTCGAGGCGCTCGGCGAGCTCGACAGGCGGGGACGAGACGGCTCGGTGCGTCAGACCGTGAGCGCCCAGGCGCGGACGCCGCCGACGATTCCGGCTTCGTTCGGCACCACGACGACGTCCCCGCCGAGGCGTTCCAGCACGGCGGGCGCGATGCGCCGCGAGTTCCCGCCGCCGAGGTAGAGCCGGTCCCACCAGAACACCGGCCGCAGCCCGTCGACCACCCGGCGCACCCGCCGGGACCACATGGCGTCGCCGAGGCGGGCGCGCTCCGGCTCGCCGACGTAGGAGTCGTACGTGGTGCCCCACCTGACCGGCGCGTGCGACAGCTCCAGGTGCGGCGCGAGCCGGCCACCGTCGAACAGCGCCGAGCCCAGGCCGGTGCCGAACGTCAGCACCAGCTCCACGCCCGCGCCGGACACCACGCCCGCTCCGTGCACCTCGGCGTCGTTGAGCACCAGCGTGGGCACCCCCAGGCGCGCCTCGACGAGCTCGCGGACGTCGCAGCCCGACCATGCCGCCAGCAGCTCGGGAAGCACCGCCGACCGGGGCCCTGAGCGCGTGACGTAGTGCGGCGTGGCTACGACGACCCCGTGCCGGATCATGCCCGGCATGCCGACCGTGGCACGTTCGAAGTGCGGCAGCCGACCTGCGATCTCGGCGATCGTCTCGACGAGCCGCCCGGGCGGCAGCGGGTACGGCGTCGGCACCCGCACCGGCGGGGCGTGCAGGGTCCCGGCCGCGTCCAGCACGGACGCCTTGATGCCGCCCCCGCCGCAGTCGACGGCGAGCGTGTACGGGTGCGGGGTGCCGGTCGCCACGCACGTCACGGTAGTCCGGGGAGAGGCCCGCGGCGCCCGCGGCGGCCGGAGTGGTGCGGCCGCTACGGTGACGTGGTGATCCGCGAGCCTGCGTCCGACGACGCGCCGGTGCCCGGAGTCGTGCCGCCGGCGCCGGCGCCGGCGCCGGTGGTGCGGCTACGGCTCGACCTCGCCTACGACGGGACCGACTTCGCCGGCTGGGCCAGGCAGCCGCTGCTGCGCACGGTGCAGGGCACCCTGGAGGGCTCGCTCGCCACCGTGCTGCGCACCGATTCTCGCGGGCTACCGGCGCCGCGGGTGGCGGTCGCCGGCCGCACGGACGCCGGGGTGCACGCCCGGGGGCAGGTGGCGCACGTCGACGTGGACGGCGCCGCGCTCGACGCGCTGCGCGACCGGTCCGGTCGATCGTCCGCCGACGTGCTGCTGGCACGGCTCGGTGGCCTGCTGCCGCCGGACCTCGTCGTGCACGCGGTACGCGCGGCTCCGCCGGGGTTCGACGCACGGTTCTCCGCCCTGCGTCGCCGGTACGCCTACCGGATCGCGGACACCGCCGCGCTGCGTGACCCGTTGCGTCGCGCCAGCGTGCTGTGGCACCGGCACCAGCTGGACGCCGCTGCGATGGACGCGGCGGCCGGTGCACTGCTCGGCCGGCACGACTTCGCCGCATTCTGCCGACCGCGACCGGGGGCCACGACGATCCGCACGCTCGAGGAGTTCACGTGGGCACGTCCCGTCGACGGTCCCGACGCGGGGCTGGTCGTGGCGCAGGTCCAGGCCGACGCGTTCTGCCACTCGATGGTCCGTGCGCTGGTGGGCGCGAGCCTCGCCGTGGGGGAGGGTCGCCGCGGCGTCGACTGGCCCGCGCAGCTGCTGGCGGGCGGGCACCGCGACCCTGCGGCGCACGTCGTCGCCCCGCACGGCCTCACCCTCGAGGAGGTCGGCTACCCGCCGGACGACGAGCTGGCCGAGCGCGCCGAGCGCACCCGGGCCCGCCGCACGCCCGACGACGTCCACCCGCGACAGGGCCCGGGCGGCGCCGAGGACCCCTCGGACTGCTGCGGCTGACGGCCCGCCACCCCGGCCCGACCTTCGTCAGCAGTCCAGCCGGGCGGGGCCCGCCGGCTCAGTGGCCGAGGTCGTCGGCGCGGTAGAGGGGTTCGTCGATGCTGGGGTCGGGGACCACGTGCACGGCGGCCTCCTCGGCGCTCGCGGCGCCGCCGGCCACGCCCACGTCGTGCGCGTAGGTGTCGGCGCTCGCGTCGGCTTCGAGGCGGCCGGCACGGAACTCCTCGCGGCCGCCGTCGGGCGGCTGCACGTCGTCCCAGGCCTCCGGCTCCTCCTGGGCGATCCGCTGGTCGATGGTCTCCCGGTGCGCCTCCTCCCACGGCGTCTCGCCGTAGTGGGTGGCGCGGGGACGCTCGGACGGGGAGTAGCCCTCGTCGAGCAGGTCCTCGACGCCGCTGTCCATCAGCGTGTCCTCGCGGGGCAGCTGGTCGTCGTCACCCTCGGAGCCGAGGGCTGGATCGGTGCTGGTCGCCGGGGTCTCTTCGGTCATGCCCCACAGTCGCACCGCGCCGGGCGGTCCGCCACCGGCGCGGCCCGGGTGACGACAGTCACGCCGCGGCGGAGCGACTCACGTCGCGGCGACCACCCAGCGCAGGCCGGGGAACCGCGCGAAGTCACGGTCCTGGGACACCCAGGTGGCGCCGTGCTCGATCGCCACGGCGGCGTGCTGGGCGTCGGCGACGAGGTTGCCCCGGGCGTCCGCGGCGCGGCACAACGCGGCGACCAGGTCCCAGTGCCGCGGGCCTGCCGCCGCCCGCACCGCGTTCGGGTGCGCCCGCAGCGCGTCGACGAGGGCCAGGGCCTCGGGCAGCGGAGTCGGCCGGGCGAACACCCGGGGGTGCGTGAGCACGCGCACGGTGCCCCCGAGGACGGCGTCGGTGAGCCCGACCGGCTCCGGACCGCGCAGGGCGGCCTCGAGCCAGGACCGGAGCTCGGCGTGCCGCGGCGCATCGGCGCGCAGAGCGCCGACCAGGACGTTCACATCGGGGATGTTCACGGCGCGGTCATCAGGTCGGCCAGCGCGGCGGAATCGTCCAGGTCGACGCCTGGCAGCAGCCCGCCGGCGCCGACGGGGGCGGGCAGCGCCACGTCGACCCGGGCCTGGCTCGCCGCGCGTCGGCGGAGGGCCTCGCGCAGCGCCTCCTCGACGAAGGACGTCACGGTCTGCCCGGCGGCCGCGACCGTCGTCTTCACCTCGCGGTAGAGGTCGTCGTCCAGCACGAGCGTCGTTCGCATACAGAAAAGCATAACGGATCTGCACACATCTGCGTGATCCCCTGCGCCCCGTCGACCGAGGGGACGGGCAAACACGTCGCGGCGCTCCCCACCGAGCCGGGAGACTGGGCCTCATGGGATACCTCGACGTCGCCGGCGTGAACTTCGCGCTGCCGGACGGGCGACCGCTGCTCACCGACGTCTCGTTCCGGGTCGGTGAGGGCTCGCGGGCTGCGCTCGTCGGCCCCAACGGCATCGGCAAGACGACCCTGCTGCGGATCGTCGCCGGCGACCTCGCTCCACACGCCGGCGGCGTGAACGTCGGCGGCAGCCTCGGGGTGATGCGCCAGGAGATCGGCCGGATCGACGACGAGCGCACCGTGCGCGAGCTGCTCGCCACCCTCGCCGCCCCCGCCGTCCGCGCCGCCGCGGCCGAGCTGGCGGAGGCGGAGGAGGCGATCATGACGGTCGACGACACCCCCTCGCAGATGCGCTACGCGCAGGCCCTGGCGGACTGGGCGGACGTCGGCGGCTACGAGGCCGAGACCGAGTGGGACAAGGTGACGGACGCCGTGCTCTCCGTGCCGTTCGAGCGGGCCCAGTACCGCGCCGTCCGCACGCTGTCCGGTGGGGAGCAGAAGCGGCTGGTGCTCGAGGCGCTGCTTCGCGGGCCCGACGAGGTGCTGCTGCTCGACGAGCCGGACAACGCCCTGGACGTGCCGACCAAGCGCTGGCTGGAGGACCGCCTGCGCGCCGCCACCAAGACCGTGCTGCTGGTCAGCCACGACCGCGAGCTGCTGGACCGGGTGGCGACGCACGTCGTCACGCTCGAGCCGACCGCCCTCGGTGGGCAGGCGTGGGTGCACGGCGGCGGCTGGGGCAGCTACCTGCAGGCACGCACGGATCGTCGTGACCGCATCGAGGAGCTGCGGCGGCGCTGGGACGAGGACCACGCCCAGCTGCGCACGCTGGTGGCCACCCTCAAGCAGAAGGCCGCCTACAACGACTCGATGGCCTCGCGCTACTCCGCGGCCCAGACGCGGCTGCGGAAGTTCGAGGAGGCCGGGCCGCCGGTCGTCGTCGCACCGGAGCAGCGGGTCAGCGTTCGGCTCACCGGCGGCCGGACGGCCAAGCGGGCCGTGGTCGCGCGGCGGCTGGAGCTGACCTCGCTGATGCGGCCGTTCGACCTGGAGGTCTTCTACGGCGAACGGGTGGCCGTGCTGGGCTCCAACGGGTCGGGCAAGTCGCACTTCCTGCGGCTGCTCGCCGCGGGCGGCTCGGACCCGTCGCCGGAGCACGAGCCGGCCGACGACACCCCGGTGGCGCCGGTCGCGCACACCGGCACGGTCGTGCTGGGCTCGCGCGTGCGGCCGGGCTGGTTCGCGCAGAACCACCCGCACGACGAGCTGGCCCGGCGCACCCTCGTCGAGATCCTGCACCGCGGTGACGGGCACCGCGCGGGGATGGGCCGCGAGCGGGCGAGCCGCGCGTTGGACCGCTACGAGCTGGCCGGCGCCGCCGAGCAGGAGTACCAGACGCTGTCCGGTGGGCAGCAGGCCCGGTTCGGCATCCTGCTGCTCGAGCTGGGCGGGGCGACGCTGCTGCTGCTCGACGAGCCCACGGACAACCTCGACCTGCACTCGGCCGAGGCCCTGGAGGCGGGGCTGGCGGCGTTCGACGGGACGGTGCTGGCCGTGACGCACGACCGCTGGTTCGTCCGCGGCTTCGACCGGTTCCTCGTGTTCGGTGCCGACGGCGAGGTGATCGAGGCACCCGAGCCGGTCTGGGAGGCCGGTCGGGTGGACCGCGTGCGTTGAGGTGCCGCCCTCACCCGCGCGGGAGGGCGGTCAGAGCGGGGCGACGACGAGGCGCACGGCGAAGGCGATCATGATCAGCGCCACCCCCGCGTCCAGCAGTCGCCACGCGGCGGGCCGGGCCAGCACCGGGGCGAGGCGCGCCGAGCCGAAGCCCAGGGCGGTGAACCACACGAGGCTGGCCAGCGCGGCGCCGGCCGCGAAGGCCCACCGGCCGGTGCCGTGCTGCTGGGCTAGGGCGCCGAGCAGCAGCACGGTGTCGAGGTACACGTGCGGGTTGAGGAAGGTCAGCGCGAGGGTGGTGCCCAGCACGGAGCGCAGCGCCGCCGGGGCGTCCTGGGCCGGGTCCAGGTGGCCGGGGTGGGCGGCGCGCACGGCCGCGGCGACGCCGAACCAGGCGAGGAAGGCCGCGCCGCCGTACCTCGCCACGGTCAGCGCGCCCGGGTGTGTGGTGACGAGTGCCCCGAGGCCGGCCGTGCCCGCCGCGATCAGCGCCACGTCCGCAGCCACGCACACTGCCACCACGGCGCCGACGTGCTCACGGCGCAGGCCCTGGCGCAGCACGAAGGCGTTCTGCGCCCCGATGGCGATGATGAGCGACAGCCCGGCCAGCAGGCCCTGCAGGACGACCACGAGCCCGAACGCTAGGGGATCGGGGTCGCCCGGCGCGGGGGATGACCACGGCCGACACGCACTGTTTTGACCGTTCGGCGCCAGCGTCGGTACTCTGGTGTGTCGTTGTGCGTCCCCTGTCGTGCACCGGTGGCTTCTCACCACCGCGAGCCGACGGCCGTGACCGGTGCCCCACTCGCCGGGACGGGAAGCCAAGACAGTCCCCCACGGGACGTTCGCGCCGGTCAGAGCGGCGCGGGTGGTCCGTGGCACCGAACGCTCCACGACCGAGAAGGCTCACACCCGTGCGCACGTACACCCCTAAGCCCGGCGAGATCGAGGCGACCTGGTACGTCATCGACGCCACCGACGTCGTCCTGGGCCGCCTCGCGACCCATGTGGCCACCCTGCTGCGTGGCAAGCACAAGCCCACCTTCGCCCCGCACGTCGACGGCGGTGACCACGTCATCGTCATCAACGCCGAGAAGGTTGCCCTCACCGGCAAGAAGCGGGACGACAAGCTCGCCTACACCCACTCGGGCTTCCCGGGTGGTCTGAAGGCCACGCCGTACTCGGTGCTGATGGACAAGCACCCGGAGCGGGTCATCGAGAAGGCCGTGCGAGGGATGATCCCCAAGACCACGCTCGGCCGCCAGCAGCTCGGCAAGCTCAAGGTCTACGTGGGCCCGACGCATCCGCATGCCGCACAGCTGCCGAAGCCGTACGAGATCTCCCAGGTGACGCAGCAGGCCTGAGCGGGCCGCTGCGAACGACGACGAACGCGAGGAACCCCGTGGCTCAGACCACAGTCGAGTACGACACGCCGGGCGACGACACGCCCACCAGCTACACGTCCGAGACCACGGCGCCGGCCGGCCGTGGTCAGTCGCTGACCGCGCCCGCGCAGGCCCTGGGCCGGCGCAAGGAGGCCGTCGCCCGCGTTCGCCTGGTGCCCGGCACCGGGACGTGGACCATCAACGGCCGCACGCTCGAGGACTACTTCCCCAACAAGCTGCACCAGCAGCTCGTCGGTTCGCCGCTCAAGCTCGTCGACGTCGAGGGTCGGTTCGACATCGTCGCGCGGATCACCGGCGGCGGCGTCACCGGCCAGGCCGGCGCGCTGCGCCTCGGCATCGCCCGTGCGCTGAACGCGATCGACGAGGAGCACAACCGCGCCGCGCTGAAGAAGGCCGGGTTCCTCACCCGGGACGCACGCGTCGTCGAGCGCAAGAAGGCCGGCCTGAAGAAGGCCCGCAAGGCGCCGCAGTACTCGAAGCGCTGACCTTTCGGCAGCGCGACCACGGCCCCGCGGGCTCAGCTCGTCCGCGGGGCCGTCGTCATGCCCGGGCCACGCGGCCGGGGCGATGGTGCACAGTGGGGGGCGTGCCGGGCCTGCCGGCTCGCGGCCAGGACGAAGGGGTCTGCTGATGGCGCGACTGTTCGGCACCGACGGTGTGCGGGGGCTGGCCAACCAGGACGTCACCGCCGAGCTGGCGCTGGGGCTGTCCGTGGCCGCCGCTCGGGTGCTGGCCTCCGAGGGTGCGTTCGCCGGTCACCGGCCACGCGCCGTGGTGGGCCGCGACTCGCGCGCGTCGGGGGAGTTCCTGTCCGCGGCTGTGGCCGCGGGGCTGGCCTCGGCGGGGGTGGACGTCGACGACGTCGGCCTGCTGCCCACCCCGGCGGTGGCCTTCCTCACCGCGGAGGCGGGGGTGGACCTCGGCGTGGTGCTGTCCGCGTCGCACAACCCGATGCCGGACAACGGCATCAAGTTCCTCGCCCGCGGCGGCCACAAGCTGCCCGACGAGGTGGAGCGGGAGATCGAGGCCCGGCTCGGCGAGGCCTGGGCGCACCCGCTCGGGGGTGACGTCGGCCGCATCCGGACCGACACCGGCCGCGCGGCCGAGGCCTACATCGAGCATCTCGTCGGATCGATCAGCTCGCCGTTGACCGGCCTGCGCATCGCGATGGACTGCGCCAACGGCGCGGCGAGCGAGGTGGGCCCCCTGGCCCTGCGCGCGGCCGGCGCCGAGGTGCTGGTGATCAACGCCGCGCCGGACGGGCGCAACATCAACGAGCGGTGCGGATCCACCCACCCCGAGCAGCTCCAGGCGTTCGTCGTCGCCTCCGGAGCCGATCTCGGCGTCGCGTTCGACGGCGACGCCGACCGGTGCCTGGCCGTCGATGCGGCCGGACGGCTGGTGGACGGCGACCAGATCATGGGCGTGCTGGCGATGGCCCTGCACGAGCAGGGTGAGCTGGCCCACGACACGCTCGTCCTCACCGTGATGAGCAACCTCGGCCTGCGTCTGGCGATGACGGCCGCCGGCATCGCCACGGTCGACACCGCCGTCGGGGACCGCTACGTGCTCGAGGCGATGCGCGCCGGTGGGTACAGCCTGGGCGGCGAGCAGTCCGGGCACATCATCCTGGCCCGGTACGCGACGACGGGCGACGGCATCCTCACCGCGCTCCAGCTGGCGTCGCGGATGACGGCGACGGGCACGCCGCTCGCGGAGCTGGCCGGGGTGGTGCACCGGCTGCCGCAGACCCTGCTCAACGTGTCGGGTGTGGACCGGGCGCGTGCCGGCGACGACCAGCCGCTGGCGGACGCGGTCGCCCTGGCGGCGAAGCGGCTCGGTGACGGCGGCCGGGTGCTGCTGCGACCCTCGGGCACGGAGCCGCTGGTGCGGGTGATGGTCGAGGCGGGCACGCAGCAGGAGGCCGACGAGGTCGCGGCCGAGCTGGCCGCGGTGGTGCGCGCACGCCTGGCCCTGTGAGCGGCGCCGCGGTGCGCGAGCGCACGCTGCGGCTGCTCGAGACCGCAGCCGCGCGACCCGACGCTCTTGCCCCGATCGTGCGCGCCGGCCACCCCGCGCTGCGGGCCGTCGCGACCCCGTACGACGGACAGCTGGCCGACGACGAGCTGTCCGCGCTGCTCGCGCTGATGCACCGGACGATGCGCGCGGCGCCCGGGGTCGGGCTGGCCGCGCCGCAGGTGGGCCTGCCGCTGGCGCTGGCCGTGGTGGAGGACCCGGGGGGCATCGACCCGGACGTCGCCGCCGTGCGGGAACGCGTGCCGGTGCCCTTCCGGGTGCTGGTCAACCCGCGATACGTCGCGGTCGGCGACGAACGGGCGGCGTTCTACGAGGGCTGCCTGTCCGTCGTCGGGTACCAGGCGGTCGTGCTGCGCGCGCGGCAGGTGCACCTGACCGGCGCGGACGAGCGCGGCGCGCC
>Ga0302291_10000126_pt1 | contig 19079 bp, 14 predicted proteins | sample III_Fen_N1_4_FD_194548 | JGI IMG/M metagenome (GOLD analysis project Ga0302291, IMG submission 194548) | Peat permafrost microbial communities from Stordalen Mire near Abisko, Sweden - III_Fen_N1_4 | ecosystem: Environmental > Terrestrial > Soil > Wetlands > Permafrost | place: Sweden: Abisko... | reverse complement strand
CGCTCTTGGTGAAGACGTCGTCGTTGCCGTAGAGCACCGCGACCTTCTTCACGCCGGCCACCTTGGCCGCGACGCGCAGCGTCTCGGGCAGCACGTCGGCTTCGGTCACCGAGTTGCGGAACACGTAGTCACCGATCGACGTGATGCCATCGGCCGTGTTCGAGGTGCCAAACACCACGATCTTCGCGGCCTGGGCGATCGGGTCGGCGGCCTGCGCCGAGTTCGACAACGTCGGCCCGAACAGCATCAGCACCTTGTCCTGGAAGATCAGCTTCTTGAAGACGTCGATGGCCTGCTCTTTCTTGGTCTGCTCGTCTTCGAGCTGCAGCGCGATCTTGTTGCCCTTTACGCCGCCCGCTGCATTGATCTCTTCGACCGCCAGCTCGAAGCCGTTGCGGATGGAGGCACCGTACTGGCCGGCCGGGCCGGACAAGGCTTCAGCCGCGCCGATCTTGATGTCGGCCGCCGCGGCCGAGCCTAAAACGCCGGCAACGAGCATCGCTGCCACGAGTTGTTGTGTGCGGATCATGCGGAACTTCATCGGATGTCTCCAGAGTCTGCGGGGTGTTCTTGTGAGGCCGGCGATCGGGCACCGCCAGCCCGGGGAGCGGGCGATTTTAGGGCGGCGCGGGCGGGCGCCTCTAAGTAGAACCCCAATCTCCGACCCGGCGCGTGGCCAGGCCGACGCTCAGGTGCCGGCGATCTTCATGCGCTCGATCAGCACCGAGCCGATGGTCTTGGTGCCCATGGTGTAGGTGTCGGCGCCGATGGCAGCGATGCCCTTGAACATGTCGCGCAGGTTGCCGGCAATGGTGATCTCGTCCACCGGGTAGGCGATGCGGCCCTTCTCGACCCAGAAACCAGCCGCGCCGCGCGAGTAGTCGCCGGTCACGTAGTTCACGCCCTGGCCCATCAGCTCGATGACGAAGAGGCCGCGGCCGAGCTTGCGCAGCATGGCGTCGAGGTCGTCGCCGGCCTGTGTGAGGCGGCTGCTCAGGCGCAGGTTCTGCGAGCCGCCGGCATGCCCCGTGGTGCGCATGTCGAGCTTGCGCGCCGAGTAGCTCGACAGAAAGTAACCCTGCACCACGCCGCCCGTGAGCACGTCGCGCACCTTGGTGACCACCCCTTCGTCGTCGAAGGGGGCGCTGCCCTTGGCGCCGCGCAGGTGCGGGTCTTCGTGGATGTCAATGTGCTCGGGCAGCACCTGCTTGCCCAGGCTGTCGAGCAGGAAGGATGACTTGCGGTACAGCGAACCGCCGCTGGTGGCCTGCACATAGGCGCCCAGCAGGCCGGCGGCGAGCGTCGACTCGAACAGCACCGGCACTTCGCAGGTCTTGATCTTGCGCGACTTCAATCGGGACAACGCACGCTCTGCCGCATAGCGGCCCACCGCCTCGGGCGCGGCCAGTTCATCGGGAGAGCGCATCGAGCTGTACCAGGCGTCGCGCTGCATGTCGTCACCGCCCTTGCGCGGCAGCGAGGCAATGGGGGCCACCGACAGCGAATGCCGCGAACTCGCATAGCCGCCGCGAAAGCCGCGGCTGTTGCCGGCGAAGAAATGCGACTGCTGGGCCGACACGCCGGCACCTTCGGAATTGGTGATGCGTTTGTCGACTCCGAGTGCCGCGGCCTCGCAGCGCATGGCAATCTCGGCGGCCTGCGCTGCGTTGATTTCCCAGGGGTGGAACAGGTCGAGGTCGAGCTTGGCTGCGTCACCCAGGGCCAGATCGGCCTCATCGGGCAAACCCGCAGCGGGGTCTTCGGCGGTGAAGCGCGCAATGTCGTAGGCGGCGCGCACCGTCTGCTCGAGCGCTGCATGGGAGAAATCGGAGGTGCTTGCGTTGCCGCGGCGCTGGCCCATGTAGACCGTGACGCCCATCGACTTGTCGCGGTTGCGCTCGACGTTCTCGATCTCGCCCTTGCGCACCGACACCGACAGCCCGGCTCCTTCCGACACCTCGACCCCGGCGTCGCTCGCCCCCAGCGACTTGGCCAGCGCCAGCGCATCTTCCACGAGCTGCTGGAAGGCATCGCGGGAATACGAGAAACCGTGAGGCTGGGTTGACGAAGAGGGCGAAGAGGGGGTCATGCGCAGCGGCGTTCAGTGGTGTAGTGCACGAGTCGGCGACCCGCGTGCGGCGCTTGCAAACAAGGGCCGCAGCTATCATAGCCGTGACCTATGCCCAGCCAATCCCCGACTACCCCTCCTGCCGACAGCGACGACGGCGACTTTTACGACCGCCCGAGCAAGACCCAGCTCAAGAAAGACAGCCATGAGCTGCAAAGCCTGGGCGAGGCCCTCGTCGCGCTGCCGGACAACCGCGTGGTCGACCTGCCGATCAGCGACAGCCTGCGCGACGCGGTGGCCCAGTACAAGACGACGAAAACACACGAAGGCAAGCGCCGGCAGATGCAGTACATCGGCAAGCTGATGCGCCGCAACGATGTCGAACCGATCCGCGAAGCGGTGGCAGCCCTGCAGCTGGGCCGCGCCAAGGATTCGCTGGCCCTGCACGAGGCCGAGCGCTGGCGCGTCGAGCTGCTGGCGAGCGACGATTCGCTGACGCGCTGGACGGCTGACCACCCCGACAGCGACCTGCAGCAGCTGCGCAGCCTGATCCGCGCCGCCCGCAAGGACGCCGCAGCCGCGCCCGAGCAGCGCAGCGGGCGTGCCTACCGCGAGCTGTTCCAGTTCATCAAGGCCAACACCCTCGGCGATGAGTGAGGCCCTGCCACTCGACAGCGTGCCTGACCGTGTGCGGATAGGCCTGGTGTCGGTCAGCGACCGTGCATCGGCCGGGGTGTACGAAGACAAGGGCATTCCCGCTCTGCAAGACTGGCTGTCGCGCGCGCTGCGCAACCCCATCCAGTGGGAGACGCGGCTCATCCCTGACGAGCAGGCCACCATCAGCGCCACCTTGTGCGAGCTGGTCGACACCGCCGCCTGCGACCTGGTGCTGACGACCGGCGGCACCGGCCCGGCACCGCGCGACGTGACACCCGAAGCCACGCTGGCCGTGGCCCACAAGGAAATGCCAGGCTTCGGCGAGCAGATGCGCCAAATCAGCCTGCGCTTCGTGCCCACGGCCATCCTCTCGCGACAAGTGGCCGTGATCCGCGGCCAGGCGCTCATCATCAACCTGCCCGGGCAGCCCAAGGCCATCGCCGAGACGCTCGAGGGCCTGCCGCAGGCGCAGCCTCCCGCGCCCGGCATTTTTGCTGCAGTGCCGTATTGCATCGACCTGATCGGCGGCCCTTACCTCGAAACAGACGACAGCATCTGCAAGGCCTTCCGGCCGAAATCGGCGCAACGCACGCCACGCAGTTAGAACAGCTTTAGGAGACATCGGGATGAGCCCTGTCGAGACCGCCGACCAGCACCTGGCCTCGATGTACGCCGTGCTCGGAGCGACCAACGAAGCACTGCTCTACGCCAAGACGCCGGCCGAACTCTTCCAGCGCGTGTGCGACGCGGCCGTCGACGGCCGCAAGTTCCTGACCGCGGCCGTTACCTCCCCCGATGTCGACACCGCGTGGCTGAAGGTCGAGGCCGCCTCCGGCCTGGCGGCGCAGCAGCTGCGCGAAGTGCGCATCTCGGTGGACGAAGCCACGCCCGAGGGCCGCGGCCTGGTGGGCGAAGCCTATCGCCTGCGCCGCTCGGCCATCAGCAACGACTTTGCGCACGACGATCGCACCAAGCCGTGGCACGAGTCCGGCAAACGGGCCGGTGTGGCCTCGGGCGCCGCTATTCCCGTCACACTCGACCACCACACCTTCGGCGTGATGCTGTTCTATTCGCGCGAGCTCAACGCCTTCAGCGACGACATCGTCGCCTTGCTCGAGCGCATGGCGCGCAACATCGTCTTTGCGCTCAACAACTTCGCGCGCGAAGCCGAACGCCAGCGTACCGAAGACGCGCTGCGCCGCAGCGAAGAGAAGTTCCGCAACATCCTCGAGAGCCTGGACGACGCTTACTACGAGGTCGACATCCGCGGCAAGCCGGTTTATCACAACCCGGCGTTCTCGCAGATGCTGGGCTACGACTACGACTACCGCGTCGGCGAGGACAACCGCAATCGCCAGACGCCCGAGATGTCTGCCGTGGTCTACAAGGCCTTTACCGAGGTCTTGCACACCGGCGTCTCGAAGGCGGGCCAGTCGTGGCAATACCTGCACAAGGATGGCAGCGTGATCGACGTCGAAGGCTCGGTGCTGCTGGTGAAGAACGAGCAGGGCAAGCCCATCGGGTTTCGCGGCATCCTGCGCAATGTGACCGAGCGCCGCAAGGTCGATCAGGCCCTGCGCGAAAGCGAGGCTCGTTTTCGCGCGATGACCAATCTGTCGTCCGACTGGTACTGGGAGCAAGACGCCGACCTGCGGTTCACACGCATGGAAAGCCGCTACGCCAACAGTGCCGCCAAGCCTCACCGGCTGATCGGCCGCCGCATTTCGGAAAGCGCGCTGCAGGTGCAACTGGCCGGCGGGTGGGAAGAGTTCAACGACACGATGGTGGCCCGGAAAGCCTTTCGTGACGTGGTGATGCATCGTGATTCGACGGGACAGGCGCCCTACTTCATCAGCATCAGCGGCGAGCCCGTCTTCAACGGCGAAGGCCTGTTCACCGGCTACCGCGGCATCACCCGCGAGATCACCGAACAGAAGGTGGCCGAAGAACACATCCACCACATGGCGCGGCACGACAGCCTCACCGGCCTGCCCAACCGCATGATGTTCAGCAGCCTGCTGAACGTCGCGATTCCCACCGCCGCACGCTACAAGCGCGACTTCGCGGTGATGTTCATCGACCTCGACCGCTTCAAGTTCATCAACGACACGCTGGGCCACGAGGCCGGCGACACACTGCTGAAAGAGATCACCGCGCGCTTCAAGCAGACGCTGCGCACCAGCGACGTGATCGCGCGCCTGGGCGGCGACGAGTTCGTGGTGCTGGTGCAGGAGGTGAGCGATCGCGAGCATGCCGCCACGGTGGCGCGCAAGATCCTGTCGGCCGCCATCAAGCCCATGGTGCTGGTCGGCCAGGAGTGCCGCGTCACGGCCAGCATCGGCATCGCGATGTTCCCGGGCGACGGCGAAGACGAACAGGCGCTGATGAAGAACGCCGACAGCGCGATGTACTACGCCAAGGAAGAAGGCAAGAACAACTTCCAGTTCTATTCGAGCGACATCAATTCGCAGTCGCTCGAGCGGCTCACGCTCGAATCGAACCTGCGCCGCGCGATGGAGCGCGAGGAGTTCACACTCAACTACCAGGCCAAGCTCGACCTGCGCAGCGGCGCCATCACCGGCGTCGAGGCCTTGCTGCGCTGGCAGAACGCCGAGTTGGGAAGCGTCTCGCCGGCCAAGTTCATCCCCGTCGCCGAAGAGACCGGCCTCATCGTGCACATCGGCCGCTGGGTGCTCAAGACCGCCTGCGAGCAAAACGTGGCCTGGCAGCGCCAGGGCCTGCCGCCGATCAACATGGCGGTGAACCTCTCGGTGCGCCAGTTCGCCGACGAAAACCTGGTCGAAGACATCGCCACCATCCTGCGCGAAACCGGCATGACGCCGGGCCTGCTCGAGCTCGAGATCACCGAGGGCATGCTGATCCACAACATCGAGCGCGCGATCAAGCTGCTGACCGCCATCAAGCAGATGGGCGTGCGCCTGGCGATCGACGACTTCGGCACCGGCTACTCGTCGCTCGGCCAGCTGAAGAACTTCCCGATCGACACGCTGAAGGTCGACCGCTCGTTCATCCGCGACCTGGCCACCGACTCCGAAGACCGGGCCATCACCACCGCCATCATCGCGATGGGCAAGACGCTGAGCCTGACCGTGGTGGCCGAAGGCGTCGAGACCATCGAGCAGCAAGACTTTCTGCGCGGCCAGGCCTGCGACGAGATGCAGGGCTACTACTTCAGCAAGCCGATCGCGGCCGATGAGTTCGCAACGCTTCTCCGCGGCAATACGCCAACCTGAAGCACTCACCCGCGAAGCGAGGTGAAGATCAAGCCACGCCCGCGGATCCGGCTCCGCAGGTCCGCCAGGCGGCGCCCCTCGGGGGCAGGAGCGCAGCGACTGGGGGGCCTCATTTCATCAGTTGGCTGAGGCTCTCGGCATCGAAGGTTTCTGTTTTTTGCGCATCGGTGGGCACACAGTCGTCCTTGATCGACGACAGCTTCTCGATCGCCGCCCACAGCATGGCGATCTGATGCGCATTGCCCGACGCGTTGTCGATCAGGCCCTTCATCGCGAGCGCCACCGGGTCGTCGCCCTGCGTCACGCCGTAGGCCGAGAAACCCATTCGCGCCGAGACTTCTTCACGCACGGCGTCGGCACGCTTCTCGATGATGCGTGCGGGGATGCCGACGGCCGTGGCACCCGGCGGCACCGGCTTGAGCACCACCGCGTTCGAGCCGACGGTCGCGCCGTCGCCGACGGTGAAACCGCCCAGCACCTTGGCCCCTGCGCTCACGACCACGCCACGGCCCAGCGTCGGGTGGCGCTTGCTGCCCTTGTAGAGGCTGGTGCCGCCCAACGTGACGCCTTGGTAGATCGTGCATTCGTCGCCGATCTCGGCCGTCTCGCCAATCACCACGCCCATGCCGTGGTCGATGAACACGCGCCGGCCGACCACGGCCGCGGGGTGGATCTCGATGCCGGTGAAGAAGCGCGCCAGGTGCGAGATGAAGCGCCCGAGCCAGCGCCAGCCGCGCGTCCAGCACGCGTGGGCCCAGCGGTGCATCACCAGCGCATGCAGGCCGGGGTAACACGTCAGCACCGTGAAGGCGGAGTGCGCAGCGGGGTCGCGCTCCAGGATGCAGGCGATGTCTTCTCGTAGGCGCTGGAACATGGTGGAACCGAGTGGGTCGGAGCGAGCCAGTTTAGCGGCGGGCCTTCATTCCTGCTGGCCGCGCGGCGCTTGGGGCTTTTCCTGGGATCGTTCCATCGCGCGCGCGACGCCACGCAGGATCTGCACTTCGTCGCTCGTGAGTTGCGCGCGGTTGAACAGCTGGTTCAGGCGCGGCATCAGCTTCTTCGGCGAGGCGGGGTCGAGAAAGCCGATGGCTGCGAGCGCCTGTTGCCAGTGATCGAGCAAGCCCTGCACCGCGGCCGCACCGGCCGCCGCCGGCTCGACGGTGCGCGGCGCGACACCGAAACCGCCCAGCGCCTGCCGCCAGTCATAGGCCAGCAACTGCACCGCCTGCGCGAGGTTGAGCGAACCATAGTCGGGGTGCGTCGGGATGCTCAGGCAGGCGTGGCAACGGTACACGTCGTCGTTGCTCATGCCGAAGCGTTCGGAGCCGAAGACGAAGCCGACGCGGTGGTCGCCAGCCGCCAGCGTCGAGAACAGCTCGCGCGGCGCGTGCGTGGGCGGCCCGAAGTCGCGGGGCGTCATCGCGGTGGCGCAGGCGAACGTGATGCCGTCGAGCGCTTCGGCCAGCGTGCCGACCACGCGGGCGCGCACCAGGATGTCGGCCGCGCCGCTCGCCATCGCGACCGTCTCTTCCTGCACCAGCACGTCGGCAAACCGAGGTGCCACCAGCACCAGATCGCGAAAGCCCATCACCTTCATCGCGCGCGCCGTGGCACCCACGTTGCCGGGGTGGCTGGTGTTCAAGAGAATGAAACGGGTGTCGTCCACAAGCAAGGAAGAGTGAAGAGAAGGCGGCCGGTTAAAATTCAATTATCCGTGCCCGCCCCGTGCCGAGCACCTTGTTCTTTCCTCACTGTCGATCCACTTCTCCCTTTTGCAGGACTTCCCATGTCGCAAGCGCTTCATCCCATGCTCAACGTCGCCATCATCGCGGCACGAAAGGCGGGGAGCATCATCAACCGCGCTTCGCTCGACATCGACCAGCTGAAGGTGACCACCAAGTCGACCAACGACTTCGTGACCGAGGTGGACCAGAAGGCCGAGCAGGTCGTCATCGAAACCCTGCTCACCGCCTACCCCGGCCACGGTATCCTGGCCGAAGAATCGGGCCGCGAGCACGGCGCAAAGAACAGCGAATACGTGTGGATCATCGACCCGCTCGACGGCACCACCAACTTCATCCACGGCCTGCCGTTCTATGCCGTGTCCATCGCGCTGGCCTTTCGCGACCAGATCCAGCAGGCGGTGGTGTACGACCCGACGCGCAACGACCTGTTCTACGCCTCCAAGGGCCGCGGTGCGTTCCTCAACGACAAGCGCCTGCGTGTTTCCAAGCGCACGCGCATGGCCGAGTCGCTGATCGGCACCGGCTTCCCGTTCCGCAAGGGCGACAACTTCCAGCGCTACGTGAAGATGTTCACCGAGATCATGCAGGCCTGCGCCGGCGTGCGCCGCCCGGGCGCCGCGGCGCTCGACCTCTGCTATGTGGCGGCCGGCTATTACGACGGCTTCTTCGAGACCGGCCTCAGCCCGTGGGACATCGCCGCTGCGTCGCTGATGATCACCGAGGCCGGTGGCCTGATCGGCAACTTCACCGGCGAGTCCGACTTCATGTACCAGCGCGAGGTGGTGGCCGGCAACCCGAAGGTGTATGCGCAGATGGTCAGCATGCTCGCGCCCTACAGCCACGTCATCAAGGAAGGCTCGGCACACGCCAAGCCGGAAGACTCAGCCATGACGCCTGAAGAGGCGCTGATCGCCACGCAGTCTCCCGCAACAGCCGCCGAAGCACCCAAGAGAAAGGCCGTGCGCATCCGCAAGGCCGATCTGCCCGGCAAGGCCTGATCCGCCCCGAGCTGACGTGCCGGCCCACGCCTTTGCGCTGACCAAGATCCAGCCGCCACGGCTGCGGTCGGCACTGATCGCGAGGCCCGGGCTCGAGCAGCAGCTGGGCGACGCACTGGCCAGCGCACGCCTGACCCTGATCTGCGCCCCGGCGGGCTACGGCAAGACGGCAGCGCTCACGCGCCAGCTCAGCCGGCTGCCCGAGGGCACGGCCAGCGCGTGGGTGGCGCTGGATGAAGACGACGACCTGGGCCGCGTGGCCAGCTGCATCGTCGCCGCGCTCGAACCCTTCGACCTGCCCTGGCGCTCATCGCCCGACGCACTCGTGCTCGCGATGCAGGACGGCGAGCGCGCCAGCCGCCTCGCCTTCGTCGCCGCGCTGCTGAATGCCCTCGCCGCCACCGACGTGCCGCGCGGCCTGCTGCTGTTCGACGACGTGCACCGCATCACCGACCCGGCCGTGTTCGAGGTCTTCGACGCCATCATCGAGCGCCTGCCCGCGCACTGGGGCGTGGCGCTGGCCAGCCGCACCGACCCGCCGCTCGCGCTGCCCAAGCTCAGGACCAACGGCGACTGCATCGAGCTGCGCCAGGACGCGCTCGGCTTCAGCCCCGATGACGTGCGCTCGCTGATGCAACTGCGCCAGGCCGATGCCTCCGATGAAGACGTGCTGGCCGTGCACGAGCGCACCCAGGGCTGGCCTGCCGGACTGGGCCTGGTGCTCAGCGATTCGGCGCAGCGCCGCGCGGCCCGGCCCGGCAGCCTGCGCGATCGCCATGTGTTCGACTACCTCGCGAGCGAGGTGCTCGACGATATGCCGCCCGAGTTGCGCAGCTTTCTGCTGCGTTGCTCGGTGCTGCCCGAGCTCACCGCCGAGCGCTGTGCCCGCGTGAGCGGCGATGCACGCGCCGCGCACTGGCTCGAAGAGATCGAGCGCCGCGGCCTGTTTGCCAGCGTGCTCGACAGCGAGGTGAACACCTTGCGCCTGCACGACCTGTTTCGCGACTGTCTCGACGACCGGCTGCGCCGCGAGAGCCCGCACGAACTGGCCGCGCTGCTGGCCCAAGCCGCCACCACGGAAGACGACCCGGTGCGCCGCATGGGCTACCTGCTGCGCGCCGGCGCATGGGACGCGGCCGAGCGCGAGCTGGCTGCGCTGACCCCGCACCTGCTGACGCACGGCGAGACCACGCTGATGCTGCGCCTGATCGGCCAGTTCCCCGAGGAGCTGCGCAGCCGCTCGCCGCAACTGCGGCTGGCACGCTGCATCGCGGCCTGGGCGCAGTGGGACTGGGGGACGATGCGCGAAGCCGCGCTCGGCGCCGTCGACGGTTTCACGCGGCTGGGCGACGAGCGCATGCGCCGCAGCGCCCAGAGCTATGCCTGCGTGGCCTACAGCGCCGCCGACGAAGACGACCTGGCACAGCAGACCGTCGACGAACTGCTGGCCCTGCCGCTGGAAGACGACACGCTGTGCCGCACCTTGCTGTCCGCCACCTTGCTCGCCTTGCCACGCGATGCGAAACGCCTGTCCGACGCCTGGACGCGCCTGGTGAGCGTGCTCGAAGGCATGGACAGCCTGCAGCACTGGTACGAGTGCTCGCCCATCCCCGGCTACATCGGCATGCCCGGCATGCGCGAGCCGCTGCTGCGCTATGTGACGGGCGTTCAGCGTTGCCTGCCCGAGCAGCCCATCCCGCTCAGCGGCATGATCCAGATCACCCAGGGCTGGCTGCACCTGTGGGTCGCCCGCTGGCCCGAGGTGCCGACCACCCTCGCCCGGGCCGAGGCCGATTGCCGCTGGCTGGGCCAGCCCACCAACCTGCACTGGCAGCTGCACATGCTGAAAGCGATGGCACTCGCCGTGCAAGGCGATGTGGCAGGTTCGCGGGCCGCCACGCGGGTGCTCATCGACGAGGCGCAGGCCCTGAGCGACCGCACCCAGCGCACCGCCTACGTGGCCCGGCTGGTGCACTACGCGCAGCGCATCGCCACCATCGCGGGCGACGACGAGACCCTGCGTGACGTGACCCACCAGCTCGACGCCAACCGCCACGATCCGCAGTGGTTCCTGCCGCGGGCCTTCCGCCAGGCTGCAGACGCGTACGCCGCCGTTGCCGAGGGCCGCATGGCCGACGCCTGCGCGGCCTGGGCGCAGCTGCTCGAGCGCGAGGTCAACGTCGACGTCTATGGCCAGGCGGTCGAGATCCGCCTGCGCCTGGCGCTGGCCCTCGCGCAATCACGGCACCTGGGGGACGCGGCCGGCGTGCTCAAGCCGGTCTTCACCCGGCTGCAGGAAAGCGGCGAGTTCGGCATGGCGATGCCCGCCGGCCCGCAGGTGCTGGCGCAACTCGCCGCGACGCGCTGGGGCAGTTGGCTGGTCAGCGACGAGCAGGCCTTGCTGCAGGGCTGGGCCGCCGAAGCCCATGCCCTGCGGCAGGGCACACCGGCCGTGGCACCCAGCGCCGCGCAAGCGGCCACCAACACGGGCCATGGCCTGCTGACCCCGCGCGAGTTCGAGGTGCTGCAACGCATCGCCGCCGGCGACAGCAACAAGCTGATCGCGCGCGCCTTTGACCTGAGTCCGCACACCGTCAAGCGCCATGTCGCCAACATCCTCGACAAGCTCGAGGTGGCCACGCGCGGGCAGGCCGCTGCCTGGGCCCGCAGCCACGCCTGAAACGGCGGCGCTGCGGGTCGACGAGCGCATAACGACCACGAGCCGCGTGCGGCGGGAGCAGGATTTGCATGGGGGTCGATTGCGCCGAACCCGCCCTAAACTGCCGCCCGGCCATGCACACCACGCGCTTCGCACTCACCAAGATCCAGCCGCCGCGCCCGCGCCGCGACCTGATCGCGCGCCCGGGCCTGGAGCAGCGCCTGGCCCACGCGCTGACCAGCGCCCGGCTGGTGCTGCTGTGCACCCCCGCCGGCTTCGGCAAGACCGCCCTGCTCACCCGCGTGCTGGCGAGCCGGCCGGCGGACGCGCCGCTCGCCTGGGTGTCGGCCGACGAAGACGATGACCTGCACCGCGTGCTCGACTGCCTGTGCACCGCGCTCGAGCCCTTCGACCTGCCGTGGCGCATGGCGCCCGACGCCATCGTGAGCGCCGCCGGGCCGCAGCGCGAGGCCCAGCGCCGCACCGTCGACGCGGTGCTCAACGCGCTTGCCGGCAACGAAGGGCCTGGCGTGATCGTGCTCGAAGACGCGCACCGCATCGGCGACCCTGCCGTCTTCGCGTGGTGCGACCTGCTGCTCGAGCGCCTGCCCGCGCACTGGTCGCTGGTCGTCACCAGCCGCGTCGACCCGCCGATGGCCCTGCCGCGGCTGCGTGCGCTCGGCGAGCTGGCCGAGTTCCGCACCGAAGACCTGCGCTTCACGCCCGAGGAAGCGCGCCAGCTCGCCGAAGTCCACCAGCCCGGCGCGCAGATCGAGCCGCTGTGGCAGCGCACGCAAGGCTGGGCCGCCGGCCTGCGGCTCGCGCTCAACCCCAGCGCCCGCAGCACGCGCGGCGCGGCCGACCGGCACGCCTTCGACTACCTGGTGAGCGAGGTGCTGGACGCGCTGCCCACCGACCTGCGCTTGTTCCTGCTGCGCTCGTCGGTGCTGCCCGAGCTGACGGCCACGCGCTGCGCCGCGGTCACCGGCCACGCCAACGCGCAGGCCCTGCTCGAAGAGACCGAAGCGCGCAGCCTCTTCGTCTCGGTGCTCGACAGCGAAGCGACCGAAGGCGCCGAGACAACCCTCACGCTGCACGGCCTGTTCCGCGACTGTCTGGAAGACCGGCTGGCCCGCGAGTGCCCGGGCGAGCTGCCGCAGTTGCTGCGCCGCGCCGCCGACACCGAGCCCGACACGCAGCGCCGCATCGGCTACCTGCTGCGCGGCGGCCAATGGGCGGCGGCGCAGGCGGTGCTGGAAGAAGCGGCACCGCCGCTGATCGGGGCCGGTGCGGTCGACAGCGTGTTGCGGCTGCTCGAGCAGTTTCCCGCCCCGTGGCGCCAGCAGGCGCCGGCGCTCGATTTCATCGAGGGCATTGCCGCCTGGGCCCGCTGGAGCTTTGCCCGCATGGCCGAGGCGATGCACCGCGCCGAGCAGGCGCACCGGCACGCCGGGCAGGCCGACGCGGCGCAGCGCTGCCTCGTGTACCACGCCGTCGCGCTGTGCGGGCAGGGGCTGATCCGCGAATCGGCGCGGCAGATCGAGCCGCTGCCGCGCAACGCCCTGCCCGATGACCTGCTGGCCCTGACCGAGCTGCTGCGCACCTGGCACGTGCTCGACAACGGCGACCTGGCCAGCCTGCCTGCCAGCTACGCGCGCTGCGTCGACGCACTGGAGCGCACCGACCGCCCCGAGGTCTGGAGCCGCTGCCAGACCTTGCCGCCCTTCGTCGCCCTGCCCGGCATGGCAGCCGTGCTGCAGCGCTATGTGAAGGGCGCGCAGGCGCGCACCGGCGACACCCCCAGCACACTGCGCGCCGGCGTGCTGGCCGCGCAGGCCTGCAGCCTGTTGTGGCAGGGCCAGTTCCCCGCCGCCCTGCGCGCGTTGGAGACCGCCGAAGAAGACCAGCGCTGGCTGGGCACGCCGCTGTCGGTGGCCGCCTTCACCCGCACCGCACGCGCGCTGTGGCATGCCTGGCGCGGCGAGCGCAGCGAAGCGCTGGCCGCTGCCCAGGGCCTGCTGGACGACCTGGACGACCCGCAAAGCCGCGACCGCCGCGCCATCTGGCGCGGCTACTACCAGCTGTTCCTGGCCCGCATCGCCTTGCTGACCGGCGACCTCGCGCTGCTGCGCCAGTTGCAGCAACGCGTGCCGCTCAAGCGCGGCGGCGGCGAGCCCGGCCTGCTGGCCGATCAACGCATCACGCTGGCCGCTCACCTGGCCTGGGCCGAACAACGCTGGGATGCAGCCTGCAGCGGCTACCAGCAGGCGCTGGTGCACGAGAGCCGCCTGCAGCTCTTCGGCCAGCACATCGAGGTGCGCCTGCGCCTGGCCCATGCCTGCCAGGCGCTGGGCCGGCCCGCGCAGGCCGTGCAGGTGCTGCTGCCGCTGGTGCAGACGGTGCCGGCCGACCAGGAGAGCGCACCGTTGATGGCCGGCGTGCAGGTGCTGGCCGGCCTGTCGCGCCTCGGCGAGGCGCTGCCCGGCCCGCTGCGCGACCGCCTGGTGCAATGGCAGCAGCGTGCGCAGTCACTGCAAAGCAGCGTGCCCGCAGCTGCCGGGCTGCCGGCCCCGGCACCCGCCACCGACAAGCTCAGCGAACGCGAGCGCGAGGTGCTGGCACGCATCGCCGCCGGCGACAGCAACAAGCTGATCGCCCGCGCCTTCGACCTGAGCCCGCACACCGTGAAGCGCCACGTGGCCAACGTGCTCGACAAGCTGGCCCTGAGCTCGCGCGGGCAGGCCGCAGCCTGGTACCGCGAGCATTCGTGACCCTTCACTGAGCCCCGTTCGATTTCCCCGTTCGCCCTGAGCCTGTCGAAGGGTGCGCAGGGCACCAAGCCTTCGACAGGCTGAGGGCGAGCCAACCGCGGAATGGCTCTTCTGGGCGATGCCGAGCCGGCCCGCCCTGCGCACACTGGCCGGCATGTACGTCATCCACCACGCCCACCTGATGGACCCGGCGGGCCGCAGCGACCCGGCCCTGCGGGCCGGTGAGCAGCGCTTCTGCGCCATCGGCCCGGCCTGCGGCGTGAACGCCTTCCAGGTCTGGATGCACACCCTGCCCCCCGGTGCGCAGACACCGGTGCAGCGGCACGGCGGCGCGTTTGCCGCGCTGGTGCTGGCCGGCTGCGGCAAGCTGCTGATCAACGGCGGGCCGCTGCGCTTCCAGTCGCCCTGCACCCTGGTCGTGCCGCCGCAGGCCGACTTCCAGCTCATCAACAACGGCGCCGTGCCGCTGCGGGTGGTGAGCGTGTTCACGCCCTCGCTGCCGGGCTGAGCCGCAGCGGGCCACCCTCGAAAGGGGGTCGTGCCACCGCCTAGTGGCCCATCGCGAAACGGGCCCATGGCTCCTTCAGGCGATGCCTGGCCCGCCCCTTCCCGGAAAACTGCCGACCCATGCCGAAACCCTTTCGGCCGGCCCGATCAGACAACCGCTCAGCAAGGAAAAGCAAGCATGACCACCAACCCGAACCCCGCACTCCAGCAAGCCGCCAGCGCCGCCGCGTCCAACGCGCCGCGCTACGACATGTATGAGCCCATCCACAAGGGCCTGCGCAGCTTCATGAGCGACACGCTGTCGCGTGTGGGCCGTGTCGACGTGTTCGACAACGTCGACCTCGCCCGCACGCTGACCCAGCTCGAAGCGCTGCTGAGCTTCTGCGCCAAGCACATCACGCACGAGAACGACTTCCTGCACACCGCCATCCAGGTGCGGCTGCCGGAAGGTGCCGCCCGCACCAGCGAAGACCATTTCGGCCACCTGCACAGCATCAACGCGCTGTGGGGCGAATCGCGTGCGCTGATGGCCGCCGGCAACGATGAACGCATGGCACTGGCACTGCGCCTGTACCGCCACCTCGCGCTGTTCGTGGCCGAGAACTTCCAGCACATGCACGTCGAAGAGACCGCCAACAATGCGGCGCTGTGGGCGCACTACAGCGACGCCGAGCTGGCCGACATCCACCACCGCCTGCTGGCCACCGTCGGGCCGGCCGACATGATGGAAGTGATGCGCTGGATGGTGCCGGCACTGAGCCCGGTGCAGCGCGCCGGCCTGCTGGCCGATATGAAGCAAGGCGCACCGGCCGCGGTGTTCGACGCCGTGCTCGAAGTGGTGCGGCCCCACCTCGACATCGCCGAATGGACCCAGCTCGCCCGCGCCATCGGCGTGCCGCAGCAGGCCGGTCTCGTGAACTTTGCATGAGCGACAGCGTCGCTCGATACCCAGGAGAAGCATTGTGAACACATGGTTGAAGCGAGGCGGCATCGGCCTGCTGGGCCTGGTGGCCTTGGCCGCATCCGCGCTCGTCGTCGGCGCCCAGATGGGTGAACGCAAGATGCAGCGCAGCGTCGACGTGAAGGTGCAGACCGTGGCCCTGCGCGACGATGCGGCAAGCATCGAGCGCGGGCGCTATCTGTACCTGTCACGCGGCTGCACCGAATGCCACGCCGTCAACGGCGCCGGCAAGGACGTGATCAACGACGGCAAGGGCTTCCGCGTGCATGCGCCGAACATCACGCCCGGCCCGGGCAGCGCGGTCGCAAGCTACACCGCCAGCGACTGGGTGCGCACGCTGCGCCATGGCGTCAAGCCCAATGGCAAGCCCGCCATCGTGATGCCGAGCGAAGACTACGCCCGCCTCACCGACGACGACCTCGCCTCGCTGGTGGCCTATGTGCGCAAAATGCCGCCCGTGAACGGCGAAGCCGCGGTGTTGCAGATGCCTGCATGGGTGAAGACGCTGTACGCCACCGGCGTGATGCACGACGCCGCCGAGGTCATCGACCACACGCTGCCGCCGTCGACACCCGTGGCCGAAGCGGTGAGTGCACAGCATGGCGCCTACGTCGCCAACTCGTGCATCGGCTGCCACGGCGCACATCTGTCGGGCGGCAAGATCCCCGGCGCGCCACCCGAGTGGCCCGCAGCGGCCAACCTCACGCCCGGTGAAGGCAGCGCGATGGCGCGCTACCCCACGGCCGAAGCCTTTGCCGCGATGCTGAAGAGCGGCAAGCGCCCCGACGGCAGCGAGGTGAGCCAGGTCATGCCCTTCCTGTCGCTGAAGGAAATGAACGACACCGATGTGCAGGCCGTGTACCTGCACCTGAAGAGCCGGCCGGCCTTTGCCGCGGGCAGCCGCTGAACCCGACCCAACCCCTCTGGAGATTGTCATGACACCCGTTCGCCACACCGTGGCGGCGCTGGCCTCGGCCTGCCTGTTCACCGCCTGCGGCGGTGGCGGAAGCGACGCCAGTGACGCCATCGCCCCCACACCCGTTGCCAGCCCGACCTTCGTGCGGCTCGAAGGCTGCGTCGTCGATCAACACGACCTGCCGCGTGCCGCCACGGTGCACGCCAGCAGCGAAGACGGCCGCGTGCTCGACCGCGCCAGCAGCAACCCGCAAGGCGTGTTCGTGCTCAAGGTGCCGGCGCGCCAGAAGGTCAGCATCGGCCTCGACGCCAGCGGCGAGGAAACGCCCGCGCTGCTCACCGGCAGCACCAACCTGTCGCTGGGCGCCTGCCTGCGCGAGACCCTCTCCTGAAGAGAAGACCCATGAAGACTTTTTTCACCTGGCTGGCCGCAGCCTTGGTCAGCGCCGCTGTACTCATCGGTTGTGGTGGCGGCAGCGACGGCGCGGCCCCGGCTCCCGCAGGCGCCACGCTCACCGGAGAGGTGGTCTCCATGGACAGCGGTGCGCCGGTGGCCGGCGCGAGCGTCAGCGCCGGCGGCAAGCGCACGCAGACCGGCGCCGATGGGGGCTTTGCGCTCAGCGGCCTGGCTGCGAGCGAGCGCCTGGCCGTGCAGGTGGAAGGCCCGGCCCACGGTGGCAACGTGGCCTGGGTCCAACTGTCTGCAAACGGCAAGGCCGCGCTGCAGGTGCGCCTGCTGCCGCTGAGCGCGCCGCGCCGCTTCGACGCGGAAGCGGGGATGACGCTGTTCGTCGCCGAAAGCGTGGCGCGGGCGCAGGTGCCGGCCCTCACGCTGGTCGATGCCGCCACCGGCGTGCCTGCGGTCGGGCCGGCCACCGGCAGCGTCACCAGCGTGGACCCCGCCCGCGACGCCGATCGCCTGCCCAGCGGCTACACCACGCTGCAAGACGGCGGCCTGCGCACCATCGAGAGCTACGGCGCCATCCAGGTCGAACTGCGCGGCGACGCCGGGCGCCGCCTCAACCTGGCGCCGGATTCGATCGCCCGCGTCTGGATCCCCTTGTCCACACGCTCGCCTCAGCCGCCGGCCGTGGCGCCGCTGTTCTACCTCGACGAAACCAGCGGGCACTGGGTGCAACAGGGCGAAGCCCGGCTGCGCCGCCCGCTGGACAGTGCGGCTTATTACGAAGGCCACGTGTCGCACTACAGCGACTGGAGCGTCGGTCACATTGTCGAGACGGTCGACCTGGCGGGCTGCGTGGCCAACGCCGACGGCTCGCCCGCAGCCGGCGTGATCGTCAACGCCAGCGGCATCGACCATTCGGGTCGCAGCTCGGCCACCACCGGCAGCCAGGGCCGCTTCGTGGTCTCGCTGCGCAAGAACGCCAGCGTCAGCCTCTGGGCCACCGCCGACAAGCGCGCAACGCCCATCACCGCGCTGACCGTGGGCAACACCAGCGGCGACATTGCCGGTGCGTGCATGAAGCTCGGTGCCCCGCCCCTGCCCGGCCAGCTGGCGCCGCAGATCATGCTGGCCCCAACCGACACCACGGTGGCCGACGGCGAAGCCGCGTTGCTGCAGGTGGTGGTCGAAGGCACGCAGCCCATGCACTTCGAATGGCGCCGCAACGGCCTGCCCATCGCCGGCAGCAACACCAGCTCGCTGTGGATCCCTGCCACCTCGCCGACAGACAACGGCGCCCGCTTCAGCGTGACCGCCAGCAACGCCGCCGGCTCGGTCACCAGCGCCGAGGCCAGGCTCACGATCGCCATCACGCCGATGGCGCCGATCATCACGGCGCAGCCGCAGAGCGCCACCGCGGTGGAGGGCGACCCGGCCAGCTTCGGCGTCTCGGTGCAGGGTTCACGGCCCCTGAGCTACCAGTGGTTGCGCAACGGCACCCCGATCGCCGGCGCCACCCAGGCCAGTTTCCAGATCACGGCGACCCCGGGCCAGAACGCGGCGCTGTTCAGCGTGGAGGTGAGCAATGCCCTCGGCGAGGTGACGAGCCAGGCCGCCACGCTCACCGTCTTGTCGCCCGAGGCGGCACCCGTGATCACCGCGCAGCCGGTGAGCATCGCCACGACGGCCGGCAGCAGTGCGAGCTTCAGCGTCACCGCAGTGGGCAGCGGCCCCATCAGCTACCAGTGGCAGCGCAACGGCGCCAACATTCCCGGCGGCATCGGTGCGGTGCTGATCCTGCCCAAGGTGAGCGCAGACGACAACGGTGCGCAGTACCGCGCGATCGTCGACAACAACCGCGGCAGCGTCGCCAGCGATGCTGCCACGCTCAGCGTGAGCGACAGGACGCCGGCGCAACTGCGCGGCGCTTCTCACTGACAGGACTCTTTCATGAAGTCGGGTGGCGCCGCCGGTCGGGTGAGTTGTCTTTGGTTTTGTTCACTGCGTGAGGCTGCGTCGGGATGTGCCCCCGACAGGGCAGTAACTTTCTTTTGCTTCGCCAAAAGAAAGTCACCAAAGAAAAGGCGACCCGACGGAGGCGGTCCGGCTAGGGCCGGACTGCTCTGCGGTGCTCGGTGTTT
>Ga0302291_10000124_pt1 | contig 19255 bp, 16 predicted proteins | sample III_Fen_N1_4_FD_194548 | JGI IMG/M metagenome (GOLD analysis project Ga0302291, IMG submission 194548) | Peat permafrost microbial communities from Stordalen Mire near Abisko, Sweden - III_Fen_N1_4 | ecosystem: Environmental > Terrestrial > Soil > Wetlands > Permafrost | place: Sweden: Abisko... | reverse complement strand
TGCGCCTGGGCGCGGGTCGCTGCGGTGGGCGCGGCGTCGGCCGGCGCGGCCAGGCCGCGCTCGGGCCGCAGGCCCAGCACCAGGCCGCTGCCGGCCAGGGCGACGAAGTGTCGGCGGGTGCAGTCCATGGCCATCTGCCCGCTGCGGATCAGGCGGCCGCGGCGGCGTGGCCAGGCCACACCGGCTGGCGTGGTGCCGGCAGGCCGGTGTCGTCCAGGCAGCGCTCGCGCAGCGTGGCGATGTCCGGGCCGCGGCCGAACAGGCCCAGCGGCGCGCGGCTGGCGCGCGTCTGCGCGCGCAGCGCGTCGGTGGCCGCGGCGTCGACGCTGCCGTCGGCGAGCAGACAGACGCCGTAGTCACGGGCACCCTGCACGCTGACCAGGCCGCGCTTGACCTCCAGCGCCACCAGCTCGGGCTCGCGCAGCAGCGGGTCACCCCAGCCGCCGGCGCCCCAGGTGACGAAGTGCAGCTGGTCGCCGGCTTGCACCTCGATGTTGTCGCACTTGGCCGGCAGCGACAGCTGGCTGCCGTCGGCGCGTTCCAGCGTCTTCCACGAGCGCTTGGCCGGCTCGCCACCGTTGACGCCCCAGGGCGGGATGAACCAGCGGTCGTCGTGGATCGAGATGCTGCCGGCCTCGGTGAAGCGGTAGCTCATCAGAATGCCGTTGCCGCCACGGTAGCGGCCGGCGCCGCCAGAATCGGGCACCGTCTCGTAGCGCTCGATGACCATCGGGAAGTAGCGCTCCAGGAACTCATTGGGCACGTTGGTGAAGCCCGGCCACAGCGAGTGGCCATCGGCGCCGTCGCCGAACGGCCGGCCCGGGATGCCGCCAAAGCCGATCTGGAACAGCTGGAACCAGTCGCCCTGCCCTTGTTCACTCTGGCGGTGGCCGGAGAACATCAGGTGCGGGCTGGACGAGAAGCCGGCGGCGCACATGAAATCGGGCGTCTTCAGGCCCAGCAGCGCGCCCAGCACGTCGAAGATGCGGCCCAGCGCGTGGGTGCGGCAGCTCAGCGCGGCCGGGAAGCGCGGCTTGAGCAGCGAGCCCTCGGGGATGCGCACGTCGACCAGGTCGTAGAAGCCGTCGTTGAACAGGATCTGCGGGTCGAAGACCATGATCATGTAGATGCCGAAGAACATCTTGAACATGTTCTCGTTGAGCAGGAAGTTGATCGACGAGCTCGACTGCGGGTCGGTGCCCTCGAAGTCCAGCACCACCCGCTCGCCTTCGCGCCACATCGTGCACTTGATCTTAAACGGGCCGTTGCCGCGGCCGTCGTCGCAGATGTAGTCCTCGAAGCTCACCGGCGCCTCGCCGATCGCGCTGCCGATCAGGTGCTTCATCGCGCGGTGGTTGCGCGCCAGCAGCTCGTTGACGGCGACATCGAACTCGGCGTCGCCAAAGCGCTCGCAGATCTCCTGCACCCGGCGCGCGGCGACCCGGCACGAGGCCACCAGCGCGTGCAGGTCGGCCTTGTACCACTCGGGCATGCGCGACTGGTTGGCGGCGATCTTCAGGATGTCGTCCTGCAGCTCGCCCTGGCGGTAGAGCTTGACCGGCGGCAGGCGGAAGCCCTCTTCATAGATGCTGGCCGCGTCGGTGGGCAGCGAGCCCGGCACCTTGCCGCCGACGTCGGTCATGTGGCCGAACATCGCCGCCCAGGCGATCAGCCGACCGAGCCGGAACACCGGCAGGATCACCAGCTGGTCGTTGAGGTGGCTGATCGCGCCTTCGCAGCTGTACGGGTCGTTGAGCAGGATGACGTCACCCTCCTCGATGCTGCCGCTGTACTGGCGCAGAAAGCCGCCGAGGAAGGAGCCGAACTGGCCCACCACCATGCGGCCCTGGCGGTCGGCGATCAGCGGGAAAGCATCGCCCTGCTCGCGGATGCCCGGCGACAGCGCGGTGCGAAACAAAGTGGCGTCCATCTCGACACGCGCATTGCGCAGCGCGTTTTCGATGATGTCCAGCGTGATCGGATCGACCGTGACTGCCGGCAGCGGGGTGAGGTTGGTTTCGATGATGGTGGCGGGCATGGTGTGCGCTCCAGACTCAGACCGGGTTGATCAGGATGTTGCCGTAGGTGTCGACGCGGCCGGCACAGTCGGCCAGGATCACGGTGGTCGAGTCCATCTCGGTGACGATCGCCGGGCCGGTGATGACATCGCCGGCGCGCAGCAGCGCGCGGTCATAGATCACCGCCGGCTGGAAGCTGCCGCCGACCCACATCTGGTGGTCGCGCAGCTTGGCCGCCGCCGGCGAGCCGTCGCCCTGCGGCAGCGCCAGCGCCGGCAGCTCGGGCGCCTTGCCCAGCGCCACCGCGCGCAGGTTCACCAGCTCGGTCTCGGTGTCCATGCTGAAGGTGAACAGCCGCTTGTGCGCGGCGTGGAACGCCGCCTCCAGCGGCGCCAGGCCACGGCCGGCCTGCACCTCGGCCAGCTGCACCGGCATCGGCACCTCGAAGGCCTGGCCGGCATAACGCAGGTCGGCCTCGAAGCGGATCTCGACATCGGCCAGCGGCACGCCGTCGCGCACCAGCGCGTCCTGCACCTGCGCCTGCATGGTCTGCAGCACCGCCAGCACGTCGGCGTCGCTGCTGCGCGAGACCAGGCGCGAGAACGAGCGCGCGGTCTCCGCCCGCATGCGGGTGGTGGCGTCGCCCAGCGCGCACAGCACGCCGGGTGAGACCGGCGACACCGCCGGCCACGAGCCCATCAGCTTGGCCACCGCATTGACATGCAGCGGGCCGGCGCCGCCAAAGCCCATCAGCGCGAAGTCGCGCGGGTCATAACCCTGCTGCACCGAGATCATGCGCAGCGCGCCGAACATGTTCTCGTTGACGATGTCGATGATGCCGCGCGCGGCCTCGAACAGGCCCACGCCCAGCGCGTCGGCGACGTCCTGCACCGCCTGCTGCGCCGCCTCGCGGTTGAGCTTGAAGCTGCCGCCCAGCAGGTTCTCCGGCAGATAGCCCAGCACCACGTTGGCGTCGGTCACCGTGGCCACCTTGCCGCCGCGTCCGTAGCACACCGGGCCGGGCACCGCACCGGCCGACTCCGGGCCGACGCGCAGCGCCTTGGTCAGCTCGGGGATCTTGGCGATCGAGCCGCCGCCGGCGCCCACGGTCTTCACGTCCAGCGCCGACACGCGCACCGTCAGGTGGCCGACATCGGTGGTGCGCACCAGGCGCGGCTCGCCGTTCTCGATCAGCGCCACGTCGGTGCTGGTGCCGCCCACATCGAGCGTCAGGATGTTCTTCAGGCCGGCGTTCCTGGCCACCCACAGCGCGCCAGTCACACCGCCGGCCGGGCCGGACATCAGCAGCGCCACCGGGTGTTCTTCGGAGGCTTCGGACGACATCAGGCCGCCGTCGCTGCGCAGCAGCGCGATGCGGCCCTGCAGGCCCAGTTCACGCAGCTGCGAGCGCAGGTTGCGCACATATTTGCCGACGATGGGGCGCACCGCGGCGTTGGCCACCGTGGTCAGCGTGCGCTCGTATTCCTGCATCTCGGGCAGCACCACATGCGACAGCGACACCGGCAGCTCGGGCATCAGCTCGGCGGCGATCTCGGCGACGCGGCGCTCGTGGCGGCCGTCGACATAGGCGTTCATCAGCGACACCGTCAGCGCCTGCACGCCGCTGGCCTTGAGCTTGAGCAGCTGGGCGCGGATGTCGGCGTCGTCCAGCGGCCGCAGTTCGCGGCCCTGCGCGTCCATCCGGCCCTTGATCGCCACCGTGTCCTCCAGCCTGGCCATAGGCTCGGGCTTGGGCCAGACAATCCAGGCCGCCAGGCCGCCAGGCACCAGCGAGCGCGCGATCTGCATCATCTGCTGGTAGCCCTCGGTCACCACCAGGCCGACGCGAGCGCCCTTGCCTTCGAGCACCGCATTGGTGGCCACCGTGGTGCCGTGCAGAAAGACGTCGATCTGCGCCGGCGTGATGCCGGCCTTGGCGCAGATGGCTTGCACACCGTTGATCACGCCCTCGGACGAGTCATGCGGCGTCGATGGCGTCTTGTGACGCCAGCATTGGCCGTCCGCATCGTTGAACAACAACAGGTCGGTGAAGGTTCCACCGACATCAACACCCAGGCGATAGGCCATTGGCAGAGCTCCAGCATGGTGTCCCGGCACGGGACGAATGGGCGGATTCTTCGCAGCCCGGCCGCGATGCCGAAATCCGCCTGCGGCGCTGTTCGCTAGATGGCTTTGGCGCTCAGGCGCGTGCCGCGGGGTAGCGGTAGCGGCCCAGCGCCAGCAGCGCCAGCGCACCGGCGACCAGCGCGACCATCGAGACCAGCAACACCGTGGCGTAGCTGTGCTGGCGGTCAAAGCTCCAGCCAAACACCGCCGGCGCAAAACCAGCCCCGGTGGCGAAGCTCACGTACAGCAAGGCATAGACCTGGGTGTAGCTGCGCATGCCGAAGTAGCGCGCGACGAAAAAGGCCAACAGGTCGTACTCCACGCCCAGCGCAAAGCCGATCAGGCAGATCGACAGCAGCGCCTGGCCGTAAGTCAGCTCGCCCTGCGCCAGCAGCCAGCACGACAGCGCCGGTGCGCACAGGATCACCAGCGCCACCGCGGGCGCCCAGAAGCGGTCGATCAGCCAGCCGCCAAGCAGCCGGCCGCTGAGCGCCGACAGGCCGATGAACACCGTCAGCCCCAGCACCTGCGACGGCGCGAAGCCGCTGGTCTTCAGGATGTTCTCCATGTTGGGCACCGGACCGCCGAGCGCGAACGAGATCGCCACAAAAGCCAGCGCCAGCAGCCAGAAGCGCCAGTCGCGCAGGGTCTGGGCCACGCTCAGGCCGCTGAGCTCAGCCGCAGCGGCCTGCGGGCGCTGCGGGTCGCCCTCGACATTGCGGAACAGCCACCAGGCCACCGGCGCGGCGATCAGCAACGGCAGCAGGCCCAGGCCGATGTAGGCGCCGCGCCAGCCATAGCTGGCGATCAGCCAGGCGGTCAGCGGCTTGGCGACCACGCCGAAGACACCGGTGCCGGTCAGCGTCAGGCCCAGCGCCAGCCCCTTGCGCTGCTCGAACCAGGCGTTGACGCCGCGCGTCCAGGTGATGGGCAGCGTGCCCGCGCCCAGCGCCGCGATCGCCACCCAGGTCAGGTAGAACAGCGGCAGCGAGCCGTTGGACAGCGCCAGCGCCATGAACGACAGCGCAAACAGCACCAGCGAGCCCAGCGCCACCGGCCGCGCGCCATGGCGCAGCGCCAGATAGCCGGCGACCGGGCCGGCCACCAGCGTGACCAGCGTGTAGACGGTGATGGCGAAGAACACCTGGCCTATGCCCCAGCCGAACTCGCGCGCCAGCTGCGGCGCCAGCAGGCCGATGGTGTAGAACGGCAGCGGCGACAGGCCCAGGCCCACACCCAGAAACGCGGCCAGCACGATGCGCCAGCCGCGCCTGAATTCGCCATAGCCCAAGGACTTGCTCATGTGATCTCCGCGGCCCGCGGGTGATTGGAATACGGGCCATTCAGCCCATCATGGCCAGCGCAGCGCCGATCGCGAACGGCGCCTGCGGCGCTATCCGGCAAGCGAACAGCGCCGCAGCGCGGCCCGTGCCGCTGCCAGCCCGCGGCCTAAGCTGGCGCGACTGTGCAAACCCGGGAGAACTGATGGTCGACACCGCAGCCGCCGCTGCCGCCACGCTGAAGGCAGCCTTGATCGCCCAGCTGGGTGCGGCCCATGTGCACGACGACGCGGCAACGCGCGAGCTGCACAGCCACGACATCTGGGCCCATGCCGCGCAGACGGTGGCGCTGGTGGTGGCACCGGCGCAGCTGGCCGACATCGTGGCCATCGTGCGGGCGGCCGCGCAGGCCGGCCATGGCGTCGTGGCCCGCGGCGCGGGCATGAGTTACACGCAGGCCTTCTTGCCGGCCGCCGGGCGCATCGTGTCGCTGGACATGTCGCGCATGAACCGCATCGTGGCCATCGAGGCCGACGACATGACGGTGACGGTGGAGCCCGGCTGCACCTGGGCCGCGTTGCATGCGGCGCTGCAGCCGCTGGGCCTGCGCACGCCGTTCTGGGGCCCGATGTCGGGCCTGGTGACGACGGTGGGCAGCGGGGTGTCGCAGCTCAACGCGATGCTGGGTGCCGGCCACCATGGCACCAGCAGCGAGAGCGTGGTGGCGCTGACCGTGGTGCTGGGCGATGGCCGGGTGGTGCGCACCGGCGCCCGTGGCGCCGATGGCCAGAGCCCGTTCTACCGCCACTACGGCCCCGACCTCGCCGGTCTGTTCTGCGGCGACGTCGGTGCGTTCGGCATCAAGGCACAGATCACCTTGCGCCTGATGCGCCAGCCGGCGCATGAGGACCATGCGTCGTTCTCGTTTGGCAGCGGCGCCGCGCTGCTGCAGGCCATGGCCGAGATGGCGCGCGCCGGCGTGGCCTGCGAGATGTGCGCCTTCGATCCCGGCCTGACCCGGGTGCGCATGCAGCGCTCGTCGCTGGGCAGCGATGTCAAGACGCTGGGCGCGGTGGTGGGGCGGCAGAAGTCGCTGGTCAAGGGCCTGCTGGCGGCCGGCAAGATCGCGTTGGCCGGCCGCGACTTCGTCGGCGACGCCGACTACTCGCTGCACGCCATCGCCGAGGGTCGCAGCGCGGCGGCGGTGCAGGCCGACATCGCGCAGGCGCGGCAGATCGCCGCCCGCTTCCAGGGCCAGGAGATCGCCAACACCATCGCCAAGGTGATACGCGCCGTGCCCTTCCCGCCGCTCAACAGCGTGCTCGGCCCGAGCGGCGAGCGCTGGCTGCCGGTGCATGGCATCAGCTCGCTGTCGGCAGCGCCCACGCTGTATGCGGCGATCCGCGCGCTGTTCGATGAGATGGCCGACGCGTTCGAGCGCTGCGGCGTGAAGACCGGCTTTCTGTTCAGCTCGCTGTCGACCAACGCCTTGCTGATCGAGCCGGTGTTCTACTGGCCTGGCGCGCGCCTGCCGATCCACGCGGTGGCCATCGAGCCCGCGCACCTGGCCAAGCTGCCGGCACTGGCCGACCATGCCGAGGCCACCGCCACCGTGGCGCTGGCGCGCCAGCGCGTGATCGCGCTCTACCAGGCGCAGGGCTGCGGTCACTTCCAGATCGGCCGCACCTACCCCTACCGCCAGAGCCGTGACGCCGACACCTGGTCGCTGCTGCAGGCGATCAAGGCGGCGGTGGACCCGCAGCAGCTGCTCAACCCCGGCGCGCTGGGGCTGGACGCCCAATGAGCGCCCACTGAGCGTTCAATGAGCGCCGACTGAGCGCCAACGCGGCGCGCGCTGCGCGAACGCCTGCCCGGGCCGGTGCCTGGGCTTGTCCGTCAGTCGGTCAACGGCGCAGCGCTCAGCGATGATCTGACCCATTTGGCGCACCATGCGCCGATGGCCCTGGCCAGGCCAGCACGACCAGCCAGCGCTTGGGCCCCCACCTGAACCGAGACCCGTCGATGAACAAGCTCCAACTCTCCCGCCGCCACCTGCTGCAGGCCGGCGCCGCCGGCGTGGGCGCGCTGACACTGCCTGGTTTTGCCGCCGAGGCCGCGGCGCCCGACGTGCTGATCCTGGGTGCCGGCATCTCCGGTCTGCACGCGGCGCGCATGCTGCAGTCGGCCGGGCTGAAGGCCACTGTGCTGGAGGCCAGCGGTCGTGTCGGCGGCCGCTGCTGGACCGAACGCAAAGTGCCCGGCCGCCCCGAGATGGGCGCGCTGCAGATCGGCGCGTCCTATGGCCGGGTGCGTGCCCATGCGGCCGAACTGGGCGTGGCCTTGCACGCCGAGAAGCCGGGTGCGGGCTCGCAGACCAGCCAGGCCGGCATGGCCATGAGCGTCAGCGGCCAGCTGATGGCGCTCAAGGACTGGACCGGCGCCAGCGTCAACCGCCTGGCCGAGCATGAGCGCAAGCTGCTGCCGGCGCAGCTGTTTCTGCACTACCTGAACGGCGTCAAGCCGCCGCTGGCCGACTTGAGCGACTGGCTCAAGCCCGAGTTCGCGCACTACGACAAGCTGTCGCTGCGCCAGCTGTTCACCGCACAGGGCGCGTCGCCCGAGGCCTTGCGTCTGCTCGACCTGCATCTGACGGCGCGCAACCTCGACGAGGCCAACAGCCTGGACACCATGCGCAAGTTCCTGTTTTATGCGCTGGAGGCGCGCCAGGGCCAGTCTCACCTGGTGCGCGACGGCATGAGCTCGCTGACCGATGCGATGGCCGCGTCGCTGACGCAGCCGGTGCAGTTGAACAAGGTGGTCAAACGCATTGCCGCCAGCGACAAGCAGGTGGTCGTGAGCTGCGCCGACGGCAGCCGCCACCAGGCCCGGGCCTGCATCTCCACCATCCCGCTGCCGGTGTTCAAGGACATCGCCGTCGACGGCCAGGTGCCGGCGCCGCAGCGCGAGGCCTGGGCCAGCATCCCCTATGGCCAGGTGGTGATCGTGTCGCTGCGCGTGCTGCGGCCGTTCTGGCAGGACGACGGCCTGCCGCCCAGCCTGTGGACCGATACGCTGGTCGAGCGCGCCTTCTTCACCGAGCCGGCCGGTGAGCGCCACGGCATGCTCAGCGTGTTCATCAACGGCGAAGCGGCGATCGGGCTGCAAGGCCAATCGGCGCAGGCCGTGGGCGCGCAGGTGCTGCGCGAGCTGGCCCGCATCCGGCCGAGCACCGCCGGCGCGGTGGAGGTGGTGAACGTGCACGACTGGGCCGCGCAGCCGTTCCAGCGCGGCCATCTGATGAGTTTTGCGCCCGGCCAGATCGGGCGCTTCATGCCCTACATGGCGCAACCGGTGGGCGCGCTGTACTTCGCCGGCGAGCACTGCGCCCGCCTCAACGCCGGCCTGGAGTCGGCCTGCGAGGCCGCCGAGAACGCGGTGGTGCGCATGCTCGACGATCTGGACCGCGGCTGACGCGGGCCAGCGGCCGCGGCCACAGGCCTGGCTCAGCGGCCGGCAGCGCGACCACCAGCGTCGCGCTGGCTCGCGCTCAGCGCTGGGTCGCCAGGTAGGCCAGCAGCGCCTTGCGGTCGGCCTCGCTGGGCAGACCCTCGAAGACCATGTTGGTGCCGGGCGCGACGCTGGACGGGCGCTCCAGCCACTGCAGCAGGTGCGCCTCGTCCCAGGTGAAGGTCTGCGCCTTGAGCGCAGCCGAATAGTTGAAGCCGGCTTGGCTGGCGACCCGGCGGCCGAGCACGCCCTTCAGGTGCGGGCCGATCTTGGCCAGCTTGGCGTCGCCCACATCGTGGCAGGCGCTGCAGCGCATGAACAAGCGCTGGCCACGGCTGACCTGGGCATCGGGCACCGCCTGGGCCTGGGCCGGCGGCAGCGACAACAACAGCATCGCCAACAAGCTGGCGGCGCGGGCGGGGGTGGGCAAATACATGGTCAGGTCAATCTTCATCAAGTGGGAAGGGGCGCCGTCAAGACGGCTGCGCAAAACGCAGAATGGCGGCGGCCAGTGCTGCCGGCGCCTCCAGCGGGCTCAGCGCGCCGGCATCACGCAGCAGCACGGTGTCGCAGTCTGGCCGCTGCTGCAGCGCGGCGCTGAGTTCAGCGGGAGTGAAGAACAGGTCATTCTCGGCCGCGTAGACCAGCTTGGGACAGCGCACGCGGGCCAGCTGGTCGGCCTCGGTGCGCCAGCACAGCACCGCCTCGTGCGCATCGAAGGGCCGCTGGCGCGCCGCCAGCCCGACCGCAAAGGCCTGCAAGCGCAGTGACAGCGGCGCGCCGGGCGCCAGCGCCGCATAGCGCTGCCAGGCCTGGACCAGGAAATCGCCGTCGCCAGTCAGCGGCAGTTCACGCGACAGCGGCCGGCTGCGCAGCTTGGCCAGATAGCCGGCCGCCTGCGCCGTCGTCATCAGCATGTCGCTGGACAGGATCACCCGGCTGACCCGGTCGGGATGGTGGATGGCCAGCGAGCTGGCCAGCGCGGCGCCCGAGTGGTTGCCGCAGATCACCGCACGGTCGATGCGCAGCGCGTCCATCAAGGCCAGCGTGCTGCGGGTGAAATCGGCCATCGCGAACTCGTGCGGCGGATCGTAGGAGTTGCCGTGGCCCACCATGTCGGGCGCAATCACCCGGAAGTGCGGGCTGAGCAGCGGCATCAGCGGCGCCCACTCGACGGCGCTCAGCGGTGCCTGGTGCAGCAGCAGCAGTGCGTCGCCCTGGCCCGCGCTGTGGTAGTGGATCTGCCCCTCGGGCAGATTGACATAGGCTTGTGTCATTGAGGGTCCGGGCTGCCGGGGTTGATGCGGATCGCGATCTTGCCGATGTGAGCGGCCGCCTTCAGGCAGGCATAGGCCGCGGCGGCCTGGTCGAAGTCGAAGCTGCGGTGGATCAACGCCGGCCATGGCCGCGCCGCCACCGCGCGCACCAGCTCGGCCAGCATCGCGCGGCTGCCGGAGGTGACGCCGAACAGCTGCAGGTTCTTCAGCAGCAGCGTCTGCCACAGCGCCGGGTCCTGGCGCGCCGCGCCGCCGAGCGCACCGACCAATGCGATGCGCGCATTCGGCGCCGCGGCGGCCACCGACTGCGCCAGCGTGGCCGCACCGCCGGTCTCGACGATGATGTCGGCGCCAGCGCCGCCGTTGGCCGCCAGCAGCGCGGCCGCCCAGTCGGGTTGGCGGCGGTAGTTGACGGTGATGTCCGCGCCCAGCTCGCGCATGCGCGCCAGCTTGTCGTCGCTGGACGAGGTGATGGCCACGCGCGCGCCATGCAGGCGGGCGATCTGCAGCACCAGCAGCGACACGCCGCCGGTGCCCAGCGTCAGCACCAGGTCACCGGCCTTGATGCGCGCCAGACTGACCAGCGCACGCCAGGCGGTGACGCCGGCCGCCGGCAGCACCACGGCCTGTTCGTCCGACAGCGATGCGGGCAGGCGCACCAGCGCCGCGGCCGGCACGACGATGCGCTCGGCCAGCCAGCCGTCGCGGCTGATGCCCAGGTCCTGCGCCAGATAGGCCGGCGACCAATCGCCACTCAGCCAGTCGACGAAATGGCTGCACACCACCCGGTCGCCCGCTGCCAGCCCCTGCACACCCAGCCCCACCGACAGCACCTCGCCAACGCCGTCCGACAGCGGGATGCGGTGCGCCGGGCGCGGCGCGCCATAAGCGCCGCTGACCGCGAGCAGGTCGCGGTGGTTCAGGCACACCAGCCTGACGCGCAGCAATGCCTCACCCGGCCCGGCGATCGGCGCGGGGCGCTCGCCGGCGCACAGGCTGCGCAGCCCTTGCTGCTCGCCCAGCGCGTAGTGCTTCATCGGCGGTGGCATCGCGTTGGCATGGCGGTGTCGGGCGCGGCGGGTCGGCTTCAGTCGCGCTTCAGGTCCAGGTGCTGCAGCAGCGGGCCGAAGCCATCCACCGCGTCGAGGATGCCGTTGCTGCGCAGCGCATGCCAGTAGGTCGCGGTGTTGATCGCGATCACCGGCTTGTTCAGGAAGGCCTCGGCATAAGGCGCCAGCCTGGCCATCGACAGGTTGGTGCCGACCTGCACGATGGCGTCGATGTCGTCGCCGTCGAGCTGCTTGAGCGCCTGCGCCAGCTGCGTCTCGGTGACGCGCGAGATGTCGGTCCAGCTCTGGCAGCGCAACGGGATGTCACGCACCTGCTCGATGCCGTAGTCGCTGAAGAAGTTCTTCACATGCGCATTGGCCACCGGGTAGTAAGGCGAGATCACCGCGACGCGGCGGATGCCGCCATAGGCCTTGATCGCCTCGACGCAGCTGATCGGACCGACGCTGAAGTTCTTGCCGCTGATGCCCTGCAGGTGGCTGAGCTGACGATGGCAGGCCTCGGCACCGCCGACGAAGGAGACGGCCGACACGCCCATCACCATGTAGTCGGGCTCGCAGGTCATCGCCGTGCGCACCGCCGCGTCGACCGCACCCTGCAGGATGTCGATGCCGGCCATGAAGGACTCGTCGGACAAGGCCTTGGCGTTCTCGATGTAGATGTCACGGTATTGGTTGGTGACACCGGCCGGTCGCATCGCGGCGAACTCGGGTTCGACCACGGTGTTGGTCGACGGGCCGAAAACGGCGAAAACCTTGCGCCAGCCGCAGCTGTCGCGGCCTTGGGGTCTGGGGATCGTGCTCATACGTAGGATGTATCCTTCATCGGGCCAACAGAACGTGAACGGGTGGATTGCAGCAGCACCGGCGGCTCGCTGCCGGGGAAGTCGGGGCCCCAGTTCAGCGGCTTGCCGTGCATCTCGACACGGGCGTCTTCGGTGTACCAGTCGACCAGGCGACCGTCGCAGCGCAGCAGCCAGGTCGTGCCTTCGTCACCGGCGACGAAGTCGCCATGGCGCACACCGGCCGGGCGGAAGAAATACGTGCCCGGGTACATCTGGCCGAAGTTGTATGCGAACGAGCCTTCCAGCGTGTACGCCTCTTCGTAGCAAGGGTGGTGGGCCAGCGGGTGCTCGGCCCAGTTGGCCTTGGCGCGGATCAGCCGCGTGTAGAAGCCGGTGACCGGGTCGTGGTGCAGCAGCTTGATGAACAAGCCGGGCACCGGCGTGCCGCCGCGCGAGAAGTCCATCGGGCTGCCGTGCACCGGGTCGGTGACCGCGTACCAGTCCATCTTGCTGGCGTTCTTGATCACCATCTGATGCGCCGGGTTGCGGTTCGCCGCATCGGCATCGCCAGGCGTGAAACCCCAGTCGGCGTACTCGCGGAAGATCAACACCCGAGTGCCGGCCTTGGCCTTGACCGCCGGCATCAGCACGCCCTGCGGCGCCATCAGGTAGTCGTCTTTTTCCAGCAGCGCATCACCGACCGTGACCTCGCCCTGCAGCACATACCACTCGGTCTGCGCCGCATGCAGGCCGGCGGGCCGCGACCAATCGCTGGTGAACTCCACCAGCAGCGAGGCCTCGCCCTTTTCTTCGCAGTAGTTGAGGTTGCGCTGGCGCGCTTGGCCGCTGCCGTGCGGCAACTCGGCCACATGCCAGATCAGGTCTTTCTCGTCAATCAGTTCCACATGCGGTCGCATTGCCACGTACCCCGTCGGTTAGGTTGTTGAAGGTGGTGATCAAGCCATCATGCCGCCACTGGCGGCACAGGCAACACAAGCGCCGGCGCTGTCCGCCAGCTGAACGACAGGGCCTGGCCGTCATGCGCTGGCACTGTCCGATGCGCAGCCAAGGCCTGGCCTCTACCAAGCCGGCGCGGGCACAAACGGCAGCGCGGCCAGGTGCGCCAGCTCGGCCGGCAGCACCGGCGCATAGGGCGCGTCAAGCAGAAAGGCCGCCTGCTGGTCGGTCCACACATTGACATGGCGACCGCCGACAAAGCGCATCAGCGACACCGCACCCCAGCGCGCACCGAACGGTCCATGCGGGATGCCAGGCGGGCGCCAGAAATAAGCGCCGGGGCGCATCACGCCCTGCGGCCCGGACAAGGCACCGGACAGCACATAGGCTTCCTCGACACAGGGGTGAACCTCTTGCGGGCCCTGGTTTCCATCGGGCGCACTGTGCGGCATGATCAGCGACAAAAACGTGCGCTCGCCGGTGTCCGGGTCCTGGCGCAGGTTCTTGCGCGCGATGCCCAGGTGCTTGAGGTTGCGGTCGTTCAGGCTGGTGTCCCAGGGCATGCGCGCCACGTCGATGCGCGGCAGCAGCAGGTCGTCACGCACCGGCTGGCTGGGCACACCCGCCCTCACCTGCGGCGTGGCATCGTAGAAGGCCAGCACCACCGCGCCCTGCGGCGCCGCCAGGCTGTGGTGCACCTGGCCGCGCGGCCAATACGCATAGCAGTCGGCGCTGTAGCTGGTGACGCCGTCGAGCAGCAGCGCGCCGTCGAGCACATAGAACTCCTCGGCGGCCTCCAGGTGCTCTTCGCCGACGCGACGCCAGCCCGGCGGATAGCGCAGCAGCACCGAGCAGGCGCCGCTGACCGGGTCGCGGCTGAGAAACTTGTATTCGACGCCGGGCCGCGCGCCCAGCGGGCCGATGTGCTGCCAGGGCAGCAGCTGCGCCTGGATGAACTCGATGTGCGGCCGGTGGCAAGCCAGGGCTTGATTCATGGTGTGGCGCTGCGAATGGTGGTGGCGGGGCCGGTGTTCAGAACGGCTTGACCGCGCCCAGGAAGGCCACCGTCAGGATCAGCGCCCAATAGCCATAGGCGGTGTAGCGGGCGCGACGCAGCGAGCGCTCCAGCGTGGCCTCGACGACCGGGTTCGGCCCCTTGGCCAGCTCGCGGAACATCATCGTCCAGTCGCGCATCACAAAGCGCAGGTACAGGCCTATGCACAGCGCGCCGGAGAACAACAGGATCTTGGCCGAATACCACATCTGGCCCAGCGCGGCGGCGAACGGGCCATGACCGAGCAGCGAGCTGATCGCGCACACCGCCAGCACCGGGATCAGCACGAAGCGCACCTTCTCATCGAGCATGGTCAGCCGGATGCCGAGGTCGGTCTCGCGGTGCACAAACGCGGTCAGGCACAAGCCCAGCCAGGCCAGGCCCAGCAGCCACATCAGGCCCAGCCAGGCACCGCCCAGCGGCTGCGTGCCCCAGATGTTGCCCATGTGCAAGCCCAGCGGCAGCAGCAGGATGATGCCCGAGCGCGCCAAGATGTCGATGCGGTAGGCGGTCTCCATGTGGCGCCGCCGCTCGTCCATCGACAGCTTGCGGTTCACGATGTTGGTCGACAGGTTGAAGATGCCCCATTCGCCACCCAGCCAGTACACCATGCAGACGATGTGTACCCAGCGCAGGATTGCAAGTTCATTGAATGCCATGTGATTGCCTTGGAATGGATGAAAAGTGCGGCGGCTGCACGCCCTGCGGGGCCAGGTCGATGGCCACGCTGCTGTGACGGATGTTCAACGCTGCAGCGGTTTTGCGCAGTGCCGACACGACCGCTGTTCAGCCTGCGGCAGCCTGGCCCGCGTCGGCCACGCCGCTCAGCTGGCGAGAAAGGCGTCCAGCATGGTCGCGACTTCGCCGGCCTGGCTGTCCAGGAAGCCATGGCTCCAGCCCGGCAGGTCCTTCACGCGCCCGTTCTTCAGCAGCTGGGCGGCGCGCCCGGTGTAAGCCCACAGATCGTCTTCGGGGTTGAGCACCAGCGTCGGGTGGCTGAGCCGGCGCATCTGCGCCTCCAGCGGGTAGCTCAGCGCCGCGTGGTGACCCCAACGCGAGACATCCGGGTTGCGGAAGGACTCCAGCAGGATGTTCATCGCCCGCGCCGGGCTGCAGACCATGCGCCAGTCGCGGTCACGGAACGTCGGCCAACGCTTGCCCAGGGCCGCCGGGATGTCGTCGATCCGGCGTTCGACATACAGGCGCTTGAAGGCAGCCAGCTCGGCCTCGTTGAACAAGCTGGCGCCGACCAGCACCAGGTGCCTGACCTGTGCCGGCGCTTGCAGCGCCATCTCCACCGCGGTCGCCGAGCCGGTGTGGTAGCCCAGCACGTCGACAGCACCGAGCTTGAGCCCGGCAACGAATGCCAACATCGCCGCCGCATAGTCGGCGATGTCGGGCTGGTGGGACGGCGGGTCGGACAGGCCGAAGCCCGGGGTGTCGGGCGCGATGACCAGCCGGTCCTGGCTGGCCGCGACCATGAAGACCTCGAACACATAACTCGACAACGGGCTGGGGTGCAACAACAGCAGCGGCGGCTTCGAGCCCGGCTTGCCAGCGCTTCGGTAGTGGATCTGCCCGAACGGTCCCGGGGCGTAGCCGCGGCTGACCGCGCGCTGGTGCGCGCAATCGCCGCTCGCTGAAGCCGGAGCTGCCGGGGCTGTCGGCGCGGCGGCAGGCTCGGCCGCCAGCGCGCGCCCGCCGCTGCACAGCGCGGCCAGGCCGGTGACCATCTGCCGACGGCGGGCAGATTGGATGTCGATGCGTTTCATGGGGTGTTCCTGTGGTGTGGCTCGCGACAGGCCGTGCCGCCGATGAAGTCGAGGATGGCCGCAGCCCGTCCCTCGCGGCTGACACGCGCCGTCGCCGCGCTCGGCAACAAGGCCGCTGCGGCATCGAGGTAGCGGCCCAGCGGGTCGCCATCGGCGGCCAGCAGCAGCGTGGGCTGGTGCAGCAGCGGCAGGCGTTCGGCCGTCGGGTGCGCCAGCACCGCCTGGTAGGCCAGGTGGTAGGTCGGCAAGGCCTTCAGCAGGTCCAGCACCAGGGCCTGGCGGACCGCGGGCGACGGCAGCGGGCTGTGGTGCAGCCGGTGCGCCGGGTCGGGCATGAAGTGCGGAAAGTGCAGCGTCAGCGCGCTGACGAAATGCCAGGCCCAGGCGAGGTGGCCGCCGTGGCCGTCGGGCTGCACCGGCGGCGCATAGTGCAAGCGCATCTGCGCCGCCAGCTCGGGCTCGAACAGCGCCAGGCCGTCCAGCACCAGACGGCGCACGCGCTGCGGGTGGCGCAGCGCCAGTTCGCAGCCGATGTGGGCGCCGCTGTGCTGGCCGCAGAAATCGACCTCGGCAATGCCCAGGCGGTCCAGCAGCTCGACCAGCTGCGCGACCTGGTCGGCCAGCGTGGGCTGCGCCATCGGCAGCGGGTCGGAGTCGCCGTTGCCGGCCATGTCCGGCGCGATCACACAACGCTGCGGCGCCAGCGCCTGGATCAGCGGCACCAGGCCGGCCGACGAGCCGGGGCCGGCATGGGCCAGCAGCAAGGGCAGCTGGCCGGGCTGCGCCTTGCCGGCGCGGCGCAGGTGCAGCAGCCGGCCATCGGCCAGGCGCACGAACTGGCGGTCGACCCAGCCGTTGCCACCAGCCGCGGCGCTGGGCGCAGCGCCTGGCGTCATCACAGGTAGATCCACGGCCGCTGCAGCCGGTCGCGGGCCTGGAAGTCGGCGATGGCCTGGGACTGCGTCAAGGTCAGGCCTATCGGGTCCAGGCCGCTGAGCAGCATCTGGCGCTGGCTGGCCGGCAGGCTGAAGCCGTGGCGCGCACCGTCGGGGCCGATCAGCTGGGACTGCTGCAGATCGACGGTGAGCCGCTGCTGCTGCGGGTCGGCCGCCACTGCGGCGGCCAGCGCAGCGACCAGCGGCGCGGCCAGCACCAGCGGCAGCAGCCCGTTGCGCACGCAGTTGCCGGCGAAGATCGCGCCGAAGCTGGGCGCGACCACCACGCGGATGCCGTATTCCTTCAGCGCCCAGACCGCGTGCTCGCGCGACGAGCCGCAACCGAAGTTCTCGCCGGCCAGCAGGATGCTGCTGCCGCGCTGGGCCGGCTGGTTGAGCACAAAGCCAGGGTCGGGCCGGCGCGCGGCCGCGTCCAGATAACGCCAGCCGGCGAACAGGCCGTCGGCCAGACCGGTCTTGCCCACGGTCTTCATTTCGCGCGACGGGATGATCGCGTCGGTGTCGATGTTGGCGCGCAGCAAGGCCGCGGCGACGCCGGTGTGCACGGTGAACTTGTCCATCTCAGCGCCCCTGCAGCAGCGGCCGCGGGTCGGCTAGGCAGCCGGCGATCGCCGACGCCGCCACCGTGACCGGGCTGGCCAGGTGGCTGCGCGTGCCCGGGCCCTGACGGCTCTCGAAATTGCGGTTGGTGGTGCTGACCACGCGCTGCTGCGGGCCGAAGTGCTCACCGCCGGCGAAAAAGCACATCGAGCAGCCGGGTTCGCGCCATTCGAAGCCGCTGTCGATGAACACCTGGTGCAGGCCTTCAGCCTCGGCCGCGCGCTTGACCTGGGCCGAGCCCGGCACGCAGATGGCCTTGACGCCGGGCGCGACGCGCCGGCCACGCAGCAGCGCCGCGGCGTCGCGCAGGTCGGACAAGCGGCTGTTGGTGCATGAGCCTATGAAGGCCGCGTCAATCGCCAAGCCTGCCAGCGGCTGGCCGGGCTGCAGCCCCATATAGGCCAGCGCGTTGGCCATCGCCTGTGCGCTGACGGCGTCGCCGGCGCTCTCGGGCGCGGGCACGCGGGCGTTCACTGGCACCGCGTGCTGCGGGCTGGTGCCCCAGGTCAGCATAGGCGCCAGCGTCGACACGTCGAGCCGGGTCTCGGCGTCGAACACCGCGTCGTCGTCGCTGCGCAGCGCGCGCCAGGCCGCGACGGCCTGCGGCCACAGTGCGCCCTGCGGTGCATAAGGCCGGCCCTGCAGATAGTCGAACGTCGCCTGGTCGGGCGCAATCAGGCCGCTGAAGGCCGAGAACTCGACCGCCATATTGCACAGCGTCATGCGTGCTTCCAGGCCCAGATCACGCACCGCCTGGCCGGCAAATTCGACCACCGCGCCGCGCGCGCCCGACGCGCTGTCGCGGCCGATCAGCGCCAGGATCATGTCCTTCGCGCCCACGCCCGGCGGCAGCTGGCCGTCAAACCAAACGCGCATCGCACGCGGCTTGACCAGGCGCAGCGTCTGCGTCGCCAGCGCATGCTCGGCCTCCGACGAGCCCACGCCCCAGGCCAGCGCGCCCAGCGCGCCCTGGGTGCAGGTGTGGCTGTCCGGGCAGACCACGGTGGCGCCGGGCAGCACGATGCCTTGTTCCGGCGACACCACATGCACGATGCCCTGATTCGGGTCGGCGAGGTCGAACAAGTGGATGCCATGCTGGCGCGTCAGCGTGCGCGTGGTGCGGATGAAGGCCTCGCCACCGGGCATCAGCGTCTGGTCGCCGCGTGCCAGCCGGCCGGGCACGGTGTCGACGATGTGGTCCAGCGTGGCAAAAGCCAGCGCCGGGTTGCGCACCTGATGGCCGGCGTCCGACAGCGATTGCAGCGCCACGCCGCCGGTGCGCTCGTGCAGGAACACGCGGTCGATGTGGATCAGGCTGGCGCCGTCGTCCAGCGGCTGCACCAGGTGCTGCTGCCACAGCTTGTCGAACAGCGTGCTGGGTGACGCGGCCAGTGACGCGGCCAGCTCCGCGACGCTCATGCGCGCACCACGCCGGCCGCGGCCAGCGCGTCGACATCGTCGGCCGACAGGCCGCCGGCCAGCAGGCGCTCGCGGGTCTGCGCACCGATCGCCGGCAAACCCTGGCGCAGGCCGAAGCGCCGGCCCGCCATCTCGATCGGCAGCGCGGGCAGCTTGGTCGCCACGCCGTTGGGCAGCGTCAGCGCCACCAGCCCGCCGGCGGCGTTGAGGTGCGGGTCGTCGAACAGCTCTTCGGGGCGCGCGATCGGCGCAAACGGCAGGCCGGTGGCCTCCAGCTTGGCCATCAGCGTGGCCTTGTCGAGCTGGCTGAAGCGCTCGCGTATCACCGGCAGCGTGCGCTCGCGCTGGCTGACGCGGCCGGTATTGGTGGCCAGTGTGTCGTCGGCCAGGAACTCGTCGAAGCCGAAGTCCAGGCAGAACTTGCGCCACTGCGTGT
>Ga0302291_10000123_pt1 | contig 19271 bp, 16 predicted proteins | sample III_Fen_N1_4_FD_194548 | JGI IMG/M metagenome (GOLD analysis project Ga0302291, IMG submission 194548) | Peat permafrost microbial communities from Stordalen Mire near Abisko, Sweden - III_Fen_N1_4 | ecosystem: Environmental > Terrestrial > Soil > Wetlands > Permafrost | place: Sweden: Abisko... | reverse complement strand
TTGCGGAGGTTGTCGTTGCTGACGAAGAGCACCAGCCCGCGGTCGTCGGGCACCCCGGGGTCCTGCCGCAGCCGGCCGACGTAGGACGGGTCGCGGCCGGCGGCCTCGAGCGGCGTCGGGATCTCGGTCAGCTCGACACCCGGCGCCGAGGCCAGCAGCTCCCGAGCCCGCGCCACGGTCAGCGGGCGCGCGAACTCGGCGTTGAGCGACAGGCTGTGGCCGGTGAAGACCGGGACGCGGACACAGGTGCCCGAGACGAGGAGGTCGGGTACGCCGAGGATCTTGCGGGACTCGTTGCGGAGCTTCTGCTCCTCGTCGGTCTCGAACAGCCCGTCGTCGACGATCGAGCCGGCCAGCGGCAGCACGTTGTGGGCGATCGGGCGCACATACCTCACCGGGTCGGGGAAGACGACCGCCGTGCCGTCGTAGGCCAGCTCCCGGGCCTTGTCGCCCGAGGCGGCGAGCTGCTCCGCCAGCTCGTCGACCCCGGCCAGGCCGCTCCCGGAGACGGCTTGGTACGTCGACGCGATCAGCCGCACCAGACCGGCCTCGTCGTGCAGCGGCTTGAGCACCGGCATCGCGGCCATCGTGGTGCAGTTCGGGTTGGCGATGATCCCCTTGCGGGCCTGGCGGATCGCCTCGGGGTTGACCTCGGAGACGACCAGCGGCACGTCGGGGTCCATCCGCCAGGCCGACGAGTTGTCCACCACGATCGCGCCCGCCGCCGCGAACCGCGGCGCGAGCGCACGCGATGCCGTGGCACCGGCGGAGAACAGGGCGACGTCGAGCCCGCTCAGGTCAGCGGTCGCGGCGTCCTCGACGATGACCTCCCGGTCGCCGACCGGGAGGACGGTGCCGGCCGAGCGCGCGGAGGCGAACAAACGGACCGAGGCCATCGGGAAGTCGCGCTCGACCAGGATCTGGCGCATCGCAGCGCCGACCTGGCCGGTGGCACCGACCACGCCGACGTTCAGGTGCTTCATCGTCCGGTCCCGCCGTAGACGACCGCCTCGACCTCGGCGCTGTCGAGGTCGAACGCCGTGTGCGTGGCCTGGACCGCCGCCGAGACGTCAGCCTCGTCGACGATCACCGAGATCCGGATCTCCGAGGTGGAGATCATCTCGATGTTGACGCCGGCGTTGGCCAGCGCGGCGAAGAACCGCGCGGTGATGCCCGGGTGGGAGCGCATGCCGGCGCCGATCAGGGACACCTTGCCGATCTCGTCGTCGTACATCAGGTGGTCGTAGCCGACGTCGCTGCGCAGCTTGGCCAGGGCGGCCATCGCCGTCTGGCCGTCCTCGCGGGGCAGCGTGAACGAGATGTCGGTCAGGCCCGTGGCCTGGGCCGAGATGTTCTGCACGACCATGTCGAGGTTGACCTCGACCTCGGCGAGCGCCTCGAAGATGCGCGCCGCCTCACCGACCTTGTCGGGTACGCCGACCACGGTGATCTTGGCCTCGCTCCGGTCGTGGGCGATGCCGGCGATGATCGCCTGCTCCATGTCGACTGCTCCCTCCGGGGTGGGCAGGATCCAGGTGCCTTCCTTCTGGGAGAAGGAGGACCGCACGTGGACCGGGATGTTGTAGCGGCGGGCGTACTCGACGCACCGCAGGTGCAGGATCTTCGCGCCGCACGCGGCCATCTCCAGCATCTCCTCGGTGGAGACGTGGTCGAGCTTGCGGGCGGTGGGCACCAGTCGCGGGTCGGCGGTGAACACGCCGTCGACGTCGCTGTAGATCTCGCACACCTCGGCACCAAGGGCCGCAGCCAGGGCGACCGCGGTGGTGTCGGACGCGCCACGGCCGAGGGTGGTGATGTCCTTGGTGTCCTGGGAGACGCCCTGGAAGCCGGCCACGATCGCGATCGCCCCGCCACCGATCGCCTTCTCGATGCGACCGGGTGTGATGTCGATGATCTTGGCCTTGCCGTGCGCCGAGTCGGTGATCACGCCGGCCTGCGAGCCCGTGAACGACTGCGCCTTGTGGCCGAGCTCGGCGATCGCCATGGCCAGCAACGCCATCGAGATGCGCTCACCCGCGGTGAGCAGCATGTCGAGCTCGCGCGGCGGAGGCGTAGGACTCACCTGCTCGGCGAGGTCACGCAGGTCGTCGGTACTGTCACCCATGGCCGAGACCACGACCACCACGTCGTGCCCGGCTTGCCGGGTGTCGACGATCCGCCGCGCGACGCGCTTGATGCCATCGGCGTCGGCGACCGAGGAGCCGCCGTACTTCTGCACGACAATGCCCACGGTCAGGTCCTCAAAGCGTTGGGGGCTGGGTACGACGCTCCGTGCGACGCTGCGCGGAGGCGGCCTCGATTCTACTGGGGGGCGTCGGGCGGGCTGTCCAACATCTCATTCGCCGCGGCGACCTGGTCGAGCTCACCGGTGAACTCCACGTCGAGACGGTCGTGGGCGACCACGGACAGCAGGGCGTTGAGGATCGCGCCGGCCAGGTTGCCCCAGGAGGCGACGTAGGAGAACTGCCACCACCACAACGCCTCGGCGGTGTTGCCCGACCGGAAGTGGCGCAGGCCGTTCTCGAGGTCACTGGCGATGCTGGTGAGGTCGTCGGAGAGCTGGCTGTCGACCTGCTCGGGGTCGTAGGGGTCGAAGACGAAGCTGTAGGTGTCGATGTCGCCGAACAGGTCGGCCAGGCGGAGCCGCAGCCCGTCGAGGTCGGCGTCGGGCCCGACGTCGGGCTGGTAGTCCTCCTCGGGCGTGAAGTCGACCTGGGCGCCGAGCCGCGCACCGGCCAGGAGGATCTGGCTGATCTCGAGCAGGAGCAGCGAGATGCTGCGACCCGCGTCGCCCTCGGCGGCCACGGCGCGCAGCGCGATCAGGAAGCTCTCGACCTGGTCGGCGATCTGGGCGGCGAACTCGTCACCCGGTGTGACCGGCGGAAGCGCTGCCCCTGCGGCCAGGATCTGGTCCGTCGTGGTCTGTTCGGTCATTCGGCCGTTCGCCTCCCTGCGAATGCCCGCCCGAGCGTGACCTCGTCGGCGTACTCCAGGTCGCCGCCGACGGGGAGTCCGCTCGCGAGACGGGTGATGCGTAGTCCCAGAGGTTTGAGCATACGGGTGAGGTAGGTGGCGGTCGCCTCGCCCTCGAGGTTGGGGTCGGTCGCGAGGATCACCTCGGTGATCGCGCCGTCGGCGAGCCGCTTGAGCAGCTCGGCGATGTGGAGCTGGTCGGGACCGATCCCGTCGATCGGCGAGATCGCCCCTCCGAGCACGTGGTAGCGACCGCGGAACTCCCGCGTCCGCTCGATGGCGACGACGTCCTTGTACTCCTCGACCACGCAGATCACGGTCTGGTCGCGCCGAGGGTCACGGCAGATCCGGCACTGGTCGTCCTCGGAGACGTTGAAGCAGACCGAGCAGAACTTCACCCGCAGCTTCACCTCGAGGAGGACCTCGGCGAGCCGTCGTACGTCGGCAGGCTCGGCCTGGAGCAGGTGGAACGCGATCCGTTGGGCGCCCTTGGGACCCACGCCAGGCAGGCGGCCGAGCTCGTCGATGAGGTCCTGGACGATGCCTTCGTACAAAGTCCGCCGAGCCCGGGCATACCGCCACCGCCGCCGGGCAGGCCGCCGGCGAGTGGGCCGAGGGCGCTGCTGGCCAGGGCGTCGGCCTGGGACTTGGCGTCGCGGTAGGCGGCGACGATCAGGTCACCGAGGTCGCTCAGGTCGTCGTCGCTGGAGCCGTCGAAGCCGCCGGCCTTGATGCTGACGGCCTCGAGCTCGCCGATGCCGTTGAGGGTGACCGTCACCGCACCTCCCCCGACCGTGCCCTCGATCCGCGCCTCGCTGAGGCGCTCCTGGGCGCTCTCGAGCTGCTCCTGCATCTGCTGCGCCTGGGCGAGGAGACCCTGCAGGTCGAAACCACCGGGCTCACCGCCGCCGCCGAGCGCGTCGAAGGGGTTCTGGGTCATGGCTTCACCTGTCGTCTCTCACTGGTGGGGGATCTCTTCGATGACCTGAGCACCGAGCGCCTCCTGGAGGAGCTGGGCACCGTCGAGGCCGGCTGACTCGGCGTCGGCGTCGTCGGGGCGCGCGCCGCCGTCGGAGTCGGCTGCCGTGCGCGCGGTCTCGTCGCGACCGGCGGTGCGGGTGGGGGCGATCGCCTGACGCGCGGTCGCCGACGGGTGGGGGGCGGGTGGCTCGGGCTGGGCGAACGGCGGGGCCTCCGCGGGATCGGCCGGGGCCGGCTCGGCTGCCGGAGCCGGCGCCTGTGCTGCGGGGGCAGCGGGCGGCGGAGCGGCCTCGGGGTCGGCTCCCGGGTCGACGATCGTCTCGACCCGCCAGTCGTGGCCGACGACGTCGATGGCGGCCTGCCGGACGATCTCGGCGCTGCCGCCGTTGTCGAACGACTCGCGCGCCCCGACGTTGCCGAAGCCCAGGGTCAGGATCTGCGCGTCGACCGCCACGACCTGGGCGTGCTGGGTGAGGTGGATCCAGGTCACCCGGCGGCGCTGCTTGGTGGCCTCGACGATGTCGGGCCAGAGGCGGCGTACGTCGACCAGGCTCAGCGGCGAGCCAGCCGCGGTCTCGGGGACGGACGCCGGGGTAGGCGTGGGCTCTGGGATGGGCTCCGAGGTGGGCTCCGACTCAGGGACGTCGGCCTCCGGCGGGGCCTCGGCCTCGGGCTCGGCGACGGGCTCGGCGGGCACCTGCGGCGCCGGGGCCTGCGGTGCGGGCACCGCCTGGGTCACCGCGGGGGCGGCACGCTCGACCCGGTGCGGTGGGCCGGACACCGGCGCGGCGGGCTCGCCACCGGCGATCGTCATCCGGCGCTCGAGCCGATCGAGCCTGGCCTGGACGCCCTCGGTGGAGTGATCGGCACCCGGCAGCAGCACCCGCGCACAGATCAGCTCGAGCAGGAGCCGCGGGGCCGTGGCGCCACGCATCTCGGTGAGGCCGGTCGCGACCAGGTCGGCGGCGCGGCTCAGCTCGGCCGGACCGAAGCGTGCGGCCTGGGCGATCAGCCGCTCCGCGGCGTCCTCGGCGATGTCGATGAGTCCCGTGGCGGGGGCGTCGGGGACCGCGGAGACGATCACGAGGTCGCGGAGCCGGCGGAGGAGGTCCTCGGTGAAACGGCGAGGGTCCTGCCCGGTCTCGATCACCTTGTCGACCACGCCGAACACCGCCGACCCGTCGCCGGCCGCGAAGGCGTCGACGACCTCGTCGAGCAGGGTGTCGGGCGTGTAGCCCAGCAGCCCCGCCGCCAGCGCATAGGTGATGCCGTCGGGCCCGGCGCCGCCCATCAGCTGGTCGAGGACGGACAGGGTGTCGCGCGCCGAGCCCCCACCGGCCCGGACCACGAGCGGCAGCGCGGCCGGCTCGATGCTGACCTCTTCCTTCTCGCACAGCTCGGAGAGGTAGGACGAGAGCAGGCGCGGCGGGATCAGCCGGAACGGGTAGTGGTGGGTGCGGGACCGGATGGTCGGCAGCACCTTCTCCGGCTCGGTGGTGGCGAAGATGAAGCGGAGATGGGGCGGCGGCTCCTCGACCAGCTTGAGAAGGGCGTTGAAGCCCTGCGTGCTGACCATGTGGGCCTCGTCGATGATGTAGACCTTGTAGCGGCTGCGGACCGGCGCGAAGAACGCCTTCTCGCGCAGGTCGCGGGCGTCGTCGACACCACCGTGAGACGCCGCGTCGATCTCGATCACGTCGATCGAGCCCGGCCCCCGGCGCGCGAGGTCGCGGCACGAGTCGCACTCGCCGCACGGGTCGGCGACCGGCGCCTGCTCGCAGTTGAGGGAGCGGGCGAGGATCCGCGCCGAGGTCGTCTTGCCGCAACCGCGGGGTCCGGAGAAGAGGTAGGCGTGGTTCACCCGGTTGGCCGCCAGAGCCGCGCGCAGCGGCTCGGTCACGTGGTCCTGCCCGATGACCTCCGCAAAGGTCTCAGGACGGTAGCGCCGGTAGAGCGCGAGGGGTGACTCCACTCCTGAACCCTAACCAGCCACGCCGACAACCGGGAGGGCGGAGCCGAGCGGGTGGTGGATCAGGCGGCCGTGGGCTCCGGAGGGGCCTCGGCGCCCGGCCCGGTCCGCGTACGGGCGGCCAGGGAGCCGCCGATCACGGTCACCGCCAGCACGACCAGTGCACCCAGCACGATCGCGGCTCCTTCGCCCGGGCGCAGCAGGTCGAGCTGGGCGCCGATGGCGGCGGCGGCGACGGGTACGCCGAGCTGGGCGCTCGCGAGCATCGCGTACGGCGCTGGTTGGCGCAGTGGGACGGCCACCAGGTGCGCGAGCGTCGCCCCGACCCCGAGCCCGAGGCCGAGCGCCACCATCGACGGGTGGTGGACGAGGTCGCCCAGCTGCAGGCCGGCGCCGAGCCAGACGAAGAAGACCGGCCCGAAGAACCCCTCGGTGACGGCGAACAGCTGCTTGGCGACGCGCCGCGGTTCGCCGACCGCGGCGACGGCCAGGCCCGAGACGAAGCCCGCAAGCATCAGCGAGACGTGCATCGCGATCGCGAGGGCGGCCATCGCGAACATCGCGGTCAGGCTGATCCGCAGCTCGACCGCGAACTGCCGGTCCTCCGAGACGCCGTGCACCCGTCGGCGCACGCCGCTGCGCTCGACCGCACGGAGGGCCACGAAGAGGACGCCTCCGGCCACCAGCACGACCGCGGCTCCGAGCGCGGCCCGGGCGACGTGATGGGGGTCGATCACCAGCGGCAGCAGCACGATGCAGGCAGCATCGGCGGTGGCCACCTGCGGGAGGAGTTCCACGACGTTGCGACCAGCGAGCTCGAGCGAGTCGACGATCGGCAGGACCAGCGCGGCCGAGGACGACGCCATCAGGACGGCGTAGAGCGGGGCATGGGAGATCCCGACGAGCTGTGCGGCTGCGTACCCGAGCAGGCAAGCCGCGACGCCGACCACGACCACCCGCCCGAGGCCGGTGTGCAGAGCGGGACGCAGGCGCGGGTCGCGGATCGGGACGTGGGTCCCGGCCACGAACATCACCAGGACGAAGCCGGCGTTGCCGAGGAAGGTGAACGTCGGGTCGCCGGCGTCGAGGATCCCGAGGCCGGACACGCCCAGCACGACCCCGGCCAGGAGCTCCCCGAGGATGACGGGCAGATGCCAGCCCCTCGGGGTGGCCAGGAGGGGGCCGGCCAGGGCGACCGCGCAGACGATCGCCAGGTCGAGGAACGACACGACCGGATGCTAGACCCCACCGCGACCGGACCCGGACATGAAACCGGACCCGGACATGAAGAGGCCCCCCACGCACCCAGCAGAGCTCGCCTGCCCTTGCTGCCTTCCGGCCCTGGGGGATTGAGCAAGATGCCGCCGCATGGGGGGTTGCCCCGGAGTCTAGGCGACCGTCGTACGACGGACGAAGTCGAGGGGTGGCCCGCAGGACGTCATACGGACGGTGCCATAGAAGGCTCGGATCGTATGACGTCCGAAGGATCCCTAGCGATTTCGTCGGCTCGTCCCGCCCCGGGTAGCCTCCTCCGCGGAGGATTCGCCTAGTGGCCTATGGCGCTCGCTTGGAAAGCGGGTTGGGTTAACAGCCCTCAGGGGTTCGAATCCCCTATCCTCCGCCACTCGTCGTACGGCCGGCGCCCGCTCGCTGAGCCTGAAGCATGGAGTAGGTCGACGCACCGAGCCCGCTCGGCCTACCAGGACCCTGTTCTGTGAGACTTGCCCGGCAAGGACTCGGGCCACGGAACGCACCTCGTTCGATCGAGTGCTCAAGGGCGGGAGACGACACGTTGAGCCAACAGCAGCACCCCGGCGGCCTGGCCTCGCTCATCGTCCAGGGGAAGGACCGGACCGGCATCGTCGCGACGGTGAGCGCGGTGCTGAGCGCCCACCGGGCCAACATCGTGTCGCTCGACCAGTACTCCGACGACCCCGTCGGTGGCGCCTTCTTCCAGCGCACCGAGTTCACCCTCGACGGCGTACCCGAGGCCCTCCCCCGCCTGCAAGCGGACCTCGACGCCGCGCTCGCCGACGACTTCGAGCTGACCGTCACCCTGCGCGACATGTCGGTGCCCAAGCGCGTCGGGATCCTCGCCTCGAAGTCCGACCACTGCCTGGTCGACCTGCTCTGGCGGCATCGCCGCGGGGAGCTGCACATCGACGTCGCCATGGTCATCTCGAACCACCCGGACATGGCCGAGCAGGTGCGCGGGTTCGGCATCCCGTTCTTCTTCGTGCCCTCCGCGGGACCCGACAAGTCCGCGGCGGAGGCCGAGATCCTGCGGCTGCTGAAGGGCAACGTCGACTTCGTCGTGCTGGCCCGCTACATGCAGATCCTCTCCGGCGGTCTGATCGCCGAGCTCGGCGTCCCGATCATCAACATCCACCACTCCTTCCTGCCGGCGTTCATCGGGTCTGGTCCCTACGCGAAAGCCAAGGAGCGGGGCGTCAAGCTGATCGGCGCCACCGCGCACTACGTCACCGAGGACCTCGACGAGGGCCCGATCATCGAGCAGGACGTGATCCGCGTCAGCCACGCCGACACCGCCGTCGACCTCCAACGCCGGGGCGCCGACGTCGAGCGCGCCGTCCTCTCCCGGGCCGTGGCCTGGCACAGCGAGGACCGCGTCATCCGGCACGAGAACCACACCATCGTCTTCGCCTGAGCCGGTCCCGGTCAGCGCAGCCGCCGGGGCGTCGTAGCCCCGGGGACCCGTCCCTGTAACGCGATCGCCTCCTCGTCCGCTTCATGGGTGACACGCGCCCGTACCGGGGCGCCCAGCGAGGAGGAACCCCCATGAGCCTCAGTGCCCTACGACGTACGGCGGCCGGTGCCGCGGTGCTGGCGACGGCGGCTGCCGGCGTCGTCGCCCTGCCGGCGCTGCACGCGTCCGCCGACACCGGCGTCGCATCGACGTCGCTCTCCATCCGCGCCGTGCACGGCGCCGTGCGCCCCGGCGGCACGGACACCATCGCCGGTTCCCTGGCCGTCGCCGGCTCGGGGTCGGCGGCCGGACGCACCGTGACGCTCGAGGCCCGGCCGATGGGCTCCGACGACTTCGTCCCGGTCGGCGACGCCATCGCCCGCACCCACGGCGGTCTGCGCGAGTCGGTCACTCCCGAGGTGACGACCCGCTACCGCTGGCACTACGCCGGTGACACCGACGCCCGTCAGAGCTACAGCGGCGTGGTCAGGGTCCGGGTCCGTACGCCGCACCACCACGTCCACCGCATCAACACCTCCCTGTCGATCCGCGCCGTGCACCACGTCGAGAAGCCCGGGGGCACCGACCTCGTCCGGGGCCGGCTCCTCGCCGGGCACGTCGCGCTCCGGCACCGGCCGGTGCTCCTGGTGTCGCGTACGGGTGACTCGACGTCCTGGACCTTCGAGGCCGTCCACCGGACCCACCGGCTGGGGAACGTCGCGTTCCGGGTCGAGCCGGCCGCGGACACGGCGTACCGCCTGGTCTTCCTCGGTACGCCGCTCCTGCAGCCCGCGACCAGCGGCGTCGTGCGTGTCGTGTCGCGCCCCGACCTGACGATCACTGCCACGCCGGAGCGGATCGCCAAGGGCGAGTCCACCACCGTGTCCGGCACGGTCACCGACGAGGGTGTCCCGGTCGCCGGTGGCACCGTGAAGCTGTTCGCCCGCCCGGTCGGGTCGCACCACGCGCACCTGGTCGGCACGAGCACCACTGCGGCTGACGGCACCGTGAGCTTCACCGACGCCCCGAACCGGTCGACCGCCTACCGGCTGCGTCTGGTGCACACCACCGGGATCCCGGGCGCGTTCAGCCATCCGACCCGGGTCTGGGTCCAGCACCCGTCCTCCCTGTCGATCCGTGGACGGGCGTCGGCCACCGACTTCGTCGTCAGCGGGCTGCTGAAGGGCGGCGGCCACCCGCTCGCGCACCGGACGGTGACCCTCCTGGAGCAGGCACCGGGGACGGACACCTGGACCGAGGCCGGCACCGACGTGACCAACAAGCTGGGAGTTGCCCGGTTCCACGAGCCGACCGCACCCGGCACCGGTTACCGTCTCGCCTATGCGGGTGGGTCGCGGTTCGCAGCGAGCACCAGCGGGACCGTCGTCTCCTGAGTCCGGCACCGCACACCCGGAGGGAACGGCGCTGGACGCCTCGCATCCCCATGACGCCGCCCGTCGGCCCGACTCCCTGGGAGACCGGACCGGCGGGCGGCAGCCTGCCCCGGCAGGCACGGACCTCGACGAGGCGCTCGAGCTCGCCCGTCACCGTGACGAGCACGGGTTCGCGGTGCTGTGGCGGACCCTCCACCCGCCCCTGCTGCGGTACCTGACCGTGCGCGGCAACGACGCACCCGAGGACCTCGCCGCGGAGACCTGGCTCCAGGTGGTGCGCGACCTCGACGGCTTCCAGGGCGATGCCCAGGCCTTCCGGGGCTGGTTGTTCACGGTCGCCCGGCACCGCGCGGTCGACCAGGGTCGGGCGCGGGCCACCCGGCCCGTCGTCAGCGTCGCGGAGCCGCGTGCCGACCGGGCCGAGGACAGCGCACCCAGTGCGGAGCACGACGCCGTGGAGCGAGAGGCGACCGCCGCCGCCCTCCGGCTGGTGGCCACACTGCCGCCGGACCAGGCGGAGATGGTCATGCTGCGGGTGGTCGCCGGCCTGGACGTGGCGGTGGTCGCCGAGCTGGTCGGCAAGAAACCCGGGGCGGTGCGCGTCGCCGTGCACCGCGCCCTGAAGTCCCTGTCCCGCGACCCACGGGTCCGAACAGCTGCGAGAGGTGGTGTGCGATGAGCGAGCAGGACGACCTGAGCCGCTGGGCCGACGACGACCTGGTCCGTGCTCTGCGCGCTCCCGGCACCGACGCCGAGCTCGCGGACGAGCAGCAGTACGTCGCAGCGTTCCGGGAGGCGCACGGCTCGACGTCGAAGGTGCGCCCCCTTCCCCGGCGCACGGTCGGCCGGCTCGGCGCGGGCGGTACGGCGGTCGTGCTGACCGTTGCGCTCACCAGCGGCATGGCCGCGGCCTACACCGGGCACCTCCCCGACCCCGTGCAGCAGATCGCCCACAGCGTGATCGGTGCTCCCGCTCCCGCGCCGGGGGCCGGCCGGGTCGGTGCCGCCCCGACGCGGCCCGGTCACGACCTGTCCCCGGTAGCCCCGGGGTCGCCCGCCACCTCGGCCCCGCCGGGCGGAACCACCGACCCGCCGACCTCCACGCCGACCGGGACCGGGACCGACCGGCCGCAGCCGACCGACCGACCGTCGCCATCGGCCGGCGCCGGGCCTTCGTCCACACCGTCCGACGACCCGTCCTCGACCTCGACGCCGACGGCCACGGCCGGGACACCCGGCGGCATGACAGCCGCAGGCCTGACCCACCGCGCCGGGGTCGGCGAGACGGTGACCCTCTCGGGCACGCTGACCACGATCGACGGCGTCCCGCTGCCCGGCTACCCGGTCGTCCTCCAGGTGCGCGGTCCGCGACGCTGGCGCCCGGTCGCCCGGACGACCACGGATGCGGCGGGTGCGGCCAGCACCGTGACCCCGCCGCTGACGCGTTCAGCCAGGTTCCGCTGGCACACCGACCACCACGTCCACAGCACCCGCTGGCTGGTGCAGATGGTCCCGACCGTGTCGGCGACCGCCGCCGTGAACGGGGTGACGACCGTGCTGTCGGCGACCACGCTCGGCGGCCGCCCGGGTGACCGGGTCCAGCTCGTGCGTCGGGTCCGCCACCACGCCGCCGGGGTCCGCGTCGGGACCCTCGACCCCCACGGGGCTGTCTCGTTCAGCGTCGACACCCCCGGGCGCCGGGCGGCCTACGTCGTCCGTCTCGCACCGACGCCCAGGCACACGGGTGCGCGAGCGCGCGTCGTCGTCGTCCCACCGGTCGTCGCGTCGGTCGGCCTGTCGGCCCCGAGCCATCGCGTGGACGTCGGCGGCTCCCTGACCGTGTCCGGCGTGGTCAGGGCCGCGGACGGGTCCGGGCTGGCCGGACGCGTGGTCCACCTGCAGGTGCGCGGACCCCGTCGCTGGTTCGGCGTCGGGTCGGCGACGTCGGACGCCGCCGGCACGGTCGCGATCGCGACCCCGGCAGCGAGCCGGACCGTCCGCTACCGGCTGCGCGTCAGCCGCGGCCAGCACAGCGGTCCGTGGCGGGTCGCGATGGTGCCGTCCCTCAGCGCGTCGACGCGTCCCGACGGCGCCGACGCGGACGTGGTGGCGACGGCCACCGGTGGTCACGCCGGTGACCGGGTCGTGCTCCTACGACGGCGCGCGGGCCGGCTGGTCCCGGTGCAGCACGCGTCGCTCGCCGCCGACGGGACGGTCGCCTTCCTGGTGACGAGGCGGCCGCGGAGCACGACGTACGTCGTCCGGCTCGCGGGTACCCACCGGCACAGCGCCGCCACGGCGAGGACGACGGTGGCCGGCACCGGCTGACGCCGCTGCCGGCGGCGAGCACGAGGTGATACGCGCCCGTATGCCGCAGGGAGCGCAGATCGTCATGGTCGACTACCGGCGCTCGATGCTGGGCGAGGTCCCCGACGACTACCTCCTCCACTACCTGACCTCCGGGGCCCACGCCCTGCCCACGCTGGCAGACCTGGCGACCTACCTCGAGCACCGCATCCCGGGCCCCGACGTGACGCCCGAGCAGCTGCGCCACCGGTCGTGGTGGTCAGGGGCCGAGGTCTTCGTCGTGGTCGACGACCACGACCTGGTGGCGACGCAGCAGGGCTCACCGGTGCAGGTGCTGCTGCCTTTGCTCGCCCAGGCACGCGACGTCGGACTGCACCTCGCCCTCGCGCGACGCGCCGGCGGTGCCTCCCGAGCGCTCTACGAGCCGGTGCTCCAGTCCCTGCGCGACCTGGCCGCGCCGGGCCTCGTCCTGTCGGGCAGTCCCGAGGAAGCTCCTCTGACCGGCGGCATCCGTCCTGGGCCCTTCCCACCCGGCCGAGGCCGGCTCGTCACCCGCGACCGAGGGGTCGACGTCGTCCAGCTCGCGTGGCGCGAGCCGGCGCTGTGAGCGCCGCGTTCTGCCGCCTCGTCCCGGAGGGGTCACCGTCGTCACGCGCAGGCTCAGCGGCGGCCGATCCGGAACATGCCGCGCACGGCCTCGCGTGCGGCGTACTTCACGGCGTACTGGAAGGTGCTGGACTTCACGACCTGGTCGAAGGTGCTCTCCTGCGGCTTGGCGGCCTTGGCCTTCGGGGCGGGCTTGGCGGTCTCCGCCTCCCCCTTGGCCGCGTCCTCCTGGGCCGCCTTCTCGGCTCCGGCTGCCATCCGGGCCGCGAGGGTCTCGCTGGCCGACTCGCGGTCGACCACCTCGGAGTACGTCGCCCAGCCCGGGCTGGCCTTGACCGCCGCGTCCATGGCGGCCGCGTCGGCCGGCCCCATCAGCGACTCCGGTGCCCGGAGCCGGGTCCAGGCGACCGGGGTCGGGGCTCCGCGTTCGTTCATCACCGTCACGATCGCCTCGCCGATCCCCAGGGAGAGGATCACCTTCGCGAGGTCGTCGTACGACGAGGTGGGGTAGGTGTTCACCGTGGCCTTCAGTGCCTTGGCGTCGTTGGGGGTGGCGGCACGGAGCTGGTGCTGGATCCGCGAGCCGAGCTGGGCGAGCACGGCGTCGGGGACGTCGGTCGGGCTCTGGGTCACGAAGACGACGCCGACACCCTTGGAGCGGATCAGCCGGACGGTCTGGGCGATCTGGTCGAGGAACGCCTTCGACGCGTCGTTGAAGAGCAGATGCGCTTCGTCGAAGAAGAAGACGAGCTTGGGCTTGTCGACGTCACCCACCTCGGGGAGGTCGTGGAAGAGGTCGGCGAGCAGCCACATCAGGAACGTCGAGAACAGCGCCGGCCGGTCCTGCAGGTTGGGCAGCTCGACCATCGAGACCACACCGCGGCCGTCGGCGGCGACCTGGAGCAGGTCGGACGACTCGAACTCCGGCTCCCCGAAGAACGCGTCGGCGCCCTGGCTCTCGAACGAGATGAGCTCGCGCAGGATCACGCCGGCCGTCGCGCTCGAGAGCCCGCCGAGCTCCTTGAGGTCGGGCTTGCCCTCGTCGCTGTTCAGGTAGTGCACGACCGCCCGGAGGTCCTCGAGGTCGAGCAGCGGCAGGCCTGCCTGGTCGGCGTAGTGGAAGACCAGCCCGAGGCTCGACTCCTGGGTCTCGTTCAGCCCCAGCACCTTGCTGAGCAGCAACGGCCCGAACGACGTCATCGTCACTCGCAGGGGGATGCCGGTGCCCTGGCCGCCGAGGGCGTAGTAGGTGACGGGGAACCCCTTCGCCTCCCACGTCTGGCCGACCGAGGCCGCGCGGGCCTTGATCTTGTCGTCCTCGACACCGGGCGTGCTCATGCCGGAGAGGTCGCCCTTGATGTCGGCGGCGAACACCGGTACGCCGGCCGTCGAGAGCTGCTCGGCCACCAGCTGCAGGGTCTTGGTCTTGCCGGTGCCCGTGGCGCCCGCGACGAGCCCGTGCCGGTTGAGCATGCCGAGGGGGATCCGGATGGGCACGTCGGACAGCTGGGTCTCGTCGAGCATCAACCCGCCCAGCTCCAGGGCGGGACCCGCGAACTGGTACCCGGGGGCGACGGCGGCGGCGACGGCGTTGTCGGTCATGCCCACGCAGCGTAGTCAGCGGGGTCCACAGAGGCCGTCAGTAGACTCCGCCGCGTGATCTTCAAGCGGGTAGGGGACAGCCGACCGTACCCACCCCATGACCTGACGTCCCGGGCCTGGGCTGCGCTGCCGCCGCGCCAGGTCCGCCTGGACGAGCTGATCACGACCAAGGACACCCTGCACCTCGACGCTCTCCTCGACGAGGACTCCACCTTCTACGGTGACCTCTTCGCCCATGTCGTCCGATGGCACGGTGAGCTCTACCTCGAGGACGGGCTCCACCGGGCACTGCGAGCAGCCCTGCAGCAGCGACACGTGCTCCACGCCCGCGTGCACGAGGTGCGCGAGTGATGAGCGACGGCCTGACCACCGGCCTCAGCACCCATCTCAAGACCCTGCTCACGCTCGGGGTGCTCGCCGTGCTGCTGCTCGTCGGCGTCACCTGGGGGTGGTCGGCGATGACGACCCCGTTCCCCCACACCGCGGACGCCAAGGTGTGCATACCGACGACCGTCGAGCCCGGCGACCGGGTGGCAGCCCCCAAGGTGACGATCAGCGTCTACAACGCCAGCGACCGTGTCGGCCTGGCCGACCGCACGATGGCGTCGTTCGAGGCTCAGGGCTTCGGCGCCGGCAAGGTCGCCAACGCGCCCAAGGGCACAGTCGTGAACTACGCACAGGTCTGGACGCACGAGCCCCGGAACCCCGCCGTCAGGCTGGTGCTCAGCCGGCTGGGGCCGAAGGCGCACGTCCTGGGCAAGGACCCGATGGGGCCGGGCGTCACAGTGATGGTCGGAGCAGGGTTCGGCAAGCCCGTCGACGGGAAGTCGTCCATCAAGGTCACGCAGACGGCGCAGATCTGCTCGCCGCCGACGCCCTGACGCCGACCGTCACGGCCCGACCGGACCACCTCACCGTTCGTCGAGCCACCGGCCGAGGCGACCGTGCGCCGACACGATGCGGAGCCGCTGGACCGTGGGTTCGCGCAGCCCGCGTGGTGTCACGACGAGCAGGTCGTCACCCCGCCTCAGGACGGTACGTCGTTCCGGCACGATCGCCTGCCCGTCGCGTACGAGCATCGACACCGACGAGCCGGCCGGCAGCCGGAGCTCGCCGACCTCGACCCCGTGCAGCCGGGACACCGGGCTGATCGTGACCTGGAGCATGTCGGCCGCGATCCGCTCCAACGGCGCCACCTCGAGGTCGAGCTGGCGCGGCTCGGACCTCCTGGTGACCCGGAGGCGCTTGGCGACCGCCGGCAAGGTCGGGCCGGTGAGCAGGGTGGAGATCACGACGATCACGAACACGATGTCGAAGAGTCGCTTGGCATCGGTGACCCCTTCGGCCAGCGGGATCGTCGCCAGCACGATCGGCACCGCACCGCGGAGCCCAGCCCAGGACACGAAGGCGGTCTCCCGCCACGGCATCGGCTGGACAACGGAGCTGACCCACACCGTGAGCGGTCGGGCGACGAACGTCAGCAGCAGACTGCCGGCCACGGCGATCGCGATCACGCTCGGGGTGATCCGGCTGGGCGTGAGTAGCAGCCCGAGCATCACGAACAGTCCGATCTGGGCCAGCCAGGCGATCCCCTCCGCGAACGACCGCGTGGCGGTGCGGTGCGGCAGGTCGGAGTTCCCGAGGATCAGCGCGGCGACGTAGACCGAGGCGAACCCCGAGGCGTGCAGGCCGGCCGAGGCGCTGTAGGCGAGGAGGGCCAGGCAGAGGACCGCCAACGGGTAGAGACCCGACGACGGCAGCGCGGCCCGACGCATCAGCCAGGCACCGCCGAAGCCGACCGCGAGGCCGATCAGGAGGCCGGCGACGAGCTCGAAGACGATGACCGCCAGGGTGTAGGGAAGTCCGTGCTCGGCCACGGCACCGGTCGAGATCAGCGTGACCAGGACGACGGTGGGGGCGTCGTTCAGCCCCGACTCGGCCTCGAGCGCTCCGACCAGCCGCGGCGAGAGCGGCAACCCGCGCAGCACCGAGAAGACGGCGGCCGCATCGGTCGGCGAGGTCACCGCCCCCAGGAGCACCGACAGCTCCCACGACAGGCCGAGCAAGTAGTGCGCACCGAGCGCGACGATCGTCACCGACACGGCGACCCCGAGCGTGGCCAGGGAGAGACCGAGCCGCATCGACGGCCGCACCTCGCGCCAGCTGGTCGAGAAACCGCCGTCGGCGAGGATCAGGGCCAGCGCGGCGAACCCGAGGGCGTGCGCGAGCTCGGCGTCGTTGAAGTGGATCCCGATGCCGCTGTCGCCGAGGGCGACGCCCATCAGCAGGTAGAGCAGCAGGCTCGGCAGCCCGGCGCGCGAGGACACGCGCACCGCGAGGATGGCCAGCAACGTGACCCCCGCCCCGACCAGCAGGAAGGTGTCGAGCTGGTGGACGTCGAAGGTCATGGGGGGTGTCACCTCGCATGGCTGCAGGGGCGGCGATACCCAACCCTAGCGGCCCGCCAGCCGGTCGCCGTGCGGCGGAAAGCTCCGCGGAGTCGACGAGCTCCAGCGCCGCGCGGCCTCGCTTGGACGGGGACTCGGTCATGTGCACTGGTGCCGGTGCCGGTGCCGGTGCCGGTGCCGGTGCCGAACCCCGAGTCCTTCGCTCGCGAGCCTGCAGGCACACGGCTTCCTCGGCAGCGGGGCGACCGCCACCAGCCAGGTCCTCCAGGTCACCCGATGACGGGTCGAGCGTCAGCGCAGGGAGCGGACGAAGTCGGAGAGCTGAGCGAGGTTGCGGCACTCGACCATCGGGACGACGGAGCCGTAGGGGCCGGCGGCCGAGTCACCGGTGTCCCAGTGCCGCGGGTGCTCGGGATTGAGCCAGTAGGCGTGCCGGGCTCTCCCGGCGAGGACCTTCAGCACGTCGACGCCGAGGTCGGAGTAGTTGGACCGGGCGTCGCCGAGGATCAGCAGCGACGACCGCGGTCCCAGCGCATCGGCGTACTCCTCGGCGAAGGTGCTGAAAGCCCGACCGTAGTTGGTCCTTCCCCACAGCGCCGCCTGGGCCGTGCGGGCGGCGAGCCCGCCCATCACGTCGCCCAGGTCGGCACCGGGCCGGAAGACGTCGGTCACCTCGTGCACCCGGTCGACGAAGGTGAAGGCGCGGACCTTCCCGAACTGCTCGTGCAGGGCGTAGACGAGCATCAGCGTGAACTGCGCGAAGCTCGCCACCGAGCCGCTGACGTCGCAGAGCACGACGAGCTCGGTGCGGTGCGGCCGCTTCGGCTTGTGATGCGTCGTGAGCGGGACGCCGCCGGTCGAGATGGAGGCCCGGACCGTACGCCGGAAGTCCAGCGGGCCGCGGCGCCGGGCGTGTCGTTCGCGGGCCATCCGGGTCGCGAGCCGCCGCGCGAGCGGATAGATCTCGCGCCGCATCTCGGTGAGGTCGGCCTTCCGGGCGGAGGTGAAGTCGAGCCGGTCGATGCTCTGCCGGACCGCGACGCGCGCGACGTGGTCGGGTCCCTTCTCGGCGGCGACCCGGCGCCGGGCGTCGGCCTCGACGAGCCCGGCGAACGACCCGACGCGCCGGTCCGCCGTACGCCGCGCCTCGTCGTCGACGCGGCCGTCCGCCAGCAGGGCGGCGACCACCTGGTCGACCAGTGTCTGTGGCGAGACCCGCTGCAGCGTCGTGTACGCCGACCAGCTGGACAGGCCCGGCCCGCGGCCCCGCATGCCTCCGAACCGCCCGACCGCCTCGGCGGCCAGCCGCCGCAGGGCCTCCTGGTCGGCTTCGACCAACGCGTCGGCGAGCCGCGAGCGCAGGTCGTCGAGGGCGGCCCCGTTGTCGCGCGGTGACGACTCCTCGTCGTCGCCGTCCTCGGCAGCGCTGCCCTCACCGACCAGCCGGGGGAAGTAGAGGTCGAAGAGCGTCTCGAAGGTCGGGCGCTGGGCCTGCCGCTTCACCAGCGTGGCGGCGTACCCCTGCCGGATCGCCTTACGGTCGCCCCAGTCGAGCACGCTGAACGCGGCGATGGCGTCGAGGTCCTCGGCGAGCGAGACCGGCACACCCGCCCCGCGCAGCGCCTCGAGGAAGGCGATGTGGGTGGTCAGCAGGCCGCTCGTCACTGGTCGATCACCGGGGGAGCCGGAGCTCCTTGACCGCGCGCTCCTGGTCGGAGGCGTGCTTGAGGACGACCCCCAGCGTCTCGGCGACGGCCCGCTCGTCGAGGTCGCCGATCTCGAGCGCGACCAGGGTCCGGGCCCAGTCGACCGACTCGGCGATCGACGGCGCCTTCTTCAGCTCGAGGTCGCGCAGCCGCCCGACGGTGTCCACCACCTGGCGCGCGATCTGCTCGTCGAGGTCGGGCACCTGCCCGCGCACGATCTCGCGCTCGCGCTCGGCGTCGGGGTAGTCGAGGTGCAGGAAGAGGCAGCGCCGCTTCAGCGCCTCGGACAGCTCCCGGCTGGCGTTGGAGGTCAACACCACGAACGGGCGTCGTACGGCGACCAGGGTGCCGAGCTCCGGGATCGTCACCTGGAAGTCGCTGAGGATCTCCAGCAGCAGCCCTTCGACCTCGACATCGGTCTTGTCGACCTCGTCGACGAGGAGGACGGTCGGCTCGGCGCGCCGGATCGCAGTCAGCAGCGGCCGGGTCAGCAGGAACTCGTCGGTGAAGATGCCTTGGTCCCACTCCGCTTCTGGCTGCGGTTGGGCGCCAGGTAGTGAGGAAGAGACGGCCGCCGTCTGGATCCTGAGGAGCTGC
>Ga0302291_10000122_pt1 | contig 19452 bp, 14 predicted proteins | sample III_Fen_N1_4_FD_194548 | JGI IMG/M metagenome (GOLD analysis project Ga0302291, IMG submission 194548) | Peat permafrost microbial communities from Stordalen Mire near Abisko, Sweden - III_Fen_N1_4 | ecosystem: Environmental > Terrestrial > Soil > Wetlands > Permafrost | place: Sweden: Abisko... | reverse complement strand
CGATCGCGGAGTCGAGCTCCGTGAGGTATGTCTTCTCGGTGCGCACCCGGTCGGCGACCAGCTGGACCCATGCAACCACGTCGTCATAGCTGATGCGTGACGCGGTGCTCATTGCTTCTCCCGCAACTCCGAGTGGGCGCTCGGTCAGACGCCCCAGCGCAGGCCGGGGGTGTTGACCGGGGCATCCCAGTACTTGGTCAGCTCGTCGTCGAGCCTGAGCAGCGTGATCGAGCAGCCGGCCATCTCGAGCGACGTGATGTAGTTGCCGACCAGGTTGCGGGTGATCGTGACGCCGCGCTCGGCGCACATCTTGGCGAGCTTGTTGTAGACGATGTACAGCTCGACGAGCGGGGTGCCGCCGAGGCCGTTCACGAACGCGAGGACGTTGTCGCCGCGCTGGAAGGGCAGGTCGTCCAAGATCGGCGTGGCGAGCATCTCGGTGATCTCGTCCGCCGTCGCGAGCTTCATGCGGGACCGGCCCGGCTCCCCGTGGATGCCGACACCGATCTCCATCTCGTCGTCCGCGATCTCGAAGGTCGGCTTGCCGGCCGCGGGCACCGTGCAGCTCGTCAGGGCCATGCCCATCGAGCGGACGTTGTCCTGGACCTTCTGGCAGAGCGCCGTGACGGTCGCGAGATCCGCGCCCGCCTCGGCGGCCGCGCCGACGATCTTCTCCGCGAGAACCGTGCCGCCGACGCCGCGCCGGCCGGCCGTGTACAGCGAGTCCTTGACCGCGACGTCGTCGGCGATAACGACCGCCGTGACCTCAAGCCCCTCGGCCCGCGCCATCTCGGCCGCGAGCTCGAAGTTCATGATGTCGCCGGTGTAGTTCTTGACGATGTGGAGCACGCCGGCGCCACCGTCCACGGCCTTGGTGGCCGCGAGCATCTGGTCCGGAACGGGCGAGGTGAAGACCGCGCCCGGGCACGCCGCATCGAGCATGCCCATGCCGACGAAACCGCCGTGCATCGGCTCGTGGCCCGACCCGCCACCCGAGATGACGCCGACCTTGCCGGCGCGGGGAGCGTCCTTGCGGACGATGATGTTCGGCTCCTCGACGCGGATGTAGTCCGCGTGGGCGGCGAGCATCCCCGCGAGGGCCTCGTCGACGACGTCGTCAGGTGCGTTGATGAGCTTCTTCATGAGCTCTCCCGGTGCTGTGTGGAGGGCTGGCCGCCGTGGACCGGAGGGACCTCGGCGGCCAGCGGATCGTGCGTCAGTCGCTGGGACTGACTACATCCCCCAGGCTGCCTTGGTCATGATGTTGACCCAGACCACGTTGTAGATCAACGCCGCCAGGACGCCGCCGACGAGCGGGCCGACGACCGGGACCCAGGAGTAAGCCCAGTCCGAGCTGCCCTTGCCCGGGACGGGCAGGATCGCGTGGATGATGCGGGGGCCCAGGTCACGGGCCGGGTTGATCGCGTACCCGCTGGTGCCGCCGAGCGACATGCCGATCGAGAACACGAGGAGCGCAACGGGCAGTGCCCCGAGGGCGGCGAGGCCACCCTTGCCGATCTGCACGCCAGCGCCGCTGCCGTTGGTCGAGAAGCACAGGACCACGAACACCAGCACGAAGGTGCCGATGACCTCGGAGATGAAGTTGAGCGAGTAGTTGCGGATGGCCGGGCCGGTGCTGTAGACCGCGAGCTTGAGGCCCTGGTCTTCCGTCGCCTTGAAGTGATCCCAGTAGTGGATCGTGACGAGCGTCGCGCCGAGCATCGCGCCGATCATCTCAGCGATCAGGTACTCGGGAACCTGGCCCCAGGTGATCCCGCCCGAGACCGCGAGACCGACGGTGACCGCCGGGTTCAGGTGCGCGCCGCTGATCGGGCCGGCGACGACGACGCCCACGAACACGGCGAACGCCCATGCCGCGGTGATGACGATCCAGCCCGCGTTGTTGGACTTGGACTTCGCGAGCAGCACGCCTGCGACCACACCGTCGCCGAGGAGGATCAGGAGCATCGTCCCGAAGATCTCCGCGATCATGATGTTGGTGTTGAACTCCATGCCAAGCACTCCATCTAGTGGACAAACCCCGATCAGGGGTTCCAGCATCCCTCAGGCCATCCTGCGGCCGAGCGGCGAGCGGAATCGCGCGTCGCGGGTGGGCCGCGTCGGGCTCAACCTCCTCCGGTGGCTCCTCCTTTCGCAACCCAGCGGTCGGTGGGTCACTGCGACCAGGCCGCGCAGCGACTCACCGCTGCAAGCGCGGATACCCGGACTCTAGAGGCCCCGGGCGGCGCGAAATCTCAAGACAAAGTGAATCCGTCCCGCATCCTTTCCGATACCGGGCCGCATACCAAGTTCGAGCGCCGGGCTACCGCGTGGCGCGCGTCTCCGGGAGGGACGCACCGGCGCCGCCGGCCGCGGCGACGACGTCCGCAAGGCAGCGAACCATGATCGCGCTCGAGGCCGCGCCGGGGTCCAGGTGTCCGGCCGATCGCTCGCCGAGATAGCTCGCACGTCCCTTCCTGGCCACCAGGGGGATCGTGGCGGCAGCCCCCGCCTCGGCGGCTTCCGCCGCCCCGGCCAGCGCGAACTCGATCAGCTCGTCGGGGGGCGCCGCTCGGAGCGCAACGAGCGCCGGGACCAGGGCGTCGAGCATCGTCTTGTCCCCGGGGGCGGCGTGGCCCAGCGCCGCGATGCCGTCGATGGCCGCGGCCAGCGCATCCTCCGCCAGGCGGCGCGTGCCCGTGGGCCCGGCTGTCGAGTTCGCCGCGATCCGGTTCCCCGCCGCCATGAGGGCCCGCCCGTACAGGGCGCCGCTGGCGCCCCCCACGAGGCCGAGCAGCCGGCGGCCGGCGGCCGTGAGCAGCGGGCCGACGCTGTCGGTGGCGAGGATGCCGGACTCGAGGTCCGCCGCGACCGCCGCGAACCCCCGGTCGAGGTTGATGCCGTGGTCCCCGTCGCCGATGGCCGCGTCGAGGTCCGTGAGCCACGCACGACGCTCGTGGATCGTGACCGCGACGTGCCGGAGCCAGGCGACCGTGACCGAGACCGTGCCCGGCGAGGGACCGGGTGCCGAGGGTCCGGGAGCCACCTCAGTCCCTGGGCAGCTTGGGCATCGTGCCGGCGCGCTCGGCCGCGGCCGCGACGGCGCCGAGGTCGGCTCCGCCTGACGACGCGACGGCGGCGAGGACCGCGCCCTCGACGAACGGGGCCTCCGTCACGCGAACCAGGCCGCGCGCGGCAGGATCGAGCTCGTCCAGCGCGACGTCCAGCGCGAGCGACGCGCTCCCCAGGTCCAGCAGCACCAGGACGCCATCGCCCGCGGCCGCCGCGAGCACGCGTCGGAGCGCGCCCGCGACCGCGAGGCCGTTCGTGCCGAGCCGACCGCCGCCGAGGCCGCCCGCGCCGGCGACCGGCACGGCCGGGGCTGCCTGGCCGATCATGGCGGCAAGGCCGCGGACAAGGTCCTCGCTATGCGCCACCAGCACGAGTCCGACCACGCTCACGCTCCGTCCGATCGGCGCCGTGGGAGGGCGGCGGCGCTCCGGCCCGCCCCGGGTCGGACCAGGAGGGGGTCCCGGGGGCGGCGCTGGGCCATACACTACGCTCGCGCATGACCAACCGTATCGGCGATGACCGCGCCGCGGCCGACTCCACTCGCGCCACGCGACCGGGACCAGGAGCCAGCCCCGGTCCCGGTCGCCAGCTCGTGCCCGGGACGTTCACCGGCGCCGACCTCGTCGCCGTTCTCGTCCGTGCCGAGCGACTCCTCGTCCGCCACAGGACGCTCCTGGACCGGCTCGACGCCGAGCTGGGCGACGGCGACCACGGGGAGAACATGAGCGTGGGGTTCGGCGACGCTGTTCGTGCCGTGAGGCCCGAGGACGCCGTGGGCGACGTCGGCGACCTGATGCGACGGCTCGGCCACCTCCTGGTCGCGGGCGTCGGCGGGGCCGGGGGCTCGCTGTACGGGACGGCCTTCATCGAGGCCGGGATCACTGTCGCCGGGCTCACCGCCCTGAGCCCGGAGGACTCGGCGCGCGCCTTCAACGCGGCAGCCGAGGGACTCGCCAGGCGAGGCCGGTGCCGTCTCGGCGACAAGACGATCTACGACGCGCTCCGGCCGGCCGCCGATGCCTTCGCGGCGGCCGTGGCCGCCGGAGGGGGCCAGGACCTCGCGGCGCTCGCCGCAGCCCGTGCCGCCCGGGCGGGCATGCGCGCCACCCTGCCGCTCGTCGCCCGGCGCGGGCTGGCCCTCCGGCTGGGTGAGCGCTCGCGGGGCCACCAGGACCCCGGGGCCACATCCTGCTACCTGCTGGTGCGCTCCCTGCTCGCCGCCGGCGGGCAAGCCTGATGGCGGCCGCATCGGGCCCGGCGACCCTCACGACGGCGGAGCTCGAGCAGATCCTCGAGGACGCCCAGCGGCAGGCGGACACGGTCTTCGCGCAGTACCAGCTGAGCCAGCTGGTCGCGCTCGGTGGCAACCTTCAGCTGATGGCGGCGAGCGTCATCGGGGAGCTGGTCCGCGCCAGCGACGCCGTCATCGGCGCCCTGTGGCTCGCGGCCCCCTCAGGCCGCGAGCTCCGGCTGGTCGCGACCGAGCCGGAGACGGATGCCCACGCCGGCGCGGGGGCCTGGTTCCGTGGCGACAGCGTGCAGGAGGACGCCGCGGATGACGACGCCGCGGCTCTCGTCGTCCCGGCCGGCTTCGCGACGCCGGCCGTCGCCGAGGCCTGGGCCCGCCGCCACGGCTGGCACGGCGTCGCGCTGGACGAGCGCCGCGATCTCGGATCGGCCGAGCTCGGCAGCCGGGTCGTGGGGTTCCTGGCACTGCGGCCGGCGGACGGGGAGCAGCTGCCGCCGGACCGGGTCCGCCTGCTGGGCCTCGTCCGGCACGAGCTCGCGATCGCCTTCCACGCGGGCCAGCTGCGCGAGGCGCTTGCCGGAGAGCAGGCGCTGCTCGCGGCGATCCTCGACGGCGCCAACGAGGGCATTCTCGCCGTGGACGAGCGGCGGCGCATGGTCCGCCTCAACCGCGCCGCGGTGTCGCTGCTCGGGGGCCGCGTGCCGGCAGGCGCGGCCACGTGCGAGGCGGTCCTCGGCTGCGCCCAGGGTGACTTCCTCCGTTGCGGGCCGCAGTGCCGGTTCGAGGAGGTGCTGGTCGGCCCGAAGCGGCTCGTCGACACGGAGCTGCGCCTCCGCGCTCCGGACGGGACCGAGATCCCGGTCGCCGCCTCCTTCTCCGCGATGCCGGGGCCGGAGGCCGGTGCCGTGGTCGTGCTCCGGGATCTGCGGGCGGAGCGGGCCGCCGAGGATCTGCGCGCGAGCTTCCTGGCAGCGGTCTCGCACGAGCTGCGCACGCCGCTGGCGCTGATCTCCGCCTATGTCGACAGCCTGCTCGACCTCGGCCTGGATCCGGCGGCTCAGCGCCGGTCCGTGGAGCGCATCGGGTTCGCGGCCGCCCGCCTGAAGCAGCTCGTCGACGAGCTGCTCGAACTCACCCAGGTGGAGCACGCGAGCCTCGCCCTGCACCGGTCCCGCGTCGAGGTCGGCGAGCTGCTGGAGACCGTCGTCGGGGGTCTCGGCGAGTGGCCGGGAATGCTGCCCATTCACGTCGACCTCCCGCCCGATCTCCCGGAGGTGGACGTGGACGACGTCAGGATCGGGCATGTCCTGGTCAACCTCGTGGACAACGCTCGCCGCTATGGCGGACCCGGGTCGATCGTGATCCGCGCCCGACCGCAGCCGGGAACCGTCGTGATCAGCGTCGAGGACGATGGTCCGGGCATCCCACTCGAGGAGCGGGCGCGCGTGTTCGACCGGCTCTACCGGGGTCGGCACGCGCGCGATGCCCATCCCGACGGCAGCGGCCTCGGGCTCCACGTGTGCCGGCGTCTCGTGGAGGCGCATGGGGGACGCATCTGGATCGAGCCCGACGCGGAGCGCAGTGCGGTCTCGTTCAGCGTTCCCATCGCGCTGCGCAGGCCGGCGCCTGACCGGGACCCGGCGTGAAGGAAAGCGGATCCGGCTCCCGGCCTCCCGACAGCCGGCGGGTGATCCCTCCCCCGACCCCCGATCGGCCACAGCCGGGGCACGGCGAGCTGGTGCTGATCGTCGAGGACGAGCCGGAGTTCCGCGAGCTGGTCGAGATGTGGGTGAGCCGGCACGGCTGGCGGACCGCTGTCGCAGCCGACGGCCTGGAGGTGATGCGCCGGTTCGAGGAGGAGGAGCCCGACCTCGTGCTCCTGGACCTCAACCTCCCGGGCATGGACGGCTGGGAGGTGACCGAGTGGATCCGCCAGGTCAGCGTTGTGCCCGTCCTGATCGTGACGGCCATGGGATCGGAGGCCGACGTCGTGCGCGGCCTCGTCACCGGCGCCGACGACTACCTCACGAAGCCGGTGCGGATGCCAGAGCTGGTCGCGCGGATCGCCGCGGCGCTGCGCCGCGTCCGCCTCGTGGGCCAGCGGAGCGGCGACGATCCGATCGAGGTCCCGGGTCTGCGCATCGAGCCCGCGACGCACAGGGTGGTGGGGGAGGCGACTGAGGTCCACCTCACGCCCACCGAGTTCCGGCTGCTGGCCACGCTCGCCCGCCACCCGGGGATCCTGAGGAGCCACGCGGAGCTGCTGCGCGGGGTCTGGGGCCCGACGTACGGCGGCGAGACGCAGCTCCTGCGGGTGACGATGCGCAACCTGCGGGCCAAGCTGGCGGCGGCGTCACCCGGCCGCACCTTCGTCGAGACCGAGTACGGGTTGGGGTACCGCTTCGTGACCGGTGGCTGACCGGTCACGCGCGGCTTTGCCGAGCCCGGACGGTGCACCGCGGGCGCCGGCGTCGGCCGGACGGTGCACTGCCCCTGTCTGCGGGGATGCCCCCGTCTGCTAGGATCGCCCGCGTCCCCAATCCAGCATCGCCCACCCGTGTCCATGCCAAGGCCACGGGCCCTCGGAGCCACCCTGTGACAGACCCCGTCGCCGACCCGAACGCCGTCGCGCCCGCCGTCGCGAACCTCGAGACCATCGTCAGCCTCTCGAAGCGCCGCGGCTTCATCTTCCCGTCGTCCGAGATCTACGGCGGCATCAACGCCGTCTGGGACTACGGGCCCCTCGGCGTGGAGCTCAAGAACAACGTCAAGCGCGCCTGGTGGCGCGCGATGGTCCAGGATCGCAACGACATCGTGGGCCTGGACGCGGGCATCCTGATGCACCCCCAGGTCTGGGTCACGTCCGGCCACGTCGGCTCGTTCAGTGACCCGCTGGTCGAGTGCGCCACTTGCCGCCGCCGGTTCCGCCTGGACGAGCTGCCCGGCGCCGAGGACCTCTCGGCCACCGAGCTGCGCGACGACACCGTGGTGGCGCGGCTCGGCCTCGTCTGCCCCAACGACGGCGGCCCGCTGTCGGCGCCGCGCCGGTTCAACCTGATGTTCACGTCCCACATGGGGCCCGTGGAGGACGACGGCTCGATCGTCTACTTCCGCCCCGAGACGGCGCAGGGCTCGTACGTCAACTTCAAGAACGTCCAGCAGAGCTCGCGCAAGAAGATCCCGTTCGGCATCGCCCAGGTCGGCAAGTCGTTCCGCAACGAGATCTCGCCCGGCAACTTCGTGTTCCGGATGCGCGAGTTCGAGCAGATGGAGATGCAGTACTTCGTCCGCCCGGAGGCCGGTGCGGCAGAGGCGTTCGAGTACTGGCTGCCCAGGCGGAAGGCGTGGTACGAGGCCTATGGCGTGACCCCGGTCCGCCTCCGGTTCCGCGAGCACGCCCCGGACGAGCTGGCTCACTACGCCAAGAAGGCGATCGATGTCGAGTACCGCTTCCCGTTCGGCTGGAAGGAGCTCGAGGGCATCCACAACCGCGGCGACTTCGATCTCGGCAACCACGCGAAGGCCTCCGGCGAGAACCTCGAGTACTTCGACCAGGCCACGGGCGAGCACTTCATCCCGTGGATCGTGGAGACCGCGGCTGGCGCCGACCGGGCGGCGTTCACGTTCCTCATCGACGCCTACCGGGAGGAGGAGGTCCGCGGCGAGACCCGCGTGGTCCTCGGCCTCCACCCGGACCTCGCGCCGTACAAGGTGGCCGTCCTGCCGCTCCTCAAGAAGCGCCCGGAGATCGTCGAGATGTGCCACCGGCTCCTGGGCGACCTCAAGCGCGACATGATGGCCGTCTACGACGACACGGCAGCCATCGGCAAGCTCTACCGGCGCCAGGACGAGATCGGGACGCCGTGGTGCGTGACGGTGGACGTGGACTCGTTGGAGGACGGTGCCGTCACGATCCGCGATCGCGACTCGATGGCCCAGGAGCGGGTGCCGCTCGAGGGCGTCAAGCGCCTGCTCATGGACCGGATGGCGGCCGTCCGGCCGTAGGCCATCCACGCTGTTCGCCGGCGGTGCCGGCCCGCACCGCACTGCGGTCCGGTGCCCGGCGGCACCGGGAGGGGACCGAAGGGTCATGGCGGGCCTTCGCGTGGCAGGCCAGCATCGGTGTCACGGACGCGGCCGCTGCGCTCAGGGACGCTGGCGACCGCGCCCATCCATGTCCGGGACGGGCAATGTCGCCGGTGCCGGACGGCCCGGCACCCCACCAGCGGGACGTGTCAGCCTGCGGCGGCCGGCTCCTTCGCCTTGGTCTCCTTGTCGGCGCCGACCGGCGGCCACTCGCCGCGCAGCCAGGAGTCGATCGCGAACGCGGACCGCTTCCCGTCGCCCATGGCGAGGATGACGGTCGCGGCCCCGCGCACGATGTCGCCGCCGGCGAAGACGCCGGGCATGCTCGTCATGCCGTACTCGTCCGCCATCAGGTAGCCGTACTCGTTGACCGTCAGCTCCGGTGCGCTGCCGGTGAGCAGCGGGTTGGCCTTGGTGCCGATCGCGACGACGACGAGGTCGCAGTCGATCGTGAACTCGGAGCCCTCGATCTTGATCGGCCTGCGACGGCCGCTCCGGTCCGGCTCGCCGAGCTCCATCTTCACGCACCTGATGCCGGTGACCCACCGGTTCTCGTCCGCGAGCACCTCGACCGGGGCAGTGAGGTAGTCGAACACCACGCCCTCGTCGATCGCGTGGTGGACCTCCTCCTTGCGGGCGGGGAGCTCGTCCGCGGACCGGCGGTAGACGATGGTCGCCTCGGCCGCGCCCAGGCGCTTGGCGGTCCGGACGGAGTCCATCGCCACGTTGCCGCCGCCGACCACGACGACGCGCTGGCCGTGGAGGATCGGCGTCTTGGAGTCGGCGTTCCAAGCGCCCATGAGGTTGACGCGGGTCAGGTACTCGTTGGCCGAGTAGACGCCCTTGAAGTTCTCGCCGGGGACGTTCATGAACACGGGGAGGCCCGCGCCGACGGCCAGGAACAGCGCGTCGTACTCCTCGCGCAGCTCCGGGACGGTGTAGGTGCGGCCGATGATCGCGTCCACCTCGATCTTCACGCCTTCGCGGACCAGCCGGTCCACCTCGGCCTGGACGATGTCCTTCGGCAGCCGGAACTCCGGGATGCCGTAGATCAGGACCCCGCCCGGGGCGTGGAACGCCTCGAACACGGTGACGTCGTGGCCCTTGCGAGCGAGCTCGCCCGCGGCGGTGAGACCCGCCGGCCCGGAGCCCACGATGCCGATCCTCTTGCCGGTCTGGCCGGGCTTCAGCGTCGGCAGGGCGTCGGGGTTCTGCTGCGCCCAGTCGGCGACGAACCGCTCCAGATAGCCGATGGCGACCGAGTCGCCCTTCTTGGTCCGGATGCAGACGCCCTCGCACTGGATCTCCTGCGGGCAGACGCGGCCGGTCACGCAGGGCAGGGCGTTGTCGCCGAGGAGGCTCTCCGCGGCGGACGGCAGGTCGCCCTCGCGGAGGAACTTGATGAACCGCGGGATGTTGACCCGGACTGGGCAACCGTCCACGCAGAAGGGCTTGGGGCACTGGATGCAGCGCTCCGCCTCCAGCATCGCGAGCTCGTAGGTGAGGCCCAGGTTGACCTCGCCGAAGTTCCGGGCGCGGACCTCGCCCTCCTGCTCGGGCATGGAAACCCGGCCGATGGTCATCCGCTCCTTGTTGGTGATGACGGGCCTGGCGGGCGCGGCGTCGGATTCCTCCGCCGGCCCCGGGGACGCGGGCTCGGTCATGCCTGTACCTCTGTGGTCGCGCAGGCGCCCTTCGCCTCGTCGTCCTTCTGGCGCTGGAGCGCCGCCTGCTCGAAGGAGCGGTACGTGGTGAGGCGGTCCGCCAGCTCCTGGAAGTTCACCTTGTGGGCGTCGAACTCCGGGCCGTCCACGCAGGCGTACTTGGTCTCGCCGCCGATGGTGACGCGGCAGCCGCCGCACATCCCGGTCCCATCGACCATGATCGCGTTGAGCGAGACGGTGGTCTCGACGTCGTAGGGCAGGGTCATCTCGGAGACGGCCCGCATCATCGGCACGGGACCCACCGCGTAGACCGCGTCCACGCCGCCTGCGTCCAGCAGGTCCTTGAGGGCCTGGGTCACGAAGCCGTGGCGGCCGTAGCTGCCGTCGTCCGTACAGACCACCACGTCGCCGCAGGCGCGAAGCTCGGGCTCCAGGATGACCCACTCCCGCGAGCGGCCGCCGATGACGCTGGTCACGTGCACGCCGCGCCGAGACAGCTCGCGCGCGATCGGCAGGATGACCGCGGTGCCCACGCCACCGCCCACGCACACGGCGTGACCGGCCGTGATCAGCTCCGTCTCCTGGCCGAGGGGGCCGGCGACGTCGGTGATGGCGTCACCGACCTGGAGGTTGGTGAGCTCGGTCGTGCTGACGCCGACGGCCTGGATCATCAGCGTGATGGTCCCGGCCTCGGCGTCGTTGTCGGCGATCGTCAGCGGGATGCGCTCGCCGCCCGGACCGGTCCGGACGATGACGAACTGGCCGGGACGCCGGACCTTCGCGATCCGGGGGGCCTCGACGACGAGGCGGACGACGTTCGGGGAGAGCTGCTCGCGCTCGACGACAGGATGCAATGGAACCTCGCTGGTGCTTCGTGACCGCCGGATCGTCGCCTACATGGTCCCTCCCGCGTCACCTGCCCATGGCCCCGCGCCATGGTCCGAAGGTCACGTCAGGCGCGGGCCGGCCGGCGTCCCGCGTTCGCGAAAGGGTACGCCAGCGCGCGCGAGTGGGTCGCCGCCCTAGGCCGCCCGCTCCGCGGCGGGCCCGGGCACGCCGTCAGCCCACCGGCGTCGCCACGCCCGGCTTGCCCTTCGGCCAGTAGAGCTCCTTCTTCACGTGGAAGTCGGGGAACCCGCGGTCGATCAGGATCCGCTCCACGTTGAGGATCATCTCCGGGTTGCCGCAGATGTAGACCACGGTCTTGTCGGCCTTGAGACCCAGGTCCCTGCAGGTGTCCGTGATCACCTGCTCTGCACGGCCAACCGTGCCGGTCCAGCCAAGGTTCCGTGGGTCACCCGGCCGCGACACCGTCGGCACGTAGGTCAGCCGGTAGGCCGGGTCCTGCTGCCAGGCCTCGAGCTCAGGTCGGTAGCCCAGCTCGTCCGAGAACGAGACCCCGTTCAGGAGCACGGTCTTGCGGGGCTTGCCCTGGGCCATCGTCTCGCGGACCATCGCGATGAACGGCGCGATGCCGGTGCCGGTGGACACGTACAGGTGGGTCCGCTGATCAACGGGATCCAGCATGAACTTGCCCTTGGGCCCGATCATCCGCATCCGCTGGCCGACGGGGAGCCGCCACAGCGCGGTCGTGAACCTGACCACCGGGACGTGGCGGACGAAGAACTCGTAGCCCTCCGTGTCCGAGACCGAGGGTGCCGAGGCCACCGAGTAGGGTCGCTGGAGCAGCTTGCCGTCGGTGACGACGCCGATGGTCATGTACTGGCCGGGCTCGAACGGGACGGCGGGGCCATCCAGCTTGACGCGGAAGTAGGCGAGATCCGGGCCGATGTCCTCACGGGCGACGAGCGTGGCGTTGTACGTCTCGGCATCGGGCTCGATGACGCGGGTGTCCTGGTCGGGCTGGCTCACGTGAACGGCTCCTGCACGAGGGTCGCTGACCGTCGCGGGCTTCCGGACGGCGACCGGGGAAGAGTGTACCGCCGAGCCCGGTGGCCAATCGGGAGCGGGCAGGTGCGTGGGACGGCACGGGGTGGCCAGGGACGTGGGACGGCACGGACCGGGCACGGGCGGCGGCCAGCCCCGCCCGGCCCCCGGCAGCCCGCCGAACGGCCCGTTCGCGAGGGCACACCGGCCCATGCGTTCGCAAGCCCCTCGAAGCCCGGACGCCGGCAGCGCTCGGCGTACAATCGGGGAGATACCCAAGAGGTGAATCCGCGGACCGCGCCGCCAGGTGTCCATGCGTCCGCCAGTCGAGGAGCCCTGACACGATGGCTGAGAGCCAGACCCCGTCCGATCGCCCGCACGTCGCCGCCAAGCGCTACATCTACGCCTGGGGCGCCGGAACCGCCGAAGGCAACGGCAAGATGAAGGATCTCCTCGGTGGCAAGGGCGCGGGCCTCGCCGAGATGACCCTCGCCGGCCTGCCGACCCCTCCGGGCTTCACCATCACCACCGAGGCCTGCAACGACTACTTCGCCAGCGGCAAGCAGCTGCCGGCCGGCCTGTGGGACGACGTCCTCGGCGCGATGGAGCAGGTCGAGGAGCGCTCGGGCAAGGGCTTCGGCGACCCGAAGAACCCGCTGCTGGTCTCCGTCCGCTCCGGCGCCAAGTTCTCGATGCCGGGCATGATGGACACGGTCCTCAACCTTGGCCTCAACCAGGAGACCCTCCTGGGCCTGATCGCGCTGTCCGGCAACGAGCGCTTCGGCTGGGATGCCTACCGCCGGTTCATCGGCATGTTCGGCCGCATCGTCATGGGCGTGGACGCCGCGCGCTTCGACGAGCCGCTCGAGGCGCGCAAGCACGCGCACGGAGCCGACGCCAAGGACACTGACCTGACCGTCGAGGACCTCAAGGCCCTCGTCGTGGACTTCAAGGCCGCGGTGAAGGCGGACACCGGCACGGACTTCCCGGACGATGCGTACGAGCAGCTCGACCTGGCCATCAAGGCGGTCTTCGCCTCCTGGTTCGGCAAGCGCGCCAACGACTACCGCAACAGCCAGAAGATCGCCCACGACCTCGGCACCGCCGTGAACGTCGTGACGATGGTCTTCGGCAACATGGGCGACACGTCCGGCACCGGTGTTGCGTTCACGCGCAACACCTTCGACGGCACCAAGGAGCTCTACGGCGAGTATCTCGTCAACGCCCAGGGCGAGGACGTGGTGGCCGGCATCCGGACGCCCAAGGACATCAGCGCCCTCAAGGAAGAGATGCCCGCGGCGTACGACGAGTTCGTCAAGATCGGGAACCAGCTCGAGGCGCACTACCGCGACGTCCAGGACCTCGAGTTCACGATCGAGCGCGGCAAGCTCTACATGCTGCAGACGCGCATCGCGAAGCGGACCGCCGCGGCGGCCGTGAAGATCGCAGTCCAGATGGTCAACGAAGGCGTCATCACCGAGCGCGAGGCCGTCGAGCGCATCGAGCCCGCCCAGGTCGACCAGCTCCTGCGAGCGCAGTTCGATCCCAACGCCCGCAAGGGCGCGGTGAGGGTGGCCAAGGGCCTGAACGCCTCCCCCGGCGCGGCCGTGGGTCGCGCTGTCTTCAACGCCGACGTCGCGGTCGAGTGGGTGGGCCGGGGCGAGAAGGTCGTCCTGGTGCGCGTCGAGACCAGCCCGGACGACTTCCACGGCATGGCCGTGGCCCAGGGGATCCTCACGGCCCGCGGCGGCGCCACGTCGCACGCGGCGGTCGTCGCCCGCCAGATCGGCAAGCCCTGCGTCGCGGGCTGCGCCGAGCTCCTGGTCGACTACGGCTCGAAGTCGGCCCGCTCCTCGCTGTCCGACGTCACCTTCAACGAGGGCGACTGGATCAGCGTCGACGGTTCGACCGGCGAGGTCTTCGTCGGCGCGCTGCCGACGGTCGAGGCCCGCTTCGAGGATCAGCCCGAGCTCCAGCAGATCCTGGGCTGGGCCGACAAGATCCGCCGCATGCAGATCTGGACCAATGCCGACAAGCCGGAGGAGGCCGCGCAGGCCCGTGGCTACGGCGCCCAGGGCATCGGCCTCTGCCGCACCGAGCACATGTTCCGCGAGGGCGAGCGCCTCGAGATCGTGCGCGGCGCGATCCTCGTGGCGAACGTCGCCACACGCGCCAAGGCGAAGATCGCCGCCGGCGAGGCGCTCACGGCAGACGAGGCAGAGGCGCTCGCCACGTTCGACGCGGCGATGGCCAAGCTCGAGGTCCTCCAGCAGGGCGACTTCGAGGGCATCCTGGCGGCGATGAGCGGCCTGCCGGTCGTCGTCCGCCTGATCGACCCGCCGCTCCACGAGTTCCTCCCGAACCTCGAGGAGCAGCTCGTCAAGGTGACGAAGGCGGAGCTGCAGGGCGGCGCCTCCGACGAGGACAAGGAGCTCCTTGCCACCATCAAGTCGATGCACGAGCAGAACCCGATGCTGGGTCTCCGTGGCTGCCGCCTGGGGCTGATGATCCCGGACTTCGTCAAGATCCAGACCCGCGCCATCCTCAACGCCGCCGTGGCGGTGAAGAAGGCCGGCAAGGACCCGCGGCCCGAGATCATGATCCCGCTCGTGGGCCACGTGAACGAGCTGATCGCCACCCGCGCCCTGCTCGACGCCGAGGCCCATGCCGTCGTCGCCGCCGCAGGCGAGGAGATCGACTTCAAGTTCGGCACCATGATCGAGATCCCGCGCGCCGTGTGGGTCGCGGACAAGATCGCCGAGCACGCCGAGTTCTTCAGCTTCGGCACCAACGACCTCACCCAGATGACGTTCGGCTACAGCCGCGACGACGCCGAGGGGGGGTTCCTCCTCAAGTACGTCGAGGGCGTGATGCTGCCGGGCGAGGACAAGCCGTACCCGATCCTCGCCGAGAATCCGTTCCAGACCCTGGACGACGTGATCGCCGACGAGATGCAGATGGCCGTGGACAAGGGTCGCGCGACGCGCCCGAACCTCAAGGTCGGGATCTGCGGCGAGCACGGTGGCGACCCCGCGTCGATCCACAAGTGCGAGAAGATCGGCCTCAACTACGTGTCCTGCTCGCCGTTCCGCGTGCCGGTGGCCCGCCTCGCAGCGGCACAGGCCGTGCTCGCGACCTCGCACGACAAGTAGGGTCTCCCCGGGCGCCCCGCGCCCGGCCGCAACTCGAGCGCACGGAACGGTCCTCCGCCTGGGGGACCGTTCCTCGTTTCGCTGCCCCGGACCATTCCCTTGTCGTGGCAACCCGATCGTCGCGGTCAGGGTGCGCGATCGGTGCTGGACCCCAGGGGGCTCGCGGTGTCACCATACGCGTCCATCCGGTTTCGGGGACCGGTGGCAAACGGGTCGGGAGACGGTCATTGCGGGACGGTCGGGACCGGACCGGGCGGGGATCGCCTGATGCAGGCCACTTCCAGGGCCGACCGCGCATGCCGCTGGTCGTGCCCGCGAAGGTCCGCGTCCCCGTCACCGACGCCCTGCCCCGCCTGAGGCTGGAAGCGCGGCTGGGGGAGGCGTTCAGGCACAGGCTGACGCTGGTCGTCGCGCCCGCCGGTTCCGGCAAGACCACGCTCGTGGCGCGTTTCGCCGCGACCTGCGGTGCGCCGGTCGCCTGGTACCGCGCCGAGACGTGGGACGCCGACGAGGCCTCGTTCGTCCGCCACCTCGAGGCGGCCCTCCTCGCGGCGGTCCCGGACCTGTCGGGCGGCTGGGTGACCGTGGACGACGTGGCCCGGAGCCTCACCTCTCACGGCGGGGCCGTGCCCGTGCTCCTCGTGATCGATGACTTCTACGCTCTCGAGGACACCGCCGCGGAGGCGGCGTTCGGCCGCCTGCTCGACTGGGCGCCCGCGTGGCTCACGCTCGTCCTGGCCACCCGCGTGGCGCCGGGCCTCAACCTGTCGCGCCTCCGCGTCTCGGGCGGGTTGCTGGAGATCGACACGGACGACCTCCGCTTCCGGGCGTGGGAGGTGGAGCAGCTGTTCCGTGACGTCTACCACGACCCGGTGCCCCCGGCGGACCTCGCCGTTCTCGCGCGCCGCACGGAGGGCTGGGCGGCGGGGCTCCAGCTGTTCCACCTCGCCACGTACGGGCGGTCCGCCGAGGAGCGCCGCCGCGTGCTCGGCGGCCCCGGGAGCAGCGGACGGATGCTGCGCGAATACCTGGCCCAGAACGTGATGGTCGGGCTGCCGGCCGAGCTCAGCGCCTTCCTCATGGAGACGTGCGCCCTCGGCCGCTTGTCCGGGAGCCTGTGCGACCAGCTCCGCGGAGCCTCCGGCAGCGGCGCCCTGCTGGACGAGCTTGCCCGCCGTGGTGTCTTCACCGTCCCGGTGGAGGACGGCACCGACGCCTACCGCTACCACGAGGTGCTCCGCCAGCACCTGGACCGGATGCTCGTGGAGGAGATCGGCGAGGCGGCGGCCAGGGAGCGCCATGCAGCCGCCGGCCGCCTCCTCGAGCTGCACGGTGCGTTCCCGGAGGCGCTCCGTGCCTTTTGCCGCGCCGAGGACTGGGTGGAGGTCCGTCGTCTCCTCGGCGGGGAAGGGGAACGGCTGGCGGCGAGCGGGGCGGGCGGCTGGATCGACGCCCTTCCGCCCGCCATCGAGCGCCACGATCCCTGGGTGGCACTGGCGGCGGCGCGGCGAGCCCGGAACGACGGCCGGTGGGGCGCCGCCCTCGCGGCCTACGCCCACGCGGAGACGGAGTTCGGGCCGGCGCGGGCTGCCGACGCCCCGCGCCGGGAGCGGCTGACCCTCGTGGCGTGGACAGACCCCACCGCCCTGCCGACGTCGGATGCGTCGGGCGTCCTGCGCGCCGGGCTGGTCCGCGATCCCGCGGTCGTGGCGCACGACCACCGACACCACGACGAACCGGACATGCCGGTCACCCTCGGGCTCCTCGCGCTGGCAAGCGGAGACATCACGACGGCCAGGCGCCTGCTGGAGGACGTGGCGGAGCGGGGCGACGCCGGTCCGTTCGCCGTGGCCAGTGCGCGGCTCGGGGCGGCGGTGGCCACGGTCCTTGCCGGCGAGCCGCCGGACGCCCGGGCGTTCGAGCGCGCCGCTGAGGAGGCTGAACGGGCCGGCGTCCCGTGGCTCGCGCGTCTCGGCCGGGAGCTGGGGCACACGCTGGGCGCGGTGGGGCTGGGGCCGGTCACGGTGGAGCGGGGCAAGGGCGGACGGACGGCCGCCCGGTCGGGTGGCGGGACGGGTCCGGGGGCGATGTCCCGCCCGGCGGGCGGGGTAGCCCCCGGCGTCGGCGGCGAGGTGGCCGCGGAGCCGTGGGCGGAGGCACTGCTGGCCCTTGCGGCGGCGTGGGCCGGACACCACGGGACCGAGGACGTGCTCGACGACGCCGATGCCGCGGCGGACGCCTTCCGGCGGCTCGGCGCCGCGGTTCCCGAATCCTGGGCACGAAGCCTCGCAGCGCTGGCGAGCGGCCGGCTGGGCATGCCGGACGCCCGGGCTGCAGCCAGCGGTGCGGAGAGCCTCGGTCGCGCGACCGGGACGCTCGGAGCCCGGGCGCTCGCCCACGCGGCGATGGCGGCCCTGGACGACGGGCACGAGACGGACCATCGGCTCCTCGCCGAGGTCGCCGTCGCTGAGACGGGGATCGCGCTGCCGGCCTGGTCCCGTCCCGTCCCGGCGACCATGGCGTCCGTCGGACCCGGCCCGGCCCCGAATGGCGAGATGAACGTCGCTCCATCCCCGGACCCCAATCCCGCCGGCCGCGGGAATGGCATCGCCCGTCACCGCTCCGGAGTCGAGGTCCGGGTTCGGCTGCTCGGCGGTTGCGCCCTGGAGGTCGAGGGGCGCCGCGTTGCTCTCGACTCCGCCAAGCCACGGGTCCGGTCGCTGCTGCGCCTGCTCGCGCTGCACGCTGGGGCTCCCGTTCACCGGGAGGTCATCCAGGAGGCGCTCTGGCCGGACGCGGATGCCGTTTCGGGGGCGCGCAGCCTGCACGTCGCGCTGTCGTCGCTTCGTCGCCTCCTGGACGAGGTCGCCGCGCCGCTCGACGGGCGCCTCGTGGTCCGGGAGGGCGACGCCTACCGGCTGGATGTCGGGCCGGACGACGTGGACCTTGGTCGCTTCGACCGCGCAATGACTTCCGGCAGGACCGCGCGGGCAAGAGGTGAAGCGTCCGCCGCGGCCTTCGCGGACGCGATCGACGTCTACGCCGGCGACCTCCTGCCCGAGGAGGGACCCGCAGAGTGGGTGAGCGAACGGCGCGACCATAGCCGCGCCAAGGCGGTGGAGGCTGCGACGAGCCTGGCGGAGGAGGCGCTGCTCGCCGGCGATCATGCGAGCGTCGTGCGTGCCTGCCGGTTCGGGCTGGAGCTGGACCGCTACCAGGACGCCTTCTGGCGGATGCTGATCCTCGCCCGGGAGCGTGCCGGAGAGGCCGGTGCGGCATCGCGCGACCGGCGCGAATACGCGCTGGTCCTGGAGGCGCTTGGCGTGGCTGCGTCGGGGTCGATCGGTCCGTCCTGATCGATCTTCGTCGGGGCGTCTTCGTGGGAACGTGTGGCGTCGTCGCCGACCACGCGCGGGTCCTGTCCCAGGGCTTGTGAACGACTCGGGTCCAGCTTGTTCCCCGCCGCGACCGCGTGACCTTCGGCTCGTTGACGTCGGTGTGCTCCGCGCAGACGATGACGTTCGGACGCCGAACGGGGGCATGATGAGCAGACGACTGGCCGCCTGGGCGCTCGGCGCCGTCCTCGCCTTGTCCGGTTGCGGCGGGATCACAAGCGAGGTCAGGCCAGGCGACTCGATGGCCAAGTTGTGCGACTCGGCGCGGGCGCTCGGCGATGCGATCGGCCTCTCGCGAGCGTCGCTGGCAGCGCGCGAGGCCGACGACGGGCTCGCCGCCGCAGACCTCGCGGCGAAGGCAGACACCTCCCGGCAGGACGCGGCAGCGTTCATGGCGTGGGCAGGCGATCTCGAAGGCCATCTCGATCCGCCTGGGAGCCCGGGGTTCGCGGACAGGACGCGGGAGATCGGCGAGGCCCAGCGGGCGGTCGACCTTCTCGTCGGCGTGCTCGGCGTCCCGGCAGCCCCGGTCGTGGTCGAAGCGCGACCCCGACTGCTGGCCACCGCCGAGGAGGCAGTCGGGGCAATCGGGCTGCCCCACGACTGCACCGCTATCGGGGTCCCATCAGCAACCCCGTGATCGCCCAGGGGGCACGTCCGCATCTGCTCGGGACCGGCTGGAAGTGGCCCGCCTCTGGCTACCTGCTCGGCCTGCCCTGAACCTCGCACGCCCCTTCACGGGGTCACGACCCTCATTCCTCCGCAGCCCAGCCGGGTCCCGCCACCGACATCCTGCCCCCCGATCTCGACCCGATCGCCCCCGCGCGCGAGGACGTTGCCGCCACCGTCGAGCACGACGAGGCGAACGCCTTCATCGCGGGCCGTGTAGTCGGTCGGCCAGATCACCTGCCCCACCGCTCCCGCGTTGTCGCGCAGCCCCGCGCCCG
>Ga0302291_10000121_pt1 | contig 19591 bp, 13 predicted proteins | sample III_Fen_N1_4_FD_194548 | JGI IMG/M metagenome (GOLD analysis project Ga0302291, IMG submission 194548) | Peat permafrost microbial communities from Stordalen Mire near Abisko, Sweden - III_Fen_N1_4 | ecosystem: Environmental > Terrestrial > Soil > Wetlands > Permafrost | place: Sweden: Abisko... | reverse complement strand
GCGTCTGCGGCACGGACGTGGAGTTCTACACCGGCGAGATGGCCTACCTGCACACGGGTCAGGCCGCGTATCCGATCCGCATCGGGCATGAATGGTCCGGCGTGGTCGCCTCCGTGGGCGACGGCGTGGACCCGTCGTGGATCGGGCGCCGGGTGACGGGCGACACGATGCTGGGATGTGGGACCTGCCGGCGGTGCCTGGCCGGACGCCAGCACCTGTGCGCGGACCGCTACGAGATCGGCGTCCGCAACGGCTGGCCCGGTGCGCTGGCGGAGCAGCTCGCGGTGCCCGTCGGGGCGCTGGTGTCCCTCCCCGACACGGTGGGACGGACCGCCGGCGCCATGGTCGAGCCCGGTGGCAATGCGCTCCGGGCCGTTCGGGGCGCCGGGCTCGCGGCGGGCGAGCGACTGCTCGTGCTGGGACCGGGAACGATAGGGCTGCTCGTCGCCCGGATCGCGGCCGCACAGGGCATCGAGGTCCACCTGGTGGGTCGCAGCGAGAGATCACGCGCCTTCGCGCGGACGCTCGGCTTCGAGAACGTCTGGACGGGGGACACGATGCCGGACCTGCCGTACGACGCGGTCGTCGACGCCTCCAACTCGCCGGGCCTGCCGGCCCTCGCCCTGGATCTCGTGGAGCCCGGCCGCCGCGTGGTGTACATCGGTCTTGCCGGCCAGCCGAGCCTCATCGACACGCGCACGATGGCGCTCAAGGACGTCACGGCGGTCGGCGTGCTCAGCGCCTCCGGAGGCCTGGAAGGCATCATCGACCTGTACGCCTCCGGCGCCGTGGACCCGGGACCGCTCGTCGCGGCCACGGTCTCGCTGGACGAGGTCGCCGGGGTCCTCGCGGGCAGCCGCCAGCCGGCATGGGGCGATGCGCCCAAGATCCAGGTGGATCCGCGGTGCTGACCGCCAGATGGTTGCCCGCAACCGCTCGAGGGGGGACTGCCCGATGAAGGCGCTCGTCCACACCGGCCCCCTGCGCCTCGAGTACACGGACCGCCCCGATCCAGTGCCAGGTGCCTCGGAGGTCCTGGTCCGGATTCGGGCGGTCGCCATCTGCGGCTCGGACGTCCACGGCTACACGGGGACCACCGGCCGTCGCATCCCGCCCGTGATCATGGGTCACGAGGCGTCGGGCGTGATCGCAGCCGTGGGCCCCGGCGCGGAGGCCTGGGCCGCCGGCACGCGCGTCACGTTCGACTCGATCCTCTGGTGCGGCGACTGCCCACCCTGTCGCGCCGGCCGCACAAACCTGTGCGACACGCGCGAGACGTTCGGCGTCTCCACGGCGTCGTTCCGCAGGGATGGCGCGATGGCGGACTACCTCGTCGTCCCGGCACGCCTGCTGCACCGCCTTCCCGAGATGGTGTCGTTCGACGCGGGGGCGATGGTCGAGCCTGCCGCCGTGGCCATGCACGCGGCGAGGATCAGCGGGATCGAACCGGGAGACCTGGTGGTCGTGGTCGGCGCCGGGCTGATCGGCAACCTCGCCATGCAGGCGGCGAAGACGCTGGGAGCCGGGGTCGTGGCGATTGCCGACGTCGTTCCGGAGCGCCTCGAGCTCGCGCGCAGCCTCGGCGCGGACGTCGTGTTCGACTCGTCCGCAGGCGACCCCGCCACGTTCCTGGAGCAGGCGACCGGGCGCCGGACCGCCGACGTGGTCCTGGAGGCGGTGGGCATCCAGGCGACGATCGACACCGCCACGGCGCTGACGCGGCCGGGCGGCAGCCTCACGCTGATCGGCAACGTCCGACCGAGGATCGAGCAGGATCTCCAGGGGATCGTCTCCGGCGAGCTCACCATCCGCGGCTCGTCTGCCAGCGCGGGGGAGTTCCCGGACTGCATCGAGCGGATCGCCGACGGGCGCCTGCGAGTCGCGGAGCTCATCGGCCGCACCCAGCCCCTGGCGGAGGGCCAGCAGGCCTTCGACTCCCTTCACCGGGGGGAAGCCGGCCTGATGCGGATCGTGCTCCACCCGCCCGGCTGATCGTCTCCCCGCGGGGCCCTGGCGGCGCCGCGTGACAATCCTCGTGCAGTCCACGCCAACACCGGAGTCGCACATGCCGTTCGTATCGGTGGCCGAAGCCATCAACATGCCGATCCAGGACCTGGAAGCGCTCGCGCTGGAGGCGGGCGAGGCCCCGTGGCGCCTGGCCCTGGTCGGGACCCCCGGCCTGCGGGTGACCTTCCATGGCTTGCCGGCGGGGTTCTCCACGGTGCCGCATCGTCATCCCCATGCCGAGGAGATCTTCAAGGTTGTCAGCGGCCGGGCGCTGTTCACGATCGGGGAGGAGCCGGAGCGCGAGGTGGGTCCAGGAGAGCTGGTCCTCGCCCTGCGCGGGGTCCGGCACCTCATCCGGGTCGGGCCAGGTGGTCCGATGGTCATGCTGGCGGCGGTGGCGCCCAACGAGGATCGGCCGGATGAGACCATCGAGCCGGCCTGACGCCGGACCCGGGACGCCGGGTGGGCCGGCGAGGCCGGCGTGGACGGCGAGGCGGGCGTGATCCGGGACCACGGCGCTCCCGACGTCCTGTTCGACCTCGGGCTGGACCTGGGCGAAGGCCCGAGCTGGGATGCGGCGTCCGGTGGTCTGTCGTTCGTGGACATCCTGGCCGGGCACGTCTACGTGGCGAACACGGAACGGGTCGTCGACGTGCTCGAGGTCGGCGCGCACGTGGGTGCCGCGCTCCCCGCAACGGGCGGCGGGTACCTGGTCGCCCGGCGCGACGGCTTCGTGCGGCTGGGGGGCGACGGCACCGTGGAACCGCTGGCGCTGCCGCTCCGGGACCAGCCCGAGCTCCGGTTCAACGACGGAAAGTGCGATCCGACCGGCCGCGCGTGGGCGGGGACGATGCCCTACGGGCCCGGCCCCGGCCGAGGCGTCCTCTACCGGCTCGCAGGGAGCGAGGCCGCCGAGGTGATCACCGGCGTCGGCCTCTCGAACGGGCTCGGCTGGAGCCCGGATTCGCGGACCATGTACTTCATCGACACCGCAGCCGCGCACGTCGATGCCTTCGACTTCGACGCGGCGTCCGGGACGCTGGGGGCCCGGCGGACGCTCGTGGACCTCGCGGACGCCGAGGGCAGCCCGGACGGGATGTGCGTCGATGGCGAGGGCTGCCTCTGGGTTGCCCTGTGGGAGGGCTGGGAGGTTCGCCGGTATGCGCCCGACGGCCGCCAGGTCGGTGCCGTCCGGATGCCCGTGAGCAAGCCGACCAGCTGCTGCTTCGCCGCCGACATGCTGGTCATCACCTCGGCGGCACACGGGCTGGGCGACCGTGACCTCGCCGCCCAGCCACATGCGGGGGCCGTGTTCGCGATCCGTCCCGGTGTCTCCGGGCCCGGCGCGACACCCTGGGTTCGGACGTAGCGGGCGCCCGGTTTGGACTACTTCTCGACGTAGACCGTCAGCGGGGGGATGACGCCGTGCCGGCCCATCGCGGCCGCGTCCTCGGGCGACGGCGAGGCCATCATCGCCTGGGCGCCCGCCATGTCATGGACGTCTGCGGTGACGGCGATGTTGTTGCTTCCGTCCGCCGCGACGTAGTCGGTCACCTGCGTGGCGTAGCTACCGATGACCGCGGCCCGCTCGGCGCTTCCCGCCAGCCAGCGGTCGATGTCCTCGACCCTGTGCATGATGACGACCTTCGGCATGCCGACTCCTTCGGGACGCGCGCCTGGATGCCTGAGGGCAGGGACGCCGACCCAGTGCGAGAGCCGGGAGTATGCACGTGTGCCGCATTCCCGTCCCGGACCGGTATCGCCGATTGGCAGCCGGTTGGGATAGAGTCACCACAGGACGCGCCTGCGTCCCTTCATCGGTCGACCACCAACCCCGCTTCGGAGGACGGCTCGTGCGCCGCAGACTCATCGGACTTGGCATCGTGACCATCGGTCTCCTGGTCGCCGCGTGCTCCTCGACCGGCGGGGGCTCCTCCTCGGCCGGCGGGACCGGCGGCACGCTCGATGGAACCGCCTGGACCCTCAAGACCTACGACGTCGGCGGCACGGCGACCGCCCTGCCGTCGGGGATGGTCGTCGATGCGAAGTTCGCCGGGGGGAAGGTCTCGGGCTTCGCCGGCTGCAACGTCTACACGGGCTCGGCCGCGGTCTCCGGGGCGACCCTCAAGATCGGCCCGCTTGCGACCACGTCGATGGCCTGCGATCCGGCCGTCACCAAGGTCGAGACCGCCTATCTCGCGAACCTCGCCAAGGCCGCGACGTTCACCGCGACCGCGGACGCCCTCACGATCTTCGGGAGCGACGGCAAGCAGCTGCTCGCCTACGGTGCGGCATCCGCCAACCCGCTCGAGGGCGAGTGGAACGTGACCGGCTACAACAACGGCAAGCAGGCCGTCGTGTCGCCGATCACCGGGACGACGCTCACGGCGACGTTCACGGCCGACGGCGAGGTCGGTGGCAACGCGGGCTGCAACAGCTATAGCGGCCCGTACAAGCTCGACGGCACGTCACTGACGGTCGGTCCGCTCGCCACCACCATGAAGGCTTGCGAGCAGGCGATCATGGACCAGGAGACCGAGTTCCTGGCCGCGCTCCAGACGCCGACGAAGGTCGAGCCGTCGGGCGCCACCGTGACCCTGCGCGACGCGTCCGGCGCCACCCAGGTGGTCCTCGGCCCGAAGTGAGCCGGCGGGGCAGGCGACCTGCGGTCACGCGTCTCCGGTGACGCGCGGCCAACGTCTGCCCCAGCCGCAACGGCTCCGCCGCTAGCCGGCCCAGGTGTAGCCGCCGTCCACGTAGAGCGTCTGGCCGGTGATGAACGACGCCTTCTCGCCGAGGAGGAAGGCGATCGCTCCGGCGACGTCCTCCACGCTGGCGAGGCGTCGGAACGGGACGTGCTCGAGCACGGCGAGGTCGAGCGTCCCGGCCGCGACCTGGTCGCGGATCAACGGCGTGTCGGTCCATGACGGCGCCACGGCGTTCACCCGGATCGGCCGGTCTGCCCACTCCACTGCGAGCACGCGGGTGATCCCGACCACGCCGTGCTTCGCCGCGGCATAGGCGACCCGACCCGGCAGCGCCCGCATCGCGAACACGGAGGCGAGGTTGACGATCGCCGCCCCCGGGGCCAGGTGCGGGTAGGCTGCCTGGCAGGCATAGAACGTCCCGGAGAGGTCGATGTCGATGACCCGCTGCCAGTCGGTGGCGGCGAGCTCCGCCGACGGCCCGGTCCGGTTGACCCCAGCGCTGTTCACCAGGCCCAGGAGCGGCCCGAACCGCCCGGCGACCTCGACGAACGCCCGCCGGAGGTCCTCCGGCCGGGTCACGTCCACCCGGACGAAGGCTCCGCCGAGCTCGTCGGCCACGACCCGGCCGGCCGGGTCGGCGTCCAGGATGCTGCAGGTCCACCCCTCCGCCGTCAGCTCCCGCACCACGCCAAGCCCGATCCCCTTCGCCCCGCCGGTCACCACGGCATGCTTCATCGGGTCACCCTCTTCTGCGGCGAAAGCGTCGTGCGCGAAGGCATTGTCGCCCTCCAAGGGGCTTCAGCCCTTGCCCGCGAGCTGTCCGTCGTGCAGCTCGAGCACGCGGTCCGCAACGTCGAGCAGGTGACGGTCGTGCGTCGCGACCACGACCGTCAGGTCGCGCCAGCGCATGACCTCACGGAGCAGCAGGACGATCCGCAGCGCCGTCTCCGAATCGAGCTGGCCGGTGGGCTCGTCTGCGAGGAGGAGCTTCGGGTCACCCGCGAGCGCACGCGCGATCGCGACGCGCTGCTGTTCGCCGCCGGACATCTCCATCGGCCGGTGATGTGCCCGGTCCGCCAGGCCCACCAGGTCGAGCAGCTCGAGCACACGGCGGTCGCGCTCCCGGGGCTCCTCGCGCCGGAGGCGGAGCGGGATCTCGACGTTCTCCGCGGCGCTCAGGTACGGGAGCAGCCCGAAGGTCTGGAAGATGTAGGCGACATGGTTGCGGCGCAGGTCGACCAGGTCCTCCTCGGTCATCGACGAGACCTCACGGTCGCCCAGGAAGACCACTCGTCCGCTGGTGGGCCGGTCGATTCCGCCGAGGAGGTTGAGCAGCGTCGTCTTGCCGCTCCCCGACCTGCCGGCCACCGCGACCATCTCGCCGGGGGTGACGGCCATGTCGACGCCGCGCAGCGCATGGACGGTGGCGCCCCCGAAGGCGAAGTCGCGGGTCAGCGAATGCGCCTCCACGACCGGGATCACGGGCGTCATCGTCACGCGGGAGCCTCCGGATCGTGCGCCGCAGCTTTGTCCGCCGCCGCTTCGGCCGCGGGATCACCGGCCGCGGGCTCGCCGGCCCGGCTGGCTGCCCCATCCGCCCCCGGGCGGTCTGGCCAGATCCCCACGTGGTCTGCCTGGAGGCGGAGCTGGACGCGATCCCGCAGCCCGAGCTGCGCAACATGCCCCCGCGGCAGCTGGACGCGGCCGGCGCGGTCGAGGACGGCGTACTCCTCGGCGATCACCTCGTGCCGGCCGTCGTCGGAGGTCACCCGGCGGCGCAGCGTCTCGGTGCTCGTCCGGCCGTCGCGGATGGCGACCGTCCGCTCGACGTGCTCCGCGACGAGCGGATCATGGGTGACGACGAGGATCGTCGTGCCGAGCTCCCGGTTCGCAAGCCGGAGGACGCCGAACACCTCGGCTGCGGTCGCGCTGTCGAGCTCGCCGGTGGGTTCGTCGGCGAGCAGCACGGCCGGCCCGTTGGCCAGCGCGATGGCGGCCGCGACCCGCTGCTGCTCACCGCCGGACAGCCGGTCCGGCCGGTGGTCACCACGTGCGTCGAGCCCGACGAGCTGGAGCAGCTCCAGGGCACGTGCTCGCGTGTGGCGGACCCCGTCGAGGATCATCGGGACCTCGACGTTCTCGACGGCGGTCAGGTAGGGGAGCAGGTTGCGTTCCGTCTGCTGGCCGATGACACCGACCACCCGCCTCCGGTAGGCGGTGCGCTCGTCCCGGCTCATGCGGGTGAGGTCGTGGCCGGCGACGGTGACGCTCCCGGCCGAAGGAAGGTCCATCCCGCCGAGGATGCCCATGAGGGTGGACTTGCCGCTCCCGGACGCGCCGACGATCGCCACGATCTCGCCGGCCTGGACCACGAGGTCCAGGCCCTGCAGCGCGACGACCTCGAGGTCCGCCACCTTGAAGATCCGGACGAGGTTCTCACAGACGATCGCCGGCGGGCGGCCGTGCACCGGGGAGCCGGGCAGCCCGCTCACTCGATCCCCTCCCGGATCGCGCTTGCAGCCACGCCTCGCGACCCGAGCAGCCCCGCCAGGGCGATCGAGATCGCGGTCAGCCCGAGGCCGACGCCGAGCAGCAGCAGCAGCACGGCGGGGTCCAGCGTGATCGGGATCTCGAGCGGCGACCCGAGCAGGACGCCGAGCCCGAGCGAGCGCTCGAGAAGCACGAACAGGCCGATACCGAGTCCGGCGGCGACGATCAGCGTGGCGCCCAGGACGGGGCCGTATTCGAGGGCAAGGAGCGCGATCGGGTCGCGCCGGCCGAGTCCGAGCATGCGCAGGTGTCCAACCTCGTTCGAGCGGGCCGACCCGGCGAGGACCAGGCCGACGATGAGGGCGAGCACGGCGTACGCCATCCCGATGAGGACTGCGCCCAGGATGACGATCTCCACTGCCCGGTTCACCGGCCGGTCCCGGATCGCGGCGGCGACGTCTGTCCGGCTGACCAGGGTGACACCCGGTCCCGACGGTCCCAGCGTAGCAAGGAGCGCGTCGCCCCCGTCCGCGGGTGCGGCCATGAACTCGTCCGTCGGCGTGGGGAGTCCGACGGGGATGAACCCGGTCAGCTGGTCGAGCGAGACCACGATGAACGTGCCGTTCGGCTCGAGCGTCGGCCACCAGTCGCGCAGGGCCGCGAGGTGGGCGGAGACGGGGTGGTTCTGGAACATGAGCCGGAACGGCTGGCCGATCCGCGTCACCCCGGTCCTGGCTGCCAGCGCGGGGGACAGGACCACGGGCAGTGACGCGGGGTCCGGCTCGAGCAGCTCCGCCGGCACGCCGGGATCGCCGGGGGTGCCGGCGACGAGCGGCGCGTAGGCGGGCATCGCGACCGCGAGCAGGTCGTATCCACCGAGGTCGGTCGCCACTCCGGCCGTGCCCCGGATGGCCGGGGCCTTCCCCGTCACCCCCGGCAGGGAGCCGGTCACGAGCACCGGAGGCAGGCTGCCGAGCGTGGAGAGCAGGTGGTAGTCGGCGCCGGTCTGCTGCCAGGCCACGACGTCGGCGCCCTGGTCGAGCGTCTGCACGGTGACCGCCGCGAACGTGGTGATCGCGGTGCAGGCGAAGAGCACGAGGACCACGGCGGTCGAGCCGCCCTGGCGCGCCGCGCGGCGCATCGCCAGGGTCGCCACGAGGTCGCGGCGGCGGGCCGAGGCCCAGGCAACCCCGCGCAGGGCGACCGGGATCAGGCGCACGACGATGAGCGCCGCGGCGAACGCCACCAGCGTCGGCGCCAGCGCCAGCAGGGGATTGACGGTCACCCCTCCGCCCAGCGCCGCCCCGGGCCCACCTCGTGGAACCCTCGCTCCGGCGCCCGTTGCCACCGCCGCCACTGCCGCGTCCGCCTCCCGTCCACGCAGGAGCACGATCGCCGCCACGGCCAGGACGACCACGACGATCTCCGCTGCAAGGCGCCGGCTCGTGGCCGCGCCGCCGCCCGCGACGCCATCCGCGGGCCCGGCACCATTCCCCGCGCGCGCGCCGCCCTTGGGTCCGAGCGCGGGCGGGATCTCGAGGAAGCCCACCGCCAGCGCGGCGGCGATCACCACAGCCGTGCCCGCGGCGATGCTCGTGGCCGGCTGTGTCCCGGGGATCAGGACGATCGCGAGGCCCGTGGCAAGCACGGCGGCGGGTATCGCGCACACCAGCCCCTCGCCCAGCGTCGCCCGCAGCACCTGCGGGGTGGAGGCGCCACGGGTCCTCCAGGCGGCCACGGACGCGCGGCGTCGCCGTGCGGCGAGCAGGGCCACGAGGCCGAGCGACGCCATCGCCATCGCGGCCGCGCCCGCCGCGCCGGCGGCCATCACGGTGACGGCGAACGACCAGCGAGTTCGCGAGTCGGCGAGCAGCGCGGCGAGGTCCGTCGTCATGCGCGTGGTCCCGGGGGTGGCGGCGGCGGACGCCGATCGCGGGAAGATCGATTCGGCCTGCCGGAGAGCACCGACCAGTGGCCCGGTGTCCGCCATCGAGATTGCCCCCGGGTCGACGAAGGAGCGCCAGTGGTAGCGCAACGGGAGCCCGGCGGCTTCGCTCTGCGCCGCCATGGGTCCATACGCGGCCGGATCCACCAGCACGCGGACGTCGTTGATCGCGAGCGACGGGCCGAACACGCGCGTGCTCGGGTGCAGGATGCCGTTCTCCCCGTACCAGAAGACGTCGGAGGGCTCGCGCGCCCGCAGCAACCCGACGACCCGGACGGCCCACCGGGTCCGCGGGGCGTATCCGAGGCGCGCGAGCGTGTCGGTCTGGTCCAGCCCGAGGGGGACGACGTCGCCGAGCCCGATGCCGAGCAGCGCCGCCGCATCCTCGGATAGCGCACCCTCGAACACCGTCATGGTCGAGGCCGTCGAGCTGCCCGACGAGCCAGCCGGCGGGTCCGGATCGGCCACGGTGGAGACCTCACCGGTGGGCGAGCGGCCGGCGGTGAGGTCGATCCGCTCGGCGGCGCCGTCCTGGAAGCGGAACGTCACGGTCGCGGGCTCCGCGAGTGGCGCCTCGACCGTCCAGCGCGCCGAGTCCGCGATCGCACTGTGCCCGACGATCACCCGCGAGACCGCGGACGGGAGCTGGGCCGCGAGCGCCTCGCCACGCGCCCGGACACCATCGAACGGGGAGCCGGTGCCCGAGGCGGGGATGTTGCCGACCTGGGTCAGCTCGAGGTTGCCGGCCACCGGCATCGCCATGCCGAGCTCCGAGTGGAGAGTCCGGTCCGCGACGATCTCGAGGACGCGCGGCCCGGCCGCAAACGCGAAGGCCGTCACGAACACGAGCAGCCCGAGGCCGAGGGCCGGGACCCGTGCCGTGGCCAGGCGTCGCATCGCGGAGCGGAGCCAGGTCACGTCCTCAGCCCCCGCCGTCCCGCAGGGTCGTCGCGAGGTCGAGCCGCCCGACCTGCCGCGCCACGATCGCGAGGGCGATCGCCAGGAGCGCGACGGCCGCCACCACGAGCCCGACGACGAACTCGACCGGAACCACGATGGCCGGTGACGGCACCGGCGCCCGGCCGGCCGCCGTGACGGTCGCGGTCGGCACGATCAGCCACGCGAGGAGCAGGCCGAGGGCGGCGCCGGCGGCCAGCGAGAAGGCCAGCAGGGAGGCATGTGCCACCCACAGCCAGCCCAGCACCTGCCGGCCGGAGGTCCCCAGGGCCCGGAGCAGGGCGAGCTCCCCGACCACCTCGCGGGTCGAGATCGCGGCGTGGACGATGTAGCCCAGCGTCGAGAAGACCAGTGCCGCGAACGCCCCGAGGGCAAGGGCGCCGATGCTTCCCAGAGAGATCGGGTCGCCCGCAAGGGCCGCCGAGACCACGGCCCGTGCCTCCACGCTCCGCGCCTGGAACGGGTCCGCCTCGAGGGTGCCGGCAAGCGCGGCCGTGCTGACGGAGCTGGCGCCGTCCGTCGTGAGCCACCATTCGTCGGGATCGACCGGTGTGCCGCCGGACGCCCACCGGGCCAGCTCGAACCACGGTCGGTCGACCACCATGAACGGGCGCGTCGGGTCGAGGGGAGGGAACAGGTCGCTGACCGCCACGATCCGCAGGCGGACGCCGTCCCCGACCATGCCACCGTCGAGCGTGTCGCCGATGGCGGCGCCGGTGGCGGCGAGGAAGGCGTCGTTGACGAGGACGGGCACCGTCGCCGGCGTCGACGCGGCCGGGGCCAGCTCGAACCGGGTCGGCAGGCTCGACGTGCCCGCCGGCCCGCCTGGGCCCGGGCCCGCGCCGAGGAGGAGCCTTCCCCATGCCGCGGTCGGGGGCGCATAGGCGGTGGCTCGTGCGTCCTCGACGCGCGTCCAGGTCCAGCCGCTCGCCGCCGGCGCGACGGCCAGGTCGGTCCAGGTGGCGCCGGCCCCCGGGTCGGTGCCCGTCGTGCGAACGGACACGAGGTCCGCCCGGCCGACCGCGACGACGTCCGACGGCGTGGGGATCGCGACCTCGAGTCCGATCAGCCGAAGGCCGGGGTCGGGCGCGACCGGCGCAGCCGGAGATGCCCCGCCTGAGCCCTGTCCGCCGGCGGAGGCAAGGCTTCGGGCGAGCGGCACCTCGAGCGTGGTGGACCCGGAAGGGCCGGCGCGTCCGGCCTCGATCCGGCTGATCCGCCCGTCGGCATCCCGGACGACCAGGCGGACGTCGACGCCGGGCAATGCCGGACCGGGCGTGCCCGCTGCGGCGTCGGGGCTGCGGGCCTCGAGGGCCGCATCGATCGTCACGCTGACGCTGCGCGTGCCGTCGGGGATCGCGATGCCGCCGTCGGCCGGCATCGCGGACGAGAGCTGGGCGAGATCGGGGCGCAACGCCGCGAGGCTGGCGGGGGTGCCGGCGCGGCCGGCCAGCGCGTCGGCCGTGACGGCATCGACGGCGAGGAGCTGGGCCCCGGCCGCGGGTCCCGAGTCAACGCCCCGCACGAGGACCGGCGTCGCCGCCGAGACACCGGGTACCGCCCGATACGCCGGCCCTGCCAGCCAGCCCGGGAGTGCCGCGGCGGGACCCGCGCCCACCCGGACATCGGACGGGACGGTGTAGGCAGCCTGGTCGCGTTGCGACTGCGCCCACGTCGCCGCGTGGGTGGCGGCCAGGGTCCCGAGCGCGGCCGCGAACACCACGAGGAGCGCGATTCGGGTCGAGCGCTGCGGCCGCCGGGCGACCTCTCTGCCCCCCAGTGACAGGACGAGCCCGCGAAGTCCACCGAGACCCCGCTCGGCGACCTCCGCGATCCGCGGGACCAGGCGGATCACAACCGCGGCCCCGGCGACGAGGCCGAGCGCCGGGGCCAGGACGAGGACGAGATCGACGGAGCGACCGGCATCGCCCGGACTGCCGCCCGCGGAGCCGGTTGCGGCGGATCCGCCGGAGACGATCGACGTCCCGTAGGAGCGGAGCTGCCAGATGGCGATGATGCCGAGCACGAGCAGCGCGATATCGAGGCCGAGCCGGCTGCCGAAGGTGCGTCCGACGCGCCGTCCGAGCGCTGTGCGGAGCGAGACCAGGCTCGAGGCCGGCCGCACCGAGGGAGCGGTCAGTGCTGCGGCTCCGGCCACCGCGGCAAGGATGGCGATCGCGACGGTCGTGCCGTCCACCCCGGAGGGCATCCCGGGCGCCGCCCCGACGGTCGCCCCCACGAGCCACCCCGCGCCGGCCCCCGCGATCGCGATCGCCGCGACCAGTGCCGGCACCCCGAGGATCAGCCCTTCCAGCAGCATGGTCCCGGCCAGGCCGGCGCTGGTGCCACCGCGTTCGCGGAGGAGCGCGTCCTCGCGCCGCCGGCGGGCCGCCACCACTCCACCCACGAGCACCAGCGCGTAGACCGCGAGCACGACCAGCTCGGTGACCAGCAGCAGGATCGTCTGGCGGGCGACCAGCCCGGCCTGCGACAGGCGCAGGAGGAGGGCGGGAAGTCCTGTCGTCACCGTCACCGCACGGTCGGCATCGACGACCGACCTCACGCGTCCGGGCAGGAGCACGAGGTTCGCCCGGAGCGCGTCTGACACCTCAGGGGTGAGAACCGCGGCGTCCGGGAAGCCACGCCACTCGGCATGGACGCCCGCACCGGGGAGCGCCGCAGTCAGGTCGTCGCGGGCCACGACGAACGGCCCGCGGGTGGTGAGGCGGACGGTCTGGCTGCCCGCCAGGTCGAGCGGGTCCGCCTCCCAGAAGGGGTCCGTCGCGTCCGGCAGCCACGTCCCAACCAGTCGGAGCGTCACGCTCTGCCTGGTGTCCCGGGGGTCATGGAGGGTGACGACGTCGCCCACCCGCAGGCCCAGGGCTGTGGCGGCGCCCACGGAGAGCGTCGCCTCCACGGGTGCCTTGCCGGGCCGCGCCCAGGCACCCTCGGCGAGCGACGCGTGATCCGCGACGTGGTCGAAGGAGGAGACAACGGCGAGGTCCCCGGCCGGCGCGCCGTCGAGCACCAGCCCGTTGGAGCGGATGACCCGCTCCACCCCGGCCGGCGGGCCCGATGCGTCGGGAACCGGCACCGTCGTCGGCGCGATCGCGGCCCCGATCTCGGAGGAGACGGCGGAGTCGACACGGGCGACCTCCTCGACCGGTGCATCGATCGCGACCCGCACGGACGTGTCAGCCGGTGCGGCTGCCACGAACGATGAGCGGAGGCCGGCGAGCGTCGCCCTCTCCGCGTACAGGGTGCCGGTCGCCGGCAGGGCCACGGCGGCAGCGAGCAGCAGCCCGGCGAGCACGGCCACGGTGCGATCGGCCAGCAGCCGGCGGGTCGCGAGCAGCGCGAAGCCGCCAGGTCGCACGATCTCCTCCACGAGCGGAATCGGCCGGTGTGGCCGTGAGCCGCGGGCGCCCACCGGCGTGGGCGGCCACCGGAGCATATCGGTTCCCGGGCCCCGACCGGCTCGACCCGGACCCGCTCGATCCGAGCCGGCTCGATCCCGACCGGCTCATCCGCCTCGCGGGCGCGTGCTGTGCACGCGACTACGCCGTTCCCACCTCGTCCAGGAGCTCACCCTCCGGCCCTCGCAACTGCAGGACCATCGGGACCATGCCAAGGGCGTGGGTGGAGCAGCTGAGGCAGGGGTCGTAGGCACGGACCAGTGCGGAGACGCGGTTGAGGGCGCCCTCCTGGATCCTGTTGCCGTCGACGAACCGGCGAGCCACCTGCAGGATGCCGCGACCGATGGCGAGGTTGTTGTGGCCGGTGGCGACGATCAGGTTGGCCCAGGTCATCGCGCCGTTGTCATCCACCTTGTAGTGGTGGATGAGCGTGCCACGGGGGGCCTCGATGACGCCGACACCCTCGAGGTTGTTGACGCCCGCATGTGCGCGGACCTTGGTTCCGAGGATGGCCGGATCGTCGAGCAGCTCGTGCATCCGCTCGAGACCGTAGAGCGCCTCGATCAGGCGCGCGTAGTGGTAGTGGAAGCCGCTCTGGACGATGCGGCCCAGGCGCCCGCGGTACTCCTCGAGCTCCGCGTCGGCCTCCGGCGTGCCGCATCGGTCGGCGACGTTGAGTCGCGCGAGCGGGCCGACACGGTAGATGCCGTCGGGGTACCCGACGGGCTTGAAGTACGGCGCCTTGAGGTAGGAGTCGGAGAGGCTCGCCTCGCCGATCCAGGCCGCGTAGTCCGCCGGCTTCACCTGGTCCGCGATGATGGTTCCATCTGCACCGACGAAGCGCAGGTTGCCGTCGTAGAGCCGCAGCGAGCCGTCTGGCCCGACGAGGCCGCAGTACATCGTCGGGAAGTTCGAGAAGGACTCGATCTCATTGGGGAAGCCGTCGAGCGTCTTCTTCCAGAGCTCGAGCGTGCGCCGCACGATGGCCTTGGCGGCGGGCAGCTCGGCGAGCGTCTTGTCCCGGGCGTGCGGGTCCAGCGGGGCGTTGACGCCGCCGGGCACGGTCCACGAGGGGTGGATTCGCTCCTTGCCGAGGCGCTCGATCACTTGCTGGCCGAACTTGCGCAGCGCGATCCCGTCGCGCAGGGCATCGGGATGCTCCTCGAGCAGCCCCGCCACGTTGCGCTTGGCGGGATCGAAGTCCATGCCCAGCAGCAGGTCCGGGGCCGAGAGGTGGAAGAAGGACAGCGCGTGCGACTGGACGAACTGAGCGCTATGGAGCAGCTCGCGCAGCTTCGCGGCGGACGCCGGGATGCGCACGGCCATGATCTCGTCGCAGGCCTTGGACGAGGCAAGGAGGTGGCTCACCGGGCAGATGCCGCAGATGCGTGCCGTGATCGACGGCATCTCGTAGTACGGCCGTCCCTCGATGAACTTCTCGAAGCCGCGGACCTGGGTGACGTGGAACTGGGTGTCGGCTACCTCGCCAGCGTCATCGAGCTTGATCGTGATCTTGGCGTGACCCTCGATGCGCGACACGTGGGGGATCGTGATCGTGCTCATGACTGGTCTCCTGGCCTCCGCCGGCAGTTCCACGGGCGCAGCGGCGGCGGGCTCATGGCCCATCGGGGCGCGCGCGGCGCGCCCCGTCGTTCCGGGTGTTGCCTTCCTGGTCGTCATGGCGCGCCCTACCCGAACCGGAGCTTGGAGCCGAGGTCCGGCTTGCGGCCCTCGAGCAGCTCGCTCAGGACCAGCAGGATCGCGTTGGCCTTGGGTGGGCAGCCCGGGACGTGGAGGTCGACATCGATCGCCTCGTGCAGCGGACCCGCCTGCTTGAGCAACCCGGGCACGCCGTCCGTCGGCACGCCCGGTGTCGCGGTCGCACCCTCGACGTAGATGCGCTCGAGCAGCTTCCGGGTCGGGATGCCGTTGCGCATCGACGGCACATTGCCCGTCACCGCGCAATCGCCGAGCGCGATCACGAACTTGCTGCGCGCCCGCGCGACCTGCGCGAGCTTGAGGTCGTCCTGGCTGCTGACGGCCCCCTCGATCACGGCCACGTCGACGCCCTCGGGCCACTCCTGCGCGTCGACCAGCGGGCCGAACACGATGTCGGCCTTCTTGAGCACGGCGACGATCCCCTCGTCGATGTCGAGCAGGGACATGTGGCAGCCGGAGCACCCGTCCAGCCAGCAGGTACCGATCTTGACCTTGTCCATCACTGGCCTCCGCGCATGGAGGTCAGGCGCGTCACCACGGCCCGCTGCTTGGTCATCTCCTCGACCCCCCATCCTTTCTCGGCCATTGCGCCCGTCGGGCAGGCCTGGACGCACTTGCCGCAGCTGGTGCAGGAGGTCGCCTCACCCCATGGTCGCTGGAGCTCGGAGACGAGCCGCGACCCGATGCCGCGACCGGCGATGTCCCACACGTGTGCGCCCTCGATCTCGGCGCACGCTCGTACGCAGCGCGTGCACAGCACGCAGCGGTTGTGGTCGAGCACGTAGCGCGGGTGGGTCGTGTCGACCGAGAGCCGCGGGAAGTTGTATGAGTAGCGGGCATGCGTGATGCCCTGCTCCTGCGCCAGGGTCTGCAGCTCGCAGTGTCCGGACGAGACGCACACGGAGCAGACGTGATTGCGCTCCGTGAACAGCAGCTCGAGCGCGATCTTCCGATAGGACTCGAGCTGGGGCGAGTTGGTGGCGACTGCCTGGCCCTCCTGGACCGGGGTGGTGCAGGCAGGCACGAGGCGAGCGACGCCGGCGACCTCCACCATGCACAGCCGGCACGCACCGACAGAGCTGAGGCCCTCCATGTAGCAGAGGGCCGGGATGTACTTGTTGTTGGCTCGCGCGACCTCGAGGATCGATTGGCCGGGAGTGGCCGCGATCACCTCGCCGTCGATGCGGACCTTCACCTTCTCGGTCAAGGCGATCTCCCTATCTCTCGACGCTGCGGATGTCGCAGCGCAGGCAGCGGGACGTTTCCTCCAGAGCAGCCACCGGCGTGAGGCCGAGCGAGACCTCGACGCTCGAACGCACCCGCTCGGCGGCGACTCGCTCGCCGGGCACATGCCGGGCGCTCTCGCTCGGCGTCTCGGGTGGCTCCATGTGGTACTGGAACTCCGGGAACAGGCTGAGGAAGCGCTTCTGCCCCATCAGCTTCTTGTCGATGTTGCTGGCAGCCTTCTTGCCGTAGCCCATGGCGTTCGAGACGTTCGACGCCCCGGTGATCAGGTCACCGCCGGCGTAGAAGCGCTCGCGGCTGGTCTCGAGGGAGAAGCGGTCGACATCGATCGTCCCCTCCTCCTTGACCAGCAGGCCCGAGGCCCTGCAGAAGTCGAGGTCGACGGATTCGCCGACGGCGAGGATCACGGTGTCGCACTCGATGCGGATCACCTCGTCGGTGAGCACCGGCCGGCGGCGGCCCGAGGTGTCGAACTCGCCGAGCTTCGTCCGGACCGCCTCGAGCGCACGCACCTGGCCGTTCCGGTCGCCCACGATCCGGTGGGGAGCGGCGAGGTAGGCCAGCTTCGCACCCTCGTGCTCGGCCGCCTCGATCTCCTCCTGGATCGCCGGCATGTCCTTCCGCTCGCGGCGGTAGACGATCGTCACGTCCGCGCCCAGTCGGCGGGCGGTGCGCGCGGAGTCGATGGCGGCGTTGCCGCCGCCGATGACGACCACCTTCTTGCCGACCGGGACCTCCTGGTTGCGCGACACGGCCTCCAGGAACGGCAGGGCCGGGATCACGCCCCGGAGCTCGGTGCCGGGCAGGTAGACCCAGGCCTCCTTCCAGGTGCCGATCGCGAGGAAGACCGCGTCGTACTGGTGGGCCAGGTCGTTGAGCGTCGGCTCCTCGCCCACGTTCACGTTGAACACGAACCGGACACCCAAGCGCTCGATGAGCTCGACCTCCTTGTCGAGCGCCGCCTTGGGCAGCCGGTACTCGGGCAGCGCATAGCGCAACATGCCGCCCGCCGCCGGCCGGGAGTCGTAGACGGTCACGCTGTGCCCGAACAGCGCCAGGTAGTACGCGCAGGTGAGGCCGGTCGGACCCGCCCCGACGACCGCGACCTCGCGCCCGGTCGGCTCGAGCCGGCGTTCGCGGATGCGGTCGACCACGCTCTCGAACTTGTCGGAGAAGTACACCTGGTCGGCGATCAGGCGGTGCACGTCGCGCATGTTCACCGACTCGTCGATGCCGGCGCGGCGGCACCGGTTGTCGCACGGGTGCTGGCAGACACGGCCCGTGGAGGCCGGCAGCGGGTTGTCCAGGATCACCGACAGGAACGCGTCCTCGACACGCCCCTCCTTGTACAGCTGCAGGAAGCGCGGGATGTTCATGTGCAGCGGGCAAGAGTTCTCGCACGGCGAGAGCGCCAGGTCCTCGCACACGCCGGCGCGGCAGCGCTTGGCCAGGATGTGGTCCTCGAACTCGTTGCGGAAGTGGCGCAGGGTGGTCAGCACCGGGTTGGGAGCGCTTCCGCCGAGCGCGCACAGCGAGGTGTCCCGGATCATCCGGCACAGCTCGTCGAGCGTCGCAAGGTCCTCCTGCTTGGCCGCCCCGACCGTGAGGCGGTTGAGGATGCGCAGGGCCTTGTCGAGACCGACCCGGCACGGGACGCACTTGCCGCAGCTCTCCGAGTGGGTGAACTCGATGAAGTAGCGGGCGACGTCAACCATGCAGTTGTCTTCGTCCATGACAACCATGCCGCCCGAGCCCATGATCGAGCCGAGCTGCTGGAGCGTCTCGTAGTCGACCGGCGTGTCGAACATGTCCACCGGGATGCACCCGCCCGAGGGACCGCCCGTCTGCACGGCCTTGATCTCGCGGCCGCTGGTGGTGCCGCCACCGATGTCGTAGATGAACTTCGCGAGCGGTGTGCCCAGCGGCATCTCGACCAGGCCGGTGCTCTTCACCTTGCCGACCAGTGAGAAGACCTTCGTGCCCGCACTCTTGGTGCTGCCCGTCTCCGTGAACCAAGCGGGCCCCTTGGAGACGATGGGCGCGATGTTGTACCAGGTCTCGACGTTGTTGATGTTGGTGGGCTTGCCGTACAGGCCCTTCTGCGCCGGGAACGGCGGGCGCGACCGCGGGCGGCCGGAGTGGCCCTCGAGCGACGCGATGAGCGCCGTCTCCTCGCCGCACACGAAGGCGCCGGCGCCTTCGACCAGCTCGATGTCGAAGTTGAGGCCGCGTCCGAGCACGTTGCTGCCGAGGACGCCATAGTCCCGGGCCTGCGCGAGCGCCCGCTCGAGGCGCAGCACCGCGAGGGGATACTCGGCTCGAACGTAGATGATCCCCGCGGAGGCGCCGGTGACGTAGCCGGCGATCAGCATGCCCTCGATCAGGGCCTGGGGATCGGACTCGATCTCGTTGCGGTTCATGTACGCGCCCGGGTCGCCCTCGTCCGCGTTGCAGATGAGGTACTTCTCGGGCCCCGGCGCCTTGTACAGGAACTCCCACTTGTTGCCGGTCAGGTAGCCGGCCCCGCCACGGCCGCGCAGCTTGGCGGCCTTGATCTGCTCGATCACGAAGGCGGGGTTCTGGTCGATCAGGACCTTGTACAGGGCCTGGTAGCCGCCGATCGCGATGTACTCCTCGATGTCGTCGGGGTTGATCAGCCCGCAGTTGCGCAGGACGATCTTGACCTGGCCGTCGAAGAACGGGATCTCGTTCCAGCTCGGCACGTCCGGGTAGCCGTAGCCGTACTTGACGTGGCCGGTGAGGTGATCCCACTCCTCTATCTTGCACAGGATGAGCTCGGCCGGTGGGAGCTGCCCCTGGGCGAGACCGTGAAGGATGTCGTCCACGTGGTTCGGCTGGACCCGGCGCAGCATCAGCAGCGGGCGGCCCGGAACCCAGACGTTGACGAGCGGCTCCTCGGCGCAGTAGCCGAAGCAGCCCACCGGTGCCAGCTGAACGGCCAGGCCGCGGGCATCGATCTCGGACGCGAAGGCGTGGTAGACGGCCTCGGCGCCATTGCCCGTGCCGCAGGTTCCCACGCCGACGGCGATGCGCGGCTTGCTGGGAAGCAGCTTCGCGAGGCCGGCCGCGCGCACGGCTGCGAA
>Ga0302291_10000114_pt1 | contig 19936 bp, 14 predicted proteins | sample III_Fen_N1_4_FD_194548 | JGI IMG/M metagenome (GOLD analysis project Ga0302291, IMG submission 194548) | Peat permafrost microbial communities from Stordalen Mire near Abisko, Sweden - III_Fen_N1_4 | ecosystem: Environmental > Terrestrial > Soil > Wetlands > Permafrost | place: Sweden: Abisko... | reverse complement strand
CCTCGCACAAATCCATGCCGATCCAGTCAATGCCGGCGAGGTCTTCGAGGAAGGTCAGCGCCTGCGAGGTGCTGAGGCCGCCGGGCTCGGGCGTGCCGGTGCCGGGCGCGAACGCCGGGTCGAGGCAGTCGATGTCGAAGCTCAGATAGGCCGGCGCGCCGGCGAGCCGTTCGCGGATGCGCTCGGTGACGGGCGCGAGCTGCCAGCCGTCGAGGCCGCGCAGCGATCTCGCGTCGAGCACCACGCCGCCGCGATCGCTGACGTAGTCGCGCGCCGCGCGCACGGCGGCCGAGCGGATGCCGATCTGCACCGTGCGCGTCAGGTCGATGAGGCCTTCCCGCGCCGCGTCGTGAACCCAGGTGCCGTGACCCGAGGGCTCGCCGAAGTGGTCGGTCCAGGTGTCGCAATGGGCATCGAAATGCAGCAGCGCGAGCGGTTCGCCAAGGTGAGCGCGATAGGCGCGCAGCAGCGGCAGCGTGATCGAGTGGTCGCCGCCAAGCCAGAGCATGCGGTGGCGCGCAATCAGCGGCGCGATCAACGGCGGCAGCGCGGCGCGCATCGCGTCGAGCGCGGTGTTCGGCAGCGCGAGGTCGCCGGCGTCGGCGAGCACGTCGGCCGGCGCGCCGCCGAACAGCGGATGGCTGCCATCGCAAAGCATGCGGCCGGCGCGGCGGATGGCCTCGGGCCCGAAGCGCGCGCCGGGGCGGTTGCTGGTCGCGCCGTCCCAGGCGATGCCGGCGACGGCGAAGGGCGCGTCGGGGCGATGGGAGAGCGTCGGGGCGCCGAGAAAGCCGGGCGCGGCGAGCGGGGTGAGGAAGGGGAAGGCGTGGTCGGTCACGGGCAGCGGCGGGGGCGGAGGGTGGCGCGGGGTGGCATCGGAGTGTGCCTTCTGGGCGCGCCGCCCGGCAGCCGGCGCCGCCGGGCGGCGCTTATCGGCGCAGACCTACAAGCGCGCGGGCTGCACACCGGGAAACGGTCGGGCCGGGGCCGGACGCGGCGGGGTCGGTCACGGGCCGACGCTTGCCGCACCTAACCGAATGATCAGGAGCCATGCCATGTCCGCAACCCTTCCACCCTCGGCACCCGCCTATCGCACCGGCGAGAACGCCACCACCCTCATCACGCAGCGCAGCATCGCGATGAAGCGCATCAGCTGGCCGGCGGTGTTTGCCGGCGTCATCCTCGCGATGGTCATCCAGCTGGTGCTGTCGCTGCTCGGCGCCGCCGTCGGCCTCGGCACGCTCGACCCGATGACCGCCGGCGGCACGCCCGACGCGTCCACCTTCGGCACCTCGGCCGGGCTGTGGTGGGTCGCGTCGAGCCTGATTTCGCTGTTCATCGCCGGCGCGGTCGCGGGCCATCTGGCCGGCGTGCCGACCAAGCTCGACGGCATGCTGCACGGCCTGCTCTCGTGGGGCCTCGCGACGCTGATCGCGACCTGGCTCGTCACCAGCGCCATCGGCTCGGTCGTGTCCACCGCCGGCCGCGTGGTCGGTGGCGTGGCGACGACCGCCGCTGCAGGCGTCGCGACCGTGGCCGGTCCGGCGGCGGCCTCGGCCGCGCAATCGGCGATGAACAACGCGCCGTCGATGGATGAAGTGCGGCGGCAGGCCAACCAGCTGCTGGCCCAGACCGGCAAGCCCGGCCTCCAGCCCGGTGCGCTCGAGAATGAAGCCCGCGCCGCCGGTGAGGATGCGCAGGGCGCGGCCGCCAACCCGCTAGCCGCCGATGCCGATTTCGACAGCCTGCTGCAACGGCTGATGGGCCGCGGCGACGCGGTGCTGAACCAGGTCGATCGCGATGCGGTGGTGAACGTGATCGTGGCGCGTACCGGCGTCAGCCGCGATGAAGCGAATCAGCGCGTCGATGGCTGGATGGCGACCGCGCAGCAGGCTCGCGCCAAGGCCGACCAGATGACGACGCAGGCGAAGCAGTCGGCGACCCAGGCGGCTGACACCGCCGCGCGCGCCGGCTCGCAAGTGGCGATGTGGGCGTTCTTCGCGCTGATGCTGGGTGCGGTGGCGGCTGCGCTCGGCGGGCTGGCGGGCCGGCCGAAGCACGCGGCGATTGCCGGCTGATTGATGGGCTGGATTGATGCGCCGGGTCCGGCGCTAGCATCGGGGGCATGACATTGCACATCTGCCATCGCCCCGACTTTCCCGCTGCGGCCGGGCGTTCTTCATGAACCCCGGCCGCATCCTCATTGTTCAACCCGCGCGCGACGACGGCCCCGCCTTCCTCGGCAGCTGGCTCGCCGCGCGCGGACTCACGCCGCACGTCGTCAGCCTTGAAGACGGCGGCGAGCTGCCCGACAGCGCCGACGGCCTCGCGGCGCTCGCCATCCTCGGCGGCTACATGAGCGTCGGCGATGAAATCTCGACGTTGCGTGCCACCGAAGTGCTGATCCGCGATGCCGTCGCGCGCGGCGTGCCGGTGATCGGCCATTGCCTCGGCGGCCAGCTCATCGCGAGCGCATTCGGCGCCGAAGTCGGCCCGCACGCCGTGCCCGAGATCGGCTGGTTCCCGCTCGCCATCGCCAACGACGCAGCCGCGCGCGACTGGTTCGGCGACACCCGCGCCGCCACCGTCTACCAGTGGCATTACCAGAGCTTCGCGCTGCCGGCGGGCGCGGTGCCGCTCGCGTCGAGTCGGCATTGCGCGAATCAGGCGTTTGCGATCGGCACGGCGCTGGCGATGCAGTTCCACATCGAACTCGATGCCGCCAAGCTTGATTTCTGGCTGGCGCAAAGCCCGGGTGAGATCGCTGCGAGTGCCACCGTGGCGACGGTGCAATCGGCGGCGGCGCAGCTGACGCTGGCGCCGGAAGCGCTGGCGCAAAGCCAGGCGCTGGCGGCGCGGATCTACGCGCGCTGGCTCGATCTGGCCTGAACCGGCGAAGCGCCTTCGCCGGGCGGCGACGCGGTCGCTGCCAACTCGGTCACGCATCGGCGTCGCTTGCTGCCGCCGTCATCCCGAACTTGCGCCAGCAGGTGGCGGGTCGCCGCCGGCCCGTGCCGATACTCCATCGCAGTCCTTCCCACCGATGGAGATCCCCGATGACCCAGCTTCCCTTCCGCCCGCGCGTCCGGGCCGCACTCGCCCTTGCGCTTTGCAGCTTCGGATTCGCTACCGCCGCCCACGCCTCCGGTGGCGGCGGCTTTCCCGGCCTTGGCGACACGCCCGACGTTTCGGCCAGCATCACGCTCGGCGCGCTGTCGATCCAGCTCGTCGATCTGAACCCGAACGACGGCATCGCGCCCGCGCTCAGCTTCACCGACACCTGGTTCAACGCCGCCGCCAACGCCAGCAACGCCCAGGGCTACGACCTCGGCAACGGCGCGACTGCGACCGCCGCCGTGTCCGGCGCCGCGGCCGTCGGCGAGGTCGATGCCGCGACCGGCGCGATGTCGGCCTACGGTCATCTGACCAGCGGCGGCGCCAGCTTCACCGTGTCGAGCATGGTCGGCGGCAACTACAGCTTCAGCCCCTATTCGACCGCGCTGCTGACGTTCGAATACAAGCTCGGCTACTCGGCGACGAACGCCACCGGCGCCTCGGTGATGCTGATCGGCGACTGGCACGCGATCGGCAATCCCGACAGCCAGTGGCTGGTGTTCGCGCCGCCGATGGTCGAGGGCGGCGTCGCCAGCGCCAGCATCTATGACGGCGCGACGAGCAGCGGCCAGATGAGCTTCGCAATCGTCAACGACAGCGCCGAGACCCAGACCGGCTTCTTCGAGGCGACCGCCTACGTCAGCGCGTCAACGCCCGCAATTTCCAGCGGAGGCGGTGGTGGCGGTGGCGGCGACCCGACCTCGCCGGTGCCCGAACCCGACAGCCTGCTGCTCGGCACGGTCGCGGCGCTCGGCTTCGTGCCGTGGCGCCTGCGGCGCGCACGCAAGGCCGCCTGAGCGGTCAGCGCGGCCTGAGCGCTCAGGCCGTCCCGCGCGCAAACCGCGCCACGCTCGCGACCAGTTCCGGCATCACCGGCAGCGTCGCATCGACATACGCGCGCGCCTGGCTCGCGCCGTCCATCTCGGCGTGCTTGAGCGTGTGGCACATGCCGTCGATGAGCCGCACCGTCGCGTCGGGCCGGGCGTCGAGCAGCGCGGCGCGATCGGCCGGGCGCAGTTGCAGATCGGTGCTGCCGTGGACGATGAGCACCCGCGTGTCGAGGCGGGCGAGGTCGGCGGCGGGGTCGTGGCGCATCCAGCTCATCAGCGGCTGGACCGAGGGCGCAAGCACGCTGGCGCCGACCGCGCCGAGGCTGGCCGGCGGCCGGTCGAGCGGGCGGCCGGCTTCGAGCTGGGCCAGCGCGCGGTCGAGATCGGCGCGCGCGGCGGCGTCGAGGCGCGGCGCGAGCTGGTCGCGCAGCAGCGCGCCGACGCGCCGGCCGGTGCCGCAGAGCAGCGCGACGCCATCGACGCTTTCGTGCCGCGCCGCCAGCGTGGCGAGCAGCGCGCCTTCGCTGTGGCCGGCGATGACGCAGCGGCCGAAGCGGTGCGTGTCGCGCATCGCGTCGAGCCAGCGCGCGAGGTCGGCGGCATAGCCATCGACGCTGAGCGCGGCCGGATCGCGCACCGCGTTGAGGCTCTGGCCGACGCCGCGCTTGTCGTAGCGCAGGCTGGCGATGCCGGCGCGCGCGAGGCCGGCGGCGAGCTGGCGATAGGCGTCGGTGCGCAATCCGGCGCGGCTGTTGCCGTCGCGATCGGTCGGACCGGAGCCGGCCACGATGACGACGAGCGGCGGCCGGGCGCTGGCCGTCAGCGCCGCGTTCATGACGCGCGCATCGGCCGGTGCCGGCGCCACGGCCTCGGGTCGCAGCAGGCTGCCGGCGAGCGTGCCGTCGGGCGTGTCGAGCTCGACCGGATCGCCGTAATCGGCCGGCAGCGCCGGCTTCGGCTCGGGCGGATTGGTGCGCGTGATTTCGCTTGCGCTGGCCCTTGCGCGCGCCAACGTGGCGGCAAGCGCGGCGCCGGCCAGTGCGCCGACGACTCTGCGCCGCGTGGGATTTCCGGTTGCGTGCATGGCGTCGCCTCCGTGGCGGTCGGTCAGCGCGGGCGCGCCGCGAGTTCGCGCGCGTCGGCTTCCCAGCCCGCGAGCCGTTGCGCGGCGGTGCGGCGCTGGGCCGGCGTGGCGCGGTCGTGCAGCTCGGCGGTCAGCGCGCATTGCGCCTCGGTCGCGGCATGGCGCCGGGCGCGGGTGACGGGATCGGGCGACTCGGCGGCGGCCTGCCATTGCTCGCGCAGCGCGACCGCGACCTGACTTGCATCGGGCCGGCGCGCCTGAATCCGCCGCAGCGTCGCGATCAGCGCGGCGTTCTGCGCCTCGCGGTCGTCGAGCACGCGCTCCGGGCCGGACGGCAGCGCGGCCACCGCGTCGCCGAGCCAGCGGCGTTGATCTGCATTGAGGCGACCGTACAGCTCTTCGGCGCGATCTTCGGCGCGTTCGGTCGCGCGACGGCGGCGCGTCTCGGGCGACGGCGGCAGCCATTCGCTGCGACGGTCGCGCGCAGCCTCGGCCAAGCGGCGCTCGAAGCGGTCGATCTGGCTTGGCGCGAGCGTCAGCGCAAGGTCGGCGAGCGCCGGCAGCGCATGCTCGAAGGCGGCGTTGGCGTGTTGCTTGGCCTCGGTTTCCCAGCCGCAGATGCGCGCGCCGTCGAGCCGGCCATCGACCGCGCCGCGCACGCGCGCCAGCAAGTCGGCGATCGGCGGCAGTTCGGCGCGGCGATGCCAGCTGAAGAATTCATCGACCGCCACATGGACGCGCGGCTTCTGCTCGGCGTCGAAATCGAACTGGCGGTCGAGCCACCAGCGCGCCAGCGTCGGCCCCTGCTGATAACCGAGCCGCAGGCTGCTGCACCCGGCCAGCGCCACGAGCAGCAGGCAGGCGATCAGGGCGGTGCGAAGCGCAAGGGCGGACGACATGGGCGCGGGCGGCGGTAGGAGTGGCGGTCGAAGCGCGAACGCGCATCGCTTCAGATCGCACCTTGGCCGATCGGTTCGCGGCGCGGCGTCAGCGCCTTGCGCGCCCGCGCGCCAGATTTCAGCCCGGCTGCCAGGTATCGCCGAGCGGCTCGTTCGGATCGAGCTCCTGCATCTCTTCGGCCAGCGGCTGGATCAGCGCCATGAACTGCGTGAACGCGGGCAGGCGGCGGAAGTTCTCGGCCATGCGGCTGCTGTTCCACAGGATGTTCAGCAGCCAGAGCCGCTCGTGCAGCGTCGAGCGCAGCAACTCGACGCCGAAGCAGCCCGGCGCCTCGCGCAGCACGCTGGCCGAAAGTTGCAGCGTCTCGGCGAAATTGCTCGCCGGCTGGGACAGGATCTGGAAGCGGAGGGTTTCAGGCGTCATCGCGATGTCTCTTGGGTGTGTTGGGCATTGGCGCCGGCAACGTTAGCACCGCCAGCGGCCGGTTTTGCGTCCCCGGCGGTGTGGCAACTTCAGCTTCCGTTCAGCCAGCGTTCAGACTGCTGCCCGACGCGCTGTCTAGCCTTCAGGTCCCGTCAGTCAATCCGGACCGCACCTTGGCCGTTTCCGCAGTTTCCGCAATCGCCACCCGCCGTAGCGCCGTCGCCGCGCTGAATATCGCGCTGCAAATCGTGCTGCTGGCCGCGCCCGGCATGGCGCGTGCCCAGTCCGCCGATTTCAACCCCGCCCGGCTCGACTGGCCCGCCGCGCGCGCCGCCTGGCTCGACCGCAGCCGCGACCTGCGCGCGGCGCGCCGCGACATCGAATCGGCCGAAGCCGACACGCTGACCGCGCGCAACCGCCTGGTGCCGACGCTCTCGTACAACGCCGTGGCGATCGACACCCACCACGGCCTCGGCCCCGGCGGCCCGTCCGACAAGCGCGCCGACAGCATTCTTCGGCTCGACCAGACCTTCGAACGCGGCGGCAAGCGCGACCTGCGCATTGCCCAGGCCGGCGCCGCGCTCGACGCCAGCCGCGCCGACTACCTCGGCGCCACGCGCGCCGGCAGCGCCTGGCTCGCCGGCCTGTTCTACGACCTTGCCGCCGCGCAGGATCGCGCCGATCTGGCGCGCCAATCGGCCGCGCTGGCCGACACCGCGCTCGGCGCCGCAATCACGCGCCGCGATGCCGGCGACCTCGCCGCCGCCGACGCCGAACGCGTCCGCACCGACACGCTGCGCGCCCGCAACGACGCTGCCAGCGCCGACGCCGCGCTCGCGCAAGCCCGCCTCGCGCTGGCCCGCGCGCTCGCCGTCGAGCCGCTCGCGCCGACGCTGCGGGTTGACGCCGGCTGGCCCGAACCGGTCCCCGACGAAGCCGGCCTGCGCGCCGCCGAGCGCAACCGCCTCATGGCCGCGCTCGACGACCGGCCCGAGCTGCGCGCCGCGCGCTTTCGCGCTGACGCCGCCCGCGCCGCGCGCGATCTGGCCGCGAGCCAGCGCACGCGCGACATCACCGTCGGCGTCCAGGCCGAGCACTATCCCGGCCCCAACGGCACCGGCAACACCGTCGGCTTCGGCGTCAGCGTGCCGCTGTTCGCCAACGCCAACGCCGCCGGCCCGATCCGCTCGGCCGAGGTCGATGTCGATCGCGCGCAGGAAGCGCTCGACCGCGCCCGCGCCGACGCCGGCGCCGACATTGCCGCGACCGCCGCCGACCTCGACGCCGCCGCGCGCCGCCTCGCCCGCACCCGCGACGAGCTGATGCCGTCGGCGCAACGCTCGCTCGACGCGGCCGAATTCGCCTTCAGCCATGGCGCCAGCGGCGTGACCGACGTGCTCGACGCGCGCCGCGCCTGGCGCGCCGCCGAAGCCGACGCCATCGCCACCCGCGCCGATTACGCCCGCGCGCTCGCCGCCTGGCGCGCTCTGCTCGATCAGCCATGACGCGCCGCCCGCGCTCACACGCCCGCCCGCCGTCGCCCGCCGCCTTCCGGATTCACGCCATGCCGCTTCGTTCGATTTCCTCCGCTTCCCTTGCGCCCGCAGCCGCGCCGATTCGCCGCCTCGCGCCGACGCTGCTCGCCGCCGTGCTGGCCGTGACGCTCGCCGCCTGCCAGCGCCATGACGCGCCGCCGCCGCCGGCCACCGCGCAATCCGCCGCGCCCACCGCCGCCGCACCCGCATCCGGCGCCACCCCCGGCGCCCACGACCCCGGCGTGCCGCAGAACCGCAGCGTCAGCGTGACCCTCGCGGCCGATGCGCCGCAGCGCGCCTTCCTGCGCATCGAGGCGGTGCAGGCGGTGCCGGCGGCGCTGACCGGCGCGCTCAACGCCCGCGTTGCCTTCGACGAAAGCCGCACCGCGCGCATCAGCCCGGCGATTGCCGGCCGCGTCGTGCGCATCGACGCCGATCTCGGCGCCACGGTCCGCGCCGGCCAGCCGCTCGCGCTCATCGACGCGCCCGATCTCGGCTCGGCGCGCGCCGATGTCGCCAAGGCCCGGTCCGACGAAACCCGCAAGCGGCTCGACCGCGAACGCGCCGAACGCCTGTTCGAGGCCGGCGTCATCGCCCGGCGCGATCTCGAAGCCGCCGTTGCCGACCACGAACAGGCCGCCGCCGAAGCGCGCCGCGCCAATCTGCGCGCCGCCAATCTCGGCGCCGGCACGGCCGATTCCGGCGCCGCTAAGGGCGCGCGTCCGGCCGACCTCGGCGGCGAGAGCTATGCGCTGCGCAGCCCGGTCGCGGGCGTCGTCGTCGCGCGCCACGTGAACCCGGGCATGGAAGTGCGGCCCGATCTGCCCGATCCCCTGTTCACCGTCGCCGACCTGAGCCGGCTCTGGATCGTCGCCGACCTGCCCGAGCGCGACATCGCGCAGGCGCGCGTCGGCGGCAAGGCCATGGCCGAGGTCGAAGCCTGGCCCGGCCAGCGCTTCGAGGCCCGCATCGAGCGCATTGCGCCGGTGCTCGATCCGGCCACGCGCCGGGTGCAGGTGATTGCCAGCGTCGCCAACGCCGACGGCCGGCTGCGGCCCGAGATGTTCGCGCGCTTGTCGCTCGTCGCCGACGACGGCCGCAGCGCGATCCGCCTGCCGGCCACCGCCGTCGTCACCGACGGCCTCTACAGCCACGTCTTCGTCGAGGACGGCAACCGGCTGACGCGGCGCAAGGTCGATGTCGCGCTGCGTGACGGCGATCAGGTCTGGATCGCGTCCGGCCTGAACGCCGGCGAGCGCGTCGTCGTCGAAGGCGCGCTGCTGGTCGAGAGCGAACTCGCCGGAGACAAGTGATGCTGAATCGCGTTGTCAGCTTCGCGCTGCGCGAACGGCTGTTCGTGCTGGTGTTCGCGGTGGTGCTGGTCATCTTCGGCTGGCGCTCGTTCCAGGCGCTGCCGATCGAGGCCTTCCCCGACGTGCAGGACGTGCAGGTGCAAGTCATCAGCCAGTGGCCGGGGCAGGCGCCGGAAGAGGTCGAGCGCGCCATTACCCAGCCGGTCGAGCGCGCGATGAGCGGCGTGCCGCACATGACGCAACTGCGCTCGGTGTCGATCACCGGGCTGTCGGTCGTGACCATGACCTTCAGCGAGAAAACTGACGATTACTTCGCGCGCCAGCAGGTGATCGAGCGGCTCAACAGCGCCAATCTGCCCGACGGCGTGCAGCCGAGCCTCGCGCCGCTGACCACGGCGGTCGGCGAGGTCTATCGCTACATCCTGGAAGGCCCGGCCGATCTGCCGGTGACTTCGCTGCGCAGCGTGCAGGACTGGCTCATCGCGCCGACGCTGCGGATGGTGCCCGGCGTCGCCGACGTCAACACCTTCGGCGGCGCGGTGCGCGAGATTCAGGTGGATGTGGCGCCGGCCTCGCTCGCGCGCTATTCGCTCAAGCTCGACGATGTCGGCCAGGCCGTCACCGACGGCAGCGGCAATGCCGGCGGCGGCTCGCTGCGCTACGGCGACGAGGCCCAGGTCGTGCGCTCGGTCGGCAACTACCGCACGCTCGACGACCTGACGGCGACCGTCATCGCCTCGCCGAACGGCCAGCCGGTGCGCGTCGGCGACGTGGCGACGGTGAAGGACGGCAAGCGGCCGCGCTCGGGCATCGTCGCCTTCAACGATCGCGACGACGTGATCGAGGGCATCGTCGTGATGACGAAGGGCCAGAGCGCCGCCGAGGTGGTGGCGCGGATCATCGAGCGCGTCGATGCGCTCAATGCCGAGCTGGCGGCGCGCGGCTATCCGGGCGTCAAGCTGCTGCCGGTCTACAAGCGCACCGACCTGATCGCGCACACGGTCCACACCGTGGCCGAGAACCTCACGGTTGGCGCGGCACTGATCGTCGCGATCCTGATCATCTTTCTGCGCAACTGGCGCGCGGCGCTGGTGGTCGCGGCCGTCATTCCGCTGTCGCTGCTGTTCGCCTTCATGCTCATCGACCTGAAGGGCGTGTCGGCCAACCTGATCTCGCTCGGCGCGGTCGACTTCGGGATCATCGTCGACGGCGCCGTGGTGCTGGTCGAGGCGCTGATGGTGCGGTACGCGCTCGGTCAGGCCGAGCATGGCGACGCCGCCGCGCACGAAGGGCCGGGGCCGAGCTTCGGGCCGGTCTGGCGCCTCGGCGTGCTGAAGCGGACGGTGCTCGACATGGGCCGGCCGATCCTGTTCGCCAAGGCCATCATCATTTGCGCCTTCCTGCCGATCTTCACGTTCCAGCGCGTCGAGGGAAAGATCTTCGCGCCCGTGGCGCTGACGCTGACCTTCGCGCTGCTCGGCGCGCTCATCCTGACGATGACGCTGGTGCCGACGCTGCTGAGCTACATCGTCGCCAAACACGACATGGCCGAGAAGCACGCCGGCTGGCTGCTCAAGCTGCAAGGCGGCTATCGCGGCGCGCTGGAGGCGATGATGAATCGCAAGACCATCGTGATCGGCGCCAGCCTCGTGGTGCTGGCGCTGACCTTCGCCGCAGTGCCGCTGCTCGGCAGCGAGTTTTTGCCCAAGCTCGACGAAGGCAACATCTGGCTTACGGTGAGCCTGCCGCCGCAGACCGCGCTCGACAAGACCAAGGAGATCGAGCACGAGGTGCGCCGGCTGATGCGCAGCTATCCCGAGGTCGGCGATGTGATCACGCAGGTCGGCCGCACCGACGACGGCACCGATCCGAAGGGGCCGAACAACCTCGAAGTGCTGGCGCAGCTGAAGCCGCACGGCGAATGGCGCTTCGCCGACAAGAAATCGCTGATCGCCGACATGACGACGACGCTGCATCGCATTCCGGGTCTGCAAACCAATTTCTCGCAGGTCATCGAGGACAACGTCGAGGAAGCGCTGTCGGGCGTGAAGGGCGAAATCTCGGTGAAGGTGACCGGCCCCGATCTGGCGATTCTTGAAGACGAGGGCGAGCGCATCGCGGCCATCGTCGCGGCGGTGCCGGGCGCGTCGGACGTGAGCGCAATCCGCATCGGCGGTCAGGCCGAGATCGACGTGCTGCCCGATCGCACGCGCCTCGCGCGCTACGGCCTTGGCGTCGCCGACGTGAATGCGCTGGTGCAGGACGCGCTCGCGGGCAAGGCGGTCAGCGCCTTCTTCGTCGGCGAGAAGCGCTTCGACATCGTGATGCGCGTCGCGACCGACGCCCGCCGCGATGCCGATTCGCTGCGCCGTCTGCCGCTCGCGCTGCCGGCCGGCGGCAGCTATGGCGCCGGCGCCACGGTGGCGCTTGGCGATGTCGCCGACGTGGTCGTGCGCACCGGCGCGGCGCGCATCGGCCGCGAGCGCGGCGAACGCAGCATTGCGGTCAAGGCCAATCTGCTGGGGCGCGACCAGGGCAGCTTCGTCGCCGAGGCGCAGGCCAAAGTTGCGGATGCGATCCATCTTCCGCCGGGCTATCGCCTGAGCTGGGGCGGCCAGTTCGAGAATCAGCAGCGCGCGATGAAGCGGCTGTCGGTGATCGTGCCGATCAGCTTTCTCGCGATCTTCGCGCTGCTGTTCTGGGCCTTCCGCTCGGTGCGCAACGCGGTGCTGGTGCTGGCGATGACGCCGTTCACGCTGGTCGGCGGCGTCGCCGGGCTCTGGCTCGGCGGGCTGCACATGTCGGTGTCGGCGGCGGTCGGGCTGATTGCGGTCGTCGGCATCAGCGTGCAGAACGGCGTGATCATGATCGAGCAGATGACGGCGCTGATGCGCGAAGGGCGCGGCTTCGCCGACTCCATCGTCGCGGGCGCGGTCGAACGCTTGCGGCCGGTGCTGATGACGGCGCTGATGGCCGGGCTCGGGCTGCTGCCGGCGGCGCTGTCGCACGGCATCGGCTCCGAGACGCAGCGGCCGTTCGCGACCGTCATCGTCGGCGGCATCGTCTCGGCGACGCTGTTCACGCTGTTTTTGCTGCCGGTGCTGTACCGGCGCTTCGGGGTTGAGTCGGGAGACTGAAAGCCATGCGCATCCTGATCGTCGAGGACAACGAGTTGCTGGCCGACAGCCTGCGTCAGCTGCTGAGCCAGCCGGGCTGGGCGGTGGACCGCTTTGCGACCGGCGAGCAGGCCGATCTGGCGCTGCGCGTCGCGCCCTACGACCTCGCGATCATCGATATCGGCCTGCCCGGCATGGACGGCTTCGAGCTGCTGAAGAAGCTGCGGCGCGGCAATGCGCGCGGCGGCGCGCCCGAGACCCAGCACGACAACTCGGCCACGCCGGTGCTGATGCTGACCGCGCGCGACGCGGTCGCCGACCGCATCCAGGGCCTCGACCTCGGTGCCGACGATTACCTCGTCAAGCCGTTCGCGCTCGGCGAGCTTGAGGCGCGGGTGCGCGCGCTGCTGCGGCGGCGGCAGGCCGGGCTGTCGCACGAGCTGACCTGCGCCAAGTTGCGCATGGACAGCCGCTCGCGTCGCGCCTGGATCGGCGACACCGAACTGGTGCTGACGCTGCGCGAATGGGCAATCCTCGAATACCTGCTCGCGCATCAGGAACAGGTGGTCGGCAAGGAGCGCATTGCGCAGGCCGTCAGCACCTGGGACGAGGACATCGCCGCCAACACCATCGAGGTGCATGTGTCGCGGCTGCGCAAGAAGCTGCTGCCGGCCGGCATCGAGATTCGCGGGATTCGCGGCTTCGGCTATCTGCTGGAGCCGGTGCGCAGTGACGACGGCGACGCCGCTTGAACGCGCCGAGCCTGCGGCGGCGCCTGATCCAGTGGCTGCTACCGCCGTTGCTGATGCTGATCCTGCTGAGCGCGCTGGTCGCCTACGGCATTGCGGTGCAGGTCGCGACGCGCGCCTACGACCGCGCGCTGCTCGATCCGGCGCTGGCGGTCGCCAATCACCTGAATTTCGACGAGGTGCCGCCGCGTCTTGATCTGTCGGCGGCGGCGCGCGATGCGCTGCTGGTCGATTCGATCGACCGCGTCTACATCGGCGTCGTCGATGCGCGCGGCCAGTGGCTCGGCGGCAGCCGCGATCTGCCGCAGCCGCCGCGCGTCGATCGCGAGCCGGTGTTCTTCGACGGCCGCCCGCCCGGCGGACCGCGCCTGCGCGTGGTCGCGCTGCCGGTGCTGCGCGACGGCAAGCGCGCCGCGCTGGTGCTGGTCGCCGAAACCCTGGTCAAGCGCGACCGGCTGGTCGGCGAGACGCTGGTCGGCGTGGTGCTGCCGTCGCTCGGCGTCGCGCTGCTGGCCGTGGCGGTGATCTGGATCGGCGTCGGCCGTGGCCTCGCGCCGCTGCTCAAGCTGAGCGAGGAAATGCGCCGGCGCAGTCCGCGCGACCTGAGCCCGCTGCCGGCGCGCGCCCAGCCGATCGAGCTGACGCCGCTGGTCGATGCGACCAACGAACTGCTCGGCCGCATGGGCGATGCGCTCGCGGTGCAGCAGCGCTTCGTCGCCAACGCCGCGCATCAACTGCGCACGCCGCTCGCCGGCCTGCTGGCGCAGACCGAACTGCTCGCGCGCGACGCCGCCGCCGCGCCGGTGCGCGAGCGCGTCGAGCGGCTGCGCGAGGCCGCGCGCGAAACCTCGCATCTCGCGCATCAGCTGCTGACGCTGGCGCGCGCCGATCCGCGCGAGCATCCGGCCGATCGCTTCGCGCCATTCGACCTGCGCGTGCTTGGCGACGAACTGGCGCAGCGCTGGGTGCCGGCGGCGCTGGCGCGGCACATCGATCTCGGCTTCGAGCTGGAACCGGCGCCGCTGCTCGGCGAGCGCTGGCTGGTGCAGGAGCTGATGTCGAACCTGATCGACAACGCGATCCGCTACACGCCCGAGGGCGGCATGGTCAGCGTGCGCACGCGCTGCGTCGCGGGCCGCGCCGAGCTTGAGGTCGAGGACAACGGCATCGGCATTCCGGCGCCGGCGGCGGTGCGCGTGCTGGAGCGCTTCTATCGCGTCGACGGCACGCCGGGCGAAGGCAGCGGACTCGGCCTCGCGATCGTCCGCGAGATCGCCGACGGTCATGGCGCGGAAGTGGACATCGGCGCACCCGAACACGGACGCGGCACGCGGGTGAACGTGCGCTTTCCACCGCTCGCGGAATCAATCGCCGGCTGACACGGAAACGCCCAAATCGGCGCCTAGCTTCCGGGCACTTCAATGCTTCCCGGAATTTGTCCATGAACGCTTCCACCGATCTTGCATCGGCGCCGCCGCATGCCGCGCGGCCGCATCTCGATGCGCCAAGCCATCCCGCCACCGGCTTCATATTCGTCGGCCTGCTGATCGCCGGCCTGGGCTTCGCGGCCTGGAGCCTGTTCGCCGACGTCTCCACCGCCGGCAGCGCGCCGACCACCTGGCTGCCGTTCATCCTGCTCGGCGTCGCGCTGCTGATTGCGCTCGGCTTCGAGTTCGTCAACGGTTTCCACGACACCGCCAACGCGGTCGCGACCGTGATCTACACCCACTCGTTGCCGCCGAATTTCGCGGTGATCTGGTCGGGCACGTTCAACTTCCTCGGCGTGCTGGTGTCGAGCGGCGCGGTCGCCTTCGGGATCATCTCGCTGCTGCCGGTCGAGCTGATCTTGCAGGTCGGGTCGAGCGCCGGCTTCGCGATGGTGTTCGCGCTGCTCATCGCCGCGATCATCTGGAACCTCGGCACCTGGTCGCTCGGGCTGCCGGCGTCGTCGTCGCACACGCTGATCGGCTCGATCATCGGCGTCGGCGTCGCCAATGCGCTGATGCACGGCCGCGACGGCACCGCCGGTGTCGATTGGGCGCAGGCGACCAAGGTCGGCTATTCGCTGCTGCTGTCGCCGCTGGTCGGCTTCGGCTGCGCCGCGCTGCTGCTGCTGCTGCTGCGCGCGCTGGTCAAGCGCCCCGAGCTGTACGCCGAACCCAAGGGCAAGACGCCGCCGCCGTGGTGGATTCGCGGCCTGCTGATCCTGACCTGCACCGGCGTGTCGTTAGCGCACGGCTCGAACGACGGCCAGAAAGGCATGGGCCTGATCATGCTGATCCTCGTCGGCACGGTGCCGACCTCGTATGCGCTCAACCGCGCCATGCCGGTCGAGCAGACGACGCAATTCGTCGCCGTCACCGAGGTCACGCATCAGGCGCTGACGCACGCGTTCCCGGCGCCGGTCCCGGCCGATTCGCGCGCGGTGCTGTCGGAATACGTGCGCAGCAAGGAACTCAAGCCCGAGGTGCTGCCGGCGCTGGCCGAGGTGACGCGCAACGTCGGCGTCGAGGTGAAGAACTACGGCTCGTTCGCGCGCGTGCCGGTCGAGGCCGTGACCAACGTCCGCAACGACATGTACCTCGCGTCGGAAGCCATCCGCGCGCTCGACAAGAACGACAACGCCGGCCTGGACGCCGATGCGAAGGACAAGCTCAAGGCCATGAAGAAGCTGATGGACGACGCGACCAAGTTCATTCCGCTGTGGGTGAAGGTGGTGGTCGCGATCGCGCTTGGCCTCGGCACGATGGTCGGCTGGAAGCGCATCGTCGTGACCGTCGGCGAGCGCATCGGCAAGACGCACCTGACCTATGCCCAGGGCGCCTCGGCCGAGCTGGTCGCGATGCTGACCATCGGCGCGGCCGACATCTACGGCCTGCCGGTCTCGACGACGCATGTGCTGTCGTCGGGCGTGGCCGGCACGATGGCCGCGAACCGCTCGGGCCTCCAGCTTTCGACGATCCGCAATCTCGCGATGGCCTGGGTGCTGACGCTGCCGGTGGCGATCCTGCTGTCGGGCAGCCTGTACTGGCTGTTCACGAAGCTGTTTTGAGCCGCCTGACGAGCGTGCGCCACGGGCTCGGCACGCTCGTCAGCGTTCTGGTCTTGCTGCTGTCGGCCCGCTGCGCGCAGGCCGCCGGCGGGCATTTCGATGTCGATGACGCGACCATCGTGGTGCCGGGCAACTGCATCATCGAGCAGTGGACCCAGCGCATCACGCGGCGCGATTTCCACACGCTGCACCTTGGGCCCGCCTGCCGCGTCGGCGAGGTCGAGGCCGGCATCAATCTCGACCGGTCGAGCGACGCCGGCGCGCATTCGAGCAGCGCCGGCGCGCAGCTCAAGTGGGTCGCCGATCCGCTGCTGCCGCGCGTCAGCGCCGGCATCGTCGTGGCCGATGCGCTCGATCTGGCCAGCGGCCGCGAGGCGCTGCGCACGGTCTATGTGCCGGTCACCTGGTGGGCGTCGCAGCACTTCTTCATGCACATGAACGTCGGCCGCGACTGGACGCCGGACGGCGCGACCAAGCGCATCGGCACCTCGGTCGAATGGCTGCTGACCGACAGCAGCTCGGTCATCGTCGAGCGGATGTACAACTTCGGCGACCGGCTGTCGCGGCTCGGCTGGCGCATTGCGGTCACCGACAAGCTGATGCTCGACCTGAGCGGCGCGCGGCTGCGCGACGGGGCGCGCGCCTTCATCCTCGAACTCGATTACGAATTCACGCGCTGAGCGGCCGGGGCTTCAGTGCCCGCTTCAGTGCCCGCTCAGTGCTCCCGATAGGCGCGGCGCGTCGCGGCCAGCAGCGGTTCCAGCAGATAGTCGAGCGCGGTCCGCTCGCTGCCGCGCACGAACACTTCCGCGCCCATGCCGGGCTGGATCGCGAGCCCCGCGCTGTCGAGCGAGGCGCGATCGAGCGCGACGCGCAGCAGGTAGTAGCCGGCGCCGGTCTGGCGGTCAGTCAGCGCATCGGCCGAGACGTTGACGACGCGGCCGCGCACGAGCGGCGCGCTGCGCTGGTGATAGGCGGTCAGCCGCACCTCGGCGTCGATGCCGTCGCGCAGCTCGCCGATCGCGTCGATGCCGACGCGCGCCTCGACCAGCAGCGGACTGTCGTCGGGCACGAGGTCGAGCACCGGCTCGCGCGCGCCAAGCGTGCCGCCGACCGTCGTCACCTTCAGATCGACCACGCGCCCCGCGACCGGCGCCGCAATCACCTGCCGGCTGGCGTTGTCGTCGGTGCTGCGCGCCTGTTCCTCCAGCTCGACGAGCTTGTCGCCGGCCTCGCGCAGCTCGTTCGCGGCGGCCTCGACGTAGGCCTCGCGCGCGGTCGCGAGCCGCAGCGCCAGTTCGGCCGCGCGCTGCCGCGCCTGGGCCAGATCGGCGAGGTTTTCCTCGCGTCGCATGCGGTAGCCGGCGGCGTCGCGGCGCAGGCCGAGCACGCGCGCGCGGTGCACGAACTGCTGCGCGAGCAGGTCTTCGTTGGCGCGCAGCTCGTCGTCCATGTCGGCGACGGCGCGGGCGGCGGCGCCGTCCTGCGCCTCGCGCGCCGAGATTTCGTGCGCGATCTGGTCGAGCTGTTCGCGCAGCAGCCGCTCCTGGGAATCGAGCGCGCCGCGCCGGGCGCGGAACAGCGCCGATTCGCGCGCGATGGCCTCGGCGACGCGCGGTTCGGCGGCGTGCGGCGCCGCGTTGCGCGACTCCGCCGCCCGCGGTTCGGCGCGCTCGCGCAACTCGGCCGGCGGCTGCCACGCGGGCGCAAGCCGGCGTTCGGCGTCGAGCCGCGACTGGCGCAGCCGCTGCGCATCGAGCTGGCTGCGCACGAGCTGGGCCGCGCCATCCACGCGCGCGTCGTCGAGCTGGATCAGCGGCTGGCCGGCCGCAACGTGCTCGCCTTCGCGCACGAGAATCGCGCGGACGATGCCGCCGTCGCGGTGCTGCACGGTCTTGCGCTGGGTGTCGATGCGCAGCGTGCCGTTGGCGACGATGGCGCCCCCGAGCGGCGCGGTCGCGGCCCACAGCACCAGCAGCGCGAGCGCGACGACGAAGGCGAGCAGCCCGGCGAGCGCAACGCGGCGCGCGCTGGCGCGCCAGTGCTGGCCGAGCGGATCGGCGGCGAGGGCGGCGCGCGGGAAGCTCATGGCGCGCCCGCGACGGCGATGGTTTCCGCGCCCACGCCCGCAATCCGCCCGATGCGCTCGACGCTGCCGGCGCGCAGCACCAGCACGCGATCGACGGCGCTCAGAATCTGCCCGCGCTGCGTCACCACGACCACCGCCTTGCCGCGTGCGCGCAACTGCCGCAGCGTCTCGGCCAGCGCGGCTTCGCCCTCGGCGTCGAGATGCGCATCGGGCTCGTCGAGCACCACCAGCGCCGGATCGCCGTAGAGCGCGCGCGCCAGTCCCACGCGCTGGCGCTGCCCGCCCGACAGCCGCAGGCCGTCCTCGCCAACCGGCGTGTCGAAGCCGGCGGGCAGCCGGAGAATCATCTCCAGTGCGCGCGCTGCGCCGGCCGCTGCGACGACTGCGTCGCCGGTGCTTCCGCCAGCGTTTCCAATGTCGCCGCCAACGCCGCCACCAATGCTGTCGCCGTCGCCGCCCAGCCGCGCAATGTTCTCCGCCACGCTGCCGTCGAACAGCGCCACTTCCTGCGGCAGATAACCCAGCCGCTGCCCGAGCCGCGCCGGATCGTGCTGGCCCAGCTCCGCGCCATCAATCCGCACGCAGCCGGCGCTCGGCCGCAGTGCGCCGACCAGCAGCTTCGCCAGCGTCGACTTGCCGGAACCGCTCGGCCCGATCACGCCCAGCACCTCGCCCGGCGCCACGGTGAACGACACATTGCGCAGCAGCAGCCGCTGGCTGCCGTCGCCGGTCGCATAGCTCAGGCCCTCGACGCTGACGCGGCCGACCGGATCGGGCAGGGCGCCGAAGCGCGCCGGCGCCGGCCGCGCCAGCAGCGCCGCGAGCCGGCCCCAGGCCGCGCGCGCCTCGACCAGCGACTTCCAGTGCGCAATCAGCGATTCGGCCGGCGCCAGCGCGCGACCGAGGATGACGGTGACGGCAATCATCACGCCGGCGGTCGCGCGCTGCTCGGTCACGAGCCAGGCCGCGGCGGCCATCATCAGCACCTGCACCGACTGCCGCAGCCCTTTGCCGAGCGACGCAATCGCGCCGCTGATGCGCTGCACCCGCAGCTGCGCGATCTGCCCGTCGGCCTGCCGCGCGCGCCAGCGCCCGACCACCGCCGGCCCCATGCCGAGGGCGCGCACCGCATCGGCCTGCCGCAGGATCGCGTCGATGAAGCGACCGGTCTCGCGCGCCTGCCGCTGCGCCGCTTCGAGCCCGGCGTGCGTGAGCCGCTGGTTGATCCACGCCAGCAGCCCGAGCGCGACCGCGCTCGCCACCGCCAGCACGCCCAGCAGCGCGCTGAACAGGAAGGTGACGCCGAGGTAGACCAGCATCCAGGGCGCATCGAACAGCGCGACGATGCCCGGGCCGGCGACGAAGCCGCGCAGGCTGGCCGTGTCGCGCAGCGCGTTGGCGGCGAGCGCCGGATCGGCGTCGCTGGCGAGCGCGCGTTCGAGCGCGCGGGTGCCGATGTCACGCTCGAACAGCGCGCCCAGCAGCACCAGCAGCCGGCCGCGCAGCAGGTCGAGCACGAACATCAGCAGCAGCGCGCCGAGCGTCAGCAGCGTCAGCAGCACCAGCGTCTCGACGCTGCGCGTGGTGAGCACGCGGTCGAACACTTGCAGCATGTAGAGCGAGGGCGCGAGCAGCGCCAGGTTCAGCACCAGGCTGAAGCCGCCCGCGACCGCGAGCAGCCCGGCGTGGGCGCGCGCAAAACCCTGCGGCGTGGCGCTGGCCGCCAGCACC
>Ga0302291_10000113_pt1 | contig 20020 bp, 19 predicted proteins | sample III_Fen_N1_4_FD_194548 | JGI IMG/M metagenome (GOLD analysis project Ga0302291, IMG submission 194548) | Peat permafrost microbial communities from Stordalen Mire near Abisko, Sweden - III_Fen_N1_4 | ecosystem: Environmental > Terrestrial > Soil > Wetlands > Permafrost | place: Sweden: Abisko... | reverse complement strand
CGACGCGGCACTGATCCGTGCCCGCGCCGTCGCGGCTTGCGGCGTCGATTACGTCAAGGTCGGCGTGCTGCCCGGCGCGCTTGCCGGCGACTGGATCGCCAGCCTCGCGCGCGAGCCCTACGCCGTCGTGCCGGTGTTCATCGCCGATGCCGGCTATGACGCCGAACTCGTGCGGCGCGCGGCCGGTTGCGGCTTTCCGGCGCTGATGATCGACACCGCCGAGAAGCGCGGCGGCAGCCTGCTCGACCGGCTCGGCGCCGCCGCGCTGGCCGATTTCGCCGCGCTCGCGCGATCGGGCGGCGCGCTGGCCGGACTCGCCGGCTCGCTGCGCGTCGACGATCTGCCGCTGCTCGCACGCGCCGGCGCCGACTTCGCCGGCTTTCGCGGCGCGGTCTGCGATGGCGATCGCGCCGGCCAGCTCGACCCGCATCGCCTGGCGCGGCTGCTTGCGCTTGCGCGCGGCTGAGCAGGCGCTCACGGCGTGGTGCGTTGTCAACCGTAGGTCATCGGTTAGACGTGCGCTTCGACACTGCATGCATCGGCCAACCACACCGGCCCGGCAAACATGGCAAGGAGACGCAACATGAAGATCGAGTTCGAGATTCGCGGCGAAATGGAACTGCACGCATCGGCTGAGTCGATTCTCGCCGCGCTGGCCGACGTTCCCGGCTGCGCCGCGCTGATGCCGGCCGTGAACGGCGTGCTCCACGTCGGAACCCATCTCTACCATTGGGAATTCCGCGAGCGCGAAGTCCTCGGCCAGTACCTGACCGCCGAAGCCATCCTTGCCTATCACCTGACTCGGCCGAACTGCGTCAGCTGGTCGACGCTCGACGGCAACTACAGCTCGGTTGGCGAGTACCAGGTGATCCCCACCGCCATCGGCTGCCGCGTGCGCTACGCCGTCGCCGAGTCGATCACCCTCGATCTGCCGCCGGTGCTGCGTTCGGCGGCGGCGCTGCTGTCGCGCGTCGAGGCCGAGAAGAACGTGCGCGACCTGCTCCAGTCGCTCGAAGATCTGGCGTCGATACCGCAGGCGCCGCTGACCCGGGCCGTGCCGCGTGGCGCGCGCAACCTGCATGTCTGAAATCCTCAGCGACAACGAGCAGCGCCTGCTGCGCGACTTCATGAAGCGCAAGACCTACCTCGGATCGCTGGCGCGGGTGCTGGTCGGCGCCGCGATGCTGGGCGTGCTGCTGGTGCTGAATCCGGGCCAGTGGGCGGTGCTCGCCGCCGCGGCGCTGTCGGGTCTGCTGCTCGGCCTGCATGTGCAGGACGCCTATGTGTGGCGGCTGCGCACGGTCATCGCCAAACTGGCGCTGGCACATCGTCAGCGCAAGTCGTCCTGATCGCGCAGTGACTGCGCCGGTCAGCGCGCCGGCCACAGCGCCAGCGCCACGCCGGCCGCCGCGACCATCGCGGGCAGCGCAGCATCGACGATGCCCGCCGCTGCAAACCCTTGCGCAAGTACTTCTGCCTCCGCCGCCGGAGCGGCCGATTTGCCGGCCAGCCCGTGCTTGACCAGCACCAGCCTATCGGCGCCGAGCCGGCCCGCGAGCCAGGCCGCGAGGCTGTCCGAGGTCACATCCCAGCGGGTGAGGGCGTCGGGTGCCGAACGCAGGGCGTCGCGCGCGCCCCACACCGGTAGCAGCCCGGCCGCCCAGGCGGCGCGGATGGCATCGATGTCGGTCGCGGGCGTCAGCGCGAGCGCGGCGGACATCGCCGTCGATGCCGCCGGCAGCCCGACCATCAGCCGCGCCGTCTGCTCCATCGCCAGCAGCGCCATGTTGTGCGCCGTCACGTCGTCGAAGCCCCAGTCGGCTTGCGCCGCGCGCACCGTGTCGGCGAACTCGCCGCCGCCGGGCACGATTACCCAGCGCCGGTCGGCATCAAGCGCGGCGCGCGCCGCGAGATCGGCGAGCCAGCGCAGCAATGCGCCGTCGCCGGCGTCGCGGCACAGGCTGCCGCCGAGCTTGACGACGGTGATCGCGCTCACAGCGCCGGCCGGCGTTCCTGCCAGGCGTCGGCCGCCAGCAGCGCAACTGCCACGCTCGGCGCGCAGACGCGGGTCCAGCTCGCGCGCCGGTCGTCGGCGGCTGACACCGGCCGGTCGCGCCGCGCGAGCCGGTCGAAGCCGAGGCTGTGGCGTCCGGCCGCATGCGCAATGCCCTCGACGAGGAAGGCGCCGCAGCCCGCCGCAATCATCGGCGCGGCCGGCGGCAGCTCGGCTGCGTGCAGCACCCGCGCGACGTTGAAGCGGATTTCATCGACCAGCGCGCGGCGCCATTCGCGCGCGAAGCCGAGCCAGATGTCCTCGCTCGCGTCGCGCGCGTCGAGGCCGATCATCCGCGCCAGCCGGGCGCGCGTGCCTTCGGCCGACTTGGCGCCGTTGTCGGCGGCCGGGTGCTGGTCGTGCATCGGATCGATCTCGCCGGTGAGACGGAACACGTCGGCGCTGGTCGCGAAATGCTCGTTCATCACGTTGAGTTCGCGGCCGCCGAAATTGATGCGCCGCGCCAGCGCACACAGCGGCGTGCGCACCACGCCGACGTAGACCAGCTCGCCGCTGGCTAGGCGCGAGACATCGTCGCGGCCGGCGTCGCGCGTGCCGACGGTGACGAGCGCGGCCGGCGGCCGGCCCAGCGCGAGAATTTCGCCGTTGCGGATTGCGATGATGTCGGTCGTCGTGCTGCCGATGTCGATCAGCAGCGCGTCGCGCAGGTTGCGCACCACCAGCTGCGCGGTCGCGAGCCAGTTGGCGGAGGCGATCGCATGCCAGTGCGGCTGGGCGTGCTCGGGCGCGATCCAGCGGTCGGGGCCGGCGTAGAGCGCGAGCCGGTTGCCGAGGCGCATCTCCATGTGCTGGGCGATGCCGAGCACGCCGGCCTCGCGGTTGGCGAACAGGTCGGCCATCTCGCCGGTCATGGTGACGGCGTGGCGGGCGTGGCGCGCGGCCGGCCACTGACCCAGCGTCGCGTCGATCGCATGTTCGAGATGCGCGAGCCCCTGCCAGAGCGGGCAGGGCCATTGCACGACATCGATGAGCCGGCCTTCGCGCACCAGCGCCGCCTTGACGTGCGCGCCACCGATGTCCCAGCCGACGACCGCGTCGCTGAAATCGACCGCGCTGAGCGGCAGGGTCGCGACGGTGTCGTCGGCGGGCGATCGGGCCGGCATGTCGGTGCTGGCGTCTGCGGGCAGACCGGCATCGGCGGCCGGCGCGGCGTCGGGGCCGGCGGCGGCGTAGAGCTTGTTGCGGACCTGATCAGTCATGGCGCGGCCCCGCGAATTCAAGCTCGTCCTCGGCCTGTTCGGCGCGGTCGGCCAGCGGCGAGCGGCGCCGCGCATGCGCCCGCAGGATGTCGGCGGCGAGGTTGCGATGCAGCAGCCGCGACATGCCGGCATAGGCGCAGGTGAAGCGCGGATTGACCTCGATGACGACCGGCGCGCTGTCGGGCGTGAGCACCGCGTCGATGCCGACGAAGCCGAACAGCCCCGGCAGCGCGGCGGCGATGCGCGCGGCCAGCGCGGCGCAGGCGCGGCCGGCCGGCGAGTCGAGCGGGATCGCGTCGATCTCGACGCTGTCGAAGCCGAGCGCGCCGTCGGCCGCGATGGCGATGCGCTGGCGGTTCACCGCAAGCAGCTCGGTGCCAGCGTCGGTGCAGAGTAGCGACAGGCTGATCGGCTCGCCCTCGACCCAGGCTTCGAGCGTGGCGCGGCCAGTCCGCGCGGCAAGATCGGCGCGCGCGGCGGCGAGGTCGGCGTGAACGCGCGTGTCGAGCGCGCCGGCGCCGTCGTTCGGCTTGACGACGAAGCGCGCCGCAGTGGCATTGAGCGTTGCAGCGTCGATCGCCTCGCCGGCCAGCCAGCCGACGGTGGCCGGAATGCCCTGGCGCATCAGCCCGCGCGCCAGCGCCCGCTTGTCGGACACACGGCGGATGACGGCCGGCGCGCAGCCGGCCCAGTGCGCTTCGCCGACCGCCTCGGCCAGCGAAGCGAGCACGTCGCCGGTCTCGGGCGCGACGAGCAGCACGGCGTCGTGCAGCCGCGACTGGCGCGCGACGAACTCGGCCGCCGCTTCGCCAGCGCGCGGCGCCACGTAGCTGACGCCCGGCAGCGCGTGATCGCGATGGCGCGGGCCGGCGTGGGCGCGCGTCGCGCAACTGATTTCGAGGCCGTCGAGGCTGGCAAGATCGGCGGCCAGCGCGTCGCGCATGTGCAGGCCGAGCGGAATCAGCTGGTCGATGTCGGGCGGGGCGTCACCCGTCTCGCAGCCGCCGCCGCTGACGAATTCGTAGACAAAAACCCGTTTGCAAAAGGCCATATGGAACTCATCCCTGTCGTCGACTTGATGGGTGGCGTGGTGGTGCGCGGCGTGCGCGGCGACCGCGCGCGTTACCGGGCGATCGAGTCGGCGTTGTGCGCCGGCAGCGACCCGGCCACCGTTGCGTGCAAGCTGGTTTCGCATTGCGCCGCCGCAACACTTTACGTGGCCGACCTCGACGCGATCATGGGGACTTCACCCCAGTGGACCGCGCTGGAGCGCGTGCTCGCGGCATTGCCGCACGGCGTCGTGCTCTGGCTCGACGCCGGATTCGCGACCGCGAAGGCAGCGCTGGCTGCGCAGCAACGCCTGGGCCAGGACCGCGTCGCGCCGGTGTTCGGCACCGAATCGCTGGTCGATCGCGCGAGCGCCGCCGATTGCCTTGCGCTGCCCGGCGCCGTGCTGTCGCTCGACAGTCGCGGCGGCTGCGCGCTCGATCCGGCCGGGCTGCACGGCGCGCCCGGGCTGTGGCCGGCGCGCGTGGTCGCGATGGCGCTCGATCAGGTCGGCGCCGACGCGGGGCCAGACCTCGCCGGCGTCGCGCGGCTGCGAGCGGCGCGCGCCGGCTTGCGCGTCTACGGCGCCGGCAGCATCCGCGATGGCGCCGATCTCGATGCCGCGCGTGCCGCCGGCGCGGCCGGCTGGCTGGTCGCGTCGGCGCTGCATGACGGACGGATCGGCCCGGTCGGCGCGTGACACTCTGCCTCGCGCGGGAACGCACTGTGTCGCCGCCGCGTGGCGCTTGACGGGTCATGCGCTGCCTGTCTGCGGGTTGCGGAGCAGTGGCATATGCCTTGCGTTTGAGGCCATCGCCATGACGACCAACACCTCCGCATCCCCGTCCGACAGCGCCGCGCGCGACTGGACCTGTCCCTTCTGCTCGCTGCTCTGCGACGGGCTCACGCTGGCGCCGGCTGCGGGCGACACCGCCGCGCCGGCCGGCTGGCAGCTCGGCGGCAGCGATTGCCCGCGCGCGCTCGCAGCACTGCGGCATTTCGCGCCGTCGGCCAGCGCGGCAGCTGCCGCATCGGCCCTCATCGACGGCACGCCCGCCGCCATTGACGCCGCGATTGCCGCCGCTGCCGACCGCCTGTCGCACTGGCGCCTGCCGCTGTTCGGCGGCCTCGCGACCGACGTTGCCGGCGCCCGCGCGCTCTACCGGCTGATGAACCGCAGCGGCGGCGTCGCCGACCACGCCAGCGGCGACGCGATCAGCGCCGGCCTGCGCGCGCTCCAGGATCGCGGCGTCTTCTACACGACGCTCGCCGAGATCAAGGCGCACGCCGACCTCATCGTCTGCCTCGGCACGCAACCCGCCGACCACTATCCCGAGTTCTTCCGGCGCTGCGGCGCGACCGAACCGGGCGCCTTCGTCCAGTCGCGCGAGATCGTCTATGTCGCGCTGCCGGCAGCGACCGGGGCAACGACCGGCGATCACGCCGCCGCGCCTGACGACGGCCGCCTTGCCGCGGCGGCCGGCCTCTCGATCGCCCCCGGCGCCGATCTCCACGCCACCGTCGCCACGCTCGCCGCGCTGTGCGCCGGCCGCCGCCTCGCGCGCCCGGTCGATCCGGCGCTCGCCGCGCTTGCCGACCGCCTGCGCGCCGCGCATTACGCCGTGCTGGTCTGGGAGCCGGGCAGCGTCGCGCGCCACGCCTCGCTCGTTGCCGAAGGCATCCTGCAATGCGTCTCGACGCTCAACGCGAAGAGCCGCGCCGCCGCCTTCGCGCTCGGCGGCAGCGACGGCGCCTACACCGTCCAGCAAGCCTTCACCTGGATGTCCGGCCTGCCGCTGCGCACCGCGCTGCACGACGGCCAGCTCGACCACGATCCGATCCGCCACGCCAGCGCGCGCCTGCTCGCCGACAACGCGGTCGATGGCGTGCTCTGGGTTTCGTCCTTCGGCCCGACGCCGGCGCTGCCCGGTCCGGCGCCGGTCGTCATCGACACGCGCGCCACCGAGCCGCCGGATCCTGTCGCGCCATTGCCGGCGATCGTGCTCGGCCATCCGGCGCAGGCCGCCGCGCTTGGCGGGCGCGCCGATTGCATCTTCATCCCGGTCGCGACGCCGGGCATCGGCGCCGCCGGCCACCTGTTCCGCACCGAAGGCAGCGTGCTGATTCCGCTTGCCGCCGTCACCGACGACGGGCTGCCCAGCGTCGCCGAGGTCGTCGCGCGCATCGCCGCAGCAATGCCGCCGCGCGCATCCACCGCAGCCGGCATCGACGGCGCCACGCAATCCGCCGCGTCATCCACCATCACCGGAGCCGCCGCATGAGCACGCTGCGCATCAAGGGCGGCCGGCTCTACGACCCGGCCAACGGCGTCGATGGCGAAGTCCGCGACATCCACATCCGCGATGGCCGCATCGTCGCGCCCGACGCCAACGCCAGCATCACGCGCGAGATCGATGCGCGCGGCATGGCCGTCATGGCCGGCGGCATCGACATGCACACCCATATCGGCGGCGGCAAGGTCAACCTCGCCCGCATGCTGCTGCCCGAGGATCACCGCCGCGCCGGCTTCGATCCGCGCCACGAGAACGCGCTTGATCTGCTCGGCGGCAACGACTAGTCGCTGCTGGAGCAGCTCGCGTCCTGCGGCACCTGCACGCCGGGCACGCTCGCCACCGGCTACCGCTATGTCGAGATGGGCTACACCAGCGCCTTCGAGCCGGCGATGGCGGCGCACAACGCGCGCCACGCACACATGGAGATGGGCGACGTGCCCATCCTCGACCACGGCGCCTACGTGATGCTCGGCAACGACGACGTGTTCCTGAGCATGCTGGCCGAGGGCGAAGACTTCGGCCGCATCCGTGATTACGTCGGCTACAGCCTGCACGCCGCGAAGGCGATGGGCGTGAAGGTCGTCAACCCCGGCGGCATCTCGGCGTTCAAGTTCAACCAGCGCAAGCTTGATGTCGACGAGCAGCACGCGCACTACCGCATCACGCCGCGCAGCGTCGTGCACACGCTGGCACGCGCGGTGAAGGAGCTGGGCCTCGCGCATCCGCTGCACATCCACGGCAGCAATCTTGGCGTGCCGGGCAACATCGAATCGACGCTGCTGACCATCGAGGCGCTTGAGGGGCTGCCGGCGCACCTCACGCACATCCAGTTCCACAGCTATACGAAGGACGGGCCGAAGAAGTTCGGCTCGGGATCGGCGCAGCTGATCGACATGCTGAAGAAGCATCCGAACGTGTCGCTCGATGTCGGCCAGATCATCTTCGGCCAGACCGTCACGGCCTCGGGCGACACGATGCGGCAGATCGCCAATGCCGGCGTCGCGCATCCGCGCAAATGGATTGGCGCCGATCTGGAATGCGATGCGGGCTGCGGCATCGTGCCGTTCAAGTACCGCGAGCAGAGCTATGTCAATGCGCTGCAATGGGCCATCGGGCTGGAGATATTCCTGCTGATGGACGACCCGTGGCGCGTGGTGCTGGCGACCGATCATCCGAATGGCGGGCCGTTCACGAGCTATCCGCATCTGATACGGCTGCTGATGGATCGCGGCTTTCGCGACGAGCAGATTGCGAAGCTGAATCCGGAAGCCGCCGAAGGGCTCGCGCTGAAGTCGATCACGCGCGAATTCAGCCTCTACGAGATCGCGATCATGACCCGCGCCGCGCCGGCCCGATTGCTCGGCCTGACCGATCGCGGCCAGCTTGGCGTGGGCGCCGCCGCCGACATCGCGCTCTACCGCGAGGACGCGAACCGCGAAACCATGTTCGCGAAACCCGCCTTCGTGCTGAAGGACGGCGTGGTCGTGGCGCAGGACGGCCGCATCGTCGCGGCGCCGGTCGGCGGCACGCATTACGTCGAGACCGAGTTCGACGCGGGCATCGAGAGCTATCTCGGCAAGTACGCGAAATTCCGCTCGACCGGCCAGCAGCACGCTGTCATCGGCCGCGACGAGCTATGCGCCTGCGGCAACGGCGGCAGCCTGCTGCCCCACGCCTGCACGATCGCCGCATGAGCGCCGAATGAGCAGCGCACCTACAACCAAGAACATGGCCGCCACAGAAATCGTCATCGACGACACCTTCGCCGAAGCCTTCCCGATGCGGGCGACGCGCGTCGTCATCACCGCGCACAACCTGAACTGGGCGCGCATCGCCGCCGCCTCGATGACCGGCTTCGCCACCTCGGTGATTGCCTGCGGCTGCGAAGCCGGCATCGAGCGCGAGCTTGTGCCCGACGAGACGCCCGACGGCCGTCCCGGCGTGGCGGTGCTGATGTTCGCGATGTCGAGCAAGGAACTGGCGAAGCAGCTCGAACGCCGCGTCGGCCAGTGCGTGCTGACCTGCCCGACGACCGCGATCTACGGCGGCCTCGACGCCGGCGACGCGATCCCGCTCGGCAAGAACCTGCGCTACTTCGCCGACGGCTGGCAGATCGGCAAGATGATCGACGGCCGCCGCTACTGGCGCCTGCCGGTGATGGACGGCGAGTTCGTCGCGGAAGAAAACACGCGCATGACCAAGGGCGTCGGCGGCGGCAACCTGCTGTTCCTGGCGCGCGATACCGAGGCGGCGCTCGGCGCGGCCGAAGCGGCAGTCACCGCGATGCGCGGCGTGCCCAACGTGATCATGCCGTTCCCCGGCGGCGTGGTGCGCTCGGGCTCGAAGGTCGGCAGCAAGTACCCGGCCGCGATGGCCTCGACCAACGACGCCTTCTGCCCCGCGCTGACCAATCTCGCGAAGAAAACCGAGCTCGACGCCGGCACGCGCTGCGTGATGGAAGTCGTCATCGACGGCCTGACCGACACCGACGTGGCCAACGCGATGCGCGCCGGCCTGCAGGCGGTGATTGCGCGCGGCGTCGATGCCGGCTGCACGCGCATCTCGGCCGGCAATTACGGCGGCAAGCTCGGGCCGTTCCACTTTCATCTGCGCCGCCTGCTGGGCGAGGGCGCCTGACCATGACAACCGCCTTCCGCTTCATCCTGCGCAGCGCGCCGCGCTTTCGCGTCGATCTGCAAGGCCTGCTGCCGGCCGCCGATCTGAGCGTCACCGCGCTCGGCAACCGGCGCGTGCTGCACGGTCACGACGCCATCGCGCTCGGCGATCTGTTCCGCATCGACGAGCAGCCGGCTGGCGCCGAACCGGCGTTCAGCTTCCAGGGCGACCTGTCGCGCTTCGACCGCCTCGGCGCGGGCCTTGCGGCCGGCCGCATAGCCGTCGAAGGCGACGCTGGCGATTACCTCGGCCTGCAAATGACCGGCGGCGCGATCGAGCTCGACGGCTCGGCCGGCTTGCTCGCCGGCTGCGAAATGGCCGGCGGCCGGCTCCACGTCGCGGGCAATGTCGGCGATTACGCGGCCGGCGCCTTGCCCGGCAGCATGGACGGCATGCGCGGCGGCGATTTCATCATCGGCGGCAACGCGGGCGAACGGCTTGCCGACCGCATGCGGCGCGGCACGCTCGTCGTGCATGGCGATGCGGGCGCGTTCTGCGCGTCGCGGATGGTGGCCGGCACGCTCGCGATCGGCGGCCGCGTCGGCGCACATTGCGGCTGGGGCCAGCGGCGCGGCAGCCTCGTGTTCGCCGGCGCGGCGCCAGCCTTGCCCGACACCTTCGTGCCGACCGACTACGATTTCCGCGTCATCTGGCAACTGCTGGCGCGCAGCCTGGCGAAGCGCGGCGGCGTGTTCGCAAGCCTTGCCGCCCGCAGCCCGACGCGCCATGCCGGCGATGTTGCCGCCGGCGGCAAGGGCGAATGGTGGATTGCCGCCTGAACCTTCGACTCAACCCACACGACTCACGACCCGACCATGAGCAACTACGTTTTCCACGCCGGTGAAGCTACCGTCCTCGCCGCCGACGGCCAGTTCACCGACGCGATGCCCGAGATTTTGATCGGCCGCACCGACGGCCCGGTCGGCACCGCGTTCGCGAACATGATGGCCCAGAGCAAGGGCCACACCGCCATGTTCGCCATCCGCGCCTGCAATCAGCTCGTCCGTCCGGCGACGATGATGGTGCCGAAGGTGACGCTGCGCGACATGACCAATATCGAGCTGTTCGGCGGCGTCGTGCAGTCGGCCACGGCCGATGCCATCGTCGATCTGCTGATCGAAGGCGTGATCCCGAAGGAAGAGGCGAACAATCTCTGCATCATCAGCCTGGTCTGGATCGATCCGCGCTGCGCAACCGACCCGAACCTCGACAAGAAGGACATGTACCGGACCAACTACGAGGCGACCAAGCTGGCCATCAAGCGCGCGCTCGCCAACGAGCCGAGTGTTGAAGAGCTGATCGCCAACCGCCACATCATCAAGCACGACATGGACGACTGGAGCTGACCGCTCCGGCGGTCGAGAAAGAAGGCGCGATGAACTGTTTTGCCCTGCTCGACGACAGGCGCGCGACGGCCGACCAGCCGAGCAGCCGGCTCTATTCCGGCTTCGTGCGCGAGCACCGTTGCATCGACCCGGAGACGCTCGCGTCGATGTGGGCGGCGGTCGATCGCGACCAGCACGCCGGCCTGCACGCGGTGCTGCTCGGCGATTACGAATGGGGCGCGAAGCTGCTCGGCGCCGGCACCGCGCAGCTCGACGCCGACGACGAAAGCGCCTTGCGCGTGCTGATGTTCGAGCGCCTCGAACACCTCGCGAAGCCCGAGGTCGATGCCTGGCTCGCGGCGGCCGAACAGCGTGCCGACCCCGCGCCGGCCGGCATCCTCAACCCGCGCACGAGCGTCGATCACGCCGCGTTCACGGCCGCGATCGACCGCATCCACGCCGCGATCGAGGCCGGCGACACCTATCAGGTCAACTACACCTACCGGCTCGATTTCGACGTCTTCGGCTCGCCGGTCGCGCTGTACCGGCGGCTGCGCGCGCGCCAGCCGGTGGCCTTTGGCGCCTTCATTGCGTTGCCGCCGGGCGGGGCGCACACGCATGTGCTGTCGGCATCGCCGGAGCTGTTCGTGCGCAAGACCGGCGAGCTGATTTCGGCGCGGCCGATGAAGGGCACGGCGGCGCGCATCGAGACGCCCGAGGGCGACAGCGAGGCCGCCCGCATGCTCGCCATCGACGTGAAGAACCGCGCCGAGAACCTGATGATTGTCGACCTGCTGCGCAACGACATCGGCCGCATCGCCGTCACGGGCAGCGTGCGCGTCCCGGCGCTGTTCAGCATCGAGCCGTACACCACGCTGTTCCAGATGACCTCGACGATCGAGGCGCGGCTGCGCGAGGACGTCGACATGCCGACGCTGCTGCGCGCGCTGTTCCCCTGCGGCTCGATTACCGGCGCGCCGAAGCACCACACGATGGAGCTGATCGCCGAGTTCGAGAGCACGCCGCGCGGGCTTTACACCGGCGCGATCGGCTGGATCGACGCGCCGGGGCCGGGCGCGCGCATCGGCGATTTCTGCTTCTCGGTCGCGATCCGCACGCTGACGCTCGGCACGCCGCGCTCGGGCCTGCGGCCGGGCCGGCTCGGCGTTGGCGCCGGCATCGTGATGGACAGCGTCGCCGAGCAGGAATGGGCGGAATGCGCGCTGAAATCGAGCTTCCTCACCGCGCTCGACACCGGCCTCGGCCTGTTCGAGACCATGGCCGCAACGCCGGCCGGCGTGATGTGGCTCGACCGCCATCTGGCGCGGCTCGCGCGCAGTGCCGCCGAGCTTGGCTTTCATTGCGACGTGCAGGCGGTGCGCCGCGCGGTGCTCGACCGCGTGCGCGACGAATTCAGCCATCCGGCCGACGATTTCGACGGCCTCGAACCCGGCTGGCGCCCGGCCACCGCACCGCGCCGGATGCGGCTCGAACTGAGCCGCGACGGCCACACGACCATCACCGTGGCGCCGATGGACGAACTGCCGCCCGGACCGGCGCGCGTGATGCTGTCCGACGATCCGGTCGATCGCGACGACCTGTTCCTGAGCCACAAGACGACGCTGCGCGGCCGCTACGACCGCGCCATCCGCCGCGCCGAGGCCGAGGAATGCTTTGACATGCTGTTCTTCGACCGCGACGGCTATCTCACCGAGGGCGCGCGCAGCAACGTCTTCGTGCTGCTCGACGGTCACTGGTGGACGCCTCCGCTTGAAGGCGGCGTGCTGCCGGGCGTGATGCGCTCGGTGCTGATGGACGATCCGGGCCTCGCCGCCGGCGAGCGTCGCATCCATCGCGACGAGCTGGTGCGCGCGGGAAATCTCATCGTCTGCAATGCGCTGCGTGGCGCGTTGCCGGCGGTCATCGCGCATTGCGCGACCACGAAGGATCAGGCGACGCCCACATGGCAGGCGACACGGTTGCATTGAACGGAACGGCCGGCGGCGTCGATCTGGCCGAGTGGCGCGAGCGCGCGCTGGCTCTGGAGGCGGCCGTCGGCGAGGCCGTGATCGGCCAGGAAGCCGCGATCCGGCTGCTGACGATTGCGCTGTTCGCGCGCGGCCATGTGCTGCTCGAAGGCGATGTCGGCGTCGGCAAGACCACCTTGTTGCGCGCGTTTGCACGCACGCTCGGCGGACCGTTCGGGCGCATCGAGGGCACGGTCGATCTGATGCCGAACGACCTCGTCTATCACGCCTACATCAACGCCGAGGGCCAGCCGCGCATCGAGCCGGGGCCGCTGCTGGCGCAAGGCGATGCGCTGTCGATCTTCTTCTTCAACGAGATCAACCGCGCGCGCCCGCAGGTGCATTCGCTGCTGCTGCGGGTGATGGCGGAACGCAGCGTGTCGGCGTTCAACCGCGAGCACCGCTTCCCGCATCTGACCGTGTTCGCCGACCGCAACAAGGTCGAGAAGGAAGAGACCTTCGAGCTGCCATCGGCGGCGCGCGACCGCTTCATGTTCGAGGTTGGCGTGAGCTCGCCGACCGACCCGGCGCTGCGCCGCAAGCTGATGACCGATCCGCGCTATCACGATGTCGATGCGCTGATCGAAGCGCTGCCGGCCGGCATCGTCGATTACACCCGGCTCAACGACGTGGGCGCCACGATCCAGCGCGAGACGCGCGTGAGCGATGCGCTAACCGATTACGTGCTGCGTCTGTGGGACGCGACGCATGCGCCCGGCGCGCTCGGCATCGAGCTGGATCGTGTCGACATGAAGCGGCTGATTCTGGCTGGCGCGAGCCCGCGCGGCATGAGCATGCTGCTGCGCGCGGCGCGGGTCGCGGCCTGGCTGGCGGGGCGCGATTACGTCGTGCCCGAGGACGTGCGCGGCCTGCTCGCCGAGACGATTGCGCACCGCGTGTTCTTCACGCCGGTCTATCAGTTGCGCGGCGCCGAGCTGTCGCGCGCGCTGATCGACGAAATTGTCCGGCGCGTGCCGGCGCCCTGATCGCCAGCCGGATTTTCGTTTTTCGAACCGCGCGAAAACTTCGTTTCACCGCCACGCGTCGCTCCCGGAATCCGCCATGGAAGAGTTCGACTACCGCATCCGCTGGCGTTCGGCCGAGGTGCTGCCGGGCGCGCATCGCGGGCTGCGCGAAGGACCGGGCGTGGAGTTTCACGGCCATGTCGGCATGCTCGACGCGCCCGATCCGCGCCGGCTCGATTTGCGCGCGAGCATCGCCAATCCGGGCGGCGGCTGGCTGTTCCGGCGCATGCGGCAAACGAGCGGGATCGGCGTCGTGCTGCTCGCGGATGTGTCGGCGTCGATGGGCGCGGGCGGGGCGGCGCGGCCGGTTACGGCGTCAGCCGCGCGCACGACCGATGCGGCGGCGTCGCGCATGCCGACGCTGGCGCGGCTGCTGCGGATGATTGGCCAGTCGGCGCGGCGCACCAGCGACAGCTTCAGCCTGATCGCGGCCGACGCGGCCATGCACGAGGCGCTGTTCCTGCCGCCGACGCGCGCCCCCGGCGCCATCGCCGACATTGCCGCGCGCGTTGCGGCCTTTGTGCCAAGCGGTCGCGGCCACGCCGGCGTGATCGAGGCCGCCGAGAACCTCGCGGGGCGGCGCCGGCTGGTCTTCGTCGCCTCCGATTTCTGCTGGCCGCTGGCCGATGTCGAGCGGCTGCTGGCCGCGCTGGCGCCGCATCAGGTGCAGCCGATCGTGCTCTGGGACGACGCCGGCACGCGCGCGCTCAAGCTGCACGGGCTGGTCGAGCTTGACGACGCGGAAGGCGGCGCCGGCCGCGCGGTCTGGCTGCGGCCACGGCAGCGCGAACGCTGGCAAAGCGCCATCGCCGACTGGCGTGCGCAGCTTGCGGAAACCTTCGCCGCGCACGGCGTCGCGCCGCTGTTCGTCGATGAAGGCTTTGCCGCCGACGCGATCGCCGACTGGCTGCGGGAGGGCGCGTGACGCGGGCCGCGCACCGGCACACGGCCGAACATGCGCGACGCTGCGCGACGGCGCTTGCGCTCGCCGTCGCCTGCGCCGCGCCGCTCGTTCTGAAGGACGCCCGCGCCGCCGACGTGCTCTGGCAGAGCAGCGACCCGCGCGCCTACGGCCATCAGCTCGGCGATCTCGTCACGCGCGACATCGACATCGAGCTGCCGCCGGGCGTCGCGCTCATCGACGAATCGCTGCCGCAGCCGTCGCGCGCCAACCGCTTCTTCGACCTGCGCGCGATCGAGCGCAGCCAGCCCGGCCCGAACCGCGAGCGGCTGCATCTGACCTGGCAGGTGATTGGCGTGCGCGAGGCGGCCGCCTTCGTCGATCTACCGCCGCTGCGGCTGCGATTGCGCGGGCCGGACGGCGAGCAGCCGCTGTTCATCGACGGCCGCCGCATTGCGGTTGCGCCGGTCGCGCCGCCCGACGCCGAGCCCGAGCTGATGGACGACGTCGCACCGCAATTCATCGACACGCGCCCGGCGCGCACACAGACGCTGGCGGCGCTCGGCCTGTTTGCGCTGATGGCGGCGGCGTGGCTGTTCTGGCGTTACGCGCTGCCGTGGCTGATGCCGCAGCGCCGCCCGTTCGCCATCGCGTGGCGCGAGTTGCGGCGGCAGCGGCGGCGTGGCGCAACCCCGCTCGCCGCCGCCTGCGCCACGCTCCACGCCGCGTTCAACCGCAGCGCCGGCCGTACGCTGCTCGCCGACGGCCTGCCCGATTTCCTCCACGCGCACCCGGCCTACGCCGCCGCGCGCGACGACATCGCCGCGTTCTTCGCCGAGTCGGAACGGCTGCTGTTCGCCGGCCGCGCGCCGGCCGATCCGGCCGCCGCCGAATCCGCGCTGCTTGCGCTCTGCCGCCGCCTGCGCGACATCGAGCGCGCGCTGTGATGCCGTCGCGATGACCTTGCCCGAGCTTCATCTCGCCGCGCCGCTCTGGCTGCTGCTGTTGCCGCTAGTGGCGCTGCCCTGGCTCGCGCGCAGCGCCGACACGCGCCGCGTTGCATGGACCGCGCCGCTGCCGCGCGACCCGCTCGCCGACTGGCTGCTGCGGCTGCGCAAGCTGCTCGCCAGCATCGCCATCGGTGCGATTGCGGTCAGCCTCGCCGGACCGTATCGCGCGCAGGCGCCGGTCGAGCGCATCGGGCGTGGCAGCGAAATCGTGCTGCTGCTCGACCGCAGCCGCAGCATGGATCAGCCCTTCGTCGAGACGCCGCGCAGCATCAATCCCTATTGGCAGGAGAAGCGCGGCGGCGCGCTGTTCGCGGGCGATTCGGCCGAGGGCAAGGGCCACATCGCGCGCCGCGTGCTGGCCGATTTCGCGCGCGGCCGGCCGCACGATTTCATGGCCTACATCGTGTTTTCGAGCTATCCGATCACCGTGCTCGGCTTCACCCAGAACCCCGACATGATCCAGGCCGCGATCGGCGCTGGCGACATCGGCCGCGGTTTGCAGGACACCGACATCGGCCGCGCGCTGCTCGCCGGCGCCGCGCTCTGGGACGAACGGCCGTGGCGCGGCGCGCGCACCCTCGTGCTCGTCTCCGATGGCGGCGCCCAGCTCGACGAAGACATGCGCGCGCGCCTCGCCTACGAACTGCGGCGGCGCCAGGTCGCGATCAACTTCATCTACATCCGCTCGTACAACAGTCACAGCCTGAAGGACGTGGTGCCCGACGCCGACATCCCGAAGATTCCCGAACTGGCGCTGCACACCTGGCTCGGCCAGCTCGGCCTGTCGTATCACGCCTACGAAGCCGAGAACGGGGCCGATCTGCGCAACGCCGTCGCCGACATTGGCGCGCGCGAGAACGCGCCGATCAGCTACACCGAGGTGCTGCCGCGCCAACCGCTCGCGCCGCTGCTGCGCGCGCTGGCGTTCGCGGCGACGCTCGGCTGGTGGCTGCTGCTGCTGCCGGGCTGGATCGGCCAATGGAAGGAGGCGCGCGCGTGAAGACGAAGGTGAAGGGCATCGCGCGGATGGCCTTGCGCGTCACGGCGCTGGCGCTGCTGCTTTGGGGCGCGGTCGCTGGCTGGCAATGGCAGCGTGATGTGCGCGTGAACCGGGCGATTGCGGACGCAATGGCGACGTTGCCGGCAACCGTGTTGCCCGCATCCACCGCCGCGCCGGCCGCGCCCGACCCGCTCGCCCACCTCGACGCGCCGCAGGCCGCCTTCGCCGACGGCATCGCCCACGCCGCCGCCGGCCGCACGCTCGAAGCGCTGGCCGCGTGGCGCCGCGCCGGGCAGGGCGCCGACGCCGCGCTCGCCGCCGCCGCATGGTTCAACACCGGCAACCTCTATCTGCGGCAGGCCCGCGTCATGCGCGATGAGGGCCGCGAACTCGACCGCGTCGGCGCGCTCGCCGAGCTCGCCAAGGACGCCTACCGCCGCGCGCTGCACCGCCGGCCCGACGACTGGCCCGCCCGCTACAACCTCCAGCGCGCGCTGCAATGGTTCCCCGACGCCGACGACGACGGCGACGCGCTGCCACCGGCGCCGGCCCGCGAACGCGCCGTCACCACCATGCGCGCCTACTCGCTGGGCCTGCCGTGACGCGGCCGCGCCGCAGCGCCGTGCTGCTGACCGCCGCGCTGCTGCTGCTCGGCATTGCGTGCTGGAACCCGACGATCGAGATCGAGCGGCCCGTCGTCGATGCGGTCGTCGTGTTCGACATCAGCCAGAGCATGGATGTCACCGACGCGCGCATCGACGGCCGCCGCGTCAGCCGGCTCGACCTCGCGAAGGCCGCGTTGCGCCGCACGCTCGGCGAGCTGCCCTGCGGCTCGCGCATCGGCCTCGGCGTGTTCAGCGAGTACCGCATCCTGCTGCTCACCGCGCCGGCCGAGGTCTGCGCCGGCCACGCCGATCTGGTCGCGCTGCTCGACCGCATCGACAACCGGCTCGCGTGGACCAACGGCAGCGAAATCCGCAAGGGGGTGCTCAACGCGCGCGAAGCCGCGCTCGCGCTGCCCGGCAAGCCCGCGCTCGTTTTCGTCACCGACGGTCAGGAAGCGCCGCCGCTCGCGCCCGGCCAGGGCCGGCATTTCGACGGCAAGCCGGGCGAGGTGCGCGGGCTGCTCATCGGCGTCGGCGGCGACTTGCCGCAGCCGATCCCGAAGCACGACCGCGCCGGCCAGTCGCTCGGCGTGTGGGGCGAACGCGAAGTCGTGCAGGTCGCCGACGACGCCACCAGCGCTGCCGGCACCGACCGCCGCGCCGGCACGGCCGAGCAGCTTTCCGCGCTGCGCGAGCCCTATCTGATCCGGCTCGCCGGTGAAATCGGCGTCGACTACCGCCGGCTCGATGGCGCCGAAGCCCTCGCCGCAATGCTCGCCGACGCGCAGCTGATGCATGCCATCAGCACCGAGGCGCCGCTCGGCGACGGGTTCGCGGGCGCCGCGCTCGTGCTGCTGCTGATTGCAGCGGTGGGCGGGCGGGTCCGCGCGTTCCCATTCGGCTAGATTCCCTGTCAATTCCCGCGATTCATATATCGAGCGGAATTGTGAATTACGTCAGTTTTGCGCTGTATTCAGTTCTGCAATCGACGGTGAGTAAACTCCGGCTGCGCGAATGGATGGTTCCGGCGTCTGCGGTTCCCTGTATTGCAATCGAATCGGCATCGATGAAGCTGATTCAAGCGTTATTTGTCGCCGCGATCATTTGCGCCGCAATCAGGCGAACATCCGTTGGAAGTGAGGCATACCTAACTTGTGGCAAATGCCGGCGAAATTGCGTTTCGCGAAAGTTTCAGCCTGTTTTGGGTCCGGAACCGGCGCGAGCGCTATCGCGATGCAAGGCGCCAACAGCGGGATCGGGCGAATGGCGCATTGTCGATTCTCTTGCTGCTGACGGAAGCCTTGCCTTGCGGTGATAATTTCACCGTTCACGATGACTGAAAATAATCTGCTGAAACGATAACGGATGCCGCTGTCCTCTTGCATCAGATAGCATTTGTCGCGACCCCGGTTTGCGCTTCGGGATGTGGTTCGGGAGTTGCAGCGCCATCGGTTCAAAAGGTGTCGCGCATTCTCGAAAACGCGTCGTTTTGCATTGGAACGCATGCTTCAGGATTTCGATCCTGAATGATGAAATGTCCGTAGCAACATTGAAAATATACCTTTCAACTAAATTTCACTTCGCGCGATCGTTTCATTCAATTGCGTGAAAGTAATGGCAAGGCAAATAGGGTTGAATGTCGATTCATGAGCGAACATCAATGACGGCGTCCAAATTATTCCGTCACCAGCGTCCGGAAATCCCGGCGCTCGATGTTCATGGCTGTTGATGAATTCGGTTCTACTGGAGAACAAATGGGAGCCATCGAAGGTTCGGGCGAATTGGCTCGTTTCGTCTGGCGCAAGTCGGGTTTGAAATTGCGCTGGAAAAGCTGGCGCTTCGAACGCGTCATGTCGGAGTGGCGCGTATTGCGCGCAACGCTGGCGCGGGCGACGGGTTCGCGAGAATTGCCCCCCGCCGTGCTGTTCATTCCGCCCGATCCGCTGCTATTGACCGATTCACGCGGCGATCAGGCAATGATTCTCGTGCTGCTCGGCGCGGTGCGCGAGCATTTCCCGGGCGCGAAACTTTGCATGCTGACTCACGGGCCGCAGGCATCGCAGCGCGCCCGCGATCTGGGAATCCGGCCAATCCAGGTTGAATACGAAGGAAAACTCGCGCATGCCTTCGAGCTTTGCCGGGCCGAGCAAATCACCCACAGCATCACCATCGGCGCTGATGTTCTCGATGGCAGCTACGACCCGGTCTTTTCCGCCGAATTGCTGGCGCTGACCGATCTGCTTGCGCGCAGCGGCGTGCGTTGCGCGGTCAACGGTTTCAGTTTCAGCGACAAACCGTTTCCGGGGCTGGCGTCGATTTACGGCGAATTCTGCAAGGACGTCGTATTCAATCTGCGCGATCCGGTGTCGTTCAAGCGCTTTCGCGCCTTCAGTTCGGCGGCGGCGCGTCTGACGGCCGATGTGGCATTCCTGCTCAAGCCCGCGCACGACATTGCCGACGTGCCCGAATTCGGCAAATGGATTGCGCGGCAGAGAGCGGAGGGTCGCACCGTGCTCGGCGTCAATATCCATCCGCTGCTGCTCGATCTTGATCAGCGCCATCGCGTGCCGGAAATGTGCGCTGCCTTTTCGCGCGTGCTCGGCCGATTGCTCGAAACGCATCCGATTGCGCTGGTATTGCTGGAACACGATTTTCGCGGCACATCCTCCGATTATCTCTGCATCGATCGCATTGAAGATGGATTGCGCGGTGCAATTCCGAATCTCGTCTATCGCTTTCCGAAGCCGCTCAGTGCCGCCGAAGTCAAATGCGCGGTTGGCGCGCTCGATGGCGTCGTGACCGGTCGCATGCATTTGTCGATTGCGACGCTCGGCGCG
>Ga0302291_10000105_pt1 | contig 20455 bp, 15 predicted proteins | sample III_Fen_N1_4_FD_194548 | JGI IMG/M metagenome (GOLD analysis project Ga0302291, IMG submission 194548) | Peat permafrost microbial communities from Stordalen Mire near Abisko, Sweden - III_Fen_N1_4 | ecosystem: Environmental > Terrestrial > Soil > Wetlands > Permafrost | place: Sweden: Abisko... | reverse complement strand
GACGCACCATTGAGCCTCTCCTGCATAGGTTGGCACTCACACCATGAGAGTGCTAACTGCGTGATGAGAGTCTAGCGCCCGTCCCTCGGGAGTGTCAACGAACGCGCGGGCCTGGAGGCCGATGACCGGGCGGTTGCCGGGCAGTCGACGAGCCGACGAGACCGGCAGCGGTCATCGGATGGCTCAGGCGGGCTCCAGCAGCGTCGCGAACCGCGCCCGGGCCTCGGCTGCCGACCGGTCTCCCAGGGCTGCTATGGCCAGGTCCGCGAGCTCAGTGGCGGTCGCGGCCCGGATCGCTCGCCGGACGGCCGGCAACGACGCCGTGCCCATGCTGAGCGACCGGACGCCCAGGCCCACCAAAGCCAGCGCCGCGGCGGGATCGCCGCCCATCTCGCCGCACACGGAGAGCGGTATCCCGGCCCGGGCGGCGGACTCCGCAGCCATCTGGATCAGCCGCAGGACCGCCGGGTGCATCGCATCGCGGTAGCGCTCCAGGGCCGGGTTGCCGCGATCCACCGCCAGTGCGTACTGCGTCAGATCGTTCGTGCCGAGGCTGGCGAACGCGATCTCGCCGAACCACGAATCCGCGGACAGGATCGCGGACGGGATCTCGAGCATCACGCCCAGGTCGATCTTGCCGACGGGGATGCCGTCGGACGCGAGGCCGTCCCGGGCCCTCGCCGCCAGCTCCAGCAGCAGGGAGGCGTCACTGCCGTCGGCCACCATGGGCGCCATGACCTTGACGGGGCCCGAGACCGCCGCGCGATAGCAGGCGCGCAGCTGGGTGACGAAGATCTCCGGACGATCGGCGGCCAGGCGCAGCGCGCGGACGCCCAGGAACGGGTTGTCCTCGGCGGGCATCGGCAGGTACGGGATGGGCTTGTCGCCGCCGATGTCGAGGAGCCGGATCGTGACCGGGTCGCCCTCGAAGGCCTCGACGGCCTCGCGGTACGAGGCCGTCTGCTCGTCCTCGCCGGGGGGGGTGGACCGCTGGAGGAACAGGAACTCGGTCCGGAACAGGCCGACGCCGCGAGCGCCGAGCGCACGGGCCGAGGCTGCCTCCCCGGGCGAGCCGATGTTCGCGAGGAGCGTGACCTCCACCCCGTCCCTGGTCACCGCCGGCAGGGAGGCCTCGCCCTGGTCCGCCTCCCGCGCGAGCGCCAGGCGGGCGGCCCGGACGTCCAGCTCGGCAATGGCCGCCGCGTCGGGCGCGATCAGCACCTCGCCCGACATCCCATCGAGCGCCAGCTCGACGTCCGGCCCCGCTGCCTCGAGCGCGGCGAGGATCCCGGTCGCCCCGACGACGGCGGGGATCCCGTAGGCTCGCGCCAGGATCGCGGCGTGCGCCGTCGGAGACCCCCCCTCCAGGACGATGCCCAGGATGTTCTCGCGTGGCAGGGTGGCCGTGAGGGACGGGGACAGGTCGTCCGCCACCACGACTGCCGACGCCGGCAGCAGCGCCTCCTCGACCGGCAGACCCGCGAGGAGCCGGGCGATCCGGTCCGCCACGTCGATCACGTCCGCAGACCGTGCCGAGAGGATCTCGTCGTCCAGCGCCGCCAGCATCGCGGCGACCGAGGCGCCCGCAGCCTGGATCGCGGCCACGCCGTCCTCGAGCTCGTCGCCGATCCGGGCCGCGGCGACGTCGATCAGCGCCGGGTCCCAGGCCATCGCCGCGTGCGCCATGAAGATCGCGGCCTCGTCCTCGTGCCCTGCGGCGCCCACCCGCTCGCTCAGTGCCATCAGGTCGTCCGCCGCCTGGCTGGCCGCAGCCCGGAGCCGCGCCTGCTCCGCCCCGACCGCGTCCGCCCCCACGCGCCCGCCCACGGGCAGCTCGCGCCGCCGCACGCGCACCCACGACCCGCGCGCCACGCCCGGCGCCGCCGCCACGCCCGACAGGCGCCTGCTCTCGGTCATCGCCATCGCTGCCAATCTCCGTCCTTGCGGGCCGACGGGGCGCCTCCGGCCGCGGGTCCATTGTTGATGATCGCTGGCCGCCGCGTGTCGTCTCCGGCGCGCGGGACGGGCTCGATCAGACGAGACGGACGAACACCTCGTTCGAGAGGAGACGGCCCCGGAGCGTGAGACGCACCCGCTCCCCCGTGCCGTCGAACCGCTCCAGCAGGCCGGACTCCAGCGCCCAGGCGAGATGGGGCGCGAGCGGTCCCGCCTCGGCCGCCCCGATCGCCAGCCCCGTGTCCAGCCGCAGGGCCAGGATGACCGCCTCTGCAGCGGCGTCGGACGCCGAGACCACCCCCGATCCGCCCGGCGGCAGCGAGGGCCCGGCGTCACCCGCCGGAGCCAGCGCCGCGAGATACGCGTGGAGCTGCGCCGCGTTCCAGCGGCGGGTGATCCCGTCGAACGCGTGCGCGCCGGGACCGACCGCCTCGTACGGTTGCCGCTGCCAGTAGACGAGGTTGTGGCGGCTCTCGTGCCCCGGTCGGCCCCAGTTGGAGATCTCGTAGCCACGGTAGCCGGCCGCCCCGAGGCGCTCGGCCGCCAGCCGGTACTGCCCGGCGGCACGATCGTCGGACTGTTCGCGCGTCACCGCCACCCGCCAGCGCCGGGCCCCGGCCGTCGTGGGCAGGTGGTCGCCCAGCGGCCCCGTGAGCCCCTCCTCGTCCGGGTCGTCGAGCGTCAGGGCGTAGGCGGAGACATGGTCCGGACCCAGGGCCAGCGCCGCGTCCAGTGTCGCGGCCCACGACGCCCCGGTCTGCCCGGGCACGTCGTAGAGGAGATCGAGCGACACGGATGCGGTCCCCGCCGCGCGGGCCTCCCCAACGGCGTCGGCGACGTCCGCGGGCCGGTGCCGCCGCCCGAGCCGTCGCAGCAATCCCGGGTCCATCGCCTGGGCGCCCAGCGACAGCCGCGTCACCCCGGCCGCCACGAGGGCCCGCATGTCGCCGCGCTCGTCGGGTCCCGGGTTGGCCTCGATCGTCACCTCGGCGTCGCGCGCCACGCCGAACCGGAGGCGGACTCGATCAAGGATGGCCGACACGGAACCGGCCGGAAGCAGGGTCGGCGTCCCGCCTCCCAGGTACACGGTCCGCAGCGGCTCGCGGCCGGTCCCGAACGCCGCATCTGCCGCATCGGCCCGCAGGTCCAGCTCCGCCAGCAGCGCCCCGACGAAGGCCCCGACCCGAGCCGCCGGTCCGCGCGCGACCGACCCGGCGTACACGACGAAGTCGCAGTAGGGGCAGAGGGAGACGCAGAACGGGATGTGGACGTAGAGGGCGACCGGCGCGGCGGGAGCCGGCGCCGGTCGCACGCGCTCGGCGGGGGTGAGACCCGTGCTCAGCGGTCCCGCGTCGGCTCGCGGGAGCCGAGCACGCGCCACCCGTCGGGCGTCTGCTGCCGCTTGTCGACCTCCTCGGCCTCGGTCCCCCTCGCCTTCGGCAACCCGGCGTGCCCGGTAGTCGTGAAGATCGCCACCCGCGTGATCGCGTGGCCGAGGAACGCCGCCCCGATGCCGCCGGTGACCCCGACGAGCCATCCACCGGCGAGGCCGATGGCGAGCGCCGTGACCAGCATGTACCAGGGCCGGCCGGGCGCCCCGAGCCGCGTGGCCAGCGCGTAGAGCAGCGCCTGGGTCAGGTTCGCGAGGTTCGGTTCCATGCCCGCCATGAGCAGGAAGCCGAACACCATGCCGCGGAACACCGCCTCGTCCACGAACGCGGTTGCCGTCGCGTTGAGGACGGCGCCCGGGTAGGCCCGCGCGGGCGGGAAGCGCACCCGGTGGTACCGGTAGAGGGCGATGCCCACCGCGATCGTCGTGCCGATCGCGCCGTAGGCAAGGCCGAGGATCACCGCGCCGAGCCGGTCCCCGAGACCCTGGAACAGGTCGGTCGAGGCGGACGGGTGAGCCGTGATCACCAGCAGGATGAGGCCGATCCCGAGCGTGTACCAGGCCAGGCGCCGGAGCAGGGAGGGTGGGCGGCCCCAGCGGTCCACGTCGTCGTACTCGGCGGCGTTGAAGCGCTCGGCGTCGAAACGGAGGATCACCAGCAGGCCGGTGAGCCCGAGGGCGATCAGCACGCGCAGCGGGTCGGGCACGGCCGACAGGTCGGGGAGGGTCAGGTCCGGCATGGGACGCGCGTCAGCCGGCGCGGGCGGGGCGCATCAGCCCTCGTCCATGCGCAGGATCGCGAGGAAAGCCTCCTGCGGGATCTCCACGGACCCCACGCGCTTCATCCGCTGCTTGCCCTCTTTCTGCTTCTCGAGCAGCTTCTTCTTGCGGGTGATGTCGCCACCGTAGCACTTCGCGAGGACGTTCTTCCGCATCGCCCGGATGGTCTCGCGCGCCACGACGTGGCTGCCGATCGCCGCCTGGACCGGGACCTCGAACATCTGGCGCGGGATCAGCTGCTTCAGCTTCGCCGCCAGCAGGCGGCCGGTGGTCTGGGCGTTGTCCCGGTGGACGATAAGGCTCAGCGCATCGACCGGCTCGCCGTTCACGAGGACGTCCAGCTTGACGAGGTTCGCCGCCCGGTATCCGGACTCCTCGTAGTCCATGGACGCGTAGCCCTGGGTCCGGCTCTTGAGCTGGTCGTAGTAGTCCACGATCAGCTCGGCCAGGGGCAGCTCGAAATGCATGTGGACGCGCTGCGGGTCCAGGTACTCGAGGCTGGCGAACGTCCCGCGGCGGTTCGTCGTCAGCTCCATCATGGAGCCGATGTACCGGTCCGGCGTCACCACTCCGAGCCTGACCCACGGCTCCTCGATGGACTCGATCTCGCCCACGTCCGGGAACTTGGCGGGGTTGTCGACCGTGACCCAGCCGCGGCCCATCGTCAGCTGGACCCGGTACTCCACGGACGGCGCGCTCGCGATCAGGTCCAGGTTGAACTCGCGCTCCAGGCGCTCCTGGACGATCTCCATGTGGAGCAGGCCGAGGAATCCGCACCGGAACCCGAAGCCCAGCGCCACGGAGCTCTCCGGCTCGTACGTGACCGAGGCATCGTTGAGGTGCAGCTTCTCGAGCGCGTCCCGCAGCAGCGGGTAGTCCGGCCCGGAGAGCGGGTACAGGCCCGCGAACACGAGGCTCTTGGCCTCCTGGTAGCCGGGCAGCGCGGCCGTCGCCGGGTTCCCCACCGTCGTCACCGTGTCGCCGACCTGCGCCTCGCGCACGTTCTTGAGGCCGGTGGCGATGTAGCCCACCTCGCCCGCCGTCAGGACGTTCACCGGGACCTGCTGCGGGCGGAAGAAGCCGAGCTCCAGCAGCTCCGCCTCGGCCCCGCTGGCCATGAGGCGGATGTCGTCGTGGTCGTGGAGCGTGCCCGCAGCGAGTCTCACGTAACAGACGACGCCTTTGTAGGGGTCGTAGTGACTGTCGAACACGAGCGCGCGCAGGGGATCGTTGGGATTGCCCTTCGGGGGCGGGATCCGCGCGACGATCGCCTCCAGGATCTCCGGGACGCCGGTCCCCTCCTTGGCCGAGGCGAGGATGACCTCCTCGTGCGGGATCGCGAGGACGTTCTCCAGCTCCTCCATGACCACGTCCGGCTGGGCCGACGGCAGGTCGATCTTGTTGAGGACCGGGATGATCGTGAGGCCCTCGCGGATGGCGAGGTGGACGTTGGCCAGCGTCTGCGCCTCGATGCCCTGCGCCGCGTCCACGACGAGGATCGCGCCCTCGCACGCCTGGAGGCTGCGGCTGACCTCGTAGCTGAAGTCGACGTGCCCGGGCGTGTCGATGAGGTTGAGCCCGTAGACGAGGCCGTCGTTCGCCAGGTACTCGAGGCGGACGGCGCGGGCCTTGATCGTGATGCCCTTCTCGCGCTCCAGGTCCATCGAGTCGAGGACCTGGCTCATCATCTGCCGGCCCTCGATCGTGTGGGTCAGCTCCAGCAGGCGGTCCGCGAGCGTGGACTTCCCGTGATCGATGTGGGCGATGATCGAGAAGTTGCGGAGGCGCTCCTGGGGGATCACGGTTCCTCGGGCGTGGCGAAGCCGGGCTGTGCCTCGGGACGGTGCGCGAGTCTAGCATGCGGGCGGACCGATTCCGGCAGACGCCGGCGTGCCTGGCCGCTACGATCCGTGCATGCCTCTCCCCGCTGGCGCACTCCCGGCCGATCTGCTCGCCGGCTACGAGCGCTTCCGCGATACCCGCTACCCGGCCGAGCGTGAGCGGTACCTGCGCCTGGCGGAGCGAGGCCAGCGCCCGGGCACGATGGTCATCGCCTGCTCGGATTCGCGGTCCGGGCCCGAGACCGTCTTCGACGCGAGCCCGGGCGAGCTGTTCGTCGTCCGGAACGTCGCCGCCCTCGTGCCGGTCTACGCGCCGGACGCGCGGAGCCATGGCGCCAGTGCGGCGCTCGAGTTCGCGGTCCTCGCCCTCGGCGTCCGCTCGATCCTCGTCATGGGCCACGGGCGCTGCGGCGGCGTGGCCGCAGCACTGAACGACGCGGCCCCGCTGACGACCACCGACTTCATCGGCACCTGGATCGCCCCGTTGCGGGACCTGGCGGACGAGCTCGACCCAGCCGACCGAGCCGATCCTGCCCGGAGCTACCGGGCGCTGGAGCGCAGGTCCGTCGAACAGTCGATCGTCAACCTCCGGACGTTCCCCTGGATCCGCTCCCGCGAGGAGGCCGGGTCGCTCGCGCTGCACGGAGCCTGGTTCGACATCGCGCTGGGCGAGCTGCACGGGTTGACGGACGGAGGCTGGGCGCTCCTGCGGCGCGCCTGACGACGCTGCCTCTCCGGTATACGCTGCGAGAGCCATGACCGATCCGACCGCACAGACCCCCATCGACCAGACCCCCGAGTGGGAGGCGCTCGTCGCCCACAACGCGGCCCTCAGGAACCGCCGCCTGCGAGACCTCTTCGCCGAGGATCCCGGCCGCGCGCACCGGTTCGCCGCCGAGGGGGCGGGCCTGTATCTCGACTACTCGAAGAACCGGATCACCGACGAGACGGTCTCACTGCTGCTGGCGCTCGCGCGCGCCGCGCACGTGGAATCTCGCAGGGACGCCATGTTCGCCGGCGAACGGATCAACGTGACCGAGGACCGGGCCGTCCTCCACACCGCGCTCCGGGCCCCCGCCGATGTCGTCGTCATGGTGGACGGCCACGACGTGGTCCCGGGCGTCCACGAGGTCCTGGACCGCATGGGGGCGTTCGCGCTCCGGGTCCGTGACGGCGAGTGGGAGGGGTTCACCGGCAGGCGGATCCGCAACGTCGTCAACATCGGCATCGGCGGATCCGACCTGGGCCCGGCCATGGCGACCGAGGCCCTGCGGAACGACTCGGACCGCCAGATGCGCTTCCGCTTCGTCTCCAACGTGGACGGCGCGGACATCCGCGAGGCGATCATCGACCTCGACCCCGCGGAGACGCTGTTCATCGTCGCGAGCAAGACCTTCACCACCCTGGAGACGCTGACCAACGCGCGGACGGCGCGCGACTGGCTGCTGGCGGGTTTGGGCGGCGACGCGGCGGCGGTCGCGCGGCACTTCGTGGCCGTCAGCACCAACGCGGAGAAGGTCCGCGAGTTCGGCATCGACACCGCCAACATGTTCGGCTTCTGGGACTGGGTTGGCGGCCGGTACTCCCTGGACTCGGCGATCGGCCTGTCCCTGATGGTGGCGATCGGCCCCGAGGACTTCCGGGACCTGCTGGCCGGTTTCCGGGCGATGGACCAGCACTTCCGGGAGGCACCGCTGGGCGAGAACCTCCCCGTGCTGCTGGGCGTGCTGGGCACCTGGTACGGCAACTTCTTCGGCTTCGAGACGCACGCCGTCCTGCCGTACAGCCAGGAGCTCAGCCGGTTCCCGGCGTATCTGCAGCAGCTCGACATGGAGTCCAACGGCAAGTCCGTCCGCACCGACGGCACGCGCGTGACCTACGACACGGGCGCCATCGAATGGGGCACGGCCGGCACCAACGGCCAGCACGCCTACTACCAGCTCCTGCACCAGGGCACGCGGATCGTGCCGGCCGACCTCATCGGGTTCGTCAACCCCACCACCGAGATCGGCGGCCACCACGACCTGCTCATGGCCAACCTGTTCGCGCAGGCAGAGGCGATGGCGTTCGGCAAGACGCGGGACGAGGTGGTCGCGGACGGCGTGCCGGCCCACCAGGTGGAGGCCCGGGTGTTCGAGGGCAACCGCCCGACGTCGGTGATCCTGGCTGACCGGCTGACGCCCCGGACGCTCGGTGCCCTGGTGGCGCTGTACGAGCACAAGGTGTTCGTCCAGGGCGTGATCTGGGGGATCGACTCGTTCGACCAGTGGGGCGTGGAGTTGGGCAAGGTCCTGGCGACGAAGATCGCCGCGGAGCTCACGGCGGACGCGGCGGAGGTGGCGAACCATCACGACGCATCGACGACCACGCTGATCGGGCGCTACCGCGCCAGACGGCTCCGCGGGAGCTGATCCGGTCCACGCCAGCGTGCGCACCGGCACCCGGGCGCGAGCGCGGCACCCGGGCGCACCCGAAACCCGTCGTGGATCGAATTCGCTGGCCGGTTGCGGCGGCCTCTGCTACCATTCGCCGTCGCGCCTCGGGCAGGCTACGCCCTTGCGCGCCTCTTGAGAACACGTATTCACGGAACGGAGATCAGCCACCTTGGCTAGAACGCCCCGGAAATGGCAGGGCGCTCGCAACCCGTCCGGGCTGAAGCGCGTCCGCCAGGCTGAGCGCCGGCACGCGATCCTGCAGCCCCGCCGGTCTGCGGCGAAGACGCTCATTGCCAAGGCCGTATCGGTCGCCACCGCCCAGCCCGAGGGCGTCGATGTCGCCGCCACGCTGAGCGAGGCCGTCTCGGCCCTGGACCGCGCCGCGAAGTCCGGCGCCATCCACCCGAACGCCGCGGCCCGCCGCAAGTCGCGCCTCACGAAGAAGATCAATGCCGCGCTCAGTGGCGCCACCGTCGTGAGCGCAGGCCACGTCGCCAAGACCACCGGCAAGGCCGCCGCGGTCAAGGCCGCCAAGGCCCGCATCGCGGCCGGCAAGGCCGTCAAGGCCAAGGGTGCCCAGACCGCCGCCGGCAAGGCACGAGCCGCGCTCTCCCGCAGCACGCGCTCCGAGGCCGCCGCGGCCCCGGTCGCCGCCCCGGCGGCTGCCCCCGCTGCGAAAGCCACGAGGGCCGGCGCGTCAAAGGCCGCGCCGAAGGCTGCCGCGAAGAGCACCGCGGCCAAGGCCCCGGCCAAGGCTGCAGCTCCCAAGGCTGCCGCCAAGACCCCGGCCAAGGCGACCACCAAGGCGCCGGCCAAGGCCGCAGCTCCCAAGGCTGCTGCCAAGTCGACCGCCAAGGCCCCGGCCGCGAAGGCCGCCCCGAAGACGACGAAGGCCAAGGAGGCCAAGTAGTCCTCGCTCCCTCGCAACACCGAACGCCCCGGTCACCGACCGGGGCGTCTTCGATTCACCGGCCGGGGGCGGAGCGGGACACTGACAATCACCAGTCAGGCTGGTGGTAGACGGCAGTTCTGCACCCGGCGAGGTCAGCCACCAGCCACGCTGGTGCGGCCACGCTCAGGTGCCATAACCTGGCCGCCGGAGATTGGACGACCACCAGCATCGCTGGTGAATGGCAGGATCTCTCCACGACGGGACCCGGAACGGCGAGTGCCTGCATGAAGAGCGCCTGGGCGCACGAACGGGCGTCCCGTGTCCAGGTGCTGGACGGCGCCACCAGGCGTCAGGCCGCCGGCGTCGTTCCCGCCTGCGCCCCTTCCGGCTTGCGGCGGTTCGCGACCCCGAACATCACGCCGCCCCCGAGCGCGCCGCCGACCGACAGGAGGAACGTCAGCCCGGCGTTGCTCAGCTGCTGGCTCCAGTAGAACGAGGTGAACGTCTCCACGTCGGTGATCCCGTTGGCCTCGAAGACCGGTCCCTGGCCGGCCGCGAGGTAGCGCTTGTAGACACAGTCGGCGCCGGTCGTGCAGGTGAGCGGGCCTCCCGCCGACGCATCGCGATAGCCGCCGTCCACGTTGAAGAACAGCGCCTTCACGGCGAGCAGCAGGACCGCGTAGGTGATCCCGGTCACCAACCCGGCGAACAGCGCGTTGGCCAGGATCCGGCTCCACGGGCCGCCCGCCCGCAGCGAGCGGGCGTTCGCGTAGTAGCCGATCAGCAGCCCCGCCGGAAGCGCGAGGTACCAGTAGACGGGCTCGATCGGGATGACCAGGAGGAAGCTGACCGCGATCGTGACGGCCATCCCCAGGCCCACCCACGCCGCGGTGACCGCCCCGTTGTCCACGAAGCGGCTCACGGCGCGCCCTCGACGAGGGCGCGCCGTGTCGAGATACCCAGGATCAGAACTCCCCGCGTCCCGCCGCGCCCGAGAGCGCCGCACGACCCAGGTACCGGGCGTCGTCACCGAGCTCGTCCGCGATCCGGAGGAGCCGGTTGTACTTGGCGACCCGCTCCGAGCGGGACGGGGCGCCGGTCTTGATCTGGCCCGTGCCCATCGCAACGACGAAGTCGGCGATGGTCGTGTCCTCGGTCTCGCCCGAGCGGTGGGACACCACCGCGGACCAGCCGGCCCGCCGCGCGAGGGCGATCGCATCGATCGTCTCGCTCAGCGTCCCGATCTGGTTGAGCTTGATCAGGACCGAGTTCATCGCCCGCTCCTTGATGGCGCGCTGGATGAAGCTCGGGTTCGTGACGACGATGTCGTCCCCGACGAGCTGGACGCGGTCCCCGAGGCGGGCGGTGAGCTCCGTCCAGCCGGCCCAGTCCTCCTCCGCGAGGCCGTCCTCGAGGGAAACGATCGGATACTTGCCGATCCAGCGCTCCCAGAGGTCGATCATCTCGCCGGAGTCCAGCGTGCGACCCTCCCGCTCGAGGCGGTACTGGCCGACCACGCCCTCGACGCCGGTGCCCTCGACGAGGATCGAGCTGGTCGCCGGATCCAGCGCGATCGCGACCTCGTCGCCCGGCTTGTAGCCGGCCTTCTCGATCGCACGCAGGATCACCTCGACCGCGGCCTCATTGGACTTCAGCGACGGTGCGAAGCCGCCCTCGTCGCCCTGGCCGACCGCGTGGCCCTCGTCGTGGAGGATCGTCCGGAGTGCCGCGAAGACCTCTGCGCCCGCCCGGAGCGCCTCCGGGAACGAGGCCAGCCCGACGGGCATGACCATGAACTCCTGGAAGTCCGTGGAGTCCGTGGCGTGCTTGCCGCCGTTGAGGATGTTGAACATCGGGACCGGCAGGATCCGGGCACCGGCGCCGCCGAGGTAGCGGTAGAGCGGCAGCTCGTGGCTGGCGGCTGCGGCGTGCGCGCACGCGAGCGACACCCCGAGGATCGCGTTCGCGCCCAGCTCGCCCTTGTTGGGCGTGCCGTCGAGCTCGATCAGCGTGTCGTCGATGTCGGCCTGGTCCCCGGCGTCGAAGCCGAGGATCGACGGCCCGATCCGCTCGGTCACGTTCGCGACGGCCGTCAGGACCCCCTTGCCCCCGAACCGGGATTTGTCCCCGTCCCGGAGCTCCACGGCCTCGAACATCCCCGTCGAGGCGCCGGACGGGACGGCGGCGCGGCCCAGCGAGCCGTCCTCAGTCACGACGTCGACCTCGATGGTCGGGTTGCCTCGCGAGTCGAGGATCTCCCGGGCATCGACCCAGGCGATGGTTGTGTCGCTCACTTGGCGGCCTCCGGTTCACGGTCCAGCAGGACCGTCACGCCCGGCAGCTCGCGCCCCTCGAGGAACTCGAGGGAGGCACCGCCGCCGGTGCTGATATGGGTCATCTTGTCGGCCAGGCCCTGCTGGGTGATGGCCGCGACGGAGTCGCCGCCGCCGATCACGACCTTGGCGCCGTGCTCGGCGCGATCGGCCAGGAACCGTGCGATGGCGTTGGTGCCGTGCGCGAACGAGGGGATCTCGAACACGCCCAGCGGGCCGTTCCAGAGGACGGTGCGGACGTCCGCGAGGGCCTCCTCGATGTTGGCGAGGCTCTGCTTGCCCAGGTCCACGATGTGCCAGCTGGCCGGGACCTTGTCGGCCGAGAGCGTCTTGTACTCGGTGCCGCGGGTGACCTCCTTGGCCACGACCACGTCCACCGGCAGGACGACCTTGACGCCCTTCTCCTCGGCCGCGGCGAGGATCGCGCGGGCATCCTCCACGCGGTCCGGCTCGGCAAGGCTCTTGCCGATGGCCTTGCCCTGCGCGAGCAGGAAGGTGTTGGCCATGCCGCCGCCGATCACCATGATGTCGACCTTGGCGAGCAGGTTCTTGAGGACCTTGATCTTGTCCGAGACCTTGGCCCCGCCGATGATCGCCGCGAACGGCCTCTCCGGGTTCTCCAGGAGCTTGCCGAGGTTCGCGAGCTCCTTCTCCATGAGGAACCCGGCGTAGGCCGGGCGGAGCTTGGCGATCCCCACGGTCGAGGCATGCGCGCGGTGTGCCGTCCCGAACGCGTCGTTGACGTAGACGTCGCAGTAGGCCGCGAGCTGCTCCGCGAACCTGGGGTCGTTCTTCTCCTCCTCCGCGTGGAAGCGGAGGTTCTCCAGGAGCAGGATCTCGCCATTGCGAAGGCGCTTGACGGCGTCCTCCGTGCCGACGCCGAGGGCGTCGCCGGTCACCGGGACCGTCTTGCCCATCAGCTGGCCGAGGCGCTCGGCAACCGGGCGGAGCCGGAGGCTGTCGCTGACCTTGCCATCGGGCCGGCCGAGGTGGCTGGCCAGGATGATGCGGGCGCCCTGCGCCTGCAGGTACTTGATCGTCGGCAGCGCCGCGCGAATGCGCGAGTCGTCGGTGACCCGGCCGTCCTCCAGCGGGACGTTGAAGTCCACGCGGACGAAGACCCGCTTGCCCGCGGCGTCGAGGTCACGGACTGTGAGCTTGTCCATCTTCGATTCCTCCGGGAGCCCGGGGGCTCCGGGTCAGGCCAGCCGGTCGGCGACGAACTTCACGAGGTCCGCGACGCGGCAGCTGTAGCCCCACTCGTTGTCGTACCAGGCGATGACCTTGATGAAGTTGCCACCCAGGACCATGTTCGACGGCAGGTCGATGATCGAGGACCGGCTGTCGCCGCGGAAGTCGCTGGAGACCAGCGGGTCGTCGCAGGCGCCGAGGATCCCGGCGAGGGGGCCGGCGGCAGCGTCACGGAAGGCCTGGTTCAGCTCCTCGAGCGTGACGTCCTTCTCGAGCTCGGCGGTGAAGTCCACCACGGAGACGGTCGGCGTGGGGACGCGGAGGCTGAAGCCGTCGAACTTGCCCTTGAGGTCCGGGATCACGAGGGCCAGGGCCTTCGCGGCGCCGGTGGTCGTCGGGATGATGTTCAGGCCGGCAGCGCGGGCGCGGCGGGGATCCTTGTGGGCGACGTCCAGGATGCGCTGGTCGTTGGTGTAGCTGTGGATGGTGTTCATCAGGCCGCGCTTGATGATCCAGTTGTCATGGACGACCTTGGCGGCGGGCGCCAGGCAGTTCGTGGTGCAGGACGCGTTGCTGATGATGTTGTGCTTGGCCGGGTCGTACATCCCCTCGTTCACGCCGAGGACGATCGTGATGTCCTCCTTCTTGGCGGGAGCGGAGATGATGACCTTCTTGGCGCCGGCCGTGATGTGCGCGGCGGCCTTCTCGGCGTCCGTGAACAGGCCGGTCGACTCGAGGACGATGTCGACGCCCAGGTCGCCCCACGGCAGCGTCGCCGGGTCCTTGATCTGCAGGACCTTGACGGCCTTGCCGTCGATGACGATCGAGTCGTCGGTGTGGCTGACCTCGCCCGGGTAGGCGCCGTAGGTCGAGTCGTGCTTGAACAGGAGCGCGTTCATCTTGACGTCGACGAGGTCGTTGACGGCGACCACCTCGATGTCGGGCGCGCGCTCGATGAGCGCCTTGAGGGACTGGCGGCCGATGCGGCCGAAGCCGTTGATGCCGACGCGAACGGTCATGCGAGGACCTCCTTGAACGACGGGCGCCTGCCGCCATGCACACGCGACAGCGCGCTCGACGGAAAGCGATGAAGGACGGCGAAATGAACCTCTGACCACCCTGCGGCACGTGCCGGTCCGGATGACGTCGGGAACGCGGCTGCGATCGCGGGCGAGGCGACGGCAGCGGCGACCCCGAAGCCGGGCTCAGGGCCACGGCGAGCGCGTCCAGCGGACGGCCGGCGGCGAAGGGGTCTCTCACCCGATCGATCGGAATCCGTGCCTGGGTCGCGGACGGTTGGAGTGAGAGCGGACAGGTCGTGACCTCGAGAGATTTGGTTAGGAGCGTTCCCCCGAGATGGTACCAAAGGCCCCTGCACACTCTCCCGACGCGCGGCCCGGATGCGGGGGGCCGATCGCACCCCGGCTGGGCACCATTGAGCCCCCACCGGACGGGCCGGTGGGGGCTCAATCTCACGGTGTGGTACCGGAGAGGTCAGCCGCCGATCCGGAAGACCTTGCCGCCGCACTTCGGGCAGGTGCCCTGAAGCGCCGGCTTGCCGTTCTTCATCGTGATCTGCTGCGGGTTCTGGACCTCAACCTTGGTCTTGTCCTTGACGCAGTAGGCCTCTGCCATGGGGTCTGATCCTCCTCACGCAATCCGCGTCACGAGAGCACGCCTCTCGAGTCCACGTGGTCGCTATGGCCTGGCGCTCATGCGGGAGCCCAGAGCGACGGGCGCCAGCGCGCCGCCCCGGCCGATGACTTCTGGCGGTCGAGCTCCGCGAGGATCACGAGGCTCTCGAGCCCCGTCTCCACCGCGGCGGCTTCCGCCTGGTCCTTGGCGTCGCCCTCGACGAACTCACCGGTCACGCGGTTGGCGTAGACGGCGCACACGACGCCGGCACGACCTCCACCCAGGCCAGCAAGGACGAGGACGGCCGACGCCTCCATCTCGAAGTTGAGGATGCCCTGGCGGGCCATCTCCTCCGCGAGGTCAGGGTAACGGATGGGGAGCTGCGGGATCGGGCGACCCTGCGCGCCGAAGAACCCGGGCGCCGTGGCGGTGATCCCGACGTGATGCCGGTACCCCCCGCGCTCGGCGGCTTCCACCAGCGCGAGCACGGCCTCGTAGTGCGCGACGGCCGGATAGCCCTCGTGGACGAACCAGCTGGTCGTCGTCTCGAGGCGGACCGAGCCCGTGGAGATCACGAGATCGCCGAGGGCCATGCCGGGCTGGAGCGCCCCGCAGGAGCCGATCCTGATGAACGTCGGCCGCTCCACGAGGGCGAGTATCTCCGCGATCACGATCTCGACGTTGTCGGCGCCGATGCCCGTGGACACGCACGAGACACGAAGGCCCTTGTAGGTGCCGGTCACGCTGGCGAACTCGCGGTGGCGGTGGCGCATCTCGACCTCGTCGAAGTGCGCGGCAACGCGATCGACCCGATCCTGGTCTCCGGGGAGGAGGATGTAGTCGGCGAGCTCGCCCGGGCCCAACCCGATGTGGTACTGCCGCTCGCCGGCCTGGATCGCGACGCGGGGGTCCGCGTTCGGCAAGAGCTCGCTCCCTCGATGCCGCACGCTCGTCCGGCGTGGGCTGTCCGCGAGGATAGGGGCCCGATTCCACGAGCGTCAAGCCATTCCTCGCACGCACCGGCCACGGACGACGACGGGCGGTCATGCCGGGAGGTCCAGCGGAGGGGCCGCGGATGGCATGCCGGGACCCGTGATGGCATCGAGCCGGGCGACGATCCGGGCTCGCTGGAGGCGTCGGGTGTGCCGCCTTCGGGCCAGCAGCACGGCTGCTCCCAGGACCGCAAGGAGCGCCAGCGTGCCGACGGCGGCCGCCAGCGGGCCCGGCCCGGCGCTTCCTCCGGTCGCGCCGAGTGAGGCGGCGGCCGTCATGCCCGTCACGGCGACGGCGAGGTTGCCCGGCCCGGCGCCGATGGAGCTCGCGGCGGGGTCGCCCGTCCCGGTGGCTCCGAGATCACCCAGGAGGACCACGTCGCCGCGGTCCGCGACGACGATCGCCACGTCCTCGCCGGCCGCCACGACCCCGGTGGCGTTGAGAGCGTCGCCGGGCCGGAGCATCGGCAGGAGGTCCGCAGCCGAGCCCGCCAGGACGACCCGTGCGGTCGCGGTCCCGTCATCGAGGCGGATGCTGCCGTCCTCGACCGCGGTCACCAGGCCACCCACGCGCACCTCGCGATCGGCGAGACCGGCCAGGTCGGCCAGGTCGGCATCGATGGGTCCGCCCGAGGGGGATGCAACGGGGCCCGCGGGTGAGCCGCCCGTTGCGCCGCCGGCCGTGCTGCCCGATGGACCCGGCGACCCCGAAGCTCCGGGCGATGCCGCGGACCCGGCGGAGGGGCCGAGCACCAGGTCGGCCGTTCTCCGGGGCAGGATCGAGAACCGGCGGTCCGTCGCGGTGGGGTACGGCCGCTTCACGATGCCGGTGACCGTTGCCGTCCGACCTGCCGCCACGGTGGTGGCCTCGATCCCGCTCCCCGCGAGCCCGATGACCGGGATCCGGACCGACCCGACCCGCAGCTCCGCCTGCCAGCGGTCCCCGGAACGGTGCACCTCCTCGATCGTGCCCCGCAGGCGGACGAGGCGCCATTCCGTCGCCGGCCCGGGCGCGACCGAGAGCGAGTGCGCCGTCGGCGTCCGGGACCCGAGCGCCACGACCGCCTCGGCGCGCAGACGGGGCGCACCCCACGCCCTGCCGACCGTCCCGGTCACCCGGACGAGGCGGCCGGTCCGGAGGGCCGCGTCGGGCGCGGCGAGGTACAGCTCGATCGCCCCCGTGGCGTCCTCGATGACGAGGCGGCGGCCGGTCGCATCGAGCAGCGTCGGATCGATGGTGACGACACCCTGCACCATCACCTCCCGGCCTTCACGAACGCGGGCGGCCGCGATCGTCAGGAAGGGCGGCGCGGCGGGTGTCGGATGTGCGCTGGGGCTCGGGTGCGGAGTGGGTGTCGGACGTGCGCTGGGGATGGGGCTCGCGGACGGAGCACCCGAGGGCGAAGGAGAAGGAACGGGCACGGCCACCACGTCAGCCCGGTCGCGCAGCCAGAGGCGGTAACCGTCGAAGGCGCCCTTGCGGGTCGCTCGCTGGCCGACGAGGCCCGTCAGGGTCATGGCTGCGCCCTTCTGGAAGGCAGAGCGATCCAGGCCGGCGGATTGGTCCGCCATGACCCGCAGCGTGGCGCCGTCGGAACCCGTGAGGGTGAAGGAGATGTCGCCGCTGGTCGCCCTGGAGGCCGAGGTCGTAACGACGCCGGAGACGGTGACGAGGAGACCCTCCGTCGCCTCGCCGGCGGCGCCGGCGTCGATGGGAGCTGCCGCGGGGGGCGTTCCGGGGCCGAGGACCACGAGCCCACCCGTGGCGAGCCGTACCTCGGTCTGGCCGTAGGGGTCCGAGACCGTCCCGCGGATCTCGACGAGCGTGCCTCGCAACGGGGCTACCTGGCCGTCGGCGAGATGGACGACGATGCCGCCGGTGTTGTCGCCGATGGCGAGGAGCGCCGGCGTCCCGAGGCGACCGGCTTCCGCGACCACCACGCCGCGCACGAGAACCTGGCGACCGGGCGCCACGGCACGGGCCGCGGCGACGGTCATGGCCGGCTGGCTGGGGGACGGCGAGACCGTGGGCGAGGGGACGGGCGTCGGGGTGGGCAGGGGATCCGGAGACGGCGAGACGGAAGGGCCCGGGGTCGGCGAGACGGACGGGCCAGGCGTTGGCGATGCCTGGGGCGTCTGCGTCGGCACGACCGTGGGGGACGGCGCGGGTGACGCGCTCGACGGCACGGTGGGTGCCGGCGTCTGCGAGGGGCTGGGCGCGACCGTCGGTGGTGCCGTGGGCGCGGGGAGGACGGTCAGATCACCGGCCAGCGTGGCATGGAGCCGGTAACCCGCCGCGCCCGTGCCGGTGCTGTCGCGCTGCCCGAGCGGCCCGACGGCGGCAAGGCGATCTCCCGTGCCGGGATCGGCCCCAGCGAGCGCGTCCGGACCCGCGATCACGCGGATCGGCCCGGACCCGTCGTCGAGGACAATCCCGAGCCCGTCGGCCATCGCGGTCGGCGCCTCGACCACCGTCCCGGCGAGAGCGATGCGCCGGCCCTCCAGGGGCTCCGTGGCCCCGCCGGTGGTAGTCGCGACGGGCTCGGGGAGCCCGTCGTTGCCCAGCACCGTCACGGCGGAAGCGGCCACGCGCATGACCCGGAGCGCATACCGCTCGTCGAGAGTCCCGCTCAGCCGCACGATCGTGCCGGCTGGGATTGGCAAAGCGAGCTGCGCGTCGAGGTAGACGGCGATGCCTGCCGTCCCGTCCTGGACGAACCCGGTGCGCCCGCCCTCGAGCACCCCGAGACCGGTCGTGAGGACGCCTTCGGCGACCACGAGAGTGCCGTCGGGCATCGACCGTGCGACGTCGATCGGCAGCATCGGGACCTGCGTCGGGGCGGGTGACGCCGTCGGGGCCGGTGATGGTTTGAACGTTGCGATCGGGGTGGGCGTCGGCGACATCGTCGGAACCGGGGTCGGGACCGGGGTGGGCGTCGGCGACATCGTCGGAACCGGGGTCGGGACCGGGGTGGGCGTCGGCGACATCGTCGGAACCGGGGTGGCAGCCAGACCCTCGGGGACGGGTGCCGCATTCACGGCGAAGTCGGCCGCGTTGTCGTTCGTGTCGACCACGTTGCCACCGTTCCCGCCCGGCCTCCGCTCGATCGACCGCGCGGCGGGCGGCGCCGGCGCTGCACTTCCTTCGACGAACGCGTTGACGGCGTCTCCCCACCCGACGGCATCGATCGGTGCGCCCCCGACCGTCCGCAGCACGATCGACCCACCCGTTGCGGCAAGGCCGCCCGACCAGGTCCCGTCCGCCGAGCTCGCGAAGGCGCCCAGCGCGTTCGCCAGCAGCACGTGGCGGCCGGGCTCCACGGGGAGCGATCCGGTCCATGCGGCCTTGCGGGTCACCGTCGTGCCGGAGCTCGTGACATACACCACCTCGAGGCCGACGAGGTCGGCCGTCGCCGCGGACGCGTTGTACAGCTCGACCCACTCGTCCGACGCCGAGGCACCGCCGGTCACCACCTCCGCGATGACCAGGCCCGTCGACGTCGGCCAGCTCACCGCGGCGGCGCGCCCGGGCTCGAACCCGGGGCCCGCGGTGGACGGGCCGCGGGCGCTCAAGCCGAGGACAAGCAGCAGGACGAGCGCGGCAGACGCCGCGAACCGGACACGCGCCATCGAGGACCTCCGCGGCGGGCGTGATCGGCAGGCAGGGCAGCGAGTGGCAGGTTAGTGGCCACCACTTATCCGCCGCTCAACCCGCCGAGCGAGGACCCGGTACGATGCATCGGCCCGCGTCTGCCCACATCGCCCGCGGTTTCGCTCGACAGGAGGAGTTCGTGGCTCGCGCCAAGCGCACCAATCGCACCGAGGCCCGTCGCCGCTACCGCGCCGAACAGGTCGCGCCCGATGGTGAATCCACGACCGACGTCGTCGTCGAGACCGCCCCGGCCAGGAGTCGCGGCACGTCGTCCGCGGCACCGGCGACATCGAAGGGGCCGGCAAAAGCGCCGCGGCCGGGCATCATGGCCTCGTTCAGGGCCGCCTATCGTCCGGTCGACCTGCGCGGCGACCTGGCCGCGGCGCCGCGGGTCCTGACGCACTGGGGCTTCCTGGTGGCGTGCGCCATCGCGATCGCCGCCTCCGCCATCTTCGTCATCTCGACCAACGACTTCGCCTCGGCGATCGACTACACCCTGTCGAACCCGATGGAGGGCAAGACCATCGGGACGACGTCGAACATCTCGTACCTCATCATCTCGATGTTCGTCACGCCGCCGCCGGCCGCCGGCGCTTTCCTGATCGGCTTCACGGCCAAGCGCGCGAGCTGGCTGGGTGGCCTGGTGTTCGGGATCGTGGCGGCCGCCTGCTACGCGGTCGTCCTCTCGAGCCCCGCGGGGAAGCTGCTGACCTCCGGCCAGCCCGCGAACGCGTACGTCATCCAGGCCGCCGCGCTCGCCCCGATTGGCGCTGCCCTGTTCGCCTCCGCGGCTGCGTGGTACCGCCGGTTCCTCGACATGGCCAACCCGAATCGCAACCAGCCGCGCGGCAAGCAGGGCGCCAAGCAGGGCAGCAGCTCCACGAAGAAGACCGCGAGCTCGTCTGCGCGCCGCTGACCGACCTTCCGGTGATCGCCGCTGATCGTCGCGGCTGACCGCCACCACTGACTGCCCGCCGCGCCGCACGGGAGCCGCGTCGCGGGCTGTGACCGTTCGCACCAATCCGGCGCGCCCTCCGTCGCGAACGTTGGATGGAACGCGTCTCGCCCCGGTGTCGGCGACCTCGCAACGGAGCTCGGGCCTGACCGGGGTCGCCGCCGGCGGGGCGAGGCGCGCCTCCTCCTCCGCGGGCGCCTGTTCCTCCCTCCGCCGGCGCCCGGACCTCCCCCGCGCGTGCTGCGTCCGTCCCCCCGGGCTCGGCACGCGCCACCCACTACCCGAGCCGCCGCATCCCCGCCATCCCCAGGTGACGGACCCCTGACGGTGACGCCTCCGGTCCACCCGCGCTGCCCGTCGCCTCCACCAGCGGCACCACCCCGCGTGCGATGACGTTCACCAC
>Ga0302291_10000101_pt1 | contig 20632 bp, 16 predicted proteins | sample III_Fen_N1_4_FD_194548 | JGI IMG/M metagenome (GOLD analysis project Ga0302291, IMG submission 194548) | Peat permafrost microbial communities from Stordalen Mire near Abisko, Sweden - III_Fen_N1_4 | ecosystem: Environmental > Terrestrial > Soil > Wetlands > Permafrost | place: Sweden: Abisko... | reverse complement strand
AGGCCGGCGGGGCCTTCCGCGCACGGGTGTACGCGGGGATCGCCGACCGGAGGGTGGTGGTCGGGGCCGGGGCGGTGCGGGCGCTGCTCGACGTCGCGCTGGTGTACGTCGACGCGGGCCTGCGCGCCAACCGGCGCGCGGACGGCCTGTTCCACTCCTACAACGTGATCGCGCTGGGGGACGGGACGGCCGCGGTGCGGCGTCTGCAGGTGATGCTCGAGGGTCAGGTGGCGGTGCTCTCGGCCGGCCTCCTGACGCCCGACGAGTGCCTCGAGGTGCTGGCGGCGCTGCGGGCGAGCGCGCTGTACCGCGCTGACCAGCACTCCTACATCCTCTACCCGGACCGTCAGCTGCCCCGGTTCCTCGAGCGCAACCACGTGCCCGCCGCGCGGGTGAGCGCGCTGATGGCCGCGCTGGCGGCCGCGGGCGACGAGTCCGTGGTGCTGCGCGACGTGCACGGCGACGTGCGGTTCGCCCCCGGGATCCACAACGCGCGCGACGTCGTCGCCGCCCTGGACGCCCTCCCGGCGGACCTGGCCGGTGCGGCGGACGAGCCGGCGCGGGCCCAGCTGCTGGCCACCTTCGAGGACGTGTTCCGGCACGCGGAGTTCACCGGCCGGTCGGGGTCGTTCTTCGCCTACGAGGGCCTGGGCTCCATCTACTGGCACATGGTGGCCAAGCTGCTGCTCGCGGTGCAGGAGAACCTCGAGCGGGCGGTGGCCGTGGGCGCCGGGGCCGGCGTCGTGGACGCTCTGCGCGCGGCGTACGAGGACGTGCGGCACGGCCTGGGCTACTGCAAGCCGCCGCAGGTGTACGGCGCCTTCCCCATCGACCCGTACTCGCACACGCCGGCCGGCAAGGGCGCCAAGCAGCCGGGGATGACGGGCCAGGTCAAGGAGGAGGTGCTGACCCGGCTCGGCGAGCTCGGGCTGCGCGTGGAGGGCGGCGCCGTGGTGCTGGCGCCGGTGCTGCTGCGCGCGTCGGAGTGGACCACCGCGGCGTCGACGTTCCGGTACCGCGACGTGGCGGGGGTGCCGCGGGAGATCGCGCTGGAGCCGGGGTCGCTGGCGTTCACGTTCTGTCAGGTGCCGGTGGTGTACCGGCGGTCCGGCGGCGCGACGAGCGGCGACGGAGCGACGGGCGACGGCGGAGTGGGCGCGGCGGCGGGGACTAGCGACGGCGGAGTGGGCGCGGCGCCGGCGGGCATCGTCGTCACGCTCGACGACGGCACCCAGGTGCGCACCCTGGACCGGCTTGACCCCGGCCTGAGCAGCGAGCTGTTCGCCCGGACCGGCCGCGTGACGCGGGTGACGGTCGACCTGCGAGGCGAGCCAGGCCACCGGCCCGTCTGACGAGGGTCAGCCCGGAGCCGTGTCGGCTCAGGGCATCCCGGCGCGGATCGTCTCGGCTCGGGCTGTCTCGGCTCGGACTGTCTCGGTCGAGAACCGCCGGGCGAGCTCGCGCTGAATCGCGAGATGGCGTTCGAGGAACGATGGCTCGTCGAGCCGCTTGCGGCGCATCCAGCCGGTGACCTCGCTGTTGCACTTGCTCGCGTTGCACGACGCGCACGCCGGCGCGATGTTGTCGAGGGTGTAGCGGCCGCCACGGGAGATGGGCAGCACGCAGTCGCGCTGCATCGCGATCCCGGTCGCTCCGCAGTACGCGCAGCCACCCCAGGCCTGCTGGAGGGCCGCCCACTGACCGTCGGTCAGGTCGTGCTCGACCTTGTCCATGCGCCGCTTCCGCCTGCGCGCGGCGGTGGCGCGGCGACTGCGGCTCAGTGCCATAGGGGCAGCGTGCCAGAGCGAACCCGGCGCGGGGGCCTCGCTACGCCGGGGTCGTCCTGACCCGCTCTCCGAGCCGCCGCAGCCCCACCGGGCGGTCGCCTCAGGCCGGGCTCGTCCGGAGCCGACGGACGGCGTCGACCACGGTGGCGAGCCCCGGCTCGATCCCGGCCCCCGTGTCCACGCGCAGCGTCGTCGGGCCGGCCGGCAGGGGGTCGTAGCGGCGGTCGAGCACGTCCTGCCAGGTGGGCCTCGGGACGTCCGCCGGCTCGGCGGCGCGCTGCTCCACCCGGCGGCGGTGCTCGGCCTCGTCGGAGCAGACGACCTCCACCTCGAGCACCGGCACCCCGGCGCGTACCCCCACCGCGCGCCAGGCCGCGCGCGTCTCGTCGAACGGGTTCACGCAGTCCGCGACCACCAGCCGCCCGGCGCCGAGCAGCTCCTCGGCCAGCGCGTACGCCACCTGGTAGCCCGCGTCCGGCACGGCCGCCCAGCCGCCGGCCCGCGCGACGACGCCCGAGCGGACCATCGCGTCCTCGATCGTGTCGATGCGCAGTGGCACGCCGTCGAGCCGGGCGGCCAGGGCGCGCGCGAGCGTCGACTTCCCCACGCCGGGCAGGCCGGTCATGACGACGAGCACGGTCGGGAGCATGGCAGCCCCGGAGCGTGGGCACCAGAGGCCCGCGTCGGTGACGCGGCGCGCCTTCCCGGACGCGATGGCGTGCCGACATCGGTGACGGCGTCGGGCTGTGGACAGTCTCGGGTCTTGTCGGTGCCTAGTCGTACACTTGTTCGAACTGCAGACGAAGGGTGACGGTGGTGGGCGCGGAGGACGAGGCGGCGGTGCTCGCGCTCCGTGCCGCCGTGGACGCGTTGGCGCTCCTGACGGCCGGCGACGTGGGGGGCCGGCGAGCCGCGCGGCTCGTGGTGGCCGTGCAGGAGCAGGTCGGGCGACTGACCGCCATCACGGCGCGACTGGTGCCGGTCGTGGAGTGCGAGGTCGCGTGGGCGGACGCCGGGGCGAGGTCGGTGACCTCATGGCTGGCGTCCGCTGCGCGCACCTCCTATCCCCGCGCGCGGGCGCTGGTAGAGATGGGCCGGGCGATGCGCGACGACCTGCCGCTGACTGCCGCGGCCGCATTGGCGGGCGACGTCCCGATCGAGCGGCTGGAGACGCTGGCCCGGCTCGCGCCGACCACCCCACAACGGCGCGCGGCCCTCGCCGCCTCGGTCGACGACTGCGGGGAGGAGTTCCTGCTCGCGCAGGCCCAGGTGCTGCCGGCCGAGGCGTTCCGGTTGCTGGCCCGTCGGTGGGCGGCTGCCGCTGACCCTGAGGCTGATGAGCGCGGGTACCGCCAGGCATGCGACCGGGAGTTCGTCGAGCTGTCGTCAACCACCGGCGGGGTGCACCTGGCGGGCTTCCTCACCACGGAGCACGGCGCGAGCCTGCGCACGGCGTTGGATGCGGTGATGGGCGCGCCGATCCCCGGCGACGAGCGGACCACGTCCCAACGGCGCGCGCAGGCGCTCGCCGACCTGTCCCGGGTGGTGCTGGACAACGGCCTCGTGGGCACCGGCGCCGCAGTGCGCCCGCACCTGTCGTGCGTGGTCGACCTCGACACGCTGCGCCGGGCCACTGAGGGCATGCACGGCCCGGTCGCCGCGCCCACCGGCGGACTGCCTGGCGGCATGTGGTCAAGCGGCGTACGGGCGAGCGGCATGCGGCCCGGCGGTGCTCCACCCGGCGACGCGGAGCCCAGCGGGATAGAACCCAGCGGGATGGAACCCGACGGGCCGCCGGGCAGGGACGTCGAACGGTTCGCGGTGGCGGAGCTGCTCGGTGCGGGGCCGATCCCCCGGTCGGTGCTGTCGCGGCTGGCGTGCGACTCGCAGGTCACGCGGGTGGTGTTCGGCCCGGATTCGCAGGTGCTGGACGTCGGGCGTGCCGAGCGCACGTTCACCGGTGCGAAGCGCCGCGCCGTGATCGCCCGAGACCGGACCTGCCGGTTCCCGGGCTGCGGAGCGCCGGCCTCGCTGTCCGAGGTGCACCACATCGAGCACTGGGCCCGCGGCGGCGGCACGGACGTGAACGCCGGGATCCTGCTGTGCTGGTTCCACCACGACTACGTGCACCGACACGGCATCGAGATCGAACGCCAGCCGGGAGGCGGCCGGCGGTTCACCCACGCCAACGCCCCGCTCGCCCGTGCGTGACCTGCCGCCGAGCACGACGCTGAGCAACCTCGTGACGTCAGGACCGACGACAGGCGCAGATCGGCCGGCGCCGCGAACGACGGCGAGCGAACCACAGGGGCCAAAGACGGCCTGTCAGACCCGTGATCGAACATGTGTTCGTGGCCGAGCGCGCGATGGTCCGACGAGCGGCGATCCTGCACGCCGACCTCGACGCGTTCTACGCCGCGGTGGAGCAGCGGGACGACCCGCGGCTGCGCGGGCGCCCGGTGGCGGTCGGCGGCGGCGTGGTGCTCGCGGCCTCGTACGAGGCGAAGCGGATGGGCGTGCGCACCGCGATGAACGGGCGGCAGGCGCGGGCGCTGTGCCCGGGGCTGATCGTCGTCCGTCCGCGGTTCGAGGCGTACATGGAGGCGAGCCGGGCGGTGTTCGCCCTGTTCCGCGCGACGACGCCGCAGGTGCAGGGTGTCTCGATCGACGAGGCGTTCCTCGACGTCGCGGGCCTGCACCGCATCGACGTGCCACCGGTGGACATCGGCGCGCGGCTGCGCCAGCAGGTGCGCGAGCAGGTCGGCCTGGCGATCACGGTCGGCGTGGCGCGCACGCCGTTCCTCGCCAAGGTGGCCAGCCGGGTGGCCAAACCGGACGGCCTGCTGCTGGTGCCACCCGACGGCGAGGATGACTTCCTGTACCCGCTGGCGCTCGAACAGCTGTGGGGTGTGGGCGAGGTGACGGCCCGCCGGTTGCACTCCTATGGGTTGGCGACGGCGGGCGACGTCGCGGCGCTGCCGCGCACGGTGCTGGTCGGGGTCCTCGGCCCGGCCGCCGGCGGGCACCTGTACGCCGTGGTGCACGGGCTCACCCCCGAGCGGGTGGTCACCGGCCGCTCACGCGGGTCGATCGGCGCCCAGCGGGCGCTCGGCCGTGGCCCGCACGCTGCGTCGTTCGTGCAGGCCGCGCTGCTGGGCCTCGTCGACCGGGTGTGCCGGCGGATGCGTGCGGCGCATCGCTCGGCCCGCACGGTGGTGCTGCGGCTGCGGTTCGAGGACTTCACGCGCACCACCCGGTCTCGCTCGTTCGCGCACGCGACGACGTCGGGGGACGACCTCGCCGCTGCGGCGCTCGCCCTGCTGCGTGCGGCCGGTCCCCTGGTCCGCGAGCGCGGGCTAACGTTGATCGGCGTGGCGTTGACCAACCTGGAGTCGGACGCCGTGCTCCAGCCGCAGCTGCCCCTGGACCACCCCGACAGCGCCGGGCTCGACGCCGCGGTCGACGCCGTGGCGGCCCGCTTCGGCGCGCGCGCGGTGACCCGGGCCAGCCTGCTGCGCACCGGCGAGGGCCTGTCCGTCCCGATGCTGGAGGACTGACGAGCCGGGTCAGGCGTCGGTACCGCCGGAGGACTGACCGACCGGTTCGAGTGTGGGTACCGCCGGAGGACTGACCGACCGGTTCAAGTGTGGGTACCGCCGGAGGACTGAGCGACCAGGTCAGGCGTGACCGCGCCGGATGATGGCGAGCATGCGGAGGTTGATCGCCGCGAACCGGCCCAGCTGGACGACGACGTTCTGCCGGCGGCGCAGCGTCCGCGCGGTCGGCAGGGGTGCGGACGCGATCCGCGTGCTCACGTCGAGGGCGTGGGGGTCGGGGCTGGGGGCTGCCGCGCTGGTCATCGGGGATCCTGTCGTCTGAGAGTCCCGGGTGTTCGGGGGGCCGGTCCGGGAGACCGGTTGAGCTCGGGACCATGGGGGTCTCGTCGGGGATGGCGTCGCGCTGGGCATCGTCGGGTTCCGCTTACTCGGGGATGAGGAACCAGAGCGGGCGGGCCTTGGCCTTCCACAGGAACAGGTAGTGCAGCATCAGCTTGATCCAGTGCCCGGCCAGTCCGATCTCGCCGGAGGTGCCCTTCTGGTCGCGCCCGCCGAGCGGGTAGCGGCGCGGATCCGGGACGACGGGGTACATGGTCATCGCTGCGGCGGAGCCCCGCAGCAGCCCGGTGCCCGCGGAGGCGACGCACGCGGCGCCCATCGTCGCCATCGACGCCTCGTGGGTGTGCGCGGCCTTGCCCTTCGTGATCCGGTCGCGGATCGTCTCGGCGACCGTGCGCGCCATCACCCCGGACGGCATCCCGGTGCGTGGGGGCGACGGCGTGATCACGGTGCCGTTCGGCGTGGTGCGCGGCCTCGAGATGGGGTGCGGCGGCGCGAAGGCGATGCCCGGCGCGAAGATGTTCGGGTACGCGGCCGACTCGTAGGTGCTCGGCCAGTCGGCCGCCGACCACTGCTCGTAGGGCTTGGCGGTGTAGTCGGCGTCGACCTTGAGGAAGCCGGACGGCGCGAACATCGTCGCGGTGATGTCGGCCCCGGACCGGTCGAACGCCGCGAGCTGCGCGCCTCGGAACGGCGGCAGCAGCATCGCGAAGTCGAACGGCAGCTCGTGCACGGTGCCGTCGAGCTGCTCGTAGCGCACGGTGCCGGGCAGCACCTCCTGCACGTGTGCTCCGGTGATCGCCCGCACGCCGCGCTCGCGGAACAGCGACTCGGTCCACAGCTGGGAGGACTGCGTGAACCCCTGCTGCGTGAAGCTGAGCCCGCCGACTCCGAAGTCGCCCAGCTCGGCCTCGTTCGTCAGGTAGACGAGGTCGGCCTGCTCGCGCACGCCCGCCTCGCGCAGCGTGTGCTCGACGTTGAACACGTACTCGAATGCCGCGCCCTCGCAGGTGCAGGTGCCGTGGCCGGTGCCGACGACGAGGGTCTTGCGCTCCCCGGCCCGCATCGCGTCGATCACCTCAGCGAGTGCCGCCGCGGCGTCCTTCGCGTGCCCTGCCGTGCACACCGAGACCGAATGGCCGCCGTCCGGGCCGAGGCCCGGGGTCGCGGCGAAGTTCAGCTTCGGGCCGGTGGCGTTGATCAGGTAGTCGTACGTCAGCCGCTCGGTCTGCCCGGCGTGCTCCGGGTCGGTGCGGCGCAGCTCGATGGCGGGGGTCGGGTCGTCGGCCGTGCCCTCGGGGAAGATCGTCGTCGCCATGCCCTGGTGGAAGGCGATGCCCTTGCGCCGGTAGATCGGCGCGAGCGGGAAGACGACCTTCTCCGGCGGCATCGCCCCGACACCGACCCAGATGTTCGAGGGGATCCAGTTCCACTTCGCGTTCGGCGTGACCACCACCACCTCGTGCGCGCGGTCCAGCCAGCGGCGCAGGTGCAAGGCGGCGGTGTGGCCGGCGACGCCGGCCCCCAGGATGACGACGCGAGCCACGGGAAGCCCCTTCGGTGCGAACGACACGGTCCGGTCCACGGTGACCTGACTCGGCCAGCGTATACCTCTAGGGGTATCGGCGGGGAGGTGGGGGTGCCACTCGGGATTCGGACGAGTCAGGCCCAGGACGACGGTCCCCTGAGTGTTCGGCGGTCGACACCGCCCGGGCCGACCGTCCCACCCCACCCGACTCGGAGGACTCATCATGTCTGCCCTGCTCGCCCCGAACGGTGCCGTGGTTCGCCGGTGACGTCGCGCTCGGAGCGCTCGCCTCGCGCGAGAGGGGAGCAGGGGGCGGGGCGACGGCCCGGCCGGGGGGAGGCCTGGCGCGGGGCCGATGACGACGGGCGAGGGGCTTCGGCTCCTCGCCCGCCCTCGTCGGTGGGCTCAGGCGTCAGCCTCGGACGCGTTCATCCGCGCTGGGCGCCGGCGTCCGCCGCACTCGTCGGCATCCGCGCAGGGTTCGGCGTCAGCCGCACTCGTCGCAGACACCCGTGGCGGGCAACGTCATCGAGCACGTCGGGCAGATCGGGGCGACGCGTTCCGGCGCCGCGGCCGGCCGGCGTGCGGGCCCGGCGGCGCGGGCGGGCGCCCTCGTCGTCCGTGCGCGAGGGGTGCTCGGGCGGGCTGCGCGCTCGACCACCGCCGGCCCGGTCACGACGAATCCGCGCTTGCGCAGCAGCTGCGCCGCACCGGCCGGGTCGCCTCCGACCTCGTCGGAGGTCGCCAGGCGGCCGGTCGCGTACCGGTGGGCTACCCCGAGGATCGCCGTCGAGTCGTAGCTGCGGCCTTCGTGGACCAGCGGGTAGCCCTGTGCCGCCCCGAACCCGTAGACGCCGACGAAGTCGTCATGACCGCGACTGTCGCATTCCGCGATAGCCCGCAGGATGTGCTCGCGCGTCACGGCGGAGAAGGTAGCCACGGCTCAGCACCCTACGTGGCGAGAGTGGCAGCCCACTCTTCGGAGCGGTCCACGACAGCGTCGGACCTCCGCCCGCGGGCCGACCCCGGGGCTCGGCTACGACCGGACCCCCGTGCTGTCGATCCTCCTGATCGTGGCGCTCACCTTCGTGACGCTGCTCGGCCAGCCACTGGCTCGCCACCACGCTCGGCGCGCTGCTCGGCGCCGGGCCGGCCGCGACTGCGCTGCGGGTCAGGTGGTACGCAGATCGAGAACGTGCTCGACGGCCTGGTGGACGAGCGTGACGATGTGCGGGTCGGTCACCCGGTAGAGCAGCCGTCGTCCCTCGCGCCGGTAGTCGACCCAGCCCGCCAGCCGGAGCTTGGCGAGGTGCTGGCTGATGCCGGCCTTGGTGCCACCGACGGCGGCGACCAGGGTCGTGACGTCCACCTCGTCGGTGGACAAGATCCACAGCAGGTGCAGCCGGCCCGGGGCGCTCAGCAGCGCGAAGACCTCGGCGGCGTCATCCAGGACGTCGCGGGCCGGTGCCTCGTTGCTCGCGGGGTGCATCGTCGGGTCTCCTGCCTAAGGTTAGGCACACTATAGTTGCGCAACTAGTTGACAGTCCAGGGCCCGGGACGCTGTACTTCTCCCGTCGAAGCAGACGCGCTCGCGCCCGTGGCACGCGGAGCTGGTGAGGGAGGTGAGGGATGTGATTCCCGGACATAGTCGCCCGCACCGCGATCTTCCCTCACCACTCGTCGACGGGCGCCTCGGGACGGCCTAGCTCCCTCCGCCGTCTGCCGGTCGCCGTGCAGGCGGGTCCTCGTTCGCGAGGTTCCCCGCACCTGGTGGCGCGCTGATGCGCGCGCCGATTCCCTCTGTCCTGCGCCGCCTCCCGGTGGACGCTGCTGCGCTTGGAGCACGTGATGACCGACAACGCGACCGCCACCAGTGCGGTGCTCGACAGCGCGCACACCGGAGACATCGAGGGCGCGTTCGGCACGATCCGGCACGGTGACGTCGCACCTCGCCGCCGGACCTCGATGCGGCTGAAGACCCTGCTGGCGGTCATCGGCCCCGGCCTGATCGTGATGATCGGCGACAACGACGCCGGTGCGTTCGGCACCTACACCCAGGCCGGGCAGAACTACGGCACCCGGATGCTGTGGACGTTGCTACTGCTGGTGCCGGTCATCTACGTCAACCAGGAGATGGTGCTGCGGCTGGGCGCGGTCACCGGGGTGGGGCACGCCCGGTTGATCCTGGAGCGGTACGGCACGTTCTGGGGCGCGTTCTCCGTGATCGACCTCTTCCTGCTCAACGCCTTGACCATCGTGACCGAGTTCATCGGCATCAGCCTGGGTCTGGCGTACCTCGGCCTACCCAAGGTCCCCGGGGTGTTCGCGGCCGCGCTCATCGTGATCGCCTCGGTGTCGACCGGCTCGTTCCGTCGATTCGAGCGGGTCAGCATGGTCCTCGTCGCCGGCTCGCTGACACTGATCCCCATCTTCGTGGCGGTGCACCCACCCGTCGGGCAGCTGGTGCACGACGCGGTGGTGCCCGGCATGCCCGGTGGCTCGCAGCTGTCCACGGTGATGCTGCTGATCATCGCGATCGTCGGGACGACGGTCGCTCCCTGGCAGCTGTTCTTCCAGCAGTCGTACCTGATCGACAAGCGGATCACGCCGCGATTCATCCCCTACGAGCGGGTGGACCTGTGGATCGGCATCGTCGTGGTGGTGCTGGGCGCCGGCGCGATGATGGCGTTCACCGCCGCAGCCTTCGCGGGCACCCCCGGTCAGGGCAACTTCACCGACGCGCTCGGCGTCGCCCACGGGCTGGCCGCGGCGGCCGGGCACTGGGCAGGGGTGCTGTTCGCGATCGCGCTCATCGACGCTTCCATCATCGGCGCGGCCGCGGTCGGCCTGTCCACGTCCTACGCGCTGGGGGATGTGCTCGGCCTGCACCACTCGTTGCATCGCCGCCCGTCGGAGGCGAAGGGGTTCTACGCGGTGTTCGCCGGGCTGCTCGTCGTGTCCGCGGTCATCGTCGTCATCCCTGGCAGCCCTCTGGGGCTGCTGACCGAGGGGGTGCAGACGCTCGCCGGTGTGCTGCTGCCCTCGGCGACGGTGTTCCTGCTGCTGCTGTGCAACGACCGGGCGGTGCTCGGGCCGTGGGTGAACGGGCGGGGCAAGAACATCTTCGGCTCCGTGATCATCGCCGTGCTGGTGATGCTGTCCACGATCCTCACGGCCAGCGTGCTGTTCCCGGGGATCACGGCCGGGCAGATCATCGCGATCTTCATCGTCGGAGGCCTGCTGACGATCGTCGCCGGGGCGTACCTGGCGTGGATCGCCCACCGCCACCGGGGCAGCGGCCCTGCCCTTCCCCCGGAGCCGGCGGCGGAGCGGGCCACGTGGCGCATGCCACCGATCGCGATGCTGAGCAAGCCCGTCATGAGCCCCGCGACCAAGGTCGGGCTGACCGTCTTGCGCAGCTACCTGATCGTGGCGGCCGCCCTCGTCGTCATCAAGGTCGTCCAGCTCGCCCTGGGCTCCTGACTTCCGCACCACTGGCGCACCGACAAGGATGAGCACGATGAGCGAAGCGACCGAACCCCGCCCTGCCACCCCGAACCAGGCACGCGACGTTCTCCTGCTGTCCGCACTGCTTCGCCGCGCCGCAGTGGACGGAGCCGGCCACGCCCTCGGCCGGCTGGCCGACATCATCGTGCGGCTGCGCGACGAGGACTACCCCGAGGTCACCGGCCTGGTCGCCACCGTCGGCGGGCGCCAGCTGTTCGTCCCCGCCGCGCAGATCGTCGCCTGGGACGACGAGCACCTGGTGCTGGCTTCGGCTCGCCTCGACCTGCGGCCGTTCGAACGGCGCACCGGTGAGGTGCTGCTCCGGGGCGACGTGCTGGGTCACCGCCTCATCGACGTCGAGCAGCCGGGCCTGGTCACCGCGCACGACGTGCAGCTCACCCGCAGCGCCGGCGGCTGGGTCGCCACCGCGGTCGACATCCACCCTCGCGGCTGGCTGCCGGGACGCCGCGGGCACACCTGGCGCAACTGGTCGGGCTTCGAGGCCCTCATCGGCCACGACGGCTCGCTGCCGACCCGCGCACCCATGGGCCGGCTGCGCCGCCTCAAGCCGGCCGAGCTCGCCGACATCATCGAGGACGCCTCCGCCGACGAGCAACGCGAGCTGCTCACCCGGGTGCACGCCCACCCCGAGCTGGAGGCCGACGTCTTCGAAGAGCTGGACGAGGACCAGGCGTCCGACCTGCTCGAGGAGCGCACCGACCCGCAGATCGCCGACGTCCTCGGCCGGATGCGCGCGGACGACGCGGCCGACGCGCTGCTGGACCTGCCCCAGGATCGCCGGCTGAGCGTGCTGCAGCAGCTGCCCGACGTCGAGCAGAAGAAGATCACCGCACTGCTCGGCTACCAGGAGGCCACCGCCGGCGGCCTGATGAGCCCGGACCACCTCATGCTGCCCGCCACCACCACCGCGGCCCAGGCCATCGCAGCAGTCCGGACCGCCACCCAGATGCAGCCCGAAGCGATCGTCGTGGTGTTCAGCCACGACGAGCACCAGGCGCTGACCGGTGCGGTCAGCCTGGTCGCGCTCGTCCAGGCCGACCCCGGCGCGACCCTCGACGACCTCGCCGAACCCCACCCGGTGCACGTGCACCCGGACGCCGACATCAACGAGATCGCCCTGGCCATGGCCGACTACAACCTGCTGATCCTGCCCGTGCTGGACCGCGACGACCACCTCATCGGGGTGCTGACCAGCGACGACATCCTCGAGGCGGCCATCGCCCCCGAACGGCGACGCCGGCGCGGCTGACGACCGAGGGCCGAGGGCCGACGGCTCAGGGCCGGCCCGCCAAGGGCCGACGGCTCAGTGCCGGCCCGCCGACGGCCGGAGGACCCGGCTGCACCGCGCCCCCCGGCGCGTGCCTCCGCAAGACGAGCGGTGCCGCTACGCCTGCATGTCGACGAACCGCGAGTAGTGCCCCTGGAAGGCCACCGTGATGGTGTCCGTCGGCCCGTTGCGGTGCTTGGCGACGATGAGGTCCGCCTCCCCCGCCCGCGGCGACTCCTTCTCGTAGGCGTCCTCGCGGTGCAGCAGGATCACCATGTCGGCGTCCTGCTCGATGCTGCCGCTCTCGCGCAGGTCGCTCATCTGCGGCTTCTTGTCGGTGCGCTGCTCCGGGCCACGGTTGAGCTGGGAGATGGCGATCACCGGCACCTCCAGCTCCTTGGCCAGCAGCTTCAGCGCCCGGGAGAACTCCGAGACCTCCTGCTGGCGGGACTCCACCCGCTTGCCCGACGACATCAGCTGCAGGTAGTCGATGATGACGAGCTTGAGGTCGTGCCGCTGCTTGAGGCGCCGGCACTTGGCCCGGATCTCCATCAGCGACATGTTCGGCGAGTCGTCGATGAACAGCGGGGCCTCGGAGATCTTGCCCATGGTCGCGGCGACCTTCGCCCAGTCGTCCTCGCCCATCTGACCGGTGCGCATCTTCTGCAGGTGCACCCGCGCCTCGGCGGCGAGCAGGCGCATGGTGATCTCGTTGCGACTCATCTCCAGCGAGAACACCACCGAAGCCAGCCCGTGCCGGATCGACGCCGAACGCGCAATATCTATTCCCAGCGTGCTCTTCCCGATGGCCGGTCTCGCGGCGATGACGATCATCTGGCCCGGGTGCAGGCCGTTCGTCAGGCGGTCCAGGTCGGCGAAGCCCGTGGGGACGCCGATCATGCCCTCGCCGCGGTGGCCCGCCGCCTCGATCTCGTCGACCGTGCCGCCGATGATGTCCGACAGCCGCAGGTAGTCCTCGCTGGACCGCCGCTCCGTCACGGCGTAGACCTCGGCCTGCGCGGTGTTCACCAGCTCGTCGACGTCGCCGTCGCCGCCGTAGCCGAGCTGGGTGATCCGCGTGCCGGCCTCGACGAGGCGGCGCAGGATGGCCCGCTCCCGCACGATGCGCGCGTAGTAGCCGGCGTTCGCCGCGGTCGGCACGGCGGCGATGAGGGTGTGCAGGTAGGGCGCGCCACCGATGCGCGCGATCTCGCCGCGCTTGGTCAGCTCGTCGGCCACCGTGATCGCGTCGGCCGGCTCGCCGCGGCCGTACAGATCGAGCACCGCCTCGTAGACGAGCTCGTGCGCCGGCCGATAGAAGTCGGTGCCGCGGAGCACCTCGACGACGTCGGCGATCGCGTCCTTGCTGATCATCATGCCGCCGAGCACCGACCGCTCGGCCTCGAGATCCTGCGGCGGGGTGCGGTCGGGACCGCGGGTGCTGGAACCCGCCGAGAGCCCGTACTCGAGATCCTCGATCGTCACCGTTGCCCCACCCCCACTCGCCCCATCTCCTCGAACATCTGTACCAGGAGCCACTGACACAGGTGCCCGGAGCAGGTCTGACGACGGTGCCGGAACGAGGTCCTACGAAGGCTAGGAGCACCAGGTGTCAGGCCCCAAACGACCCTCGTCCACACCCCCTGTTGACCGCCGCACGGCGCGATGTGCACAGCCCTGTCCACGACCTGTGGATAGGGTCGTGGGAGCCGTGGGAGCGTCGCCGCAGCCTGCGTGATCGCCATGCACGGGCTGTGGACCGAGGAAGTCGACGCACGTTGGCCAAGATTTCACCTGCTGGACACCGCCTGTCCGCCCTCGACCGGCAGGTGCTCGCGCTTGCCGTCCCCGCGCTCGGCGCGCTGGTCGCCGAGCCGGCCTTCGTGCTGGTCGACTCCGCCATGGTGGGCCATCTCGGCACCGCCGCGCTGGCGGGTCTCGCGCTGGCCTCGACGCTGCTGACCACCGTCGTCGGGCTGTGCGTCTTCCTCGCCTACGCCACGACGGCGGCGGTCTCCCGGCGGCTCGGGGCGGGCGACGAGGCGGGCGCGCTACGGGTCGGCGTCGACGGGTTGTGGCTGGCAGCAGGCCTCGGCACGATCCTGGCCGCGGTCGTCTGGGTCACGGCCCCCGCCCTCGTCGCGGCACTGGGCGCGCACGGGGAGGTCACCGGCCAGGCGGTGGCCTACCTGCGGGCGTCGGCTCCCGGCCTGCCCGGCATGCTCGTCGTGCTGGCCGCCACCGGCGCCCTGCGTGGCCTGCTGGACACCCGCACGCCGCTGCTGGTGGCCGCCGTCGGCGCCGGAGCGAACGTGCTGCTCAACTACGTCCTCATCTACCGCGCCGCGCTCGGCATCGCCGGCTCGGGCCTGGGCACCGCGCTGGCCCAGCTGGGCATGGCCGGCGCTCTGGTCGCGGTGGTGGTGCGCGCCGCCCGCGCCCGCGGCGCCTCGCTGCGGCCCGCCTGGGCGGGTGTCGGCGCGAACGCTCGCGCGGGCGTCCCTTTGCTGGTGCGCACCGCCACGTTGCGTGGCGCCATCCTGCTCACCGTCGCGGTAGCGGCGGGTCTGGGGCCCGCCGCGCTGGCCGGCCACCAGGTGGTCGCGACCGTCTGGGGCCTGACGGCCTTTGCCCTGGACGCACTCGCGATCGCCGCGCAGGCGCTGGTGGGCCACGCCCTCGGCGCCGCCGACGTGCCGACGGCCCGTGCGGTGCTGCGCCGCACGCTGCGCTGGGGCGTCGGCACCGCCACGGTGCTGGCCGTCGTCGTCGCCGGGCTCGCCCCCTGGTACGTGGGGGCCTTCTCCTCCGACGACGACGTGCGCCGCGCCGCCGTGCTCGGCCTGCTCGTCGCCGCGGCGGCGTTGCCGATGGCCGGCGTGGTGTTCGTCCTGGACGGCGTGCTCATCGGCGCGGGCGACGGCCCCTTCCTGGCGTGGGCCGGCGTCGCGACCCTGGTGGCCTACGTACCGATCGCGCTGGCCGTCCGCGCCTGGGCGCCGGCCGGGCCGGCGGGCCTGGCCTGGCTGTGGGTGGCGTTCGCGGGCGTGTTCATGGCCGCCCGCGCGACGACCAACGGCGTGCGTGCCCGCGGCACCAGCTGGGCTCGGCCGGAGACCGGCGTGGCGCCAGAGGGCGGCTCCCCGGGGTGAGGGCGTGCACGTTGTGAACCCCTCGTAGCGGATCGATCTCGAAACGTGATCCGTTGTGCCGGTCCGGTAACGCAACCGAAACGCAATGGGCTTAGGTTTCCACCAGCCTCGATGCGCACGCGTCGGGTGCGGGCACCCCGACCGCGGGTCCCGATCAACCACGGAGGTAGCACAGATGCGCAGATCGACTCCGCGCCTGGTGGGTGCGGCGCTCGTGATCATGGTCGGCGTCGCGCTGACCGGGTGTTCGCAGCAGGGCTCCGGCACCGCCGCGCTCACCATCACACCGGTCGTCCAGATCGACCAGGACGGCAAGAAGGTCGAGGCCCAGTCGGGCGGAAAGGCGGCGGACCCGGCCGGCGACGGCAAGGCGAAGTGCGACTCGACCGTCACGCTCGCGATGGCCGGCGCCCTGACCGGCCCCAACGCCGCGCTCGGCATCAACATCGAGAACGGCGCCAAGCTGGCGATCAAGCAGCACAACGACGCCAACAAGGACTGCCAGGTCCAGTACAAGGGCTTCGACACCGAGGGCGACCCGGCCAAGGCCCCCGCCGTCGCGACGCAGATCACCAACGACAAGAACATCCTCGGCCTGCTCGGCCCGGCGTTCTCCGGTGAGACGAAGGCGACCGGTGCCACGTTCAACCAGGCCGGCCTGCTCTCGCTGACGGCCTCGGCGACGAACCCGGCCCTCACCACGAACGGCTGGAACAACTTCTTCCGCGGTCTGGCGAACGACGCGGTGCAGGGCCCCTCGGTGGCCAAGTACCTGGTCGCCACTGCGGGCTACAAGAAGGTCTGCGTCGTGCAGGACGACTCCGACTACGGTGTCGGCCTCGCCGAGCAGATCACGTCCGGCCTGGGCTCGGCGGCCTCCGCCGACTGCGCGGCCAAGGTGAAGACCGGCGACAAGGACTTCGCCGCCACCGTCCAGTCCATCAAGGCGGCGGCTCCGGACGCGGTCTTCTACGCCGGCTACTACGCCGAGGCGGCCCCGTTCGTCTCGCAGCTGCGTGACGGCGGCGTCAAGGCGGTCTTCGTCTCGGCCGACGGCACCAACGACCCGCAGTTCGTCACCCAGGCCGGCTCCGCTGCCAAGGGCGCCATCCTGTCCTGCCCCTGCGGCCCCGCCCCCGATGCGTTCGAGAAGTCGTACAAGGCCCAGTTCGGTACGGGCTCCGGCGTCTACTCGGTCGAGGGCTACGACCTCACGACGATCATGCTCAAGGGCATCGACTCCGGGGTCACCGACCGCGCCGGCCTGATCGACTTCGTCAAGAACTACTCCGGTGACGGCCTGGCCCGCCACTACCAGTGGGACGCGAAGGGCGAGCTCACCTCGGCACTGATCTGGATCTACGAGGTCAAGTGACCCCGTAGTCGTGGCCGGGCCCCGGGCTCCCCGGGGCCCGGCCGCATCTTTCAGTACTCTCCACACACCGCCCGCTGGTCCGGCGGGTGGCGCACGGCACCCACAAGGCGCCGCACGGCAGGCACCGCACGGCAGGCACCGCACGGCAGGCACCGCAAGGCAGGCACCGCAAGGCAAGGCACCGCAAGGCAAGGCACGGCAAGGCACGGCAAGGCAACGCAAGGCACGGCACGGCACACCGAGCACGGAGGAGCGGCATGAGCGTCCTGCTGCTGGCTGGCGGCCAGGTGGTCGCGGACGGCGTCATCAGCTTCGACCTCGGTGCGCTGGGGCGGGACTTCTGGTCGCTGACGATCGACGGCCTGACCTACGGCTCCATCTACGCGCTCGTCGCGGTGGGATACACCCTGGTGTACGGCGTGCTGCGCTTGATCAACTTCGCGCACTCCGAGGTGTTCATGCTCGGCATGTTCGGGCAGTACGTCACCTTGATGCTGCTGGGGTTCGGGCCGAGCGGCGACGCCTACGACAAGGGTGTCGCGCTGACCATCGTCTACCTCGGCATCGCGATGCTCGGCGGCATGGCGGTCGCCGGCGGCGTCGCCGTCGGGCTCGAACGGGTGGCCTACCGGCCGCTGCGCAAACGCGGTGCACCCTCGCTGGTCTTCCTCATCACCGCGATCGGCGCCTCGTTCGTCCTGCAGGAGTTCGTGCACTTCGTGCTGCCGAAGCTCACCGGCAACAACCTGGGCGGGGTCAACGCCCAGCCGCCCATCAAGCTGGTGCAGTCGGCCGACCAGTTCTCGATCTTCGGTGCGACGGTGTCCAACGTCGAGATCGTCATCGTCGTGTCGGCGTTGACGCTGGCGATCCTCGTCGACCGGTTCATCAACTACACCAAGTTCGGCCGCGGCATCCGTGCCGTCGCCCAGGATCCGGTGACCGCGACCCTGATGGGCGTCTCGCGTGAGCGGGTGATCATGCTGACGTTCCTGCTCGGAGGCATCCTGGCCGGCGCCGCGGCCCTGCTGTACACGCTGCGGGTGCCCAACGGCATCATCTACTCGGGCGGTTTCATCCTCGGCATCAAGGCGTTCTGCGCCGCGGTGCTGGGCGGCATCGGCAACCTGCGCGGCGCCCTGCTCGGCGGCCTGCTGCTCGGCGTGATCGAGCTGTACGGCCAGGCCGTGCTCGGCTCGGAATGGCGCGACGTGGTCGCCTTCGTGCTGCTGATCCTCGTGCTGATGTTCCGCCCGACCGGCATCCTGGGTGAGTCGCTGGGGAGGGCCCGCGCATGAGCACCGTGACGACGACCGAGCAGACCGCGTCCGCGTCCGCGCCCCCGCACCTCGGCATCGGCGACCGGCTGCGGCTGTGGTGGTCCGCCCAGCGTCGGCCGGTGCAGTGGGCCATCGGCGTGCCGTTCATCCTGCTGCTCGCCGCGCTGCCCATCCTGCGGCCGCCGTTGCTCACCACGGTCGGCACGGACTTCGGGGGGGTGCTCGCCCAGTTCGGCATGTACGCGCTGCTGGCGATCGGCCTCAACGTGGTCGTCGGGCAGACCGGCCTGCTCGACCTGGGGTACGTCGGCTTCTACGCGATCGGTGCGTACACCGTCGGCCTGATGACCAGTCCCGACAGCCCGTGGAACCTCACCGGCGGCTGGCTGTCCCGGCCGTCGGCGTGGTTCTTCGCCGTGCCGGTGGCGATCGCCATCACGGCGGTGTCAGGCCTGATCCTCGGCACACCCACCCTGCGGCTGCGCGGCGACTACCTCGCCATCGTCACCCTCGGCTTCGGCGAGATCGTCCGGCTGATGGCCGACAACCTCGACACGATCACCGGCGGCGGGCGCGGCCTGTCGCAGATCGCGTTCCCGGTCATGGGGGTGAGCGAGGCCCGGCCCAACGGGGTGTTCTCCGCGGGCAACACGGTGCAGCCGTTCAACTTCGGGGTCTGGTGGTACTGGGTCAGCCTGCTGCTGATCATCGTGGTGCTGCTCGTGGTGGGCAACCTCGAGCGCTCGCGGGTCGGCCGGGCCTGGGTGGCCATCCGGGAGGACGAGGACGCGGCCGAGATCATGGGTGTGCCCACGTTCAAGTTCAAGCTGTGGGCCTTCCTCATCGGCGCGTCGATCGGCGGGCTGTCCGGCGCGCTCTACGCCGGGCAGGTGCAGTTCGTCGTGCCGACGACGTTCAACGTCATCAACTCGATGCTGTTCCTGTGCGCGGTGGTGCTCGGTGGCCAGGGCAACAAGCTCGGGGTGATCCTCGGCGCGTTCATCATCGTCTACCTGCCGAACTTCTTCCTCGGCCGCACCGAGCTGCTCGGCATCCCGATCAACGGCGACGAGATCGCCAAGTTCAAGTACCTGTTCTTCGGGCTGGCGCTCGTGGTGCTGATGATCTTCCGACCACAGGGGCTCTTCCCCGCGCGGCAGAAGCTGCTCACGTACTCCCGCGAGGTCTACGCCGCGGCACGCAAGGCGGCGCTGACGATGGGCGCGCACGTCGGGCACGTCGGGCACGGTGGACCCGCCGGACCTGCCGAACCGGTCGAGCCGACGACGGGGGGCGCGCCGTGAGCACCACCCCGCACGACCCGCGGGCCGGCGCCGAGCACGGCGACCAGCACCTCGGCACCGACGACGAGCTGGTGACCGCCGACACGATCGAGGAGGAGTTCCTCCCCGACGGCGGGGTGCTGGCCGGGGTCGAGGTCGACCTGTCGGCCGTCAACCCCGACCTGGCGGACCCCGCCCGCGTCGCCCACATGGTCGCGGCCGACCGGGCCATCCGCACCCAGGTGGGCGAGCCGCTGCTGGTGATGGACGCGGTCACCATGCGGTTCGGCGGCCTCGTCGCGCTCGACGAGGTCTCCTTCGAGATCCGCCGCGGCGAGATCCTCGGTCTGATCGGCCCGAACGGTGCCGGCAAGACCACCTGCTTCAACACGATGACCGGCGTGTACCGACCCACCTCGGGGCAGGTGGTGTTCGACGGGCGCCCGCTCGGCAACATCAAGCGCAACCAGATCACCCGTCGCGGCATCGCCCGCACCTTCCAGAACATCCGGCTGTTCTCGGACATGTCGGCGCTGGAGAACGTGGTGGTCGGCACGGACGCCCGGCACCGCACCTCGGTGCCGGGGGCGATCTTCCGCACCCCGCGACACCGTGCGGAGGAGCGCGACGCGCTGGAACGTGGCATGGCGCTGCTGGAGTTCGTCGGCATCGGCCGGCGCGCCACCCAGCAGGCACGCAACCTGCCGTACGGCGACCAGCGTCGTCTGGAGATCGCTCGCGCGCTGGCCACCCAGCCCAAGCTGCTCTGCCTGGACGAGCCGGCCGCCGGCTTCAACCCGGCCGAGAAGGCCGATCTCATGGATCTCATCCGACGGATCCGCGACGACGGGTACACCGTGCTGCTCATCGAGCACGACATGCGCGTGGTGATGGGCGTCACCGACCGGGTGGTGGTGCTGGAGTTCGGCCGCAAGATCGCCGAGGGGATGCCGGCCGAGGTCTCGTCGAACCCGGCCGTGATCGCCGCCTACCTGGGGGTTCCCGACGATGCCACTGCTTGAGCTGCGGGACCTGACGGTCTCCTACGGGCGCATCGAGGCGGTGCGCGGCATCTCCATCGTGGTGGAGGAGGGTGAGCTGGTCACCCTGATCGGCGCCAACGGCGCCGGCAAGACGACGACCATGCGCGCGATCTCCGGCATCCGGCCGCTGTCGCGCGGCTCGGTCTGGTTCGACGGTACGGACATCTCGAAGATGAAGGCCCACGAGCGCGTGCTGGCGGGCATCGTGCAGGCCCCCGAGGGCCGCGGCGTGTTCCCGGGCATGACCGTGCTGGAGAACCTCGAGATGGGCGCCTACGCGCGCGTCTTCGCCACCAAGGCGGAGCACGACGCGACCCTCGGGCGGGTGTTCGAGCTGTTCCCCCGCCTGGAGGAGCGTCGCAGCCAGGTGGGCGGCACGCTGTCCGGCGGCGAGCAGCAGATGCTCGCCATCGGCCGCGCCCTCATGGCCCGCCCGCGCCTGCTGCTGCTCGACGAGCCCTCCATGGGCCTCGCGCCCATGATCATCCAGCAG
>Ga0302291_10000099_pt1 | contig 20665 bp, 14 predicted proteins | sample III_Fen_N1_4_FD_194548 | JGI IMG/M metagenome (GOLD analysis project Ga0302291, IMG submission 194548) | Peat permafrost microbial communities from Stordalen Mire near Abisko, Sweden - III_Fen_N1_4 | ecosystem: Environmental > Terrestrial > Soil > Wetlands > Permafrost | place: Sweden: Abisko... | reverse complement strand
ACGCCTACTGGCTCGGGCGCAATCGCGCGCTCGATCCGGGCGCGGTCGCGACGCATTTGTACGTCGAGCTCGATTGCGCGCCGCTTGAACTGCCGCGCCTCGAAGACGCGCTGAACCAGCTGATCCGGCGCCACGACATGCTGCGCGCCGTCGTCGATGGCGACGGCATGCAGCGCATCCTCGCCGACGTGCCGCACTACGCGATCGCGGTGCGCGATGTCTCGGGCGCCGCCGCATCCGACGCCGAGGTGGCGATCGTCGAGCAGCGCGAGGCGCTGTCGCACCAGGTGTTCGACGCGAGCCGCTGGCCGATCTTCGAGGTGCGTGCCACGCCGCTGCCGTGGCAGCGCCTGCGCCTGCACGTGAGCCTCGATCTGCTCATCCTCGACGCCTGGAGCATCTTTCTGTTCTTCAGCGAATGGCACCGGCGCTACGAGGCGCCCGACGCGCCGCTCGTCCCGCCGGGCATCTCGTTCCGCGATACCGCGCTGGCCGAACGCGCGCGCGAGCAGACCGCCGCGTGGCGCCGCTCGTGGGACTGGTGGATGGCGCGCGTCGACGCGCTGCCGCCGGCGCCCGACCTGCCGCTGCGCGCCGACCGCGCCGCGCGCAGCCAGCTGCGCTTCTCGCGCCGCGAGCACAGCCTCGACGGCGTGACCTGGAATCGCATCAAGGCGCGGGCGCGCGATCGCGGCCTGACGCCGTCGGGCCTGCTGCTCGCCGCGTATTCGGAGGTGCTGGCGCGCTGGAGCGCGAGCGCGCAGTTCACCGTCAACGTCACGCTCGGCAACCGCCAGCCGGTGCATGCCGACGTGCATCAACTGCTCGGCGACTTCACCACGCTGGTGATGCAGGGCGTCGACCGGCGCGACAACGGCGCCAGCTTCACCGACTTTGCGCGCGACTTGCAGCGCGACTTCCTCGCCAGCGTCGACAACAGCCAGGTCAGCGGCGTCACCGTGATGCGCGAATGGGCGCGGCGCCGGGGCCAGTCGATGCAGGCGACGATGCCGGTCGTGTTCAGCAGCGGGCTGGTCTGGAGCGGCGACCAGGAGGTCGGCGATCTGGAGCAGTTCGGCAGCAAGATCTACAGCGTCAGCCAGACCTCGCAGGTCTGGCTCGACCATCACGTCATGGAGATCAAGGGCCGGCTGGTGCTGATCTGGGACGCCGCCGACGCGGTGTTCGAGGACGGCGTGCTCGACGCGATGTTCGCGGCCTATTGCAAGCTGGTCGAGGCGCTCGACGACGACGCCGGCGTCTGGCTCGCGCGCGATCCGGTCGCGCTGCCGGTCGAGATACAGCGCCGCCGCGACCAGCTTGACGCCACGGCGACGCCGGTGCGCGACGAGCGCATCCACGCCGGTTTCGTCGGCTGGGCGCTGCGCAATCCGGGCGCGCCGGCGGTGCATTGCACGACGCGCACGCTCACTGCCGGCCAGTTGCTCGGCGAGGCCGCCGCGCTGGCCGACCAGCTGCGCGGCGGCGGACTGCAACCGGCGCAGCCGGTCGCGGTCGTCATGCGCAAGGGCTGGGAACAGATCGTCGCGGTGTTCGGCGTGCTGCTGGCCGGCGGCGCCTATCTGCCGATCGACGCCGACCTGCCGGCGCGGCGCCAGGCCGAGTTGCTGGCGCTCAGCGGCGTGGCCCAGGTGCTGACCCAGCCCGGCGGCCTGCGCGGCGAGGCGGCGCGCGGCCCGTGGCAGGAGATCCAGGTGCACGCGGGCGTGACGGCGCCGTTCGGCCCGGCGCATGCGGCAACGCTCGCGGCGCCGACCGACGAGCTCGCCTACGTCATCTTCACCTCGGGCACGACCGGCGTGCCGAAGGGCGTGATGATCGATCACGCCGGTGCGGTCAACACGCTGCACGCCATCAACCGGATGTTCGCGGTCGGTCCGCAGACGCGCGTGCTTGGCGTGTCGTCGCTGAGCTTCGACCTGTCGGTCTACGACATCTTCGGCGTGCTCGGCGCCGGCGGCACGCTGGTGCTGCCCGACGGCGCGCGCGGCAACGACGGCGCGCACTGGCGCGAACTCATCGAGCGCTGGGGCATCACGCTCTGGAACTCGGCGCCGCAACTCATGCGCATGGTCTGCGACAGCTTCGGCGCGCGCGAGCTTGGCGGCGAAACGCTGCGCAGCGTGCTGCTCAGCGGCGACTTCATCCCGCTCGACCTGCCCGACACGGTGCGCATGCGCTACGCCAACGCGTCGGTCACGAGCCTCGGCGGCGCGACCGAAGCGTCGATCTGGTCGATCGCGCATCCGGTCGATCGCGTCGATCCGCGCGCGGCCTCGATTCCCTACGGCCGGCCGCTGCCGAACCAGACTGTCGCGGTGCTCGATTCGGCGCTGCGGCCCTGTCCCGACCATGTGCGCGGGCGCATTTACATCGGCGGCGCCGGGCTTGCGCTCGGCTACTGGGGCGACGAGGAGAAGACGCGCCAGCGCTTCATCCGCCACCCCGCAACCGGCGCGCGGCTCTACGACACCGGCGACCTCGGCCGCCATTCGCCCGACGGCGCGGTCGTGATCCTTGGCCGCGACGATGGCCAGATCAAGATTCGCGGCCATCGCGTCGAGCTCGGCGAGATCGACGCGGTACTGCGCCGTTACCCGGCGGTGCAGCAGGCGGTCGTCATCGCGACCGCCGGCCCCGGCGAATCGCGCCAGCTGGCGGGCTACGTCCAGCTCGTCGCGGGTGCCGCGCCGGCCGAGACGATCGCTGCGCTGCGCGCCTTCGCCGCCGAGCGCCTGCCCGACTACATGGTTCCGCGCCACCTCGTCGCGATCGACGCGCTGCCGCTGTCCGGCAACGGCAAGGTCGATGTCGCGCGCCTGCCCGCGCCCGACGACAGCGCGATGGATGCCACGCCGTCGGTCGCGCCGCGCAACGCGATCGAGACCACGATCCTCGACGCCTGGCAGCGCGTGATTCCGGGCATCGACATCGGCGTCACCGACAACTTCTTCGACCTTGGCGGCGACTCGATCCTCGCGACGCAACTGGTGCGCGAGATCAACGCCGCGCTCGGTTTCGAGCTGGAAATGCACGAGCTGTTCGAGAACCTGACGATCGAGGCGCTGGCTGCGCTGTTCAGCGCGCGCCAGGCCGGCAACGAAGCCGCCGAACAGGGCGGACTCGCCAGCGCCGCGACGCTGCTGGCCGATCTGGATCAGGTGCGCGAACGGCTCGCGAGCCTGCGGCCGCAACGGCGCGCGCCCTTGCCGCGCCGCGAGGTGCTGCTGACCGGTGCGACCGGCTGGATCGGCGCCCACCTGCTCGCCGAACTGCTCGCCACCGACGTGGCGCGCGTGCACTGCCTCGTGCGCGCCGACGACGACGCGGCCGCATTGCAACGCCTGCGCGCCACGCTCGCCGCGCACCGCATCCACGTCGACGCATCGGCCTGGACGCGTGTGGATGCCTTTGCCGGCGACCTGACCGCGCCGCGCTTCGGTCTCGCGCAGGACGCGTGGCAGCAGCTCGGCGAACGGCTCGACGCGATCTATCACCTCGCCGCGAGCGTGAACGTGACGCTCGACTATGCGAGCCACCGGCGCAGCAACGTGCTGCCGCTGCCGGCGGTCGTGGAACTCGCCGCGCTGGATCACGCGAAGGCGCTGGTCTGCGTCTCGCCGCTGGCCGTCGCGCGGCGCCGCCGCGACGGCGTGCTCACCGTGCTCGCCGACGAGGCGGTTCATCCCGATCCGGCGGGCCTGCTCACCGCCTACGCGCAGTCGAAATGGGTCGCCGAGCAAATCCTCGCCGAGGCCCGCGCCTGGGGCCTGCCGGTCACGCTCTACCGCAGCTCGCACGCGCTGCCCAATGCCGCGAGCGGCTGGGGCAAGCCGCACGACACCTACGGCCGCGTGCTCCAGATGGCCTGCCACGTCGACGCGCTGCCCGACTGGGACGCCTCGCGCCTGCCCGGCCTGCCGGTCGATCTGTTGTGCCGCCTCATCGTCGAGGACTCGGCGCGCGATGACGCCGACCGCTTCGTCGTGCATCTGGAAAACCGCGCGCCGGCCAGCTTTGGCGCCGTCATCGCCGAGCTCATGACCGAGAAGCACGGCATGGCCGGCGCGGTTCCGACGCTCGCCTTCGACGACTGGAAGGCGCGCTGCCTCGACCTCGCCAACCACTTGCCCGACGAGGAGGCGACGCTCGTGAAGCTGCTGTTCAGCACCCGCAACGGCGCAGCCGCGATCGAGAACATGTTCAGCGCCGACGCGATCGCGACCGGCTATTTCGAGCGGAGCGGGCGCGCCGCTGCCCTGATCGGCGCCACGCCGCCCGACTACTGGCGCCGGGTTTTCGCCGCCAGCCGCGACAACGCCGCCGTCCATGGCGACGCGGCCGAACGCATGGAGCAAGCGTCATGAACAACCACCCGCGCGATCTTCTCGACGAGGAATTCGATGTCGTCATCGTGGGCGGCGGATCGAGCGGCGCCGTCATGGCGCGCCGGCTCAGCGAGGATCCGCGCCGGCGCGTGCTGCTGATCGAGGCCGGACCGGAGCGCGCCGAGGGCCGCGCGGCCGAAGCGGTGCGCGGCGCCAATCAGCCGGCGGTACTGCCCGGTCTGAACTGGAAATTCCATTGCGCAATCAAGGGCGACGACGGCGCCGGCGCCGCGCGTGGCGACACCGGCGCTGGCCCGCAGGCGGTGCGCGGCGGCGTCGCGAGCAGCTTCGACTACGAGGCCGGCCGCCTGCTCGGCGGCTCGTCGGCGATCAACGCGGTGCAGACGCTGCGCGGCGCGCCGATCGACTTTGACGAATGGGCCGCGCTCTGCGGCGACGACTGGAACTGGGCCGGCGTGTTGCCCTACTTCCGCAAGCTTGAGGACGATCCGCTCGGTCCCAGCGAGCTGCATGGCAGCGGCGGCCCGTTGCCGATCCGGCGCGAGACGCCGGCCCAGCTCACGACGCTGCAAACCGGGCTGCTCGACGCCTGTCGCGCGGCCGGCCGCGACGCGGTCGTCGACCACAACGACCCGAGCCGGGGCGGCGTCGGCGTGATCCCGAAGAACGTGATCGACGGCGAGCGCATCTCGGTCGCGCAGGCCTATCTCGATCCGGTGCGCGACCGCGCCAACCTGCACATCGTCACCGATGCCTTCGTGACGCGGCTGCTCTGGCGCTCGACCGCGCTGGCCGCCGGCGTCGAGGTGGAAGCGGCGGGACGCACACGCGCGGTGCTCGCGCGCCACGTCGTCGTCTGCGCTGGCGTGATGCACACGCCCTGCCTGCTGATGCGCTCGGGCATCGGCGACGCGGCCCAGCTCGCGGCGCTCGGCATCGAGACAATGCATGCGCTGCCGGGCGTCGGCGTCGGGCTCCAGGACCATCCGGTGGTCGGCATCTGGGGCCGGCCGAAGCCGGGCATTGCCACGCTCGGCGAGCCGCTGCGCCAGGTGCTGCTGCGCTATTCGTCGCAGGCCTCGGGCTACGAGAACGACATGCACATCTGCATGATGGCCGGCATCGACGTGAAGGAAATGTTCCCGCGCCTCGGCGATGCCGACGCCGCGCCGACCATCGCCGGCCTGACGACCTGCTTCAACAAGTCGACCTCGCGCGGTCAGGTGCGCATGCTCTCGGCCGATCCAAATGTGCGCCCGCGCATCTCGTTCAACTGCCTCGGCGATCCGGGCGACGTGGCGCCGCTGGTCGAGGGCGTGCGCATCGCGTGGTCGCTGATCAACTCGCCCCAGCTCAAGCCGATGTTCGGCGACCTGCTCGCGTGGACCGAAGGAATGATCCGCTCCGACGTGGCGCTGGAACGCGCGGTCTCGACCTTCGTGCGGCCGAGCGCCCACGCCTGCGGCACGGTGCGCATGGGGCTGGCGCCGGTCGGCGGCGCGGTGGTCGATCCGGCCGGGCGCGTGTTCGGCTGCGACAACCTCTGGGTCGCCGACGCCTCGGTGATGCCGATGATCCCGAGCGTGCCGCCGCATCTGACCTGCCTGATGGTGGCCGAGAAGCTGGCCGACGGACTCGCGGCGGCGGTCTGACGATGTCGGCCCAGCTTTCGCCCTTCGATCTCGCGCGGCCCGCCGCGCTGCGCCGGCTCGGTGGCCCGCCGCGTCCGCTTGCGCGCGTGGTGATGTTTACCTGGTGCGGCGCCGGCGCCTCGGCCTACCGGCGGCTTGCGGCCGAGCTTGGCGCGCATCTCGAAACCCACGCGGTGCAGTTGCCGGGCCGCGAGGATCGCTTTCGCGAACCGCATCTGCGCCGCATGGACACGCTCGCCGGGCAGCTTGCCGACGAGATCGCGGCGCTTGCCGACCGGCCGCTGCTGCTGTTCGGCCACAGCATGGGCGCGCTGGTCGCCTATGAAGTCGCGCGCCGGCTCGAGCAGACGCATGGCGTGCAGCCGCGCGCGCTGATCGCCTCGGGCCACGGCGCGCCCGACCACGCGTCGGCGCCGCTCAGCAGCGAGGCGCGGATGCGCTGGCACACCGCCGACGACAGCGCGCTGATTGCCAACATCGCGCGCATCGGCGGCACGCCGCCCGAGCTGCTGCGCGACGGCGAGATGCTGCGCACGCTGGTCCCGACCATGCGCGCCGACTACGAAATCCTCGAAACCTACGAGCACCGCGCCGGCCCGGCGCTGGCCTGCCCGATCGTGGCCTGCGCCGGCGTTGCCGACCGCGAAGTCAGCCTCGACGGCATGGCCGGCTGGGCCCGGTTCTCGGCCGACCCCGGGCCGCTGCTGTGGTTTCCGGGCGATCACTTCTATCTCAACACCCGACCGGCCGAACTCGTGCGCGCCATCGAAACATGGAGCCTCCGATGACTTCACCCTGGGACGACATCGTGGTGGGCGGCGGCTCGTCGGGCGCGGTGCTGGCCGCGCGCCTGTCCGAAGACCCGGCGCGCCGCGTCCTGCTGCTCGAAGCCGGCCCCGATTTCGCGAGCATCGACGCGCTGCCGGCGCAGATTCGCCGCGCCGGCGAGCCGGTGATGCAGGGCTACAACTGGGACTACCAGGCCAACCTGCGCCAGAGCGGGCTGTGGCAGAACCTCGTCCAATCGGTCGGCGTGCTGGCGGCGGCGCCGCGCGACATGCTGCATGCGGTCAAGACCGCGATCCACGCGCCGCAGGCAGCGGCCGGCCATCTGCACCAGTTCCCGTACTGCCTCGGCAAGGTCATCGGCGGCTCATCGTCGGTGAATGGCGCGCTCGCGCTGCGGCCGGTGCGCGAGGACTTCGCGCGCTGGGTCGCCGAGGGCTGCGCCGACTGGGGCTGGGAGCAGGTGCTGCCGTTCTTCCGGGCGCTCGAAGCCGATGCCCTTGGCGGCGACCAGCACGGCGCGGACGGGCCGGTACCGATCCATCGCACCGCGTTGGCCGATCTGCATCCGCTGCAGGCGGCGTTCCGCGATGCCTGCCTCGCGCACGGCATGACCGACCTGCCCGACCTCAACGGCGATTCGCGGCCCGGCGTCGGCGTGCTGCCGAGCAATACGCGCGGCGACCTGCGCGTCTCCACAGCAGTCGCCTATCTGATGCCGGCGCGGCAGCGGCCGAACCTGAGCGTGATTGGCAACGCGACGATCGATCGCGTGCTGTTTGAGGGCACGCGCGCGGTCGGCGTCGAGGCGCTGATCGACGGCCAGCGGCGCCAGTTGCGCGCCGCGCGCATCACGCTGAGCGCGGGCGCGGTGAACACGCCGGCGATCCTGATGCGCTCCGGCGTCTGCGATCGGCAGCTAAGCCGCTCGCTCGACATCGGGAACATTGCGCACCGGCCTGGCGTCGGCGCCAACCTGCGCGACCACGCCGCCGTGATGCTCTGGATGATCCCGAACAGCGGCGCGAGCGACGAGGCGGTGCGCCACCATCACCAGGTGATGGCGCGGCTGCGCACCTCGCGCTCGGCCAGCCCGAACCTGAGCCTGTTCTTCCTCAGCCATTTCCCGACCGGCGGCATCCCGATGCTGCAAAGCCTGCTGCGCTCGCCGATCGCGAACGCAATGTCGATCGTGCATGCGCAGCCGGCCTCGAAAGGCCGGGTCTACATCACCGAGCGTGCGGCGACGGCGCGTCCGGTCATCGATCTCGGGCTCGGCTCGGAAGGCGCCGACATCGACGATCTGGTCGAAGGTGTGCGCACCGCGTGGGACTTGCTGCGCTCGCCGGCGATTGCGCGGCACACGAAATCGGTCTTCGTCTGGAGCGACGCGCTGGTCCGCAACGACTCGTCGCTGCGCAGCACGATCCAGCGCTTTCTCAGCGCGACCTGGCATCCGGTCGGCACGGCGCGCATGGGCGGCGTGGCCGACGAGCAGGCGGTGGTCGATGAAGCCGGGCGGGTCCACGGACTGCGCGGATTGCGCATCGCCGACGCCTCGGTGATGCCGGCGATCCCGAGCGTGCCGACGAATCTGACCTGCATCATGCTGGCCGAACGCATCGCGGCCGGCATGCGCGCGGGCGACGACTGAGCGCGCGAGCGCTTACAGCACGCCAAGCATGATCGACTGCGCGATCGCCTGCTGGCGGCTTTGCGTGCCGAGCTTTCCGCCCGCGTTCTGGAGGTGATAGGTCACGGTCCGCTCGCTGATCTGCAGCAGCATGCCGATCTCCCAGCTCGTCTTGCCCTTCGCCGCCCACGACAGGCATTCGAGCTCGCGCGGCGACAGCCGGGGCTTGGCGTCGTCGCGCATCTCTTCCACGAAGCGCAGGCAGGCCTGATGCAGATGGACGCTGAACAGCATGGCGAACGGCTGCTGCGCGTTGAGCCAGTCGATCGACGCCGAGCGGCTCGCGAGCGTGACGCTGCCGAGCAGCTCGCCGCGATCGCGGATCGGCGTGCAGATGCCGCCCTTCACGCCCTCGCGATGCGCGGCCTCGAACAGGCCGCGCCGCTTCGGGTCGAGATCGATCGCGTTGAGCGACGCCGCAGTGATCGCCCACGGCTTCGGCGTGATGAACTCGTTCGAGCGCGAGGTGATCGGATCGCGCTTCGACTTGCAGCAGCCCTGGTAGGCCTCCCACAGGTCGGGCGGACAGTTGTGCAGGAAGAAGCGCCGGCATTCCTCGTCGGAGCGCGAGATGACGACGTTGTAGGCCCAGTAGTCGAAACCGGCCTCGGCGATGTGACTGTTGATGCAGCCGACCAGTTCGTCCTTGGTTTCCGACCGGGCGAGAGATTCGAACCATGTATTCATGTTCAGTACCAGTTGTCCCGACACGGGCCCGACGGAGGGCCGGTTGGACGGAGTCAAGCGAAGGGAGCCGGCACGGGATCATGCCGCGTGCTTCATGCGGGGTTTGGCGCCCTGGCCCGATGCGCCGCGCGTCACGCGGCGGAATCGGTCCCGGCCGGAACCTTGCCCTTTCCTGCTTGCCGATACCTTGCCGTACTCCGGTACCGCCCTTGTGACGACGGCGACTTCGCGGCTGTACTGCACGGTATTTGCGCTGGACCGAATCTTGGCGGTCGGCTTGCGCATTGGCAAAAAGTCCTATGAGCCGACATTGGCCGGGCCACGGATGGTTACGGTCAGTTGTGCCGGACGTGGTCGTGGCGGTGATGCACATCCGGATAGTGCGGATGGCGGTGGCTCAGCGACTCGTGGCGGTGCGCGTGCTCGTGCGGCTCGGTGCCGGTCCAGCCGGCGTCGTGCGCGTGGCGGTGATGTTCATCGTGCCGGTGCGGATGGGCGTGCTCCAGCGCCTCGTGCGTGTGCTCGTGCTCGTGCCGCTCGCGCACGTGGAGCCAGATGCCGAGCGCCATCAGCGCGGCGGCGGCCCAGAACAGCGGACCGGGCAGCTGCGGCCAGATCAGCAGCGAGATCGCGACGCCGAACAGCGGCGCGACCGAGAAGTAGGCGCCGGTGCGCGCGGTGCCGAGCGTGCGCAGGCCGACGACGAACAGCGTGAGGCTCACGCCATAGCCGAGGAAGCCGACCGCAAGACTGCCGCCGAGCACCGCCGGCGACGGCCAGCCGGCGCCACCCGCCAGCGCCAGCCCGACGTTGCAGGCGCCCGCGATCAGCCCCTTTGTGGCGGCGATCAGCATCGCGTCACTGGTCGAGACCTGACGCGTGAGGTTGTTGTCGATGGCCCAGCACAGGCAGGCGCCGGCGATCAGCACGGCGCCTGCCGTGACCGCGCCGCCGCCCGGCGCCCATGACAGCAGCAGGCCGCCAGCGACGATCGCAAGCATGCCGAGCACCACGTCGCGATCGGCGTTCTCGCGGAACACGGTCCAGGCGATGACGGCCGTCATCACGCCCTCGATGTTGAGCAGCAGCGAGGCGGTCGCGCCGTCGGTGCGTGTGAGTCCGAGCATGAGTAGCGCCGGGCCGAGCATGCCGCCGAAGAGGATGGCGCCGAGCAGCCAGGGCCAGTCGCGCGCGGGCAGGCCGGCGGGTGACGCCTGGCGTTCGCCGCACAACCGGCGCGCGAGCAGCAGCGCGCCGAGGCCGACACCGCTGCCGAGATAGAGCAGGCCGGCGAGCAGCAGCGGCGGCACGTCGCCGACCAGCAGCCGGGACAGCGGAGTACTGGCGCCGAACAGCAGGGCGGCGGCGAGGGCGGGGGTGGCGGCGCGAAGTGACATGCGCGGGAGTAGAGCACGGGCGGGCGTGGCGCCCGGCGCCGCGATGACCACGCCTATTGCCGCCCGCGCAAGGCATGCTCCGGCCTTGCCGCGATTCGTGGCGCTCAGGAGTTTTCATGAAGTCGTCGCCCGTTCCCGCCGCCAGTCATGCCGATGCGCGCAGCGCTGACGAGCGCGAGCATTCGCTTGCGACGACGGGTGCGTCCACGACCCGTGACCGGCCCGCCAGTCCTGATCGACGGGAAGCGCCCGCGCGGCCGGGACTCGATGCGGTGGCCGGCATGCTCGACGCCAGCGCGCAGTCGCGCGCGCTCGGGCGCCTGGCCGGTGTCGTCGCGGCGAGCCAGCGCGTCGCGGCACAGCGCCAGCTCGTGACGACGCTCGCCTCGGCCGGCACGGCGCCGGTGCAGCGGATCATCAAGCGCGGTGACATGACCTATCCGACGACCTGGCTCGGAATGGCGCGCGCGGGGTTGCCGGCCGACGATGTGAGCGCGGCCGAGGCCATCCGTGCCCGTGCCGCCGGCGAACTCGGTGTCGCCGCCGATGACGCGAAGCTGATGACGGTCTGGAACAAGTCGGCCAAGTCCACGACCAGGACTTACGAGCTGGATGGCGACGCCGACGCACTTGTCGGTGAACTGGTGGCGAGCTATGGACGGTCGGTCCGCGCCACGCTGAATTCGCAGCAGCGCGGTGGCGAGGCCGAGGCACTTACCACCGGCTTGCAGGCGGACGACTCGGACCTTGAGTTCCGCCCCAGCGTCCGCAATCCGATGCTGGTTTCGTCCGGCATCGAGGATGTCGGCTACGACGCCGACATTGAGCCGGAGCGCCGGTTCCAGACGCACGCCGCCACGGTCGTGCTGGCGGAGTATCCGGCGGGCATCGAGGCCCAGGGGTCGATGCGCCGCGATGGCGGCGAACTGGTGCTGTCCACGAACCGCAATGCCGATAACGACGCGCTCCGCAGCCGGATCGCCAGCGCCGCGGCGCTCAAGCAGATGGCCGCGGAACTGCTCGCCCGGAGCGGCATCGACGCGCTAACGCGCGAGGAGGCCATGGAAGATGCGGTGCTGCGCCATGCCGGCAAGCTCTACCTGCGCATCCACGAATACCTCGCGTCCGACGCGCCCGTGACCGTGCCGGCGTCGGTGGATCCGCAGATTGACGGACTGCATGCCGAGATCCGCATCGAGCAACTCGACGACTGGGACGCCGACGACCACTTCGCGCCAAGCGGCACCAAGTACCCGTGCATGGGTTGCTTCCTCTATCTGATGGGCCAGAAGATAGAAATCGGGCACTGCCACGGTCCGATGTGGGTGACCAACGCGGCGCTTGCAACCCAGCTGCTCGCGCTGCTCCGGTCGGGCAAGACGATCGGCAAGCTGGGCAAGTCGGCGGTTGCCGAGGTGGCCGGGCGGCTGGCGACGGCGCGCAAGACGCATGGCGGCACGATGGTTCGCGGCATCGGCCGGTCGGGCGACGCGAGCTTCGATCGTCAGGCCGATTCCGACTCGGACCTGGACTCCGATGAGTACGCCGATCTCCAGCAGCGCGTCGCGGCGCGAATCGCCGGAGCCCCGAGCTCGCCCCAGCGCTGGAATGGGCCGGGCGGCGACAAACGCCTTCATTCCGGCAGCAGCGACGAGGACGACAGCGCGGAAGAATCGGAGGCGCTGGACGAGGACGACGCGTTCGAGTCCGATTCCGGTGAGGAGAGCGGCGAGGTCGAGGCGCCGCTGCGCAAGAAGCTGAAGGTGGAGGCTGCCGCGTCGGCAACGGCACCCGTCCCCGGAAGAATCGACCGCTTCAACGTGAACGGAACGACCTACGCGGCCAACGATCGGCGCATCCGCGCCACCGGCGAATGCCTGTGGGACACGCTGCGCCACTACGGCTTCAGAGATGGCGATCTCGCGACCGCCGCCGCCGATCGCGCGGTCCAGCTGAACGTCGACCAGCATGTGATGGACGACCGGGTCTGGCCGCTCGTGCAGGCGCTCAACCGCATCACCGGGAGCCGCCACGGCCTCGTGCTCGATCGCTACTTCATCGACGGAAGCACGCTCGTGCAGGACGTGAATCCCGGCGACACGATGCTCCACATCGGCCTCATGACCGACGATGCGGGGCAGGCCCACTACATGCCGCCGTGGTCGGACTAGGTGCCACGGCGCCGGCTCAGATGAACTTCGGCAGCCCCGCCAGCAGCTTGTCGAGCGTGACGGGGTAATCGCGCACTCGCATGCCGGTCGCGTTGTAAACCGCGTTCGCGACCGCCGCCGCCGCGCCGCAAATGCCCAGCTCCGCCACCCCCTTGGCCTTCATCGGCGACGAGATCGGGTCGGTCTCGTCGATGAACATCACGTCGAGGTGCGGGATGTCGGCATGCACCGGCACCTCGTAGCCGGCGAGGTCGTGGTTGATGAAGCAGCCGGCGCGCGCATCCACCACCAGCTCTTCCATCAGCGCCGCGCCTATCCCCTGCGTCATCGCGCCGATGACCTGGCTGCGCGCCGTGACCGGATTCAGGATGCGGCCGCTCGCGCACACGGCGAGCATGCGGCGCACGCGGATCTCGCCGGTATCGGCATCGACGGCCACTTCGGCGAAGTGCGCGCCGAAAGTCGACTGCTGATACTTCTTCGCCAGATCGCCGAACTCGATCGTGTCTTCGGCGACGATCTCGCCGCCCGCGACCGCATCGGCCAGCGGCACGTTGCGACCGGCACCGCGCACCTGTCCGTCCGCAAACTGCGCCTCGGCCGGCGCGATGCCGACCCGCGTCGCAACCGCGTCGCGCAGCTTCATGCACGCCGCATACACGCCCGACGACGAGCAGTTGCCGCCCCATTGCCCGCCCGACCCCGACGACGCCGGAAAGCTCGAATCGCCGAGCCGCACCGCGACGCGCTCGATCGGCACGCCGAGCATCTCGGCGGCGGTCTGCGCCAGGATCGTGTAGCTGCCGGTGCCGATGTCGGTCATGTCGGTCTCGACGACGACCAAGCCGCGCTGGTCCAGCCGCACCCGCGCCGCCGATTTCGTCACCTGGTTGCCGCGGATCGCCGCCGCAACGCCCATGCCCACAAGCCAGCGCCCCTCGCGCATCGCGCCCGGCCGGGGATTGCGCGCTGACCAGCCGAAGCGTTCGGCACCGGTGCGCAGCGCCTCGACCAGCGTGCGGCGCGAGAACGGCCGCTGCGGATGCTCGGGATCGACCTGGGTGTCGTTGCGGATGCGGAACTCGACCGGATCGAGCTGGAGCCGCTCGGCCATCTCGTCGATCGCGGCTTCGAGCGCCATGTGGCCGGTCGCCTCGCCCGGCGCGCGCATCGCGTTCGATTCGGGCAAGTCAAGCGTGGCGAGCCGCGTCGCGGTCATGCGGTGCGCGCCGGCGTAGAGCAGCCGGGTCTGGTGCACGGCCTTGTCGGCGCTGCCGCCGTCGAGGTCGCCGGACCAGCTCTCGTGGCCGATCGCGGTGATCTGGCCCTCGCGCGTCGCGCCGATGCGCACGCGCTGGAACGTCGCGGGCCGGTGCGTCGCGTTGTTGAAGATCAGCGGGCGTTGCAACGCGACCTTGACCGGCCGGCCCGCAAGCCGCGCGCCGAGCGCGGCCAGCACCACGTCGGCGCGGATGAACAGCTTGCCGCCGAAGCCGCCGCCAATGAACGGCGAGATCACGCGGACCTTCTCGCGCGGAATCTTGAGCGTGGTCGCGAGGTCGTTCGCGGCCCAGTCGATCATCTGGTTCGAGGTCCAGACGGTCAGCGCGTCGCCGCGCCAGGCCGCGATCGTCGCGTGCGGTTCCATCATCGCGTGGGCTTCGTCGGGCGTGGTGTAGGTCTCGTCGAGCTTCACCGGCGCGGACGCGAACGCGCTGTCGAAGTCGCCGACGGCCGTGTCGGCCGGCTCGGACTTGCCTTCCGATTCCGGCTTCGCCGCGCTGTCGCGTCGCGCCGCAAGGTCGAAGGCGCCGGGCGCCGCGACGTACTCGACCTGCACCAGCTGCGCCGCCGCGCGCGCCTGCTCGAAGGTCGTGGCGATGACGAGCGCGACCGCCTGGTGGTAGTGCTGCACCTCCGGCCCGGCGAGCAGGCGTGCGGTGTTGTGCTTGCCCTTGCCGAGCGGCCCGGCGTTCGCGGCCGTGACGATGCCGAGCACGCCCGGCGCGGCCTTGGCGGCGCGCAAATCCATCGACGCGATGCGGCCCTTCGGGATCGTGGCGCCGACGATCCAGCCATAGGCGGCATTCGGCGCGGCCTCGTGCTGCTCGTAGGCGTAGCGCGCCGTGCCCGAGGTCTTGAGCGGCCCGTCGATGCGCGGGAGCGGCTGGCCGACGACCTTGAGCTGGTCGATCGGGTTCGTGGTGGCGGGGGTGTCGAATTTCATGCGCGGGCCTTTCCCTGTTCGATCGCGGCGGCCAGCGTGCGCACGGCGAGCGGCACCTTGAACGCGTTGTCGGCGGTCGGCGTGGCGCCGGCCAGGAGCACCGCGGCGGTGGCGTTCGCGCCGCGCGGCAGCAGGGCTTCGGCGGCTTCGACGCGCCACGGCTTGTGCGCGATGCCGCCGAGCGCGACGCGGCCCGTGCCGTCCTCGTTCACGATCGCCGCGACCGACACGAGCGCGAAGGCATACGACGCGCGGTCGCGCACCTTGCGGTACACGTGCCCGCCGCCGACCGGCGCCGGCAGCGTCACGGCGGTGATGAGCTCGCCGCGTTCGAGCGCGGTCTCGATGTGCGGCGTGCTGCCGGGCAGGCGGTGGAAATCGGCAATCGGGATGCGGCGTTGCTGGCCGTCGGGCTTCACAGTCTCGACGGTTGCGTCGAGCACGCGCATCGCGACCGCCATGTCGCCGGGGTAGGTCGCGATGCAGGCGGTGCTGGCGCCGATCACCGCGAGCTGGCGGCTATAGCCCCGGATCGCGCCGCAGCCGCTGCCGGGCGCGCGCTTGTTGCACGGCTGGGCCGTGTCGTAGAAGTAGGGGCAGCGCGTGCGTTGCAGCAGGTTGCCGGCGGTCGTCGCCTTGTTGCGCAGCTGGCCCGAGGCGCCGGCGAGCAGCGCGCGCGACAGCACCGCGTAATCGCGCCGGATGCGCGCGTCGGCCGCGAGGTCGGTGTTGCGCACGAGCGCGCCGATGCGCAGACCGCCGCCGGGCGCGGGCGCAATCGTGTCGAGGCCGAGGCCATTCACGTCGATCAGGTGCGCGGGCGTTTCGACTTGCAGCTTCATCAGGTCGAGCAGATTGGTGCCGCCGGCGATGAAGCGCGCCTCGGGATGGCGCGCCGCCGACGCGGCGGCCTCGGCCGGCGAGGTCGCGCGCTCGTAGGTGAAGGGCTTCATGCGCGGCTCCCGGCGGCAACCTCGCTAATCGCCTCGACGATGTTCGAGTAGGCGCCGCAGCGGCAGATGTTGCCGCTCATGCGCTCGCGCAATTCGTCGGCCGACAGCAGCGGCTGCGCCGTGAGCTGCTCGGTCACGTGGCTCGGAATGCCGGCGCGGATCTCGTCGAGCACCGCGACCGCCGAGCAGATCTGCCCCGGCGTGCAATAGCCGCACTGGTAACCGTCGTGCTTCACGAACGCCGCCTGCATCGGATGCTGGCGCTGCGGCGTGCCGAGCCCCTCGATCGTCGTGACCTGCGCGCCCTCGTGCATGACGGCGAGCGTGAGGCAGGCATTGATGCGCCGGCCATCGACGATGACGGTGCAGGCGCCGCACTGGCCGTGGTCGCAGCCCTTCTTGGTGCCGGTGAGATGCAGATGCTCGCGCAGCGTGTCGAGCAGCGTGGTGCGCGTGTCGAGATCGAGCGCGTGGCGCGTGCCGTTGACCGTGAGCGCGACCTTCATCGTGGTGCCGGCGGCGGCGTTGCGGGTCGGCGCACGGGTTTCGGCGTGCGCGGCCGGCAGCGCGGTCGCGACCACCGTCGCGGCGCCGGACAGCAGCAGCTCGCGCCGCGTCAGCTGGGGTTGGCCCTCGTCATCCATGGCGTCTCCTTCCAGAGCAGTTGCCGGACATCGGGCGACCCGGTGCGCGTCTGGCGTCCGTGATCGCAGGCTGTCTCGCCCCGGGGCGCGACCAGACCGAGGCTAGGGCAGGGCGGCGCGACGCTGCTAGACGGTTGCGGATTGAGACAGCAGCAACGGCGCGTTGCGAATGCGCGGCGGCCGGCGCCCGAAATTCAGCGCCGCTGCAGCGGCACCGCCAGCTCGTGCCCGGCATTTGGATGCGGCACGCGCGCATACGGCGGCTTCGGCCAGTCCCAGCCCGCCTCGGGGAGTAGCGCGCGCATGGCGTTGATGTCGCAGTGATAGGGCGGGCCCTCGATGACGCCCTCGTCCACGGCGGCCGGCCGCAGCCGCTGCATGAACAGCGCGAACAGCCGGCCGCCGGGCGCGAGCCAGGCTTTCAGCTGCGCGGCGTAGGCCATCCAGTGCTCGGGGTGCAGCGCGCAGAGGCAGGTCTGCTCGTAGATGGCGTCGAAGGGCGTTGCGGGCGCGTAAGTCAGCACGTCGGCCTCGATCACCTCGGCCGTGACGCCGGCGGCGTGGCAGCGTGCGCGCGTGCTTTCGACCGCCGCCGGCGTGTAGTCGATGCCGGTGACGTCGAAGCCGCGCCGGGCCAGCTCGACCACGTCCCAGCCGTTGCCGCAGCCGGGCACGGCAATGCGGCAGGGCGCGAGCGCGCCGCTGTCGAGCCAGGCCAGCAGTTGCGAGCCGGGGCCGCCCCGGTCCCAGCCGGTCTGTTGCGTGGCGAAGCGTTGCTGCCAGAAGTCGGGCGTCGGGCCGGTCATGGGCAGGTTCCTCGAGTGCGTGGAAATGGTGAATGCTGCGCCCGTCCGCACTTCGCACCGCCCATCTCATGCACCGATACCTGCTCCTTCTTGGGCTGATCCTCGCGCTCGGCGCCTGCGCCAGCCTGCCCGGCAGCCAGACCGGCGCGCTCGCCGGCCGCCCGGTCGAGTACTTCGCCACGCACCACGCCGCGCCGCCCGTCGTGTTCGAGAGCGGCCTCGACGGCCACATCGAGTGGTGGCGCGACGTGTTGCCGGCGCTCTGCGGCGAGTTCAGCTGCCTCGCCTACAACCGGCCCGGCATCGGCCGCAGCGCGCCCGCGACCACGCCGCGCGACGCCGCGACCATCGTCGACGAGCTGCGCGCAAGCCTCGGCGCCGCGCAGTTCGCGCCGCCCTACGTGCTGGTCGGCCATTCGCTCGGCGGGCTGTACCTGCAGTACTTCGCGCGGCGCCATCCCGACGAGGTCGCGGCGCTGGTGCTGGTCGATTCGACCCATCCGCGCCAGACCGACGGCGACGGCGCGCTCGACCGCCAGCCGCTGTGGGTGCGCGCGGCGCTGTCCGGCCTCACCAGCGCGGTGGCGAAGGAAGAGCTGGCGCAGATGGATCGCAACCGCGACGAGGTGCTCGGCCTGCCGGCGCCGGCCGGGCTGCCGGTGATCGTGCTGAGCGCGGCGCAGGAAGCCGGCGGCGACAGCCCGGCCGAGCGCCACGCGGCGGCGCTGCGGCGCGACATTGCCGCGCTGTATCCGGGCGCGACCCAGGTCTGGGTCGACAGCGGCCACGGCATTCCGCTCGAAAAGCCGCAGGCGGTGATCGATGCGGTGCGCGCGGCGATCGCGGCGGCGCGTGCCACGTCGCAAGGCGGCGCGCGTTGAACCGGTTGTCGCGGCGGCGCGGTTCCGCGCGGCGGGCCGCGCCGAACCGCCTCAGTCCGGCCGCGCCGCCGGCGCCACGACGCCGACCATCGCCGGCATGCGCTTGCGCATCAGCGCGATGAAGGCGCGCAGCCGCGCCGGCAGCCAGGGCGCGGGCGGATAGACGAGATGCACCGCGAGCGGCGCCGCCTGCCACTCGGGCACGAGCTGCACCAGCCGGCCCTCGGCGAGGTCGTCAGCCACGGTCCAGGCCGAGACGATCGCCACGCCCAGCCCGGCCAGCGTGGCGCTGCGCAGGGCGAACAGGCTGTCGGTCGCGAGGCGCGGCGCGAACGCCAGCTCGGCGACTGCGCCGCTCGTGACATGGCGCAGGCGCGTCGCGCGGAAGTAGTAGGTCTTGAGCGCGAGCCAGGGCAGGTCGGCGAGCGCGTCGATGCCGGGTGCCGCGCCGCCGCACAGCGCCGGCGCGGCGACCACGACGCGCGGCACCTCGGCGAGCCGGATCGCGATCAGCCCCTCGTCGGCGACGCCGCCGACATGGATCGCGCAATCGACGCCCTCGCGCGCGAAGTCGGGCATGCGGTCGTGCAGCAGCCAGTCCACCGTCACCTGCGGATGCGCGCGCAGGAAATCGACCAGCGGCGCGACCAGCTGGCCCTGGCCGAAGGCATGCGGCGCGACCACGCGCAGCGGCCCGCGCGCGACCTCGGCGCCGGCGCGCAGGTCCTCGGCCATCTCGGTCCAGCGCGCGACCAGATCGCGGCTGCTCGCGGCGCAGCGCGCGCCGTCCTCGGTCAGCGTCACGCCGCGCGTCGAGCGCTGGAACAGGCGCAGGCCGAGCAGGCGTTCGAGCAGTTGCAGGCGCCGGCTCACGGTCGGCTGGGTGCTGCCGAGGCGCAGCGCCGCCGCCGATAGCGAACCCGCGTCGACGACCGCGAGAAAGGTCTCGATGAGGCCAAGGCGGTCGACGCCGGCCAGCGCGGAGAAATCGGGTGTGGTCATGCGCCTAGCGTATAGCCGGTCTGCGCGCCGCGCGTCTAGCGCTGGTTGCCTGCAGTGCCGACACTCGCGGCTCAGACTTCACGGAGCTTCCCGCCATGTCCACCATTCCCGCCACGCATGACGCCGCCGCGCCCAGCGCGCCGTCGTCCGGCCTCGTGCTGCTGCTCGCCTCGGGCGCCGGCCTCGCGGTCGCGTCGCTCTACTACAGCCAGCCGATCCTCGCCGACCTCGGCCGCGATCTCGGCGCCAGCGCGCGCCTGGTCGGCGCGGTGCCGATGCTGACCCAGCTCGGCTATGCGCTCGGCATCCTGCTGCTCACGCCGCTTGGCGACCGCTTCGACCGCCGCCGCGTGATTCTCGTGAAGGCGGCGTTGCTGGCTGCCGCGCTGCTGCTGAGCGCCTGGGCGCCGGGCATCGGCGCGCTGCTCGCGGCAAGCGCGGTGCTCGGGCTCGTCGCCACGCTGGCGCAGGACATCGTGCCGGCGGCGGCGGCGCTCGCGCCGGTGGCCGCACGCGGGCGCGTCGTCGGCACGGTGATGACCGGGCTGCTGCTCGGCATCCTGCTGTCACGCGTGGCGAGCGGGCTGATCGCGGCGCAATGGGGCTGGCGCGCGGTGTACGCCGGCGCGGCGGCGTCGATCGTGCTGATCGCGCTCGCGGCGGCGCGCTGGCTGCCGTCGATCGCGCCGACGACGACGCTGTCCTGGGGCCGGCTCGTGGCGTCGCTCGGCGGGCTTTGGCGCGGCCAGCCGGCGCTGCGCCGCGCGGCGTACGCGCAGGGGCTGCTGTCGCTTGGCTTCAGTGCGTTCTGGTCGACGCTGGCGGTGATGCTGCATGCCGACTTCGGGCTCGGCAGCGCGGCGGCCGGCGCCTTCGGCCTCGCGGGTGCGGCCGGTGCGCTGGCCGCGCCGCTCGCGGGCCGGCTCGCCGACAGGCGCGGTCCGGTGCTGGTCACGCGGCTCGGCGCGGCGCTTGCGGCGCTGTCGTTCGCGGCGATGGCGCTGATGCCGCTGCTGCCGGCATCAGCGCGCCTCGCACTCGTCGTCGCGAGCGCGGTCGGCTTCGACTTCGGCATCCAGGCGACGCTGGTCGCGCACCAGACTCTCGTCTACGGCCTCGACCCGGCCGCGCGCAGCCGGCTCAATGCGCTGCTGTTCGGCGGCGTCTTCCTCGGCATGGCGGCGGGCGCGGCGCTCGGCAGTCTTGCGCTGGCCAGCTGGGGCTGGGCCGGCGTGGTGGCGCTTGCCACCGCCGCCAGCATTGCGGCGCTGGCGGTGCGGCTGCGGCGCTGAAAGCGCGGGCGCGAATGCCGGACGCAATCCGGCATCCGCGCCCCGCGCACAGGCCTTACTTCGGCTGGTAGATCTGGTCGAACACGCCGCCGTCGGCGAAGTGG
>Ga0302291_10000098_pt1 | contig 20742 bp, 20 predicted proteins | sample III_Fen_N1_4_FD_194548 | JGI IMG/M metagenome (GOLD analysis project Ga0302291, IMG submission 194548) | Peat permafrost microbial communities from Stordalen Mire near Abisko, Sweden - III_Fen_N1_4 | ecosystem: Environmental > Terrestrial > Soil > Wetlands > Permafrost | place: Sweden: Abisko... | reverse complement strand
GCTCGCCGCCCCGACCTCCCGGAGCGCCCCGCTGCCGCGCCGCCAGGTGTCCCGTCCCACCAGGGCGAGCGCCACGCACGCGCCGACCACGAGCGCGCACCAGATCACGACCCACACGCCGTCAGCCCTCCGCGGCCAGCAGCGGCGCGTACGCGGCCAGCGCGGCGGCCGCGGCATGTGCGACCTCGGCCGCCACCGCGGCGGGCCGCACGTCGAGCACGTCGTGCGCCGCCTGCAGCACGAGGTGCCGCAGCCAGGCGGGCTGGACCACCCGCAGGTCCACCTCGAAGGACCCGTCCGGCAGGTTCCGGACGGCCTCCGCGGGCGCGGTCTCGGCGACCCAGCGACCGGGGCTGGCCAGGTGCAGCGTGACGAGGGAGCCCTCGGCCCCCGGTGCGAACACGTCCGCCCCGGCCGGTACGTCGTGGTCGGAGGCCGGCGCCTCGAGCACCTGCGCGGCGACGATGCGGTCCAGGCGGAACAGCCGGTCGGCGTCCGCGGACCAACACCAGGCGAGCAGGTAGGTGCGCTCGTCCTGGCTGACCAGGCGCACCGGATCCACGTCGCGGTCGCTCGACTCGTCGCGTGCGTCGACGTAGCGGATCCGCAGCCGGCGGCGGCGCGTCAGGGCCTCGCCCACCGCGGCCGCGACCTCGGGGTTGGCCGCCGCGTGCAGGTCGACGTCCACCGCCGCGGCGGCGTCGCCGGCCGCGGAGCCCACCTTCTCCAGCGCGCTGGCCAGCACGGCGGCACGCTCCTCGTCGAGTGCCGGGCCGAGCGAGGACGCCATGGCGCGCAGCGCGGCGATCAGGGCGACCGCCTCCCGGGCGCCGAGCCGTAGCGGCCGCGTCATGCCCCGGGCCTCGACCAGGCGCACGACGCCCTGCTCGAGGGCGGTCGCGTCGAAGTCGATGAGGTCGTACGGCAGGTAGCCGGGCGTGCCGCTGACCCACAGCGTGTCGATGTCCGCCATCGCCTGCTGGGTGCTCACACCGAACTGCTCGGCGAACCGCGCGACGGAGACGCCCTCGTGCCGCTCCAGGTAGGCGATCTCCCCGAGCATCCGCAGCAGGCGGTCGCTGGCACGCTCAGCCACGGTCGCCTCCGCGGGCTGGGCCGGTGGGGTCGGCGGGGCCGGTGGCCGGAGCGTCCGGACGCCCCAGCGCGGCGGCGGTGGTCAGCAGGTCGAGGACTGCCTCGCGCAGATCCGCGGGCGCCAGCACGACGACCGCGTCGCCGTACCCGACGAGCTCGTCGGCCAGGTCGTGCACGGAGCCGAACGGCACGTGCACCAGCTCGCGGGTGGCCAGCACGGCGGCCGCCCCGGGGATCGTCGCGACGTCGGACCCCGGCGGGGGCGGCACGGCGCGGGCCCGGGTGGCGCCGGCACGCTCGGGTCGCACGGCCAGCGCGGCGAGGCGCTCGGGCGCGGCCGTCCACATGCTCACGGCCTCGGCGAGCTCGGCCGGCGTCGGCGCCGGGAACGAGCCTGGAGGGCCGTCCGCCGCCACGGCGCCGTCGATGCGGGTCAGCCGGAAGGAGCGCGCGGCGCCCCGGTCGCGGTCGCGTCCGACGAGCACCCAGCCGCCGCGCCGCGCCAGCAGCCGCCACGGTTCGACCCGGCGCTCCCGCACCTCGCCGGTGGTGGCCGCGCGGTAGGTGAACCGGACGGCCTGGCGGGCCTGCACGGCGTCGACGAGCGGGCCCACCGCGTCCCCGCCGGCGCGTGCGTGCGGGGCCAGCCCGGCGACGAGGTCGGCGGCCTCGGGGCCCCGGCCGACCGCCCGCAGCTTGGTCAGGGCACGGTCGGAGTCGGTACGCAGCGCACGGTCCTGCCACAGCTGCGCCGCCACCGCGAGAACGCCCAGCTCGGCGGCGGTGAGGTCGATCGGGGGTAGCGCGTACGCGTCCGGGTCGATGCGGTAGCCGACGTCGTCGCCGTGCCCGGCGTCGGTCACCGTGAGCACCGGCACGCCGAGCGTGCGCAACGTGTCCTTGTCCCGCTCGAACATCCGCTCGAAGGCGTCGTCGGAGGGGGCGTCGGCGTATCCGGCGACGGTCTGGCGCACCTGCTCCTTCGTCATCCGCACCGAGGTGTTCACCAGGGCGATGACGAGGTTCAGCAGGCGCTCGGCGGGGTCGATCGGCGCGGCCATCGCCGCTCAGAGTAGTGCGGGTACCGTGATCGCGTGATCGCCTGGCGGACCGGACGCGTACGTGGCGTGGGATCGGGCTGGGCCGGGGCGGTGCAGCTGGAGGTCGAGGTCGACGGCGCGGCCGTCTCGGCGCTGGCCTACCCGGACCTCGTCGGGCCGACGCCGGTGGGAGCGCAGGTGCTGCTCAACGTGTCGGCGCAGGCGCGGGGGCTGGGCACCGGCGGGTACGCGCTGGTCGTCGCGAGGACGGACGTGCTGCCCGACGATCCGCCGCCGGGGCCGGGGCACCTGGTCAAGGCGCGGTACACGCCCCTGCAGACGATGGTGCTCGGCGTCGACGACCAGGAGTCGCCGCACCACGCCGCACTGGTGGACGCCGACGACCTGGCCGGGATGCCGGTGGTGGTGGCCGACCTGCACTCGGCGCTGCCCGCGGTGCTCGCCGGCGCGCGGCACCGGGCCACCCTGGTGGGCGGGCCGCCCCCGCGCGTCGCCTACGTGATGACCGACGGCGGCGCGCTGCCGGTGGCGTTCTCCCGCACCGTGGCGATGCTGCGCGAGGCGGGGTGGCTGACGGCCTGCCTCAGCGTGGGCCAGGCGTACGGCGGGGACCTGGAGGCGGTGACGGTGCACACCGGCCTGCTGGCCGCGCGAGTGGTGCTCGGCGTCGACCTCGTCGTCGTCGCCCAGGGGCCGGGGAACCTCGGCACCGGCACGCGGTGGGGCTTCTCTGGGGTGGCCGCCGGCGAGGCGATCAACGCGGCGGCGGTGCTCGGGGGGCGGCCCGTCGCGGCGCTGCGCGTCTCCGGCGCCGATGCGCGCGGGCGTCACCTCGGCGTGTCGCACCACTCCCTCACCGCCTACGGCCGGGTGGCGCTGGCGCCGGCGGACGTCGTCGTCCCGCGCCTGACGGGCGACCTCGCCGCGCTCGGTGCGCGGGTCGCCGAGCAGGCCGGCGCGCTGGCCACGGCGCCGGCCCGGCACCGCATGGTCGAGGTGGACGCCGGCGGCGAGCTGCTGGAGGCGCTGCGGCACACGCCCGTGCGACTCTCGACCATGGGACGCGGGCTGGACGAGGATCCGGCCGCCTTCCTGGCGTCGGCCGCCGCAGGGGTGCACGCCCACGCCCTCGCCCTCGCGACCCCCTGACCTGCCGGTCTGCTGTCCTGGCGGCCAGGCGCTGCGGCGGGACCTGCTGGCCACCCGACGGCGTGGGGTCGTGGCCGTGGTGCCGGGCCCGTCAGTCGTCGCGCGTCGTCCCGGTGTGGCGGGCGACCAGGGTCGCCAGCCGGCGCGCCTCCGCCTGCGCCCTCGCGCCGTCGGCCCGCTGGATGCCCATCACCGCCAGCGTGTCGCCGTCGTCCAGATCGAGCTGCACCCAGGGCCGGCCCTCACCGAACCGCACGGACACGATCTGCGCCCACGCGAGCCGGCGGGACACCAGGAGGTTGCGCACCGTCAGGCCCTCGTCGTCCGGCACGGCCCGCACCGTGGCCTGCCGCCAGCAGAACCAGGCCACGAGCAGTCCGAAGGCTGCGAAGGCCACCCGGTCGGAGGTGGCCAGGTTCGGGCCGGTGACGATGAGCACGCCGGTCGCCACGAGCACGAGGGCGGCCACCGCGAGCGTCACCACGCGGGCGAGCCGCGGCCGGAACTGTGCGTGCACCTCGCCCACGTCTCGCGGCTCAGAGCCGGCAGGCGAGGATCGGGGTGACGATGATGGCGCGTGCGCCCACCTCGTACAGCTCGTCCATCACCCGGTTCGTCTGGGTCCGCGGCACCATGGCACGCACGGCGCACCACTGCTTGTCGTGCAGCGGTGAGACGGTCGGCGACTCGCGCCCGGGCGTGATGCGCACCGCCCGCTCGACGGCCGAGACCGGCACGTCGTAGTCCATCAGCACGAAGTGGTGGGCATTGAGCACCCCTTGCAGCCGCCGGGCGAGCACGGCCAGCCCGACCGGCTCGTCGGCGCCGGACCGCCGCACCAGGACGGCCTCGGACCGCAGGATGGGCTCCCCGAACACCTCCAGGCCGGCGGCCCGCAGCGTGGAACCGGTCTCGACGACATCCGCGATGACGTCCGCGACCCCGAGGTCGATCGCGGACTCCACCGCGCCGTCGAGGCGCACGACGTCGGCGGGCACGACGTCGACCCCCCGGAGGAAGGTGGCGACGAGGCCCGGGTACGCGGTGGCCACGCGCAGCCCCGCGACCTGGGCGACGTCCTGCAGCCGCCCCGCGGTGGAGGCGAACCGGAACGTCGAGCGGCCGAACTCCAGCGCGAGGTGCTCGACCGCGGACGAGCCGGAGTCGATGAGCAGGTCACGGCCGGTGATGCCGACGTCGACGGTGCCCTCGCCCACGTAGACCGCGATGTCCCGCGGGCGCAGGTAGAAGAACTCGGCGTCGTTGTCGGGGTCGGTGAGCACCAGTTCCCGCGCCTCGCGGCGCTGGCGGTAGCCGGCCTCTCGGAGCATCTCGACGGCGGGCTCGGACAACGAGCCCTTGTTGGGGACGGCGATCCTCAGCACGACATTCCTCATCGTCTCGGGGCCGGCGCGCGCGGCGCCGGCCGCTCACAGGTGCGTGTAGACGTCCTGCAGGGTCAGGCCGCGCGCGAGCATGAGCACCTGCAGGTGGTACAGCAGCTGCGAGATCTCCTCGGCCGCCCGTACATCGGACTCGTGCTCGGCCGCCATCCAGACCTCGGCGGCCTCCTCCACGACCTTCTTGCCGATCGCGTGCACGCCGGCGTCGAGCTCCGCGACGGTGCCCGAGCCGGCGGGACGCTCCGCCGCCTTGCGCTCCAGCTCGGCGAACAGATCCTCGAAGGTCTTCACGGTCACGAAGCCTAGACGTCAGGCGATCGGAGCCGCGGCGCCGTCCAGCGCCCGGATCGCCGCCACGGTGGCCAGCGCGGCCTGCGCCGCCTCCGCGCCCTTGTCCTCGCGCGATCCGGGCAGCCCGGCCCGGTCCAGCGCCTGCTGCTCGTCGTCGCAGGTCAGCAGGCCGAAACCGATCGGCACGCCGGTGTCCAGGGCCACCCGCGTCAGGCCGTCGGTGGCGGCCCGGCAGACGTACTCGAAGTGCGGCGTGCCGCCCTGGATCACCACGCCGAGCGCCACCACGGCGTCCGCCCCCGCGCGGGCCGCGGCCTGCGCCGCGACCGGCAGCTCGAACGACCCCGGCACCCGGACCACCCGGACCTCGGCGACCCCGGCCTCGGCCAGGGCGCGACGGGCCCCGGCCAGCAGGCCGTCCATCACCACCGTGTGCCACGACGCGGCCACGACGACGACGCGCAGCCCCGCGCCGTCCGCGCTCAGGTTCGGTGCTCCCGACCCGCTCATGCCGGCTCCTCCGCCACTCGCAGCAGATGTCCCATCGAGGTCGCCTTCGTCGCCAGGTAGGCGGCGTTGTGCGGTGTGCGGCCCACCTCGAGCCCACGCACCTCGTCCACCTCGATGCCGTGCGCGCGCAGGCCGGCGACCTTGGCCGGGTTGTTCGTCAGCAGCGTCACGGCGGTGACGCCCAGGTCGGCGAGGATCGCCGCGGCGGCGCCGTACTCGCGACGGTCGGCGGGCCAGCCGAGGTCGAGGTTCGCTTCGACCGTGTCCCGGCCCGCGTCCTGCAGCGCGTAGGCCGCCATCTTGGCCAGCAAGCCGATGCCCCGGCCCTCGTGCCCCCGCAGGTAGACGACGGCGCCACCGTGCAGTGCGGCCTGCCGCATGGCCTCCTGCAGCTGCGGGCCGCAGTCGCAGCGCTGCGAGCCGAACGCGTCGCCGGTGAGGCACTCGGAGTGCACGCGCACCACCGGACGGTCCGTCATGCCGGCCACCGGCACCAGCGCGATGTGCTCGTCGCCGGTGCGCAGGTCGCGGTAGCCGTGGATGCGGAAGTCGCCGTAGGCCGTCGGCAGGTGCGCCTGGTGGGTCGCCTGCACCCGCGGGGTACCCGGCGCCTCGTCGCCGGCGGCCCGGACGAGGTCGCCGTGGTCCAGGCGCCACTGGGCGAGGGTCTCGATGGTGAGCACGACGAGGCCCTCCGCCCGGGCCAGCGTGAACGTCTCCGGCAGACGGGCCATGGTGCCGTCGTCGTTCACCAGCTCGGCGATGGCGCCGACGGGCTCGAGGCCGGCCAACCGGCACAGGTCGACCGCGGCCTCGGTGTGCCCGGCGCGGTGCAGCACCCCGCCCGGCACGGCGCGCAGCGGCAGCACGTGGCCCGGCCGGATGAGGTCCCCGTGCCCGGACGCGGGGTCGGCCAGCACGCGCAGCGTCCGCGTCCGGTCCGCCGCGGAGATGCCGGTGGTGACGCCGGTGGCCGCGTCGACGGTGACCGTGTACGCGGTGCGCCGCGGGTCCTGGCTGCGCGGCACCATGAGCGGCAGGTCGAGCGCATCGGCTCGGGCCGCCGGCATCGGCGCGCACAGGTAGCCCGACGAGTGCCGGATGGTCCACGCGACCCACTCGGGGGTGGCCAGCTGGGCGGCCAGGATGACGTCGGCCTCGTTCTCCCGGTCCGGCGAGTCGGCCACCAGCACGGGCCGTCCGGCACGCAGGGCCTCGAGTGCTTGCTCGACGGTGCCGAACACCTCTTCGGCGCTCATCGCGGCACCGCCGCGGTCGCCAGCAGCCGTTCGGTGTACTTCGCCAGCACGTCCACCTCGAGGTTGACTCGGGCGCCGGGCGCCAGCAGGCCCAGCGTGGTGGCGGCCAGGGTGGTCGGGATCAGCGAGACGCCGAACGCGTCGTCGGACACGTGGGTGACCGTCAGCGACACGCCCGACACGGCGATCGAGCCCTTCTCGGCCACGTACCGCGCCAGGGCGGGGTCCAGCCGGATCTCGACGTCGTCCCACCGTGGCCCCGGCCGCCGGTCGACGATGACGCCGACGCCGTCCACGTGCCCCTGCACCACGTGCCCGCCGTACCGACCGCCGACCGCCAGCGCACGTTCGAGGTTGACCGGGGAGCCCTCGGTCAGGTCGCCCAGTGCCGTGCGGCGCAGGGTCTCGGGCATCACGTCGGCCACGAAGCTGCCGTCGCCGCCCAGCGCGGTGACCGTCAGGCAGACGCCCGAGACGGCCACCGAGTCGCCCGGCCGGGTGTCGCTGACCACCAGCGGGCCGCGCACGGTCAGCCGGGCGTCGGCCCCACCGGGCCGGATCTCGAGCCGCTCGACGACCCCGACTTCCTCGACGATCCCGGTGAACATCAGTCCTCCTCCTGGGCGGCGTCGGGACGCCGCTCGTCCGCTGCGTCCGGCGGCCCGGCGGGCCGCGCCACGACGAGCACGTCTGGTCCGATCGCCTGCACCGACGCGACGCGCAGTCGCAGCGCCTCGCCGATCGTCGTGATGCCGAGGTCGTCCACGGCGGAGCGGCCGGCGCCGAGGAACACCGGCGCGAGGTACGCGTGCACCTCGTCCACCAGCCCCGCACGCAGGAACGCCGCGGCCAGCACCGGCCCGCCCTCCACCAGCAGGTGCCGCACCTCGCGGCGGGCCAGTTCGGCGAGCACGGTCTCGGGGTCGTGCGTGCGGACCTGGACCAGCTCGCCGCCGGGGCCGTGCAGGCGGCTGCCGGTGGGGACGTCCCGCAGGCCGACGACGACCCGCAGCGGCTGGTGCTCGACCAGGGAGCCGTCGGCGGTGCGCGCGGTCAGCGCGGGGTCGTCGGCCAGCACGGTCCCGGTGCCGACGGCGATCGCGTCCACCGATCCCCGCTGCTCGTGGGCGTGCCGGCGGGCGACCGCCGAGGTGATCCACCGGCTGCTGCCGTCGGCAGCGGCCACGCGCCCGTCCAGCGTGGTGGCGAGCTTGAGGGTGACGAACGGCCGGCCCCGTCGGACCGCCGGCAGCCAGGCCCCGAGGACGGTGGCCGCCTCGTCCGGCAGCACCCCCGTCACCACCTCGACACCGGCGGCGCGCAGCCGGTCGGCGCCGCCCGCGGCGGGGGGATTCGGGTCCCGCGTTCCGACGACCACCCGCCGCACCCCGGCGGCGAGCAGGGCCAGGGTGCACGGGCCGGTGCGCCCGGTGTGGTCGCAGGGTTCGAGCGTGACCACCGCGGTCGCGCCGCGCACGTCCCGGCCGTGGTCGGCCGCGTCGGCCAGGGCGGCGACCTCGGCGTGCGGTGTGCCGGCGCCCCGGTGCCAGCCCTCCCCCAGCACCGCCCCATCTGCGCCGAGGAGCACGGCACCGACCCGAGGGTTGGGCCCGTGGGCGGGACCGCGCATCGCCAGCTCGACCGCGCGCCGCATGGCGGTGAGCTCGGCGGTGGTGGCGTCGGGGACCAGCGACCCGGCGGGCCGGGCGTCGGACTCGGGTCCGCCAGCGACCGAGCGCACCGTCGTCGGCGTGCCGCTCGTGGTGCTCACTCGTCCCACCTCCCGGGCCGGACGGCTCCGGGGGTGATGGCAGGGGCAACGCCCATGCCACGGCGCGCGGGACGGGCCCGCACGGCCGCCACGTCCCCTCCCATCCGGACTTTGACCGTCGGTCCCGGAATTCCACCGGGTCAACCGTCAGGCGCAAGGCCTGCCGGGTCGCGGACTGTCACCGCCGGTTCGGAATTGCACCGACCCCGGAGCACGTGTGGTTGTGCTGTTGCTCGCATCATGCCACAGCGCGGACGGCCGCTGCCGGGTGGGTGGGCTGGTCAGGCGTCCATCGTCGGGGTCGCCAGGGCGCGCAGTGCCGCGATCTCGGCGGCGGGGTCGGCGGCGCCGTACACCGCGGAACCGGCGACGAACACGTCGGCTCCGGCACGCGCGATCCGGGCGATGGTGTCCCGCGACACGCCGCCGTCCACCTGGATCCAGGTGTCGGTCCCGCCGCGGGTGACGGCCTCGCGCACCCGCCGGACCTTCGTCAGCGTGCCGTCGATCAGGTCCTGACCACCGAAGCCCGGTTCCACCGTCATGACCAGCACCATGTCGAACTCGTCGAGGAGGTCCAGCAGGGGCTCGACGGGTGTCGCCGGCCGCACCGCGACCCCGGCGCGCACGCCCAGCTCGCGCAGCCGCCGGGCGAGCAGCACCGGGGCGCGGGTGCCCTCCGCGTGGAACGTCACGCCGGCCGCGCCGGCCTGGGCGTACCGCGGGGCCCAGTCGTCGGCGTCGTCGATCATGAGGTGCACGTCCAGCGGGAGGGGCGATACCTCGGCGAGCCGCCGCACCACCGGCAGCCCGAGCGTGAGGTTGGGCACGAAGTGCTGGTCCATCACGTCGACGTGCACGAAGTCCGCCGAAGCGACGGCCCGCAGGTCCCGCTCGAGGTTCGCGAAGTCGGCGGACAGGATGCTCGGGTTGATGCGGACGGCCACGTCGTCAGACTACGAGGTCGAGCGCCGCAGCAGTGTCAGGTGCATCGCGTCGGTGCCGTGCACGTGCGGCCACAGCTGGACGTCCGGCCGGTCCGGCAGGTCCGGCGTCGGGGCGCCCGGCGGGACGAGGCCGACGACGACGGCCCGGGCGTCCAGGACCTCGGCCGGTGTGCCGGCCCGCGCCGCCGCGCGCAGGGCGTCCGTGACGACCAGCCGCGTCTCGGCGAGGTGCGGTGAGCAGGTGACGTACGCGACCACTCCCCCAGGACGGACGGCCGCCAGGGCGGAGGCGAGCAGGGCGCGCTGCAAGGATCCCAGGGCGGTGAGGTCGGTGGGGCTGCGGCGCCAGCGCGCCTCGGGCCGTCGGCGCAGCGCACCGAGACCGGTGCACGGCGCGTCCACGAGCACCCGGTCGTAGCCGCCGGGCTCGTCGTCGCCGACGGACCGGCCGTCCGCCGTGCGGACCTCCTCGACGGCGCCGGCGGGGACCGCGGCCAGCGCCTCGACGACGAGGCGCGCGCGGTGTGCGGCGGGCTCGACGGCGACCAGCCGCGCACCACGCTGCGCCGCCAGCGCCGCGAGCAGGGCTGCCTTGCCACCGGGACCGGCGCACAGGTCGAGCCAGCGTTCGTCCGGCCCGCCATCCAGCGGAGCCGCGGCCAGGGCGAGCGCCACCACCTGGCTGCCCTCGTCCTGGACCGCGGCGTACCCGTCGTGCACGGCGGGCAGCCTCCCCGGGTCGCCCCCCGCCAGCTGGACCGCGGTCGTCGCCAGCAGCCCCCGGGCGCCGTCGCCGGCCTGCGCCGCGAGCTCGTCCGGCGTGATCAGGCCCGGTCGGGCGACGAGCGAGACGCGCGGCGACGCGTTGTCGGCACGCAGCAGGGCGACGAGCTCGGCAGCGTCCCGACCGTTGCCGACCAGCGCCTCGCGCAGGGCGCGGACCACCCACGTCGGATGGCTCTCGACGACGGCGAGCCGCGCCACCAGGTCGGCGCCGGTCGGGTCGGCCGCCTCGGCGATGGCGTCCAGCCACTCCTCCACCGAGCGTTCGGTCACCCGTCGCAGCACGGCGTTGACGAGCTGCGCCGACCCCTGGCCGACCCGCTCGCGCGCCAGAGCGACGGTCTGGGAGACCGCGGCGTGCGGGGGCACCCGCATGCCGAGCACCTGGTGCGCACCGAGCCGCAGCACGTCGAGCACCGGCGGGTCGAGCCGCTCCAGCGGCCGGTCGACGCACTGGGCGAGCACGGCGTCGTACCGTCCGCGCAGCCGCAGCGTGCCGTAGGCCAGCTCGGTGGCGAACGCCGCGTCGCGGGTGTCCAGCCGACGTTCGCGCAGCAGCGGTGGCAGGACGAGGTTCGCGTACGCGTCCGACGAGTCGACGGCCCGCAGCGTGTCGTAGGCGACCTCACGCGCGGGGTCGCCGGTGCGGGCGCGCTGGGACGGTGCGGCGGCCGAGCGGTGGCCCCGGCCCTCCACGCGGGCCGCGCCGCGTTGGTGGCCGCGCGCGTCGCGGCGCTCACCGGCTGCGCCGCCGGGGCGGTGATCGGCTGCGCCGCCGGGGCGCTGATCGTCGGCTCGCCGACCCTCGTCGTCGGTCGGGCGCCCGCTCGTCTCTTCGGAGGTGTTCATGGGGTCTCCCGCGCGCCGGCGCTCGAGGCTGTGCCGCCGGCACCGCCGAGCACCGTGCCCTCCGGCAGGCGGGCGCCCCGCGCCCAGTCCGCCGCCGGCATCGCGCGGCGTCCCGGCGCGGCCACGTCACCGAGCCGGACGGCGGAGGTGGCGGTGCCGACGAGCACCTCCTGGCGGCCGACGCGCACCAGCCCGGGGGCCAGCACCTCGTCGACCGGGCGGACCGGGCCGAGGCCGAGCCGGGTGCCGTCCGGCAGCGTGGTCCACGCCCCCGGCGTCGGCGTGCAGCCGCGCACCCGTCGGTCGACCGCCTGGGCGGGGTGGTCCCAGCGCACGCGCGCGTCGTCGGCGGTCAGCTTGGGCGCCAGGCTGACGCCCTCCAGCGGTTGCGGTACCGCCACCAGCTCGCCGTCGGCGATCCCGTCCAGGGTGCGCACCAGCAGGCTCGACCCCGCGACGGCGAGCCTGCCGAGCAGCTCCCCCGCCGTGTCCCGCGGCCGGATCGTCTCGGTGAGCAGGCCGTAGCACGGCCCCGTGTCCAGCCCCTCGTCGAGCCTGAACGTCGTGGCGCCGGTCACCTCGTCCCCCGCGATGACGGCGTGCTGCACGGGCGCGGCACCGCGCCAGGCGGGCAGCACCGAGAAGTGCAGGTTGACCCAGCCGTGCTCGGGAAGGGTCAGCAGGTCGGGTGGCACCAGCGCGCCGTACGCGACGACGGCCGCGACATCGGGTGCGAGGTCCGCCAGCAGCCGCGCGACGCCCGCGTCCCGGAGCCGGGCCGGGGTGAGGACCGGGACGCCGAGCCGTTCGGCAGCGACCCGGACCGCGCTGGCCGTCGCGGTGCGGCCACGTCCGGCCCGGGCATCGGGCCTGGTCAGCACGGCGACGAGCTCATGACGGGACGACGCGACCGCCTCCAGGGCAGGCACGGCGGCCGACGGGGTACCGGCGAAGAGCACACGCACGGGGCCGATCCTAGGCGCCGGCCGGAGCACCGGCCGGACGTCGCGGGCCCGTCAGAGCGCTTCGGGCGGGTCCACCTGGACCCGGAGCGCCCCACCCTCGCGCCGCGCCGAGCGCACGGCGAGGGAGGCGGCCAGCGCGCGCGCCAGCCCAGGTGCGCCCGCCCGGGGCACCCGCAGCAGCGCGCGGACATCGGGTTCGAGCGTGCGGACCGCCTCGTCCCGCGGCGCGACCGGCACCGGACCGAGCACCTCGAGCCCGGGTACCTCGAGCCGTCCGACGACGAGCCCGACCGCGACCCGGTCCCCGGCCACGGCGGCCATCGGCGCGGCCGGCGGCAGCCGCAGCGTGACGCGTTCGGCCAGCTCGCGGGCCGCCAGCCCGGCCGGGTCCCAGCGCACCAGGGCCTGCGTCGGCCGCGGCGCGCCGTCCCCGACGAGGAGCACCTGACCGCCCTGGTCGGCCGGCCGCACCAGGGCGGCGGCGGCCAGCCACCTGCGCAGCGCGTCCGGCTCCGCGGACAGCCCCGTGCCCCCGCTCGCCACCGCCGCGTCGAGCAGCACACCGACCGCGTACCCGCCGGCCACCACCGGCTCCGCGCCGGGGGTCGCGACGACCACCGCAGGGCTGGGTGGCACGCTCGCCAGCACCCCGCCCTCGCTGCGCGCCCCGGACACCCGGACCGTGACGCCGGGGAACGCCCGCCCCACCTCCTCGGCGGTGCGCTGCGAGCCGACCCGGACCGAGCGCAGCGCCGCGCCGCCGCACTCCGGGCACCGCCAGTCGGTCGCCAGCCGCCCGCACCAGGAGCAGGACGGCACCGCGCCGGAGGCCGCCAGACCGAGCGGACCGGTGCAGGCAGGGCACCGGCCCACCGCCCGGCACCGGGCGCAGGCCACCACCGGCAGGTACCCCGCGCGCGGCGTCTGGACCAGCACGGGCCCGAGCGCCAGACCCGCCCGCACCGCCGCGAACACCGGAGCGGGCAGCCGGGCGGCCGCCGCGGGCCCCTCGCGCGCCAGCTCCGTGCTGGTCAGCGCCCGTACGCGGGCGGTGCGCTCCCGGACCGCGCCGCGGTCGGCCGCCACCTCGCGGGCCCAGCCGGAGGCGAGCAGGGCCGCCGCCTCGACCGAGCGGCCGTACGCGCCGAGCAGCACGGCGCACCCCTCGAGCTCCGCCCGCAGCGCCAGCACCTCACGGACGTGCGGGTAGGGCGCCCGAGGCTCGGCGTGCATCGGGTCGCCGTCGTCCCAGCAGACGACGAGCCCCAGGTCGGCCACCGGGGCGAACGCGGAGGCGCGCGTGCCGACGACGACACGCGCCCGTCCGCGCCGGACCGCCAGGAAGGAGCGGTAGCGCGCGGCGGGACCCTCGTCGGCCGTGAGCCGCACGGCGCCGCCGGTGCTGCCGCGCGTCCAGGCGGGGACACCGACGCCCGCCAGGGCGGCCAGCACCCGGTCGACATCGCGCGCGTCCGGCGCCACCACCAGGGCGCCGCGCCCGCCGAGCACGCACGCCGCGACGGCCTGGGCCACCGCGTCGGGCCACGCGTCCCCGTCCGCGCCGGGCAGGGCGCTCCACACCGCCCGCGGCGCGTCGCCGGCGAGCACGCGCTGCACGAACGCCGTGCCCCCCCGATAGGGGCGCCACGCCGTCCCGGACGGCCGTGGGGCATCGCCGGCGCGCGGCGTGTCGCCCCCTGGCAGGTCGTCGGGCGCGCTGTCGGGCTCCGCCTCGACCCGTGCGTGCCGTGGAGGCACCGCCAGCCGGAGCACGTCGGCGAGCGTGCCGGCGTACCGGTCCGCGACGGCGCGCGCCAGCGCCGCCACCGGCGCGGTCAGCACCGGCTCACCGGTCACCACGCGTCGCAACGGGCTCAGCGGCCCGTCGTGGCCCGGCTCGGCGACCCGTTCGAGCAGCCAGCCGCCGACCTCCTGACCGGCGAACCGCACCTTGACCCGGGTGCCGGGAGCCGCGCGCTCGTCGAGCGCGCCCGGCACCGCGTAGTCGAACACGCGGTCCAGGTGCGCGGGCTGTACATCGACGCAGATGCGCGCCACCGGGAGCCGTGCCGCCCGCTCACCCTCGACGACGCGGCGTGGTGTGCGGACCCGCGGCATGCCCGCGAGGGCCTGCTGGGTGCCCACTGCCGCCGTCACGGCCCCATCCCACCACGCCGCACCGACTCCGCGGCCGTCCGCTGCACCGCGGTGGGGCCGGGGCGCCGAGCGGGGCGCCGGACAGATCGCCGGTCAGCCCAGCGCGGAGCGCAGATCGTCGACCCGGTCGGTGCGCTCCCAGGTGAACTCCGGCAGCTCCCGGCCGAAGTGCCCGTAGGCAGCGGTGCGCCGGTACACGGGCCGCAGCAGATCGAGGTCGCGGATGATCGCCGCCGGCCGCAGGTCGAACACGTCGCGGATCGCACCGGTGAGGCGCTCGTCCGGGACCGTTCCGGTGCCGAACGTCTCGACGTACAGCCCGACGGGGTGTGCACGCCCGATCGCGTAGGCGACCTGCACCTCGCACCGGCGCGCCAGTCCGGCGGCCACCACGTTCTTCGCCACCCACCGCATGGCGTAGGCGGCGGACCGGTCCACCTTCGACGGGTCCTTGCCGGAGAACGCGCCACCGCCGTGCCGCGCGATGCCCCCGTAGGTGTCGACGATGATCTTGCGGCCGGTCAGCCCCGCGTCGCCCTTGGGACCGCCGATGACGAAGTGCCCCGTCGGGTTGACCAGCAGCCGGTAGCCGGAGGTGTCGAGGTCCAGCGCGGCGAGCACCGGCGCCACGACGAGGTCGCGGATCGCCGGGAACAGCTCGTCCTCGAGGCGGACGTGCGGCTCGTGCTGCGTGGAGATCACCAGCGTGTCCACGGCGACGGCGCGGTCCCCGTCGTACGAGATGGTCACCTGGGTCTTGCCGTCGGGCCGCAGGCCGGGCACGAGGCCCTCCTTGCGGACCGCGGCCAGTCGCTCGGCCAGGCGGTGCGCGGTCCAGATCGGCAGTGGCATCAGGGTGGGCGTGTCGTCGCACGCGTAGCCGAACATCAGGCCCTGGTCACCGGCGCCCTGGCGGTCCAGCGGGTCGACGTCGCGGTCGTCGAGGCGCGCTTCCATCGCCTTGTCCACGCCCTGGGCGATGTCGGACGACTGCTGGCCGATCGACACCGACACACCGCACGAGTCGCCGTCGAAGCCGATGTCCGACGAGGTGTACCCGATCGCGCGGACCACCTCGCGGACCACCTGCGGGATCTCCACGTAGGCGTCGGTGGTGACCTCGCCGGCCACGTGCACGAGCCCGGTGGTGACCATCGTCTCCACGGCCACCCGCGCCTGCGGGTCCTGCTCGAGCATGGCGTCGAGGATCGCGTCGGAGATCTGGTCGCACACCTTGTCGGGATGGCCCTCGGTGACCGACTCGGAGGTGAACAGGCGACCGGCGAAGGATGTCACGCCGTGCAGCCTAAGCCACGGGTGGGAGCCGCCGGTGCCGGTCCACGGATCGAGAGCTGCTCAGGTGAGCAACCGCAGCACCGCGTCCCACACCGCGTCGGCCACCTCGTCCTTGGTCCCGCCGGCAGCGGTGACGCTCTCCCCGGTGGCGTCCAGGATGGTGACCTCGTTGTCGGGGACGGCGAAGCCCCGCCCGGCGCCGACCGCGTTGACCACGAGCAGGTCCGCGCCCTTGCGCCGCGCCTTGGCGCGGCCGTGGTGCAGCACGTCGCCCTCGTCGTCGCCGGTCTCGGCCGCGAACCCCACCACCACCTGTCCCGGACGGGGCCGGTCGGCCACCAGCTCGGCCAGCACGTCGACCGTCTCGACGAGCTCGATCACCGGCGGCGTGCCGCCGGGCTGCTTCTTGATTTTCGTCGCGTGGCCGGTGCGTGGCCGGAAGTCGGCGACGGCGGCGGCCATCACCACGGCGTCCGCGTCCGTGGCCGCGGCGCGCACGGCCTCCCGCAGCTCGGCTGCGGTCGCCACCCGCACCACGTCGACGCCCCAGGGCACGGGCAGCTCGACGTTCGCCGCGACGAGCGTCACCTGCGCCCCCCGACGGTGGGCGGTGGCAGCCAGGGCGACGCCCTGGCGTCCCGACGACCGGTTGCCGAGGTAGCGGACCGGATCGATCGGCTCCCGTGTGCCACCGGCGGACACGACCACCCGTCGCCCGGCCAGGTCCCGTCCGTGGTCGGGGTCGACCAGGGCGAGAGCCGCGGCGGCGATGTCGGCGCTCTCGGGCAGCCGCCCTGGCCCGGAGTCCTGACCGGTGAGCCGCCCGGAGTCGGGCTCGAGCACGTGAACGCCTCGCGACCGCAGGGTGGCGACGTTGGCCACCGTGGCCGGGTGCTGCCACATCTGGGTGTGCATCGCCGGGGCGAGCAGCACCGGGCACGTCGCGACGAGCAGCGTCGCGGTCAGCAGGTCGTCGGCGAGGCCCGCTGCGGCGCGCGCGAGCAGGTCGGCGGTGGCCGGTGCGACGATGACGAGGTCGGCGCCCTGACCGACGGCGACATGCGCCACCCGGTGCACGTCGTCGAAGACCTCGCTGGTCACCGGCTCGCCGGACAGCGCCTCCCACGTGGGCCGCCCGACGAACTCGAGCGCCGCGCGCGTGGGCACCACACGCACCGCGTGGCCGTCCTCGCGCAGCAGTCGCAGCAGCGCGACGGACTTGTAGGCGGCGATGCCGCCGGACACGCCGAGGACGATCCGCACGGTGCTGTCCGGGACTCAGTCCTCGGTGGCGACGGCGACGAGGAGCCCCTTGTCGATCTCCCGCATGGCGATCGAGAGGGGCTTCTCCTGCGGCCGCGTCTCCACGAGCGGCCCCACGTACTCGAGCAGACCCTCGTTGAGCTGGGCGTAGTAGGCGTTGATCTGCCGGGCCCGCTTGGCACTGAACAGGACGAGCGCGTACTTCGAGTCGGCCCGCTGCAGCAGGTCGTCGATGGGCGGGTCGGTGATACCGGTGGGGTGGGCGACGGTTCCGGACACAGGCTGCTCCCGGTGGATGGGGTGGGTGCGGGTGGGCGCCGACACGACGGAGTCCCGCAGACTGCCGCACAGTCTAGCCGCTGCCGGGTCCGGCACAGCGGTTACGGTGCTCGGGCCGGCGCGGGGGCCAACCCCATCACGGCGACCAGCTCGTCCGTCGCCCGGTGCACGTCGTCGTTGACGATCACGTGGTCGAACTCCGGCGCCGCGGCCATCTCCACCCGGGCGGTGGCCAGTCGGCGCTCCCGTTCGGCTGCGTCCTCGGTGCCGCGCCCGACCAGGCGCCGCACCAGCTCGTCCCAGGACGGCGGCGCCAAGAAGACGAACCGCGCGTCCGGCATCGTGGCGCGCACCTGCCGGGCGCCCTCCAGATCGATCTCGAGGAGGGCTGGCGCCCCCGCGGCCACGTGCTGCAGCACCGGGCCGCGCGGCGTGCCGTAGCGGTTCCGGCCGTGCACCAGAGCCCATTCGAGCAGCTCGTCGGCGGCGACCAGCTCGTCGAACTCGACGTCAGTGACGAAGTGGTAGTGCACGCCCTCCACCTCGCCTGGCCGGGGTCGGCGGGTGGTGACCGACACCGACAGCCAGATCTGCGGGTAGCGGGCGCGCACGTCCGCCGACACCGTCCCCTTGCCCACGGCGGTCGGCCCGGCCAGCACGGTCAGCCTCGCGGGCGTGGTCATGGTGGTGCCGTGCTCCTCGTCGTGCCGTGCGGTGGGGTCGTCCGGGTGTCCGGTCCGGTCAGCCGAAGCGGTCGACCAGCGCCTTGACCTGGTGCGGGCCCAGACCGCGAACGCGACGCGTCTCGGAGATGCCGATGTCCGTCATGATCGCGCGGGCCTTGACCTTGCCCACGCCGGGCAGCGACTCGAGCAGCGAGATCACCTTGAGCTTGCCGATGGTCTCGTCGCGCTGGCCCTGCTCGATCACGTCGGACAGGGTTCCGTTGGAGTACTTGAGACGGTTCTTGACCTCAGCCCGGGCCTGCCGCGCCGCGGCGGCCTTCTCGAGCGCTGCTGCGCGCTGCTCTGGAGTCAGCGGGGGAAGTGCCACGCGCGTCACCTTCTCGTCGTCGGTCGAGGATCCTCACGTGAGCGGGATCATGAACGGATCGAACCTAGCGACCGTCTGGGCAGTCGGCAACGCGACGCGTTCCCCGGCAGGGAATCCGACCAGCGCCGATGGGGCGATGGTCCGGCGCCCGGGCGTCGAGTGGGGCCTCAGCGCAGGGCATCTGCGGCCGCGTCGCGGGCGGTCTGCGCCGCGTCGCGCAGCGCCCGGGAGTCCGGTCCGGCACGCAGCACCTCCCGCGACGAGGCGGCCAGCACCGCACCCCGGGCATCCCCGAAGACGGCCGCGAGCTCCACCGCGCCGGCGCCCTGGGCGCCGACCCCGGGCGCGAGCAACGGACCCCGGACCCCCGCCAGGTCGAGTCCGAGGCGCGTCGCCGCATCACCGATCGTCGCGCCGACGACGAGGCCCACCGAGCCCAGCGCAGCGCCCGTGGCGGCCACCTCGGCGGCGTTGCGCGCTGCCGCCTGCCGGGCGATGGCCACTGCCACCGGAGTTCCGTCAGCGCCGCGCGCGTGCTGGACCGACGCGCCCTCGGGGTTCGACGTCAACGCCAGCACGAAGAGCCCACGCCCGGTCGCCGCCGCCGCGTCCAGGGCGGGGCCCAACGAGCCGAAGCCCAGGTAGGGCGACACGGTGAGGGCGTCACCGGCCAGCGGGGAGCCGTCACGCAGGAACGCGTCCGCATAGGCGGACATCGTGGAGCCGATGTCACCGCGCTTGGCGTCCACGACCACGAGCAGACCGGCTGCGCGGCCCGCCGCGACCACCTCCTCCAGCACGGCCACGCCGGCCGACCCGTGCCGTTCGAAGAACGCCGCCTGAGGCTTGACGGCCGGCACGACACCGGCCACGGCCTCGATCGTCCGCAGCGCGAACCGCCGCAGCCCGTCGGGGTCGTCCGTCAGGTCCCAGGCCGCCAGCAGGCCCGGGTGTGGGTCGATGCCTACGCACAGCGGCCCCAGGCGGTCCATGGCGGCCGCCAGCCGGGCACCGAAGGACGGTCGCGCGCCGGGGCCTCTCGGGGCCGCGGGCCCGGTCACGCCACGCCTGCCGGTGCGTCGCCGGAGCGGTCGCCCGCACGGGCCGCTCGTCGACCGCGGGCCGCCGCGTCGTGCTCCTGGAGGCTGCGGACGCGGAACGGGCCGGCCAGCACGGCCTCGATCGCCTGCACGGCCGCACCGAGCTGCTGCACGGTGGTGATGATCGCCTTGTCCGCTGCGTTGGTGGCCGCGCGGATCTCGTAGCCGTCCGCCCGTGCGCCCTGTCCGGACGGGGTGTTCACCACCATGTCCACCTGGCCGTCGGTGATGAGGTCGACGATGGTCGGCTCGCCGTCGATGCCACGCCCGGCGGAGAACTTGCGCACCACGCGCGATCGGATGCCGCTGCGGTGCAGCACCAGCGCGGTGCCCTCGGTGGCCAGCACCTCGAACCCCAGCTGGGCGAGCCGACCCATCGGCAGCACGATCGCGCGCTTGTCGCGGTCGGCCACCGAGACGAACACCCGGCCGGAGGTCGGCAGACCGCCGAACGACGCCTGCTGCGACTTGGCGAACGCCGTCGGGAAGTCGTCGTCGAAGCCCATCACCTCGCCGGTGGAGCGCATCTCCGGGCCGAGCACGGTGTCGATCGCGTGGCCGTCCGCCGTGCGGAACCGCTTGAAGGGCAGCACCGCCTCCTTGACCGCGATCGGGGCCGCCAGGTCCAGCACGCTCGCGTCCTCGTCGGGCAGCACCCCGGCGGCCCGCAGGTCGGCGATCGAGTGCCCGACCATCACCAGCGCGGCGGCCTTGGCCAGCGCCACGCCGGTCGCCTTGGAGACGAAGGGCGCGGTGCGCGAGGCGCGCGGGTTGGCCTCGAGCACGTAGAGGATGTCGGACACCAGGGCGAACTGGATGTTGAGCAGGCCGCGCACGCCGACACCCCGCGCGATCGCCTCGGTCGAGACCCGGATCCGGTCCAGCTCGGCCACCGACAACGTCACCGGCGGCAGCGTGCACGCCGAGTCGCCGGAGTGGATGCCGGCCTCCTCGATGTGCTCCATCACTCCGCCGAGGAACAGCTCGTCGCCGTCGTACAGCGCGTCGACGTCGATCTCGATCGCATCGTCGAGGAAGCGGTCGATGAGCAGCGGGGGCAGCGAACCGGCGCGGCCGCCCTCGGCCACCTCGTCGAGCGCGCGCTGCACGTACTCGGACAGCTGCGCCTCGTCGTAGACGATCTCCATGCCGCGCCCGCCGAGCACGTAGGACGGCCGCACGAGCACCGGGTAGCCGATCCGGCGCGCCGTGTCACGGGCGCCTTCGAGCGTGGTCGCCGTGCCGAACGCGGGCGCGGGCAGGCCGGCCTCCGCGAGCACCCGGCCGAACTGGCCCCGGTCCTCCGCGGCGTCGATCGCGTCCGGTGGCGTACCGAGGATCGGCAACCCGGCGTCCGCCAGCCGGTGGGCCAGCGACAACGGCGTCTGCCCGCCGAGGGTGACGATCAGCCCGGCGACGGGCCCGGCGGCCTTCTCGGCCTCGTAGACCTCGAGCACGTCCTCGAAGGTCAGTGGCTCGAAGTACAGCCGGTCCGAGGTGTCGTAGTCGGT
>Ga0302291_10000096_pt1 | contig 20884 bp, 23 predicted proteins | sample III_Fen_N1_4_FD_194548 | JGI IMG/M metagenome (GOLD analysis project Ga0302291, IMG submission 194548) | Peat permafrost microbial communities from Stordalen Mire near Abisko, Sweden - III_Fen_N1_4 | ecosystem: Environmental > Terrestrial > Soil > Wetlands > Permafrost | place: Sweden: Abisko... | reverse complement strand
TCACATCGGGCAAGGCGCACTCCTGGACTGGGGTCGGACTCCGCCGTGCACACTATCGCCCGGTCACCACGGCCGGTCGAGGCCCGGCCGGCGACCGGCCCGAGCGCCCGGCGTCAGAAGCCGATCTCGTGGGTGAGCAGACGGACCTGGTAGTCGAACCACGCGTCGTAGTCGTGGACGGCGTTCGTGAGACGACCGAACAGCTCGAAGCTGACCAGTCCGAACAGACCGGCCCAGGCATGCATGCCTCGGGCCATCAGCGCGGGCGGCACCCCCTCGAACCCGGGGAGCGCCCCGACGCCCTCGAGGTCGGCGCGCGTGGCCGCAGGGAGCCGCTCGTGGGGGAGGGGCGCGACCAGGCCGCGCTCGACGGCGTCGCGCAGGATGCCGGTCATCACGACCACGGTCCTGGACGCCGGCTCGATCGTGTCCTCGGGGGCGGCGTACCCGGGGACAGGGGTGCCGTACAGCAGCCCGTACTCCGCCGGGTGCGTCCGGCTCCAGTCGCGGATCGCATGACACGTGGCGTGCCAGCGGCCGCGCAGGTCCGCTCGTCGTACGGCGGCCTCGGCCCGCTCGGTGGTCTCACCCAGGTCGTCGTAGGCGTCGATGATCAGCGCCGTCAGGAGCGCGTCGCGGCTCTCGAAGTAGCGGTAGACCGCCGAGGAGACCATGCCGAGCTCGCGGGCGACTGACCGCAAGGAGAGGTCGGCTCCGTCGGTGGCGAGGTGCTGCCGCGCGACCCGCTTGAGGTCCTCGATCGTCCGGGCCCGGGCCAGTGCGCGCGTGCCGCTGCTGCGTGATGGCATGCGGACAGTGTGACACAGAAATGTGAGCAGTGCTCTTGCAATCGCGCATGAAGTGAGCAATGCTCTGAATCGAGAGCACTGTTCACATTTGGAGGAAGACACATGGACGCCCACGTCGTCGTCGGAGCCGGACCGGTCGGGACCGCCGTTGCACATCGCCTGTTGACCGACGGCCATCACGTTCGCGTGGTCACCCGGAGCGGCAGCGGTCCGGAGGGTGCGGAGCGGATCAGTGCCGACGCCGCCGACGGAGCGCGCCTGGCAGACCTCGCGGACGGCGCGGTCGCGATCTACAACTGCGTGAACCCGACGTACTCCCGCTGGGAGCAGGACTGGCCGCCCGTCGCTGCGGCTCTGCTCGCTGCTGCCGAGTCGAGCGGCGCCGTGCTGGCCACCGTGGGCAACCTCTACGGCTACGGCCCGGTTGACGCCCCGATGACCGAGCAGACACCGCTGGCCGCGACCGGTCACAAGGGCCGCGTCCGGATCGCGATGTGGCGTGACGCCCTGGCGGCGCACGAGGCCGGGCGGATCCGGACGTTCGAGGTGCGGGGGAGCGACTACCTCGGTGGCAACTCGATGCTGTCGTACGTCGTGACGCCGGCTCTGCGGAAGGGTCGGCGCGCGTTCGTGCCCGCCGATCTCGACGCGCCGCACACGTGGACCTGCACCGACGACGTCGCGGCCCTCCTCGTCACCGGCGTGTACGACGAGCGCGCCTGGGGACGCGCGTGGCACGTGCCCAGCCCGGAGCCCCGCTCCCTCCGCGAGCTGACCGCGATCGCGGCGGCGGAGCTCGGCGTACGCCCGAAGCTCACCTCGATGCCGTACCCGGTCCTGTGGACCGCAGGGCTGTTCAACCCGATGGCCAAGGAGCTGCGTGAGACCCAGCACCAGTTCCGACGCCCGTTCGTGCTCGACTCCACCGCGGCTCAGGAGACGTTCGGGCTGGTGCCGACCCCGACCGCCGAGGCAGTCCGGATCGATCTCGCGGCGGGGGCGCCCACGGGCGTGCGTGCCTGACCGCGTGGTTGCATGGCCCCATGCTGGTGATCGGGGAGGCCCTGGACGAGCTGAGGGCTGCGCTGCCCGGTGACGTGGTGATCACCGATCCCGCCGCCGTGGAGAAGTACCGGCACGACTGGTCGCGCGACCCGGCGGCCGGGACGCCGGTCGCGGTGGTCCGCGCGGAGGACGCCGCCCAGGTGCAGACCGCGGTGCGCTGGGCCGCCGCCCATCGGGTGCCCGTCGTGCCGCGGGGGACGGGGAGCGGGCTCTCGGGAGGCTCCAGCGCGGTCGACGGTGGCATCGTGCTCAGCCTCGAGCGGATGGACGCGATCGAGATCGACACCTCGTGCCAGGTCGCCGTGGTCGAGCCGGGTGCCTTCAACAAGGACGTGAAGGCCGCCGCCGCGAAGGACGGGCTGTGGTACCCGCCCGACCCGTCGTCGTACGAGATCTGCTCGATCGGCGGCAACGTCGCGACCAACGCCGGCGGTCTCTGCTGCGTGAAGTACGGCGTGACCACCGACTACGTGCTGGGCCTCGACGTCGTCCTGGCCGACGGCACGCTGGTCACTCTCGGCGGGAAGCGGATCAAGGACGTCGCCGGGCTGAGCCTGCTCAAGCTGTTCGTCGGTAGCGAGGGGACGCTCGGCATCGTGACGCGAGCGATCCTGCGGCTGGTGCCGGCCCAGGCCGCGCGGTCCACGCTCGTCGCCACCTTCCCCACCGTGCACGCGGCCGCCGAGGCGGTGGTCGCCATGCGGTCCACGATGCGGCCGTGCCTGTGCGAGCTGATGGACCGGGCGTCGATCAACGCGGTCGAGGACTACCGGTCGATGGGGCTCGACCGCAGCGCCGGCGCGCTGCTCATCGTCCAGTCCGACGCTCCCGGGGAGTCACGCACGGTCGAGATGGCGACGATGCACGCGGCGTGCACCGCGGCGGGTGCGGTGGAGTGCTTCACGACCGACGACCCCGACGAGGGTGAGCTCTTCGTGCAGGCCAGGCGGATGTCGTTCCCCGCCCTCGAGGCGAGGGGGTCGCTGCTGCTCGAGGACGTCGGCGCCCCCGTGCCTCGGCTGCCCGACCTGCTGGACGCGATCGGCCGGGTGGCCGCGGCGCACGAGGTGGAGATCCCGGTGGTCGCCCACGCCGGCGACGGCAACACCCACCCCAACATCCTCTACGACCCGACGGACCCCGACTCCGAGCGCCGGGCGCGAGCGGCGTTCGTGGACGTGATGTCGGCCGCGATCGCGCTCGGCGGCACGATCACCGGCGAGCACGGCGTCGGCAAGGCCAAGGCCGGGGCCCTCCCGGAGCAGCTCGGTCCCGACGTGATGGCGCTGACGCGACGCATCAAGGACGCACTCGATCCCGCCGGCATCCTCAACCCGGGCACCATCCTCTAGCCCGCCCGTTTCGGCAGGGGCGCAGTGCGCCCCTCCTCGACCACCGGAGGGCGCTGGAGGTGGCGCCGCCTCAAGCCGGCTGAGGCGTCCGCAGGGCGCGGCCCACGATCTCGACGAGCCCGTCGCGCGTCGGCCCGGGGGAGTACGCCGGGCGCCAGCCGCCGGCGTACACCTCGCGCGCAACCGGCTCGGCCGCCCGGAGCGACGCCGGCAGCGCCGCCATCGACAGGTACCCCCCGGCGTGCTGCATGATCTCGGGCCGTACCTCGGCAGCGGTGAGGATCAGGTCGGAGGGCAGTGGCACGTCCGGATCGATGTCTGTGCCGTTCCACCGGTCCACGCGGGCACTGTCCATGTGGATGTGGTCCTCGACCCACGGGCGCATGGTGTCCTGGCTCCAGGCGTCGAAGGCCAGCCCGGTTCCGGCCAGGTCGTCGGCGTCGTGGTCGAGCAGGCTCAGGAGCGCCTCGCACTGCCACAGCGTCGTGGTGATGCCGCGCCCGAAGACCGGCGTCGTGGTGGCGACGCTGTCGCCGACGAAGAACAGCCCCGGCAGCACCAGGTCGCCGTTCTCGTCGGACTGGCTCAGATAGACGTTGAGCAGCGCGCCGCCGGCCAGCACGCCGGTCACCGGCTCCGAGCGCTCGGGGTCGGTCCAGACGTCGAGGCCCGGGATCGACCGCGCCGCGGCCTCGAACGCGTTCTCGTGCCGAAGCCCGCGGAGCTCGACGTCGTCGGCCCGGCGCACGATCAGCACCGAGAACATGCCCTTCTCGTGCCGGAACACCAGCGACAGGTAGCCCTCGAGGTCTGCCTGCCAGGCGATCGGGTTCGTCATCGGGCCGGGCTCCGCACCTGGCTTCAGCCGGTAGACGCGGTCGACGTAGGCCTGGCCGCAAGGCCCGCCGACACCGGCGCGCTCTGCCAGCCCCCGGGTCGCCCGGCCGGCGCGCCCCGACGCGTCGACGACCAGGTCGGCCGGCACGGGTACGCCGTCCACGATGACTCCCGCGGCGCGGCCGTCCTGCTCGAGCACCGTCTCGACGTGCCCGTGCCGGAGGGTGAAGCCGGGCGTGCCGAGGGCGGCCGTGCGCAGGCAGCGCTCGAAGGTCTCGCGACGCGAGCGGAGCCCCAGCCGCACGACGGCGCCGCCGGAGTCCTCGAACTCGATGGCCTCGGCTCCGGCCCCGTGCCACAGGTCGAGCGTCTCGGGCACCTCGCGCCCGACCGCCTCCACGACGGTCTGCCGGAAGGCGTGCGCGTGGTGGAACTGCATGACCCCCCGCCGCTCCCAGGTGGCGTCGTCGGACGGGCCTGGGTCGCGGTCGACGGCCGTCACCTGGTGGCCCCTCCGCGCGAGTGCGCTGCCCAGGAACAGCCCGGCCGGGCCGGCGCCGATGATCACGATCTGCATGTCGTCTCTTCCCCCTCGTCAAGATTCACTACACTGAGGATGCAGCGAATAACCCCCCCGCGTCAACGCCTTTTCAGGAGGCCCGGTGAGCCAGTCACGGACATACCGTTCGCCCGCGCGGGCGGAGTCCGCCCGGCAGACGCGGCGCCGCATCGTCGACGCCGCCCGTGCCCTCTTCGAGACGCGTGGGTACGCCGGCACGACGATCGACGCCGTCGCCGAGGCCGCGGGGGTCAGCCGCCGCACCGTCTTCCTGTCGGTCGGCTCCAAGGCGGAGCTCCTCAAGACGGCGTGGGACTGGGGCGTGGTGGGCGACGACGAGCCGGTGCCGATGGCCGAGCGGCCCCACGTCCTGGCGATGCAGGAGGTCACCGACCCCCACCTCCTGGTCCGGTTGTGGGTCGAGCAGGTCCTGGGGGTCGCCGACCGGCTGGCTCCCCTCGAGGTCGTGCTGAACCGGGCCGTCGACGCCGACGCCGAGGCGGCCGCGCTCCGCGCCCGGATCGACGCCGAACGGCGGGGGGGCGCCCTGATGTTCGTCACCCACCTCGCCGCCACGGGCGGCCTCCGCGACGGCCTCGCCGTCGACGAGGCTGCCGACATGTGCTGGATCCTGATGAACCCGCTGCTCCAGGCCCGGCTCCGCACCGACCGTGGCTGGACCCGCGAGGCGGTCACGGGCTGGCTGGTGCGGATGGCGTCCGCCTCGCTCCTCGCCGGACCTCCGGCCGGGTCCTAGGGTGACGGTCATGACAGAGACCAGATGGGAGCAGGCGCGGGCCCAGGAGCTGGCCGAGGGCCACCGTGGCTACGGTGCCCACTTCGCCCAGCTGATCGCCGACGGGGCCGACGTCGAGGGCGAGGCCCGGTTGGCGGACGCGCTGGTGGCACGCGAGGCGCGGATCCTCGACGCGGGCTCGGGAATGGGCCGGGTCGGTGCTGCCCTGGCACGTCGCGGTCACGACGTGGTCGCGGTCGACTTCGACGCCGAGGTCATCGAGCTGTCGCGGAGCATGTTCCCCGACCTGCCGGTGGTCAGCTCCCGGCTCGACGACCTCCGGCCGGAGGACCTGTCCGCGGCCGGACACGCCACGTCGTACGACCTGGTGGTGTGTGTCGGCAACGTGATGGTGCTGCTGGCTCCCGACACAGAGCGCACGGTCCTGGCCAACCTGGTCGCGCTGATGGGTGACGACGCCCGGTTGCTGGTCGGCTTCCACCTGCGCGACGCGCCGGCGCCGACGGCGCGGTCCTACCCGGTCGCCGAGTTCGCGGCCGACTGCGCCGCGGTCGGTCTCGAGGTGGAGCACCGCTTCGCCGGCTACGACCTCCGGCCGTTCACCGAGGACGGCGAGTACGCCGTGCACGTGCTCCGTCGGGTGCCGAACGATGGTTAGCGATCGTTAACCGGCGCCGCTAACATGTCCGCCATGACGTACGAGCTGTCGCGCGAGCACGAGGAGTTCCGGCGCAGTGTCCGCGACTTCGCCGAGGCCGAGATCGCACCCCACGCCGCGCAGTGGGACCGTGACCACCACTTCCCGACCGACGTGGTGCAGCAGATGGGCAAGCTCGGGCTGATGGGCCTGACCGCTCCGGAGGAGTACGGCGGCGCCGGCGAGCACGGCGACTTCACCAGCCTCTGCGTGGCGATCGAGGAGATCGGTCGCGTCGACCAGTCGATGGGCATCACCCTCGAGGCCGCGGTCGGTCTCGGCATCAACCCGATCCAGACCTACGGCACCGACGAGCAGAAGGCGCAGTGGCTGCCCGACCTCGTGGCCGGCCAGAAGCTGGCCGGCTTCGGCCTGACCGAGCCCGGTGCCGGCTCCGACGCAGGGGCGACGCGCACGCGGGCCGAGCTGCGCGACGGCGAGTGGGTCGTCAACGGCGCGAAGCAGTTCATCACCAACTCCGGCTCCGACATCACCTCGTGCGTCACGGTCACGGCCCGCACCGGCGAGCGCGAGGACGGCCGTCCGGAGATCTCGGCCGTCATCCTGCCCTCGGGCACGGCCGGGTTCACCGTCGAGCCGGCGTACGACAAGCTCGGCTGGCACGCGTCGGACACCCACCCGCTCAGCTTCGACGACTGCCACGTCCCCGCGAGCAACCTGCTCGGTGAGCGTGGCCGCGGGTATGCACAGTTCCTGGCCACGCTGGACGACGGCCGCGTCGCGATCGCAGCCCTGGCTGTCGGCTGCATCCAGGCCTGCGTCGACGCCTGCCTGCAGTACGCCGGCGAGCGGCAGACCTTCGGGGTCCCCATCGGCCGTAAGCAGGGCGTCGCCTTCCAGATCTCGGACCTCGAGGTCATGCTGCGGGCCAGCCGTCTCCTCACCTACCAGGCCGCCGCGATGAAGGACGCCATCCGCGACGGCGGTGGTCCCAAGGCCGGCGAGTTCAAGCAGGCGGCGGCGGTCGCCAAGCTCTACTCCACCGAGTCGGCGGTCACCGCCACCCGGATCGCCACCCAGGTCTTCGGCGGCTACGGCTTCATGGAGGAGTACCCCGTCACGCGCCTCTACCGCGACGCCAAGGTGCTCGAGATCGGCGAGGGCACCTCCGAGGTCCAGCGGATGCTGATCGCGCGAGGCCTCGGCCTGCCGGTCGAGTAGTGCGCCTCCTGCGCGACCTGCCGCCGGAGGTCCGGGCGCTGACCGGCGTCGCCTTCATGGTGGCGCTGGGCTTCGGTCTGGTCGCGCCCGCCCTGCCCCTGTTCGCCAGCGAGTTCGGGGTCGGGCACGCGGCCGCGGGGGCCGTGGTCAGCGTGTTCGCGCTGATGCGGCTGGTGATGGCGCCGTTCGTGGGCCGCCTCGTCAACGCCCTGGGCGAGCGCGTGCTCCTCGCCGCCGGCATCGGGGTGGTCGCGGTGAGCAGTGCCCTGGCCGGCCTGTCCCAGTCCTACTGGCAGCTGCTCGTCCTGCGTGGCGCCGGCGGCATCGGCTCGATCATGTTCAGCGTGAGCGCGGCCAGCCTCCTGGTCAGGGTCACCCCGAGCCATCTGCGCGGCCGTGCCCAGGGGGTGTGGGCCGGGGCCTTCCTGATCGGGCTGGTGGCCGGGCCCGCGGTCGGCACGGTGGCGACGTTCTCGCTCCGGCTGCCGTTCTTCCTCTACGCCGGCACGCTGGTCGTCGCCGGGCTGCTCGGGCTCGGTGCGCTGCGGCACAGCGAGCTGGCCGCCCGTCAGTCGGACCGCTCCGAGCCGCTGGCCCTGGCCGTCGCGCTGCGCAGCCGGGCCTACCTCGCTGCCCTCGCGGCCGCGTTCGCGGGTGAGTTCGCCTTGATCGGTGCCCGGTCCGCGATGGTGCCCCTCTACGTGCGCGAGACGCTGCACCTGTCGCCCAGCTGGGCCTATGCGGCGTTCCTCATCGTCAGCCTGGTCAGTGGCGCCCTCCTGCTGCCGACCGGCAAGATCGCCGACACGGTCGGTCGCCGTCCGGTGATCGTGGTGGGGCTGCTCGTCGGGGCCCTGGGGTTCGTGCTGCTCCCGGCGCTTCCGGCGATCGCCGGGCTGGTGACGGCCACGGTGCTGATCGGCGTGGCCGCCGCCTCCGACTCGGTCGCACCCGGCGCGGTGATGGGCGACGTCGTCGCCGGCCGGGGCGGGACCGTGGTCGCGGTCTTCCAGATGGCGGGCGACCTGGGCCTGGTGCTCGGACCAGTCGTGACCGGCGTGGTGGCCGACGCCGCCGGCTACTCGCCGGCCTTCGTCGTGTGCGCCGTCGTGTGCGTCCTGCCGGTGTTCGCCGTCCTGGCCGCACCCGAGACGCTCGTGCGCGACGAGTCGGTCGCGGCCGTGACGGCCGAGGACGCGGCCCGCGACGCGCTCTGACCCGCACCAGGACACAACCTTCGCGCGGTGGTGCGCGTCTCCCCACCGTGGTGGCGGCGAGGCGGCGTACAACGGGGCTGTGCGCGAGTGCGATCGTCCTGCACGCGGGACTCACCGCGTGCGGGTCGGACCGGTCCACTCCGGCACAGGCGCCGCCTCCCGCCCACCCGCTCGAGCCCACGGTCCTCGACACCGCCCTGGCGACCCACGACGGCCCGACCCCCGACGAGCGCGGGGTGGTGGCCTCGTCCGACGTCGCGGCCAACCGGCACCCCGTCCGGGCCCACTGATACCCGGATCCGTCCTCCGCTTCCCTAGACTGCTGGGCGTGCCGCGCCTGCCTCACGTGTTCGTCGAGATCGGGCGCTTCATGGTCACCGGCGGGCTGTCGACCATCGTCTCGTTCACGGTGTTCAACTTCCTGGCCCACGGCCTCTACCTCACCAGAGACCCCTGGCTCGGCTCCCAGCCGATCACGGCGTTCATCCTCGCCAGCCTCGTCGGCATGGTCGTCAGCTACCGGCTGAGCCGGTACTGGACGTTCCGGCACCGACCGCCGGTGCACGCCGACGGCGGGCGCACCGCGTTCTTCGTGATCAACCTGGTCACGATGCCGCTCTCGATCTTCTGCCTCTGGTTCAGCCGGCACATCCTGCACCTGACCGACCCCGTGGCCGACAACATCGCCGGCAACGTGGTGGGCGCCCTGCTCGGCCAGGCAGCCCGGTTCTACCTGTTCCGTCGCTTCGTGTTCCGCAAGCCGGTGGACGTGGCGGAGCTGATCCGTCCGCACGAGCCGATGCACCTGCAGGTCGACCCGGACCCGGTGCAGAAGTCCGGCGCCTGACGGTTCAGGCCCAGAGGTCGGTCCAGGCGTGGCCGAGCTCGGCGAGCAGGTCGCGCAGCAGGGGCAGGCTCAGCCCGACCACGTTGTGGTGGTCGCCCTCGATCCCGGTCACGAACGCTCCACCGAGGCCGTCGACGGTGAACGCCCCCGCGACGTGGAGCGGCTCGCCGGTCGCGACGTACGCCGCGATCTCGGCGTCGGTGAGGTCCGCGAAGTGCACCACCGTGGACGCCGTCGCGGTGGCCCGCGTCCCGGCGCGCACGTCACGCAGGCAGTGGCCGGTGTGGAGGATGCCGGAGCGGCCACGCATCGACTGCCACCGTCGTACGGCGTCGGCGGCGTCGTCCGGCTTGCCCAGTGGCTCGCCGTCGACCTCGAGCACCGAGTCGCAGCCCAGGACCAGCGAGCCGTCGGTGACCTCGTCGGCCACGGCGTCGCACTTCAGCTCGGCCAGCCGCAGCGCGAGGTCGGCGGGTGCCAGCCCCGAGACCGCCGACTCGTCGACGCCGGAGACCACGACGGAGGGGTGGACGCCGGCCGAGCGCAGCGTCGCGAGCCGAGCCGGGGAGGCCGAGGCGAGCACGAGGGCGGTCATGGGTGCATTGTCACCGACGGTTACCCTTCCCCGGTGTCCGACGCCGCTCCCGCTCCGCACGGAGGCTCGCCGTCGATCCTGCAGCCCGACTACTGGTGGTACCGGGCCCGCTCGGAGATGCTGCGGAGCGTTCTCGGCCCCTTCGTCGGTGATGCCCGGCGTCTGCTCGACGTGGGCAGCGCCGACGGTCCCAGCGTCGGCTGGCTGACCGCCCCCCACATGGTGTCGCTCGACCTCGACCCCCGCGGCCTCCGGCCGCCCGGGGGCGTGTGCGGCTCACTGCTCGCCCTGCCCTTCGCCGACGCCAGCTTCGAGCTCGTGAGCGCCTTCGATGTGATCGAGCACTGCGAGCCCGAGCGTGACGCGCTTCTCGAGCTCCATCGGGTCCTCGAGCCGGGCGGGCGCCTGCTGGCGTCGGTACCGGCCTACCAGTGGGCGTGGAGCGACCACGACGTTGCGAACGGTCACCACCGCCGCTACACCCGGCCGCGGGCCGTGGCCGCGCTCGAGGACGCCGGCTTCGAGGTACGCCGCGCGACGTACGGCTTCGCCGGCGTGTTCCCGATGTTCGTGGCCGAGCGGGCGGTCCGCGCGGCGCGCCACCGGTTCGCTCGGCGGACACATCGTCCGGCCGACGTGGTCGACGTACCGCAGGTCGGCCCGGGCCTCGAACGGATGCTGCTCGGCCTGTGCCGGCTCGACGAACGGGTGCTCACCCACCGGGACCTGCCGTTCGGCTCCTCGGTGTTCCTGGCGGCGGTCAGGCCGTGACCACCACACGGCGCACCGAGGCGCTGTGGATGGTGGGGGCGGCAGCGACGGTCGCGGTCGGTCTGGCTGCACTCCTGCTCCACCACGGGCGCTACTACTGGGGCGGCGACACGCCCGCGGCCTACTACGGCTGGTGGTACCACCTGGGCGACCTGGTCCGGCACGGGCACTGGAGCACGCTCGACCCTCACGCCTGGAAGGCCGGGAACCTCGCCGCCGAGGGCCAGTGGGCGCTGTGGAACCCGCTGATCATCGGGCTCGGTCTTCTCACCACCGTGGTGCAGCAGACGCTGGTGCTGGCGACGGTCGTCAAGATCGTGGTCGCGGTCGGTGGCGCGCTCGGCGTGTTCCGGCTCGCGCGGTCCTACGGCGCGGCTGTCCCGGCGTCCTACGTCGCCGCCGTCGCGGCGCCGATGGGTGGGATGACCCAGTACCTCGACCTGCCGTCCTGGTGGGCCGGCCAGCTGATCTGGGCGCTGGTCCCGTGGGTGTGGTGGGCTGTACGGCGTACGGCGGTGCGGGGCGCGAACCCGCTGGCGGCGCTCGCGCTCGGCTATGCCCTGGTCACCGTCGGCTATGTCTACGGCACCATCATGCTGATCGTCGCCCTGCTGGCGTGCCTCGTCGACGGCTGGCTCGCACGCGACCGCGCCGCCCTCCTCAAGGTGCTCGGGATCGGGGCCCTGCTCGGTCTGGTCGCGGTGACGGTCTACCTCCCGGGGGTGCTCACGTCCTCGGTGACCGCGCGGTCGGAGGAGCTCCGCTTCGGCGGCAAGCTCAGTACCGACCCGGTCTCGCTCTTCGCCGCGGTGCTGCCCACGTCAGCCGTGCCCGGCACCTCCGAGCACCTGGTGCCCTTCGCCTACCTGGTGTGGTTCCTGCCCGTGGTCGCGTGGCTCGACTGGCGCCGGCTCCGCGCGGGTTGGCGCCCGATCGGCGGGCTGCTCTTCTTCCTCCTCGCCACCCTGGTCATCGTCGACGGCCTGGGTCAGCTCGGGCCGTTGCGGTGGCCGCTCCGGCTCCAGCCGTTCCTGGTCGAGGCCCTGGTCGTGACGGTTGCGGTGACCTGGACCAGGTTCGGGCTGCGGCGCCCGTCGGGTCGGCGGCTCGCGGTGTCCCTCGGCTGGGTCGCGATCGCCGGAGCCCTGTCCCTGTGGTGGGTCGACGCACTCTGGCGCGACCACCTGGTTGCAGTCGCCGTGGTCGGCACTGGGCTGGTCGTCCTGTGGCTGCTCGTCCGCGCCGGGCGTCCCGCGCAGGCAGCACTCGCCGCAGGCCTCGTCACCCTGGTGGTGCTGGCCGTGCAGCACACGGCGTACCCCGACCTCCCCTCGCCGAACCGTTGGCCGCCCACCGACCTGGCGGCGTTCCAGGCCCCGCTGGCCGGAGCCGTCGGCGACGTGATGCAGGTCGGGGCAGCCGACAACCTGCTGCAGACCGACCCGCCCGGGGGCGACCTGCTGCTGGGGTCGGCGTGGTACCTGAACCCGCACTCCGTGCAGAGCACGTACACGACCATCAACTTCCTGGCCTACAAGAACCGCTACTGCGCCTACTACCAGGGCGACACCTGCGCCGAAGCGCTCTCGACGCTGTTCAGTGTCGAGCCGAAGACGGGGCAGCGCCGCGTCGACCTGTTGGGGGTGAGCTCCCTGATGCTGATCAGCCGGGACTTCCCGCAGCATCGGCTCGACCATCCCCCGAGCGGCTGGCGGGTCGCGGCGCGCACCACGAACACGACCCTGTGGGTGCGCACGCATCCGCTGCCGGGGGCGGGCGCTGTGGCATGGTCGTCGCCCGGCACCCGGGTGTCCGACGTACGGATCGCGGACTCCGGTACGTCGTTCCGGGTGGCCGCCGTCCCCGCCGGCGGGGGTACCGTCGTACTGAGCCTGCTCGACTGGCCCGGCTACGCCACCGACGTCGGCAGGCTCACTGACCCGGTGGACGGGTACCTGGTCACCGTGCACCTGCCTGCCTCGGCCCGAGGGGAGACCGTCCACGTCGGCTTCCACCCTCCGGGCTGGACCGCCGAGGTCGCCGCGTGGGGGCTGGCCCTGGCGCTCGGTGCCGGCTGGTCGCTGTTCCACGCCGTACGGCGCCGCCGCGTGCGAGAGGGCTGAGGACCCGGCCAGGCCTCAGCCGCGGGCGCGCAGCGTGAGCAGGGTGTGGCCGGCGTCGTCGACGAAGGTCAGCACCTCGTGGCTGCCGCTGGTGTCGGAGCGGACCTTCGTGGCCCTGGCCAGGGCGCGGCGTACCAGCGATCCGGGGCAGCCGGGACGGATCCTCGACCCGGACTTCTGGAACGAGAAGCCGTGGACGATCGACAGCGAGTAGCTGCCCAGCTCGAGGTGGCAGCGGACCGTGGCGACCGTGCCGGCGCCGAAACGGACCGTGCTCCCCGGCACCGGCCGCTCGTGGACGACCGGCGTCCAGGCGTGCTGCTGGACTCGCGAGGGCAGCGTGGTGTCGACGACCTGGTGGACCAGGCTGTCGGCGCGGTCGTGCACGAAACGGTAGGCGACTCCAGCGCCGCCGAACGCCAGGGCCAGCACGACGGCCACCATCACCAGGAGCTTCACGACGCGCAGGCTAGCCCGCGGCGCCAGCCATCGATGGGCGAACGGCCGTCTCAGCCGGCCAGCACGTGGTCGAGCCGGATCGGCGCACGCCGGATCGTGGCGTCGGCCGGGGCCAAGGAGCTGGGCGCGGAGGTCACGGGGGTGTGCGGCACACGCAGCCTCGAACTGACGCCGTCCCTGGGCGCCGACCACGTCGTGGACTACACCCACGAGGACTTCGCCGACGGCAGCCGCCACTACGACGTCATCATCGACGTCTTCGGTCGCACTCCGGTCAGACGGCTGCGGCGTGCGCTGAGTCCACGCGGCCGTCTGGTGATCGTCGGCGGAGAGGGTGACCGGTGGATCGGAGGCACGCAACGGCAGCTCGGAGCTGCCATGCTCTCGCCGTTCGTTCGCCAACGGTTGATCACTTTCCTCGCCAAGGAGGATGCCGAGACGCTGGAGACGACCAACGCTCTCGTCGCCGCCGGAACGGTCGCCCCGGTAGTGGACCGCAGCTATCCGTTGACCGAGGCCGGTGACGCCGTCAGGCGATTGCAGGATGGGGCAGGCTTGGGGCGGGTCGCGCTCGTCATCTGACCCCTGGCGACCCCCTCTCTCGGCGGTCGTCTGTGGAACGTCATACGAACTGAGCCCTCTACGACACGCTCCGTATGACGTCTCTTGGTCCCGGCACGACGCACTCTTACGCCGAGATGCGTGCACACGCTCGGGCTGTCCGTGTCGAATGGGGCTGCCGTCGTTCGTGGACAGGGTGGAGGCCGGCTGCCGGGCCACCCGGGACAGGAGGAACCATGACCGAGCACCACATCGTCTGCAACGGCCTGCGGGTGTCCGACCACTCACATCGGGAGGAATCGTGAAGCTTCTTCTCACCTCCGGCGGCGTCACGAACACGAGTATCCGCGATGCGTTGGTCGGCCTGCTCGGCAAGCCGATCGCCGACTCCAGCGCTCTCTGCATCCCTACCGCGGAGTACGGCCACCCCCTGTGCACGCCAGCCTCGGTCTGGCGCTTCGTCGCGGGCACGTCGCCGTCACCCATGTGCGACCTGGGCTGGAAGTCGGTGGGGGTCCTCGAGCTCACCGCGCTCCCCACGATCGGCGAGGAGCGCTGGGTCCCCTGGGTCCGGGAGGCTGACGTCCTGCTGGTGGACGGCGGCGATGCGACGTACCTGTGCCACTGGCTGCGGCAGTCGGGGCTGGCGGACCTCCTGCCGTCGCTGCCCGAGACCGTTTGGGTGGGGGTGAGCGCCGGGAGCATGGTGATGACCCCCCGGATCGGAGACGACTTCGTCAACTGGAGGCCGCCCACCGGGGGCGACAGCACCCTGGGGGTGGTCGACTTCTCGATCTTCCCGCACCTGGGCCACGAACTCATGCCGGAGAACACCATGGCCGAAGCGGAGAGATGGGCCGCCGACATCGCGGGCCCGGCGTACGCCATCGACGACCAGACGGCCATCAAGGTGACAGACGGCACGACCGAGGTCGTCTCCGAAGGGCACTGGAGGAAGTTCTCCTCCTAGCCGCTGGCCGACCAGCGATCGGTGTCGCGAGGCCTCCGCGCATACCGCTGTCGCCCAGCCGATGAGCAGTCATCGTTGTCATGCTGTACCGACGGGCCCAGTCCGGAGGGGCACACCGCTTCTCCGCGGGCGCGGTGGCGTGCTCATCGCCGACTTCTGCCTCAACACCGGGCTCGATCGGTACACGGTGGAGAACCTGATACGGACTGGACGTCTCGATGGTTTGCTGTCCACCGCGAGGGAGCCGATCCGGTCGGGAGTTGTCTTCGACGACGCACTGCCCTCGCGGGACGAGCTCGTCTCCATCCCTACTCCCGCTCCGCGCAGGGGCCTACCGTACGAGGATGAAGGCTCGAGTGCTGATGCTCCTCACTGCCACGGCGGCCACGCTCGCGTTGCTGCTCACGACGGCCCCGGCCCAGGCCGCCCAGCGAACGGTGCACGATGCGCAGGGCGATGCTCCCGCGCGGCTCGACATCACGCGCTTCACGGTGCGGAACACCTCCGCCCGGATCAGCGCGGTGATCCGCGTGCGTGACCTCCGCAAGACCGGCGTCTTCCAGCAGCGCTACTTCGACTCGACGTTCGACACCCTCCTGTCGTACGGCGTCCAGGTGAGCCGCGACCGGCACGGTCACGTGCATGTGCACGCCTTCCGGGACGACGAGAACGGCGACAACAACATCCGCTGCCGTGGGGTGCGCGGCCACTGGCTGATGCACCGCAACCGGGTGGTGACGTCGATGCCGGTCCGGTGCGCCACCGGGGTCGCCTTCGACCCGCTGCACGTCAACGCCGTGTCGTTCGACCCCGGCGACCTCGGCGTGGCGGACGAGACGAGGAGCTTCGCGGTCCAGAAGGACTGAGCGCCGGCTTGCCTGGCGCCGGCCGGCCACGGGGCGGTGGTCCGACGTCGGGCCCTGCTGGCGTCTCTCGAGGAGCCAGACGATCCCGATGGTCCACGCCACCACCACCGCGACGAGGGCCAGGGAGGGCCCACGAACGCCAGCAGGAGGAACTCACTGGGGACGGTCGTGAGCGCGCCGGGCGCCAGCGAGGCAGCAGTGCGGGAGCCCGGTGAGCGCAGGTCGCAGCTCCTTACGCCAGTGGTAGGCCCGAGCCGCGCCAGGCGCCGGTGCCGTGGCGCAGCACGCGGCGCTGCAGCCGCGCGGGCGCGTTCCAGACCGGCGTACGACGGGGGGCCGGGGCGGCCGGACCACCCAGGGAGGCGACCACGGCCACCAGCGCCCCGAGCTCCTCAGCCGTCGGGTCGCCCTTCACGACGCGCAGCAGCGGCTGCGCCTGGGCCAGGCCCTCGTCGCTCACAGCGGGATGTTCCCGTGCTTCTTGGCGGGCAGGATCTCCCGCTTGGTGTGGAGCAGGCGCAGCGCCTTGACGATCTCGACCCGCGTCTCGTGCGGGGGGATCACGCCGTCGACGTAACCGCGCTCGGCGGCGACGTAGGGGTTGGCGAGGGTGTCGTCGTAGGCCGTGATCAGCTCGGCCCGCTTCGCCTCGGGGTCGTCGACGGCCTTGAGCTCGGCACGGTAGAGGATGTTGACCGCACCCTGCGCGCCCATCACCGCGATCTGCGCGGTCGGCCAGGCCAGGTTGAGGTCGGCGCCGAGGTGCTTGGACCCCATCACGTCGTACGCACCGCCATAGGCCTTGCGGGTGATGATCGTGACGAGCGGGACCGTCGCCTCGGCGTAGGCGTAGATCAGCTTGGCGCCGCGTCGGATGATGCCGTTCCACTCCTGGTCGGTGCCGGGGAGGAACCCGGGCACGTCGACGAACGTCAGGACCGGGATGTTGAAGGCGTCGCAGAAGCGCACGAACCGGGCGGCCTTCTCCGACGCGTCGATGTCGAGGGTGCCGGCGAACTGCATCGGCTGGTTGGCGACGACCCCGACGGACTTGCCCTCCACACGACCGAAGCCGACCACGATGTTGGGGGCGAACAGCGCCTGGACCTCCAGGAACTCCTCGTCGTCCAGGACGGCTGTGATCACCTCGTGCATGTCGTAGGGCTGGTTCGCACCATCCGGGATCAGCACGTCGAGCGAGCGGTCGAGATCGCTGATCTCGAGGTCGGCCGGGTCGTCGAACGTCGGCGCCGGATCGAGGTTGTTCTGTGGGAGGTAGGAGATCAGAGCCTTCACGTACTCGATCGCGTCCTCCTCGTCGGAGCCCATGTAGTGGGCGTTGCCCGACTTCGTGTTGTGGGTCCGCGCTCCACCGAGCTCCTCCATGGTCACGTCCTCGCCGGTGACCGTCTTGATCACGTCGGGGCCGGTGATGAACATGTTGGAGGTGCCGTCGACCATCACCGTGAAGTCGGTGACGGCGGGGGAGTAGACGTGGCCGCCGGCGCAGGAGCCCATGATCATGCTGATCTGCGGGATGACGCCGGAGGCGTGCACGTTGCGGCGGAAGATCTCGCCGTACAGCCCGAGCGAGACCACGCCCTCCTGGATGCGCGCGCCGGCGCCCTCGTTGATCCCGATGATGGGGCAGCCGGTCTTGATGGCGAGGTCCATCACCTTGGTGATCTTCTCGCCGTACACCTCACCCAGTGAGCCGCCGAAGATCGTGAAGTCCTGGCTGAACACGCAGACCTGACGGCCGTCGACGGTGCCGTAGCCGGTCACCACGCCGTCGCCGTAGGGGCGGCGCTTCTCCAGGCCGAACGCGACGGAGCGGTGACGTGCCAGCTCGTCGAGCTCGACGAACGAGCCCTCGTCGAAGAGCATCTCGATCCGCTCGCGCGCCGTACGCCTGCCCTTGGCGTGCTGCTTCTCGATCGCCTTGGCCGACCCGGCGTGGACGGCCTCGTCGAGGCGTCGGTCGAGGTCGGCGAGCTTGCCGGCGGTGGTGTGGATGTCGATGTCGTCGGGGATCTCGGTCCCCTTCCCGGGCGTGGTCGTGGGTTCAGCGCTCACCTGAGTGGCCTCCTCGCGTCTGCGGGGCCAATCTAGTGCCATGGACTCCTCCCCCTCCGCCCGGTCACCGCTCGACCAGGCCGCCCTGCAGGAGGTCGCCGGCCCGCAGTGGCAGGTCCGTCTGTACGCCGAGGCGGGCTCGACCAACGAGCTCGCGGCGGCCGACCCGGCGCGCCACCGGGTCGTGGTGGCCGACCACCAGCAGGCCGGACGCGGACGGCTCGACCGCGAGTGGGTGACACCGCCGGGTGCGGCACTGACCTTCTCAGCGGTCTTCGACCCCGTGGTCGACATCGAGTGGTGGCCGCTGCTCCCGCTGGTGGCGGGGTACGCCGTGGCTCGCGCCCTGGGGGGCTTCGCCACCCTGAAGTGGCCCAACGACGTGATGATCGACGACCACAAGGTCTGCGGGATCCTGGTCGAGCGCGTCAACACCCGCCCGCCCATGGTGGTGATCGGGATCGGGATCAACGTCGACCAGACCGCGGACGAGCTGCCCGTGCCGACCGCCACGTCCCTCGCGCTTGCCGGGCATCCCGTCGACCGCACCGCGCTGTTCGGCGACGTCGTCCACTCGCTGCGGACCTGGCTGGGCATGTTCGCGCGCTCCCCGAAGACCTTCATGAACCAGTACCGCGGCCGCAGCGCGACCCTCGACCGGGACGTGCAGGTCGCACTCGCCGGCGACCGCGTCGTCGAGGGCCGGGTCGTCGACCTCGACCAGCACGGCCGGCTGGTCCTGGAAACGGTCGACGGCCCGCTCACGCTCAGCGCGGGAGATGTCGTGCACCTGCGGCCCGCGGAGTGACAGACTCTCGCCGTGGCCCACACCCCGAAGCTCACGGACGGCGAGACCGTCATCGTCGACACCCGTACCCACTGGAAGGCCATCCTCTGGCCCGCGATCGTCCTGATCGTCACCCTGGCCGCGGCGACCTATCTCACGACCCTGGTCGGCAACAAGTACGCCCGGTGGGTGGTGTGGATCATCGCCGTCGGCGTGCTCGTGGTGTGGTCGGTCAAGCCGTTCCTCGAGTGGCTCACCGCGACGTACACGATCACCACCAAGCGCCTGATCACCCGCGAGGGCCTGATCGCCCGCCGAGGCCACGACATCCCGCTCCTGCGGATCAGCGACGTGGCCTACGACATGGGCCCGATCGACCGGATGCTCGGCTGCGGCACCCTCGTGATCAGCGACGCCAGCACCCACGGCCAGGTCGAGCTCCACGACATCCCCGACGTCGAGCAGGTGCAGCACCAGCTGATGGACCTCCTCGGTGGGCTCCACTCCGACTCGGGGAGGAACGACGACGCCTGACCCACCGGAGACCCCCGACGGCTCTGCGGCCGAGGCGGCTCCGCCGGCCGCCGAGCCGTCCGACCTCGAGCACGCGATCCTGGGCGAGGACGTCGTCTTCAACGCCCTCGAGGTGGCCGACGAGACCGGCGCGACGATCGACCAGGCGCGCCGGCTGTGGCGAGCCCTCGGGTTCCCCGACCGCGGCAGTGAGCGGGCCTTCACCCAGGCCGACGCAGACGCCGTCTCGACCCTCCTCCGGCTGGTCGACGGCGGCGTCATCGACTTCGACATGGCGGTCAACCTGACCCGTGCCGTGGGCCAGACGATGGCCCGCCTCGCCGACTGGGAGGTCGGGACGCTGGTCCACCGGGTCCAGGAGCTCGAGGCCGGTGACGACGCCACCGGGTCGCGCGCCACGACCGCCCTGCAGATGGTCGACGCGCTGAACGAGCCGTTCGAGGAGCTGCTGGTCTACGTCTGGAAGCGCCATCTCGCGGCGGCGGTCAGCCGGGTCGAGGCTCTCGGGGCCAACGAGGAGGACCTCCATACGACGCAGGTGACCGTGGGGTTCGCCGACATCGTCGCGTTCACCGCCCTGACCAACCAGCTCGACCACGACCGGATCGGTGACCTCGTCGAGATCTTCGAGTCGCGCTGTGCCGACGTGGTCGCGGGACAGCACGGTCGCGTGATCAAGAGCATCGGCGACGCGGTGCTCTTCGTGAACGAGGACCCGATCCGTGCCTACGACACCGCCGAGGGGATCATCGCGGTCGTGGGCCGCGACCCGCGGATGCCCGACGTCCGCGTCGGGTTGTCGACGGGGTCCGTCGCGATGCGTCTCGGTGACGTCTTCGGGTCCCCGGTGAACATGGCGGCGCGGCTTACCGCGGTCGCGCGGCGCAACCGGGTCATCGTCGACCGCGACACCGCCGACCTGCTCCCGGAGGACCAGTTCGAGACCCGCTCACTGCCCGCACGACCCGTCCGCGGCTTCGGTCTGGTCGAGCCGGTGGCCGTCCGGCGCCACTAGATTTTACCTTCCTGGGGCCGCGAGTTGGTCGATTCCCCGGCGCGGAGGGGTGATAGGTACCTATTTTCATCGTGTGCTCAGAGTTCAGGACGTCCGCATCGATCCGGCCACCCGCCGGGTCTGGCGCGACGATCGCGAGATCGTGTTCTCGCGCAAGGAGTTCGACCTCCTGCACCACCTCATGCAGCACGCGGGTGCTGTCGTCTCGCGCGACGAGCTCATGCTCACCGTCTGGAACACCACGTTCTGGACCTCGTCGAAGACGATCGACGTGCACCTCGGCTGGGTCCGCCGCAAGCTCGGCGACGACCCGAGCCAGCCGAGCCTGATCACCACCGTGCGCGGTCACGGGCTGCGGTTCGAGATCGAGGCCCCCAGCTACCCGGGAGCCGTGCGGCCGACCCAAGCGGCCGCGGTCTGACCCCGTAGGCCGGGTTCCCGCGACACCTCCTACGCTGTCGCGGGTGAGCCACGCCCACCCGGACGCACCGGTCGTCGCCGTCGTCGGAGGCGGCCAGCTGGCCCGGATGATGGCCGAGCCGGCCGCTGCCCTGGGCATCCCGCTGCGCCTCCTCGCCGAGGCACCCGGGGTCTCCGCCGCCCAGGTCATCCCCGACCATGTCGTGGGCGACTACACCGACCTGGCCACGCTCGAGGACCTGGTCGTGGGCTGCCGGGTCGTCACCTTCGACCACGAGCACGTGCCGACCGACCACCTGCACGCCCTCGCAGCGTCCGGGACGGCGGTCCGCCCGGGGCCCGAAGCCCTGGTCCACGCCCAGGACAAGGTCGTCATGCGAGAGGC
>Ga0302291_10000094_pt1 | contig 20973 bp, 13 predicted proteins | sample III_Fen_N1_4_FD_194548 | JGI IMG/M metagenome (GOLD analysis project Ga0302291, IMG submission 194548) | Peat permafrost microbial communities from Stordalen Mire near Abisko, Sweden - III_Fen_N1_4 | ecosystem: Environmental > Terrestrial > Soil > Wetlands > Permafrost | place: Sweden: Abisko... | reverse complement strand
GGCGGGGGCGCGCCCGGTGCCACCGGCGCTGCGGGTGCGGGCCTGGGAGCGGCGGTCGTCGGCGGTCATGACGGCCTGGCCGGCGTCGAGAGCGTCGAGGGCGGCGCGCATCGCCGCGATGTGGTCAGGCGTCGTGCCGCAGCAGCCGCCGACGATGCGTGCGCCGCTGTCCAGGAGGCGGGGCACGATCCGGCCGAAGTAGGCGGGCTCGGCGGCGTAGACGAAGCGGCCCTCGAGGCGCTGTGGGAGGCCGGCGTTGGGCATGATCGAGCGGGCCGGGCCGCCTCCGTCCGCGTGGCCGAAGCCGTCCAGGGCGTCGATGCAGGCGAGCGGGCCGGAGCCGCAGTTGACGCCGATGGCGTCGACGCCCGCGTTCGCCAGTGCCCATGCCGCCGCGGCCGGCCCCGTGCCATCGGCCAGGACCAGGTCCTCGCCGAACGTCAGCGACGCGATCACCGGGATGTCGGCCGCGAGATGCGCCTCGTCCACCGCGAGTAGCAGGTGCGCGAGGTCGAAGAAAGTCTCGATGACCAGGAGGTCGGCACCGCCCTCCAGCAGCCCCTCGATCTGCTCGCGGTAGGCGGCCCGAATCGTGGCATCGTCGAGGTGGCGCAGCTCCCGCGTGGGCGGACCGAGCGGGCCGATGCTGCCGCCGACCCATGCGTCCCGACCGCTCACGTCGCGAGCCTCCCGGGCGAGCTGGGCGGCCCTTCGGTTGAGACGCCCCGCCTCCGCCGCAAGCCCGTACCCGTCCAGGCGGATGCGGTTCGCCCCGAAGGAGAGCGTCTCGATGAGGTCTGCGCCGGCGTCCAGGTACTCCCGGTGGATCGTGCCGACGAGGTCCGGGCGCGTTGCCGTCAGATCGTCCAGGCAGGCGCGCTGGGGGATGCCGCGCGAGAAGAGCAGGGTGCCGAAGCCGCCGTCCGCGAGGAGCGGGCGGTCCGCGAGGCGGGTGGCGAAGCGGGCACGGGGCAGGCTCATGACGCGGCAAGCCTAGCGGAGGGGCTGCGCCCACGGGTCATCGAGGCGTTCAGGGTCCGACGGCAGCCTCGTTTCCGGCATGTGCGCTGCCTGCGGCGCCCGTGACCCGGCCGCGGCGACGGCCCTCAGCCGCCCGTGACCCGGCCGCGGCGCCGGCCCAGCACCAGCCGCCCGTCGGCCTCCAGCAGGACCTGCGGTGCGGCGGGCCGGCCGTTGTAGGTCATCGCCATCGAGGCGGCATAGGCGCCGGCATCGGCGATCGCCACGAGGTCGCCGCGGCGGAGCGGCGGGAGGTCGTGGGTGCCGAGGGTGTCGGTGCTCTCGCAGACGGGGCCGTCCACGCGGGCCGGCGTGGCCCCGGACGACGAACCGGCCGGGTCGAGGTCGTCGACGGCGCGTCCGAGCGACGTGAGGGCCGTGACCCGGTGCCAGGCCCCGTACAGCGCCGGCCGGACCAGCTCCGTCATGCCGGCGTCGATGACCACGATGCGGACCGTGGCCCCGCCGGCATCCGCACCGTCGCGCTCGCGGACGTGGAGCACGCTCGCCACGAGCCACCCCGCCCGCGCGACCAGGAACCGGCCCGGCTCGACGGCCAGGCGCTGCGGTCGCCGTCCCGTGGGGATCGCCTCCAGCAGCGGTCCCATTTCGCACGCGAACCGCCCGGGGGGCGGAACAGAGCCCGCCTCGCCGACCGGGAACCCGCCGCCCACGTCGAGGGTGTCGAAGTCCGGGCGCCCTGCGCCCACCAGCGCCAGGACGGCCAGGCCCCGTCGCACCCCGTCGCGCCAGGCGTCCACCGCGCCCAGCTGCGAGCCGATGTGCAGGTGCACGCCCCGTGCCCGGAGCGGCCCGTCGTCTGCGAGCCCCGACACCGCACCTGTGAGCTCCGTCTCGCTCATCCCGAACTTGGACGCGCCGTGTCCAACTGCCAGCCCGGCGTGGGTCTCGGGGCGCACGTCCGGGTTCAGGCGGAGCAGCACGTCCAGCGGCGGCAATCCCGCCCGCCCGCTGCCTGCGTGCCCGCCGCGTCCGAGCCCGGCCCGCGCGGCCAGGACGCCCAGCGCCGCGAGCTCCTCGGCGCTCTCCACCGCGACCCACCGCAACGGCTCCCCGGCCGCCGAGGCCCGGACCGCCGCACGAAGGTCGGATGCCGTCTTGCCCACGCCCTCGAGCGTCATCCGCGCGTTCGGGACCCGGGCCCGCCGGGCGGCCGCCCATTCCCCGGACGACACCACGTTCGCGTCCAGCCCTGCCGCCGCGAGCCGCGCGACCACGGCCGGAACGTCGTTCGCCTTCAGCGAGAACGAGCGCAGCCAGGGGTCCGGGAACGCCTCGCGCAGCTCGGCCGCGGCTGCGTCCAGGGACGCGACCGACGTGACGTACGACGGCGTCCCGAACCGCCGGGCGGCGAGCCGCAGTGAATCCCGCAGGGCCCCCTCCGACGCGGCCTCCGGCGCGCCCTCCGGCGCGCCATCCGAAGCGGCCACGGGCTCAGTCCTTGACGACCAGCCCGACGACCGCCGAGATCAACCCGAGCAGCACGGACGCGACGACAGCACCGACGACCGTGTCGGCCGTGAACCCGCCCGTCGGCCAGCCGCCGATCGTGAAGTCCAGCTTCGCCCAGTTCTGGGCGAGGAACGCCACGCCGAGCAGCAGGCCGGCGTTGATCACGATGCCTGCGAGGCCGAGGGTCATGAGCGAGATCGGGAAGGACAGGATCTTCACGATCGGCTTGATGACGGCGTTGACGACCCCGACTGCGAGGGCCAGGAGGGCGAGCTGGAGATTCTCGCCCTGGAACTGGATCATCGACGACGGAAGCACGTTGATCAGGATCACGAAGGCGATGGCCGAGGCCAGGATCGCGAGGATGAAACCCTTCACGTCAGCTCCTCCGAGCGATGGACGACGCGGCCGCCGAGGACGGTCAGCCGGACGCTGGTGCCGATGATCGCAGATGGACCGGCAGCCAGGAGGTCCCGGTCGAGGATGATGACGTCCGCGTCCATCCCGACGGTGACGCGCCCGCGCCGGTGGTCCGCGAAGGCGGCGAACGCCGAGCCGGCGGTGTACGCCTCGAGCGCGTCGGCGAGCGTCAGCCGTTCAGCCGGGAGCCAGCCGCCGGCCGGCCGCCCGTCCGTGGTCTGGCGGTTGACCGCGTTGTTGAGGGCGATGAACGGGTCGTAGGGGACCACCGGCCAGTCCGACCCGAACGCCAGCCGCCCGCCTGCCTCGCGGATCGAGCGCCACGCCCAGGCGCGGCTCGCGCGCTCCGGCCCGATGTTCCCGGCCCAGACCGAGATCTGGTTCGGGGAGGGGTCGCCGTGGTAGGGCTGCATCGACGCGACCACGCCAAGCCTCGCGAATCGCGGGATGTCGGCCGGATCGATCGTCTCGATGTGCTCCACCCGGTGCCGCCGCTCGTGGGTTCCGGGACGCGCGCGGGCGGCGCCGACGCCATGCGGATCGCCGGCCCACGAGCCGTTCGCCGCCGCCGCGTGCTCGAAGGCGTCCAGGGCCATCCGGATACCGCGATCGCCGATCGCGTGCATCTCGACCTGCCAGCCGCGGCGATCGGCCTCGGCCGTGAACGCGTCGAGGGCCGACGGCTCCCAGGCCGGCAGGCCGGCACCAGCGTCGTCCTCGTACGGCGCCAGCATCGACGCCGTCCGGGACTCGATCACGCCGTCCGCGAACGTCTTGAGGATCCCGCCGTCGAGGTGGTTGCCACCGCGCAGCGGAAAGGCCTGGGCCTCGTAGGCATCGAGGCGGTCCCGCCACTCGGCCAGCGTCTGGTCCGGGGCCATGACCAGGGCGCCGCGGAACCGGAGCGCCAGCTCGCCATCCCAGTCGACGCGGATCCAGAATGCGAGCTCATCGGGTTCCAGCCAGGCGTCCTGGGCGGCGGTGATGCCCATCTCGTGCAGGCCTGCGATGGCCCAGCGGATCGAGGCGCGGTCCTCGGCCTCGGTCGGGACTGGAAGGAGGCGTTCGATCAGCTGCTGCGCCTCTTCCTTGAGGACGCCGGTCGGCTCGCCGCTGGAATCCTTCACCATCACGCCGTTGGGCGGATCCGGGGTCTCGCGGGTGATCCCCGCGAGGCGCAGGCCCGCGGTGTTCACCCAGCCCGTGTGGCCGTCGTAGCAGCGCATGTACGCGGGACGGTCCGGCACCACTGCGTCGAGCAGCTGGCGGGTGGGCAGGCCGCCGATGAACGGCGCGTAGAGCCAGCCGCGGCCCTTCACCCATGCGCGCTCGGGATGGGCGGCGGCGTGTGCCGCGATCGCTGCCTGGACGGCCTCCACGGTCTGGAGCGGATAGAGCTGGGCGTCGGCGAGCTGGCGGGCACCACCCTGGACGTGGATATGGGCATCGTCGAAGCCGGGGAGGATCAGGCCGCCGCGGGCGTCGACGGTCTCGTGGGCACCGGTCCGGGCGGCGCGGACCGCCGCGTCGGTGCCGACGGCTGCGATCCGGCCATCTTCAATCCGGACCGCCGTGGCGCCAGGGCTCCCGAAGACGATCCCGTTGACGATCGTGAGCTCGTTCCGCATCGCCCGAGTCTATCTGCGTGTGCCGGTCCGGCGCCCCTACGGGCTAGACTCCCACGGACCGACCGTACCCTGGAGACGCCACCGTGACCGCGTTCGCCGAACTCGTCGGGCAGTTCCTCGACGAGCTGTTCGTCCTGCAGCCCGACTTCGCCACCGCCGTCGGCGACCACCGGTTCGACGACCGCTGGCCGGATACGTCCGAGGCCGGCCGCCAGGCGAGGATCGCGTTCGCGGACCGCTGGACGACGACGTTCGACGGGCTGGAGGCGGCGGACCTCACCGCCGACGAGCGCATCGACCGCGATCTCGTCCTTGGCGAGCTGGCGGCGGGGAGGTTCGGCGAGACGGAGCTGGACGAGCTGGCCTGGGACCCCCTGGCGTGGGTGTACCTGCTGGGCATGGGCCTGCTTCCGCTCACCACGCGCGAGTTCGCGCCGCTCCACGTCCGGCTCGCCTCGATGGCCGGGCGGCTCGAGGGCATCCCACGGATCATCGGCGACGCGCAGGAGACCCTGGGCTCCGGGGCCCGGCGCGTGTCGCGCCTCCACGCCGAGGTCGCCAGCCGGCGGATCGCCGGGATCGCGGACCTGGGGCGTGGCGCCGTCGCCGAGGCGGAGGCTGCGGCCACGACCGACTCCGACGTGGCCGCCGTGCTGCCACGTCTCCGCGCCGCCGCGACCCAGGCCTGGACCGTGCTGGACGCCATCGCGGAGCACCTGGCCACGGAGGTGGTCCCGTCTGCCACTGGTGACGCGGCGCTGGGGTACGACCTGTTTGCCGCGAAGCTCCGCCACACGCTGCGCGACCCGACGGTCACGCCCGAGGCCATCCTGGCCCGTGCCGAGGCCGAGTTCGCCGCCGTCCGGGCGGAGATGGTCCGCATCGCCTGCGAGATCTGGCCGCGGTGGCGGCCCGCCGATCCCATCCCGGACGACGAGGGCGATCTCGTCCGCGGCATCCTGGACGCCATCGCGAAGGACCACCCGAAGGGCGACGAGATGGTGGCGTTCTGCCGCGCGGAGCTCGGCCGGATCGAGTCGTTCTGCCGCGAGAGGGACGTCATCGGCCTCGTGGACGAGCCCCTGGAGATCGAGTGGACACCGGAGTTCATGCGCTCGTTCGGCGGCGCGATGCTGGATTCGCCCGGGCCGCTGGACGTGGGCCAGAAGACGTTCTTCTCCATCACGCCGCCGCGCGCGGAGTGGGCTCCCGACGAGGTCGAGTCCTACCTGCGCGAGATGAACGCCCGCCAGCTCCAGCTGCTCACGATCCACGAGGCGGTGCCGGGCCACTACCTCCAGATGGCGTATGCGAATCGGGGCAGCTCGCCGGCCCGGCGCGTCTTCCGGTCCGGGCTGTTCGCGGAAGGATGGGCGGTCTACGTCACCCAGGTGATGCTGGACCGCGGGTACGGGGCCGGTGATCCCGCCCTGTGGCTGGTCCACTGGAAGTTCTACCTGCGAGCGGTTGCCAACGCCGTCCTCGACGTCCGCATCCACACGATGGGCATGACCTCCGACGAGGCGATCACGCTCATGGTGGACGGCGCGTTCCAGGAGCGGGCCGAGGCGCTGGCGAAGGACGAGCGCGCGCGGCTGACCGCGACCCAGCTGTCCACGTACTTCCTGGGCTCCCTGGGGATGTGGGACATCGAGGACGCAGCGCGGCGCCGTGCGGCCGTGGCGGTCGGCGCGAGCGCGGATGCGGTCCCTGCCCCGCGCGTCGTGGGCGGCTATCCGGCCACGCCCGGCTTCGACGAGCGCGCCCACCTGGAGGAGGTCATCGCCCACGGCGCCCCGCCGATCCCGATCCTGCGGCGGATCCTGCTCGGCAGCTGAGGTGTGGCCGGGGCGGCCGTTGTCGCCGGCTCAGGCGCCCTTGCGGCCGCCCTTGCCCTTGGGCTTCCCCTTGCCCTTGGCGTCGGGCCTCTTCTTCGCCTTCTTCTTCAGCTTGTCGACAGGTCCGGCCAGGGGCTCGGACGCGGCCACGGCGATCGGCCCCGGCTCCCCGGCCTCGGGCTCGGCCTCCGGCTCCGGCTCCGGCTCGGGCTCGGGCTCGGGCTCGGGCTCGGGCTCGGGCTCCGGCGCCGGCTGGACCATCACCTCGACCTCGACACTCGGGGCGCCGAGGGCCTCGCGCAAGCGGTCCACCCGGTAGCCTGAGGCCTCGATCGCCGCCTCGATCAATGCGCGGACGGCTCGCGGATCGGCCCGGGGGGTACCGGCCGCCGTGGATCGCGAGGTCGAAGAGCCATCCTGAGACAGGATCGCCTCCAGCCGGTCCACCCAGTCCAGGAGCTCCGCGAGCGACTCGCCGTGGAACCAGTCCACGCCGTCCCAGCGGTTGACCCGCAGGAACGGCCTGGCCACGGGGTGGAACAGCCATGCGTCCACGGCGCTCGCGGCGACCGATTCCGGCGTCCCGTCCAGCGCCGACGGCAGGGGCAGGTCCAGCAGCAGCCGGACGCGCTCCGCCGCCCACCACGCGGCGGCCTCATCCAGGCCGCGTACCCGCAGGGCGTCCGCGACGACCGGGGCCAGCCGCAGCTCCTCGTACCAGGCCCGGGCCGTCGGCCCGACCATCGCGCCCTCCGGGAGGGTGCCCAGGGGGGCCAGGAGGGTCCAGAGGCCGAGTGCCGCCACCTGGGAGGGGTCGTCGATGCCTGCGATGACGGGCTCGGCGCTGTCGGCGCGCTCGACGATCAGGTCCACGACGGCGGCCTCGTCGCCGGTCGTGCCGGTCGTGTCCGCGACCGCCGCCACCAGGCTCTCGGCACCGGCACGGTCGGGATCCTCGATCGTGGCGCGCAGGGCGTCGTGGACGGGCCCCAGCTGCTGGTCGCGGAGCGCCTCCTCCAGCGACGGCACGCCCCGGCCACCCAGCCGGTCGGCCAGGCGCCGCCAGATGTGGGCGCTGTCGCGCAGCTCCCGCAGCTCCCAGAGCACGCGCGTGTCGTAGGCGTGCAGCGAGACATGGATGCCGCGCTCGCGGATCTCCCCGAGGGAGCGGAGGTATTCCAGGCCGGTCCGCTGCTCGCGATAGGCGACCCAGCGATCGTCGGCGGATCCTTCGGCCAGCCCCAGCCCCTCGGCCAGGGTGCGGCGCACCAGCCGCTTCGACCCGTCGCCCTCCTTGACCGCGTAGGCGGCCGAATCCCTGATCCACCCGGATGTCTCGCCGTACCGGTTGTGGTACACGACCAGGGACCTCGTGGCGCCCGACCCGTTCGAGTAGGCGAACACGTTCTCGTCGACGCCCCCGGCGTCGTGCCCGAAGTCGTACAGCAGGAAGTCCGAGGCCTCGGCGAAGTCCCCGCGACGGTGGAGCAGGGGCACGATCTCGCGCTCGTGGCGGGCGACCAGCCACTCGTCGACGTGCTCGTCCATCGATGCCCGGCGGAACTCCATGCCGTACTTCTCGGCGAAGCCCTCGAACTGCCCGTGCCCGAACATCGGCAGGCCGGGGAGGGTCGCGAGGAGCGTGGCCACGCCGACGTACTTGTCGCCCTTGCCGAACTGCTCGACCGCGGTCTTCTCGTCCGGGTTGTTCATGAAGTTGACGTAGCGCTTGAGGATCTCCGGGTCGAACTCCAGGGTCTCCTTGAGCACGCGCCGGTAGCCTGCGTTGTCCTCGTCGCGGAGCATGTGCATGAACGCGCTGTTGTAGACGCGGTGCATGCCCAGGGTCCGGACAAAGTAGCCCTCCAGCATCCAGAAGGCCTCGGCGAGGAGCAGCGTGTCCGGGACCTCAGTCGCGACCCGGTCCACGACCTCGCGCCAGAACTCCTCGGGCATGGCCGCGTCGAAGGCGGCCTGGGACATCGTGCCGAATTCGGCGCGCGACGGGATCCCGCCGCCGCCCTCGCCGGGGCCCGGGAACCAGAGCCGGCGGACGTGCCGCTTCGCCAGCACCATCGCCGCGTCGAAGCGGATGACGGGGAAGCGCCGGGCGACTGCGAGGATCGCCTGGATCACCTGTTCCCGGACCGCCGCCTGGCTGAAATCCAGCTGGGCGGTGTCGTTCCAGGGGAAGCTCGTGCCGTCGTTGCCGTGGTAGATATAGCGCCGCTCGCCCGTCCACCGGTCGCGCCACTCGAAGCTGACCGCGGCGTCGGTGTTGTCCCAGTAGTGATCCTCGAGGCGGATCTCCACGCGGTCGTCCTCGGCGAGGTTCTGGCCGCCGAACGTGTACGCGGGATAGGGCGGCTCCGACGTCGAGAGGAACCACTCCGGGTGCTCGATGACCCAGCGGGAGTCGAGACCCATGTGGTTGGGGACCATGTCGGACGCGAGGCGGACGCCGCGGGCCCAGGCGCGGTGGCGCAGGTTCGCCCACGCATCCTCGCCACCGAGGTCGTATGCGATCACGTAGTCGTCCAGCGAGTACGCCGATGCCGCCGCGTCCGGGTTGCCGCGCCAGACCTTGATCCGCTGCGATGCCTTCGAGCGCTCCCACAGACCGATCAGCCAGAGGCCCGTGATGCCCCAGCGGGCGAGCCGGTCCAGCTCCGCGTCCGGGATCGCGTCAAGGGTGCGGATCTCGTAGCCGTATCGCCGTGACAGCTGGTCCAGCCAGACGTGGGTGCTCTTGGCGATGAGCACGAGCCGGGGCATCCATGCCGAGTCGCTGGAGAAGCGCTCCGGCTCCGCGTCCAGGCCCGTCAGGTCCGGCGCCTCGCCATGGCCGCCACCGCCGCCACCGTCCCCCCCGCCACCGAACCGCAGGTGGAGCCCGCGCTCCTCCTCCGAGATGACGTCGATCGTCAGGAGGAGCCGGTCCAGGAGGGCCTCGAGCGCCGCGCCCAGGATGGACGACCACTGCTCGCGGACGTACCGCAGCTGGCCGGCCAGGGACGTCGGATGAGCGCGCGCCGGGGCCCGCAGCATCTCCACGAGGGTCTCGCCGTTGGGGCCGATGGGGGAGAGGGCCGCCTGGTACGCCTCCAGGGAGGCCATCACCGCATCGCGCTCCCCCGCGGGGAGCGGCGAGTCGTCGATCAGGTCCCGGAGCGGGCGTGCCGCCGGGTTCTCGTTGGCGATCCGGACGAGCAGCAGCTCCTCCAGGCGAACCGGCTCGGACTTCCCGTCCACGTCCGGGAACTCGCCCGCGACCGCGTCGAGCAGGTCGTCGAGCTCCGGCGTGCCGACCTCGTCCTCGACGGCATCGGTCGTGACCGACATCGCCGCCGCCGGCTCCAGCTCCCCGGCCCGCTCCACCAGCAGGTGGAAGATCTCGTGCAGGAGCTCCAGCGCGGCCAGCTCGCCGGCCTGGGCGCTGGGCTCGCCGGCCCGCCGCGTGGCGTTGACCGCGGCGGTCACCCGGCGCGCGGCCGGGAGGTTCGCCGCAAGACGCGAGGCGGGTCGGGCCTGGGTGGTGGGCGACGCGACCGTCGCGGCGTCATCCAGGCGGAATCGACGTCGTGCCGTGCGCGAGATGGGCAGCGCTCGCATGTCTCCAGTTTCGCACCTTCGCACGACCACCGGACGGGACCCGCGCGTGGCATGGGACGAGGGGCAGCACCCGGCCGTTCGATCGCCAGCGGATCGCGGCGCAGCGATCGCCGGGTCCGTGGCGGCCCGTCAGCCGGCGACCGGCTCCAGGGCGCCGCCCGCTTCCCCGCCCGCGCCGACGCCCACGCGCTCGATCGCCCGGCGCAGCAGCTCGAAGGCCGCCGGGTCGAACTCGTAGCTCCACTCGCGGATGCGCTCCGGCCGCTCGAACCGCGACTCCAGGCCCAGGGCCATTGCCTCGCGGGAGAGCAGGATCAGGGTCGCCTCGCGGTCCACCTGGTCCAGCTCGGGTTCCGTGTGGGCGACCGCCGAGATGATCGCCACGCCGGACGCCCCCGCCAGGGCGAGCACCTCGGCGATGTTGTCGACCCCGCGATGCGACCCGCACACGACTCCGACGCGGGAGCCGGACGGCAGCTCGGCGATCTCGTGCACGAGGGACATGTAGCCGGGGCCAACCAGCATCGCCACCACCGGCACCCGCCCGGCGACATAGGCCTGGGCCTCGTCGGCGTGGAACGTGGTGGTCGCCACCAGGTCGTAGTGGTAGCGATCCAGGCGCTCAGGCAGCTCGTCCAGCAGCACCGGGATGACCTCGATGCGCTCGGGGAACGCCTCGGTGATCCGCTCTGCATCAACCTTCGCGTCGGCGGTCGTGCACTCTGCGAACAGCACGCGGAGGTGGGGCCCGGGCCGCTTCCGATCCGTGGCAGCCGTGAACATGGCCTGGGCCACCTCGTCCGGGGTGAACCCAAGCTGGGCGGCGCTCCTGAGCGTCTCGGCAACGATGCCCGCGAGAACCTGCGCGCCGCGCCGCACCGGTGGCCGGTCCACGACCCGTGTCCCGGCCCCGTGGCGCCCGACGACGTAGCCGGCATCCGCGAGCCGCCGGTACACCGCACGGATCGTGTTGGGGTTCACGCGCAACGCGGCACCGAGCTCCCGGACCGGCGGCAGCCTGGTGCCCGGCTGCAGTCGGGCGGACTCGATCTGGTAGGCGAGCTGCCAGTAGATCTGGGTGGAGATCGGCACGTCCGAGTCACGCTCGATGTCGAGCTCGTGACCTCCGGCGGGCCCGGGTCCCGGGAAGGTGGGCCGCTCGGCGGGCCGCTCGGTAGGCCGTTCGGCGGGTGGGACGGGGCCATTCCGGCTGCTTGACATAGCTGAGTAGTCCAACTATTGTTCGTCTTGGCCTAGTTGACTATATCAAGCACAACGAACAACCAGAAACGAGCGGTCCCTCATGGTCATCCTCTTCCTCTCGCTGATCGCGCTGGTCTTCGGTGTCTTCGCCGTGATGGCGAGCGGCCTTGGGGTCGATTCCCGGGATCTCTCGGACGATCGGCACCGGTCTTCGTACCCCGTCGGCATCGACTGACCTGATCTTCGCACGCTAAGGGCGCCGAACCCTCCCCCTCCTTCCGGCGCTCCTCCTCCGACCCCCGGCAACCCCGGGGGTCGCTGGTTTAAGGGCCGCCGGTCACCGTGAGGGGTCGCTGCCCCGGCCCCTCACTCGTCGGCGTGCGGCGGGGGCTGGCCCGCCTGGGCCAGGGCCTGGTGGTAGATAGTCGCCCCGTCGATCCCCAGCGCGGGCGACTCGAACAGGCCCAGGTCCGCCACCAGCCGGCGTTCGAGGTTCGTGCCGGCATGCCGGTCGATGAGCCGGACCGCGCGGGCGGCCGCCTGGAGCACATGATGGGTCTCGGGGCGCGACGGGTCGTCCCAGAACCAGCCGCAGGACGCGAACATGTCCAGGCGCCAGCGCTGGGCCTCCATCAGCCCGAGGAGGCGCAGGCGGTCGTCCTCGACGGCTCCGGGCGCCAGCTCTGCCTGGGCGAACGCCTCGGGCGTCGTGATGCCGAGGATCACGTCCACGTAGCGGTTCCGCGCCCCCCAGACGTCGTCCATGCCCGGAAGGCCATGGGCGAGGGTCTCCGTGATCGCGTCGATCCCCCCCGCGAGTCGCTCCAGCGCGCTCCGGAGCGGCCCCTTCCAGCGGCCGTCCGGTGCGTCGGGACACTCGCCGGACCAGCGCAGGACGCCGTGATGGCAGCTCCACGAGGTCCGGTCGCGGATCCGGATCTCGGGGTGCGGGCGGCCGGGCGGCTCCGCGAGGACCTCGGCGAGCGTGGCCACGTCGAAGCCGCGGTCGGGCGTGTTCGCTGACGGCGCCACGAGGCGCTGGAGGAACAGGTCCCGGAACGCCTGGTGATGCCCGTAGAGCTCGCCGTCGCTGGCGATGATCAGGATCGGTGAGGAGCCGTCGGGGAGGGGCTCGCGCAGCCGGGGCGCGATCCGCTCTCGGGCGAACCGGTCCGCATCGCCCGTGACGGCAGGCTCGAAGGAGATCGACCCCGACAGGTCGCCGTCGTAGAAGGCGACCGCGATGTGGCGCCCGCCGCCGGTGTCCACGCGGTACGGTCGCCGGACATCGAGGTTCGCGACGTCCGCCTGCCAGGGCGCGAGGATCGTCCCGGTCACACCCTCCTCGACCAGGATCCGCAGCGTGGCCAGGTCGACGGCCGTCTCGGGCAACCAGAGCGCGGTTGCGCGGCGCCCGAACCGGACCTCGAAGTCCCGCAGGCCCCACCGGATCTCGGTGCGCCGGTCGTGCAGCGGGGCGAGGGGCAGGATCGAATGGTGGAACGCCTGCGCGATGCCGGGCCCGGCGTTCGTGCCGCCGCCGCGCACGTCGCTGGCCGCGAAGCCCGCGAGCACGTCGGGCGCCTGATCGGCGAGGTAGCTGCTCAGCGTCGGTCCGAGGTCCCACGAGGCGAAGGCAAGCGAGCCCAGCTCGGCGTTGGGGCGATAGCACTCCGCCGTGGTCCGGGCGTTCCAGTCCCGGAACGGCGCCGCGGACGGGTCCGCGGGGAGGTGCCCGGAGAACGGGTCGACTCGGGACGGCTGGTAGAAATGGGCGTGGACGACCAGCCGGCCGCGGCTCATGGACGAATGTCCCCAGGCCCGCCGTCGTCGCCGTTCACGCCCGTCCGGAGGCCCGCCCGGCAGCCGTCGGCCGTGTTCACGCCGGGACGACGCCCTCGGCGGCGGCGTGGTCCCGGGTCACGGTCACTGCCTGACGGAGCGACACCTTGCGCGTCTCGCCGGGGACGAGGGTGACCGTCCACGAGATCAGCAGCGTGCTTCCCTGGTAGACGCGCTCGAAGCCGGATTCGGAGTTGGACACCGTCTCGATCGGGCTCCACCATGCGTCCCCGGCGGGCACCGCGGTGGCCGCGACCTGCACGCCCACCCAGTCGTTGCCGTAGCCGATGCCCGAGGTCCCGGCCGCCTCGCCCGTGCCGTCGTGGGCGGACCGGGCGCCGGCGACGTCGTACCACGCGGACGGGTTGCCGCCACCGCCCAGAAGGTGGGTGGCGAGCTCGAGGCCCAGGCGCGTCTCGACTGCCTCCGTGCCGCGATGCTCGATGACCAGCTCCATGCCGAGCTCCGGGTCCAGGCGCCCCCCGCCCAGCCAGGTGGTGCGCGTCACCGTGAACGGCTGGCCGGCCACGGAACCCTCGCGGGACAGCGTGATCGCCCCGGGCTCCAGGTGACGGACGGTGAACTCGCCGTCGCGGAAGTCGCCCAGCTCCGTCTCACCGGCCCGCGCGAACGCAACCGGAGTCGTGGCCGGGGCCAGGAACCGGACCAGGCCGGACCGGCGCTCGTGGTCGTCGTAGTGCAGATGGCCGGCGAGGCCCTCCTCCTTGACCATCACGAGGTCGTGGATCGACGCGGGCGCTCCGCCCTCCACCTCGGGCGCGGGCTCCTGGGGACCCTTGGCCTCGTGGGCGCGGAGCGTGTCGTGGTAGGCCTCGGGACGCCGGCGCAGCACCGCACCGAGCGCATGACGAGCCGCGCGGATGTCCCAGCTGCCCACGCCGCCGCCCTCGGATGGCTTGACCGTCACGACCTGGCCGCGCTCCTGCAGGATCGCCTCGGGCCGGCCGTCCATGTCCAGGTCCCGCAGCTCAGCGACACGCGGCCATCCGGCCACGCCGTCGGCAGCGTCCTCGGCGGCGACGAGGTGCTCGTACGTGGCAAGGCGCATGTGCGAGATGTAGATACCGCCGAACAACCCGTGCCAGTAGCAGTCGTTGGACTGGCCGCGGTGCAGGTGGTCCTGGGCGGCGGTCTTCGCGGGACCCGCGGGCATCCCCGCCACCTTGGCCGACGTCCGCAGCATCTGCTTGTGGAGGTCGTTGATCTCGCGGTACTTGACCTGGAAGTTGCGCCAGAACCCCCCGCGCAGCCAGCGCGCATCGGGGGCGCCGCGCGCCACGGCATCGTGGAGCAGGCGGGTGAACACCACCGTCTCGTCGGCCGGCAGGGCCCACTCGCCCATCTCGGCGTACGAGGACGTGGGCACGTAGACACGGCCGATCGGCGGCTCCTTGTCCAGCCACCTGGAGGGCGTCACGGTGGTCAGCCAGCCCGCGTTGGCCTCCAGCGCCTCGAAGAAGCGGTCGACCCAGCGTCCGTCGCCCCAGCAGTGCTCGTAGGTGGTGGGCCACGCTCCGAACTTCTCGCCGTCGTCGCCCATCATCCCCACCCGGTCGCCCGCCTCGGTGGCGTGATCGCGCAGGTATCCGATGACGTCATCCACGGATCCGAACGGGATCCGGTAGCGGAGGCCCTGCTCGGTCCCGAAGACCGTGAGCAGGTTGCCCTGGTCCTCCGTGGTGTACGCGCCCCAGAGGTTCTCCTCGGGGATCGCGGCGGCGCGGAAGTGCTGGTCATCGAGGATGGTCCAGCGGTAGCCGGCGGCGACGAGCGACGTGGGCAGGTCGGGCTCCCAGACGCGCTCCGCGAGCCAGGCGCCCTGCGGACGGCTGCCGGTGATGCGCTCGATCGTGGCAGCCATGCGGCGGAGCTGGTCGACCCGGTCCTGCTCCGGCAGCGATGCGAGGATCGGCTCGTACAGGCCGCCGCCGAGAAGCTCCACCTGCCCGGCGGCGACGAGCGCCCCGAGGCGGGCCAGGAACTCCGGCCGCTCGGCGGCCAGCCACTCCAGGAGGGGGCCCGTGTAGTGGAGCGAGAGGCGGACGCCCGGGTGACGCTCGAGCGCCTCCAGCATCGGCAGGTAGGCTCGATCGTAGACCTCCGCGAACACCCATCCGAAGTTGCCGACCGGCTGGTGGTTGTGGATGGCCAGGGCCAGGGAGATCCGGGGGGCCAAGGCTGCTGTCCTCATCTGTGGGATGCGGGAGACGGCGGGCGGCCAACCGGCCGCGACGTCAGGTCGAGGCGGTGGGGGCGGCGGGGGCCGGCTGCACTCCGGCGGCGGGGAGGTAGAGCCGCTCCACGTACTCGTGGAGCATCCGGGTCGTGGAGAACCGCCAGATGGTGCTGGCGATGGAGTTGCGCATGAGCTGGAGGAAGCGTGGGGGGAGGCCGTCGTCGTCCCGGTCGTAGTACGCCGGGATGAGCTCCTGCTCCAGGATCCGGTACAGGTCCTGGGCGTCCGACCAGTCCTGGGCGCCCTCGTCGGGGTTCGTCTCGCGCCCGCCGATGGCCCAGCCGTTGTCACCGGTCCAGCCCTCATCCCACCAGCCGTCCAGCACGGACAGGTTGAGGACACCGTTGGCGGCGGCCTTCATGCCCGACGTGCCGGAGGCCTCGAGAGGGCGTCGCGGGTTGTTGAGCCAGACGTCCACGCCCTGCACCAGGAACCGGGCGATCCGGATGTCGTAGTCCTCCATGATGAACACACGGCCGCGGAGCTTGGGGCTGCGGGATCGGCCGAAGATGTCCTGGATGACTCCCTGGCCGGGCCGGTCGGCGGGGTGGGCCTTGCCGGCGAAGATGATCTGCAGCGGCCGGTCCGCGTCCCACACGATCCGGGCCAGGCGGTCCAGGTCCGAGAACAGCAGCGCGGCACGCTTGTAGGTGGCGAAGCGGCGCGCGAAGCCGATCGTGAGGATCCCGGGATCCAGGACCTCCTCCAGCTCCTCGAGCAGCATCGGGGCCTCGCCGTGGCGGGCGAACTGGTTGCGGAGCCGCCCGCGGGCGAAGATCGACAGCTCCAGCTTCTGGCGCTGGTGGGCCTCCCACAGCTCCTCGCCGGGGACCTGGTCGATGCGTTCCCAGAAGCGGTGGTCCGCGGGCTGGTCGTCCATCGCGTCCAGGTCCGCGTTCGTGTAGCGCTCCAGCGTGTCGCGCATCGGCTGGCCGACCCACGTGGGCGAGTGGACGCCGTTGGTGAGGCCCAGGATCTCGTGCGGCATGACGCCCTGCCAGGTGGCGTTGGCGGTGCGGCCGTGGAGCTGCGAGACGGCGTTGGCGCCGCACGTCAGCCGGAGTGAGAACGCGGTCATGTCGAATTGGGTGAGGTCCCGCTCGACACCGAGGCCGAGCTCCAGGACCTGGTCGAGTGGGATGCCGCCGGTCCCGGGCCGCCCGTCGCCCTCCAGCAGGGGACCGGCCACACGGCGGACGAGGTCCGCGTCGAACCGCTCGTTGCCCGCGGAGACCGGGGTGTGGATCGTGAACACGCTGTTGCGGCGGACCTCCGACCAGGCCGTCTCGAGCGGGGTCCCCGCGGCGACCATCTCCCGGGCGCGCTCCGCGAGGAGGAACGCGGAGTGCCCCTCGTTGAGGTGCCAGACCGCCGGCGCCAGGTCGAGGGCCCGCAGGGCCCGGACGCCGCCGACCCCCAGGACCAGCTCCTGGTGCAGGCGCATCTCCCGGCCGCGGACGTACAGGATGTGCGTGATCGGGCGGTCCGAGTCGTCGTTGTCCGGCAGGTCCGTGTCCAGCAGCAGCACCGGGACGCGGCCGACCTGGGCGACCCAGACGGCCGCGTAAAGGTCCCGGCCCGGGAGCTCGACGCTCACGATCAGCGGCTCGCCCAGCCGGTCGAGCGCGCGCATGATCGGCAGCCGGCTGAGCTCGTAGTCCGGGTACGCGTGCTCCTGGTGACCGTCGGCGTCGATCGTCTGGCGGAAGTAGCCCTTGCGGTACATCAGGCCCACGCCGACCAGTGGCAGCGCCATGTCCGAGGCCGTCTTCATGTGGTCGCCCGCGAGGACGCCCAGGCCGCCGGAGTAGATCCCCAGGGACTCGTGGAAGCCGTACTCCGCGCAGAAGTAGGCGATCGGGCCGTCCAGGTCCGTGGCGTGGCGCCGCTGGAACCAGTGGCCCTCGCCGTTCGACATGTAGGCGTCGAACTCGCGGAGGATGGACTCGTACTCGGCCATGAAGGCCGAGTTCTCGAGGAGCTGGCTCCAGTTGACCGGCCCCGACAGGACCGGGATCGGGTTCCGGTAGCGCGCCCAGGCGCCGCCGTCGATGCGGGAGAACAGGGTCCGCGCCCGCGGATGCCAGCTCCACCACAGGTTGTACGCCAGCCTGCGCAGGCCCTCGAGCTTGGGCGGCAGGTGGAATGAGGCGCCGGGCGCGACGGGAACTTGGACGAGGTGTTCCATGAGCGGGACATGATAGACGGCATCGGCGCGTCCCGTGAACCGGTTTAGCCGGCGCGGAGTTCCGGCCGGGTCCGGCGTGAGTGCGGCGCGTCGACTCGCGGTTTGCCGCCCCCGGGCGCGCGGAGCGTGGCCCGGCCGCCTCGCGGCGCAGTACCCTTCCCCGGATGGCGATTCGTGTCGCGCTGCTCGCCGCGGAATGCGAGCCCTGGGCCAAGACGGGCGGGCTGGCGGACGTGGTCGATGCTCTCGCCCGGGCGCTCGGTCGGCTGCCGGAGGCCGGCGGGGCCCTGCAGGCACCCGTGGACGTCTTCCTTCCCAGGTACCGCTCCGTGTCCGTGCCCGCGGACGCCGTGACGGAGCAGCCGCTCGTGATCGCGGACCCGCGCACGGGCAGGCGCCTGCGGACGTCCGTGGTCAACGTGACGGCGGACGGCTACCGGCTGCGGCTGGTGGACGTGCCGGCGGCCTTCGATCGCGACGCGTTCTACGACCACCCCGACGATGCCTGGCGCTTCGCCGTCTTCTGCCGTGCCGCGCTCGCGGCGCTGCGCCGCGACGGCACCCCGCTCGACGTGCTCCACGTCCACGACTGGCATACGGGGCCGGCGCTGCTCGAGCGAGCCCGGAGCGAGGCGGCGCGGGATGCATTCTTCGGGGAGATGGCGGTCGTCCTCACCGTGCACAACCTCGCCTACCACGGGTGGGTGCCCCGCTCCGATCTCCGGCTCCTGGGCCTGGCGCCCGGTGATCCCTTCGCCGGCCCCAACCCGGACGGCCTTGACCTGCTGCTGACCGCGATCGAGGGGGCCGACCTGGCGAACACGGTGTCGCCGGGCTTCGCGCGGGAAGCCCTGACCCCGGCCTTCGGCATGGGCCTCGACGGTGCCCTGCGGGCCATGGGCGACCGCTTCGGGGGGATCCTCAACGGAATCGATCCGGACACGTGGAACCCGGCCACGGACGCGGCGCTCGCGGCGCCATACAGCGCGACGGACCTGGCCGGCAAGGCGGCGTGCCGGGCGGACCTGCTGGCCCGAGTCGGGTTCGACGCGGCGGACGACGGCGTCGTGCTCGGCATGATCGGCCGGATGGACCCCCAGAAGGGCTTCGACCTGCTGGCCGACGGCGCCCCGGACCTGCTCGCCGCGGGCGCCAGGATCATCGTCCAGGGCAGCGGCTTTGCCTCGCTCGCGGACCCGTTCCGCGCGCTGGCGGCCGCCGAGCCGCGTCGCGTCGCGCTGATCGAGCGGTTCGACCGCGACATGGCCCGCCGGATCTACGCGGGCGCGGACCTGTTCCTGATGCCGTCGCGGTTCGAGCCGTGCGGGCAGGGCCAGATGATCGCGCTCCGCTACGGGACCCCGCCGGTCGTCCGCCGCACCGGCGGCCTCGCCGACAGCGTCGTGGACGCGAACGAGCATCCATCGAAGGGCACCGGCTTCGTCTTCGACGATGCCACACCGGCGGCGCTGGTCGCGGCGGTGACGCGCGCAGCCCGGCTCCGCGCCGACCGCCCGTCGAGCTGGGCAGTCCTGCGGCGGCGGGGCATGGCGGTCGACTTCAACTGGGTCACGGGGTCCGCACCCGCGTACCTCGCCGCGTACCAGCGGGCGATCTCGCTCCGCCGGGGATAGGGGAGCGGCCCTCCGCGCGGTGTCTCCGCCCGGCGGTCCGCAACCTCGCCCGCCGGGATTCCCGTCCGTCGTCGGTCGCCCCGTCCGGCGTTCCGCTCCCGTCCCTCCTCGGTCGCCCGAGGACCGAACGGAGCGGTGAGCGCACGAATCGGTCACTCGGCGATCGGGAATCGACCCCGTCAGGGCCGAGACGTGCCGTCCCGGTCGCACGGCGGCTGAACCGTCCTGGCACCGCACCGTTCAACCGCCCCGCGCCTGCAGGCAGGGTGGCGCGCGGAGCCAGCGGCATCAAGCCCGGCATGAGGCGAGGAGATCCCTGTGCACCTCGGTAGACATCGGGATGCGTACGGAGGAGAAGGCTGGCGGCGACAGCCGCCCCCGTGCGAGAATCCGGGCGCACCGCCCGATCCCACCCCGCGGCCCGCCGTGCCGCCGAGTACCGCCACCGCCCGCCAACCAGCCGCCGCCCCGGAGAAGCCGATGTCCAGGCAGTTCGTCGTCCAGGTCACCAACCAGCCCGGCCAGATGGCCCGGCTCGCCGAGGAGATGGCCGAGGCCGGTGTGGACCTGCGTGCCATCGGCGGCGGCGGCCTGGGTGAGACCGGCCACTTCATCATGACCACGGCCGACGACGACACGGCTCGCAAGGTCCTCCAGGACGGCGGCTGGCTCTTCTTCGAAGGCGAGTCGATCCTGGCCGAGGTGGACGACCGGCCGGGCGGCATGGCCCGGATCGCGCGCGAGCTGGCGGATGCGGGCGTGAACGTGATGGGCCACCTGTTCATCGGCCGCTGGAGCGACCGCGCCACCTTCGCGTTCGTCGTGGACGATCCCGAGAAGGCGCGCCCGATCCTCGAGCGCCGCTGACCAAGCGCGGGCCTGGGCCTGCGACGAAGGAGGTCTCGCATGCGGGTCGGGATCATCGCTCCGCAGGGCTGGACGGGCGAGTACGACGGCTGGGACGCGTCGCGGGCCTGGGCGCGCACGGTGGCGATCGCCCACGAGACCGAGGCGCTCGGGTTCGACTCGCTCTGGCTGTTCGACCACCTCCAGACCGAGCCGGTCCCGACGGACGAGATCACGTTCGAGGCGTTCGTGACGCTCTCGGCGCTTGCCGTGGAGACCGCGCGGGTCCGGCTCGGCCATCTCGTCCTGTGCGCCGGCTACCGCAACCCGGCTCTCGTGGCCAAGATGATCTCCACCCTGGACGTGGTCTCGGGCGGGAGGGCAGAGCTTGGGCTTGGCGCCGGCTGGAAGGAGGACGAATACGTCGCCTACGGGTTCGGCTTCCCGCCGCTGCGGGCCAGGATGGAGATGCTCGAGGACGCGCTGGAGATCGCGACACGCATGCTCGGCGGCGGTCGTGCCACGTACGAGGGGCCCGCGGCGCGGGTCCACGGAGCGATCAACGTCCCGAGCGGCCTCCAGCAGCCGCGTGTGCCGATCCTCGTCGGCGGCAACGGGCCCAACCGGACCTGGCGCCTCGCGGCCCGGTTCGCGGACGAGCTGAACCTGGACTGGTTCACGCCCGAGGAGATCGTCGAGGCGCGGCCGGTCATCGACGGGCGGTGCGAGGAGATCGGGCGGGATCCCCGGACGCTGCGCCTGTCGGTGAACATCGGGCGCGAGGACTCGGCGCTGGAGAGTGCGCCCCGGGTCGACCTGCTGCGACGCTACGCGGACACCGGGGTGGACAGGGTCATGACCCTCGTGCGTGCGTGCGCGGACGACGATCGCGCCCTGGAGCGCTTCGCCGAGGACTGCGTGGCCGCGGGAGCCGAGCTCGAGGGCTGACCAGTCGCTCACGCCGCGTCCCAGTGATACGAGGCAAAGGGCTCGACGAATCTGTCGGTCTAGC
>Ga0302291_10000093_pt1 | contig 20993 bp, 15 predicted proteins | sample III_Fen_N1_4_FD_194548 | JGI IMG/M metagenome (GOLD analysis project Ga0302291, IMG submission 194548) | Peat permafrost microbial communities from Stordalen Mire near Abisko, Sweden - III_Fen_N1_4 | ecosystem: Environmental > Terrestrial > Soil > Wetlands > Permafrost | place: Sweden: Abisko... | reverse complement strand
CGCGCGACGGCTCGTGGGCTACGGACTGGTGGGCGTCGTCGCGACGCTCGCGGGGTACGTGCTGGCCAGCCTCACCCTCGACCCTGCGGCCCGCTACGCCGGCCGCACCCCGCCCGTGCCGCCGGACCTGATCACGGCACGGCTGGCCGAGATGGGCGTCGACCCTCAGGTGCCGCTGGTGGTGCGCACCTGGCGATGGTTCGTCGGCCTGGTGGTGCACGGCTCGTTCGGCCAGAGCACCCGCGGTGAGCCGGTGGTCGGGGAGATCGCCGCCCGCGCCGGGACCAGCCTGCGGCTGCTGCTGCTCGGCACCCTGCTGGGGGTGCTGCTGGGGATGGCGATCGGCGTGTGGGGGGCGACCCACCGGCACCGCTGGCCGGACCGGGTGAGCACCGCGACGTCGCTGGTGCTGCTGGCGGTGCCGGCGTTCGTGCTCGCGGTTGCCGCGATGGCGGGCGCGACCGCCCTGAACAACGCGGTGGGCCGCACCGTGCTGCCGTTCACTGGCGAGTACACCCCGGGCCTGGAGGGCGGCGCGTGGGTGCAGCTCGCCGACCGCGCCGCGCACCTGGTGCTGCCCACCCTGTGCGTCGCGCTGGCGGGGGCCGCGGTGCTGTCGCTCTACCAGCGGGCCGCGATGCTCGACGTGCTGTCGGCCGACTACCTCCGGACGGCGCGCGCGACGGGCCTGCCGTGGCGGGCCGCCGTGCTGCGGCACGGCGTCCGCGTCACGCTCGCGCCGATGTCCACGTTCGTCGCCTACTCCTTCGGCCTGGTGCTCACCGGCGCGTCGATCACGGAGCTGGCCTTCAGCTGGCACGGCATGGGGGAGTACCTGGTGCTCAGCGTCGCGGACCGGGACGTCAACGCTGCCGCCGGCACGGTGGCCTTCACCGCGGTGCTGGTGCTGGGCGCCGGCCTGCTGGCCGACGTGCTGCACGCCGCGCTCGACCCCAGGGCGCGCACGTGAGCGCGCCCACCGCGCTGGCGGCGACCGCCGGCGACCTGGACCACCCCGGCCTGCTGCGCCGCACCTTCGCCTCCCCGCGCGCGTGGGTCGGCGCCGGCGCACTGCTGGCCGTGGTCGCGTGGGGGCTGCTCGGCTCGTTGCTGCTGCCGGCTGACGCCACGGCGCCCGACTCGACCGCGTTCGCCCGTCCGCCGAGCGCGGACCACTGGTTCGGCACCACCGACATCGGCCAGGACCTGTTCGCGCTGACCACCCTCGGGCTGCGCACCTCGTTGGCGGTCGCGCTGGTGGCTGCGCCACTGGCCACCGCACTGGCAGCGGTGGTCGGGTCGGTAGCCGGGTACGTCGGCGGCCGCGTCGGCCGGCTGCTCGTCTGGATGATCGACCTCGCCCTGGTGCTGCCGTCGTTCTACCTGCTGGTGCTCGTCTCCCCGCTGCTGGGCGGGGCGAGCTGGCTCGCCGCGGCGCTGGCGATCGCCGGTTTCGGCTGGATGGTGATGGCCCGTGTGGTGCGTGGCCAGGCCGCCTCGCTGCGCGAGCGCGACTTCGTGCGGGCGGCCGTCTACCTGGGCGCGTCCACGTCGCAGGTGCTGCGCCGGCACGTGCTGCCGCACCTGGCGTCGCTGCTGGTGGTCGACCTCACGGTGGGCGTCGGGGCCGCGGTGCTCACCGAGGCCACGCTCGGCTGGGTGGGCCTGGGCGTCACCGCACCGGCGGTGTCGCTCGGCACGCTGCTCGCGGCGGGCAGCCCGGCGGCGCTGACCCGCCCCTGGCTGTTCTGGTTCCCGGCCCTCGTGCTGGTGTGGGCCGTGCTGGCGACGAGCCTGCTCGGCGAGGCCGTGCGCGACGCGCTCGACCCGGCGGGGGACCGCCGTGGCTGAGCCGCTGCTGGTCGTCGAGCACCTGACGGTCGCCTACCGCGGCCGGCCGGAGGTTGTCGCGGTCGACGACGTGTCGTTGCAGGTGGCGGCGGGCGAGGTGGTCGCGCTGGTCGGCGGCTCCGGCGCGGGCAAGACGACGGCCGCGCTGGCGCTGGTCGGCCTGCTGTCGCCGGCCGCGCGGGTGAGCGGGTCGGTGCGGCTGGGCGGTGCCGAGCTGATGGGGCTGGGCGACCGCGCGATGTCGCGGGTGCGCGGTCACCAGGTGGGTCTGGTGTTCTCCGGCGGCGCCACCGCGCTGACCCCGGTGTACCGGGTCGGCGCCCAGGTGGCCGCCGCCGTGGCTCTGCACGAGCGTGGCCTGTCCCGCGCGGCGACCCGCGCCCGGGCGCGGGCCCTGCTGGCGGCGGTCGACCTGCCGGCGCACACCGCGGACGCCTATCCCCACCAGCTGTCCGGCGGCATGGCGCAGCGGGTGCTCATCGCGCTGGCGACGGCCGGGCGGCCATCGCTGCTGGTGGCCGACGAGCCGACCGCCGCGCTGGACGTCACCACGGCGGCGCACGTGCTGGACGTGCTGCGCCGCGTGCGCGAGGAGTCGGGCGCCGGGCTGCTGCTCGTCACCCACGACCTCGGCGTGGTGGCCGGCGAGGCGGACCGGGTCGTCGTGCTGGCCGGCGGGCGCGTGGTGGAGGAAGCGACCACCGACCGGCTGTTCACCGCACCCCGCGCGGCGCCGACCGCCGCCCTGCTCGACGCCGCGCGTCGCCTGCGGGGGCCGCGCCCCGAGCGTCCCGACGGGCCGCCGCGCGCTGCTGCCGTCGACGCCGACGCCGACGCCGACGCCGCCGGACCGCCGGCGCTCGAGCTGGTCGACGTGCACCGCTGGTACCCCGGCCGGGCAGCCGGCCTGACCCACCGGTCCGTCGCGCCGGTGCGGGCGCTGGACGGGCTCAGCCTCGTCGTGCCGGCGGGGCGGACGCTCGCCCTGGTGGGGGAGTCCGGTGCCGGCAAGACGACGACGTTGCGCCTGGTGCTCGACCTCGTCCCCCCGCAGAGCGGGGTCGTCCGGGTGCTCGGCCGCGACCTCGCGACGCTCGACGCCTCCGGCCGTGCCGCGCTGCGCGCCGCCGTCGCGCCGGTGCTGCAGGACCCGGCCGCCGCCCTCGACCCGCGGATGGTGGTCGGCGACCTCGTCGGCGAGGGCCTGACGATCCGGGGAGTCGCCCGCGGGGAGGCGTCCAGCGCCGTCCGCGAGGCGCTGGCCCTCGTGGGTCTCGGGGCCGACCTGCTGCGCCGCTACCCCGGCGAGCTGTCCGGGGGCCAGCGGCAGCGCGTCGCCGTCGCCCGTGCGCTCGTCGGCCGTCCGCAGCTGCTGATGCTGGACGAGCCCGTCTCGGCACTGGACCCCGTCACGCGCGCCGACGTGCTCGACCTCGTCGCCGGACTGGTCGCTCGCCTGGGTCTGACGTGCGTGGTCGTCAGCCACGACCTGGCCGCGGTGCGCCGGGTGGCCGACGAGGTCGCCGTGCTGCACGCCGGCCGCGTGGTGGAGCACGGCCCGGTGGACCAGGTGCTGGGGAACCCGCAGCACGCCTGCACGCAGGCCCTGCTTGCGGCCGAGCCGTTCCCGGATCCGGCCCGCCAGCGCGCCCGGCGGGCCGCGCGCGACGCCGACCGCCGCCGCCGGGCGACCGCGCCCGGAGCCGGCTGACCCGTCCCCCGAAGGAGTGGTGTTACGTCGGTGTTACGAGTTCGTCACCGATACACGAACGGCGCCGCGGAAACCGTACCCACCAGTATCGATCACGTAACGATTCGAACCCAGTCCTCGGACACCTCTGATGGCCCGTTCGCCAGGGGACTAGCGTTCACCCAACGTGTAGCGGACGTGTTGCGCTTTCGTGAGCCCCTCGGCACTGCCGGCGGACCTGCGTGGCGTCGTCCACTCCCATCCCTGGAGGAACATTGAAGATCAGGCGATATGCGGGCCTGTTCGCCACCCTTGCCGCGGGCGCCCTGGTGCTCTCTGCGTGCAGCGGGTCGACGACTCCCACCGAGACCACCGCCGTCGAGACGACCGGCGGAACCAGCACCGGCATCGTCACGGCCAACGGCAGCGAGCCCCAGAACCCGCTGGTCCCGACCAACACGAACGAGACGGGCGGCGGCAAGATCCTCGACCTGGTCTTCGCCGGACTGGTCTACTACGGCGCCGACGGCGCTCCGCACAACGAGATCGCCGACTCGATCACGTCGGACGACAACATCACCTGGACGATCAAGATCAAGGACGGCTGGACGTTCTCCGACGGCACGCCGGTCAAGGCGAAGAACTTCGTCGACGCCTGGCAGTACGGCGCCCTGCTGTCGAACGCCCAGCTGAACTCGTACTTCTTCGAGGACATCGAGGGCTTCTCCTACGACGCCGACAGCCCGCTCACCGGCCTGACCGTCGTCGACGACAGCACCTTCACGATCAAGCTCACCAAGCCGCTGGCCGACTACCCGCTGCGGTTGGGCTACTCGGCGTACGCCGCGCTGCCCGACTCCGCGTTCACGGACATGGCCGCCTTCGGCGAGAACCCGATCGGTGCCGGCCCGTACAAGGTCGAGACCTGGAACCACAACGTGGACATCACGCTGGTGCCGAACGACACCTACAAGGGTGACCGCAAGGCCGCGAACGGCGGCGTGAAGTTCACGTTCTACTCGTCGCAGGACACCGCGTACAACGACCTGCTCGCCGGCAACCTCGACGTCCTCGACGCCGTGCCGGACTCGGCGTACAGCACGTTCGAGACCGAGCTGGGCGACCGTGCGGTCAACCAGCCGGCCGCGATCTTCCAGTCGTTCACCATCCCCGAGGGCCTCAAGCACTGGGGTGGCGAGGAGGGCCAGCTGCGTCGCGCCGCCGTCTCGATGGCGATCGACCGTCCGGCCATCACCAAGGCGATCTTCGAGGGCACCCGGACCCCGGCGTCCGACTTCACCTCGCCGGTCATCGCCGGCTGGTCTGACAAGATCGACGGCTCTGATGTCCTGACGTACAACGCCGACGAGGCCAAGAAGCTGTGGGCCCAGGCCGACGCCATCTCCCCGTGGGACGGCACGTTCACCATCGCCTACAACTCCGACGGTGGCCACCAGACGTGGGTCGACGCGGTGCTGAACAGCGTGAAGAACACCCTGGGCATCGAGACCTCCGGCCAGCCCTACGCAGCCTTCAAGGACCTGCGCACGGACGTCGTCGCCGCCAAGCGGGGCGAGGCCTCCGGCCTGACCGGTGGCTTCCGCACCGGTTGGCAGGCGGACTACCCGGGCCTGTTCAACTTCCTCGGCCCGCTCTACGCGACCAACGCGTCCTCGAACGATGGCAACTACTCGAACCCCGACTTCGACGCGCTGCTCTCGAAGGGCTCGCAGGCCGCCTCGGTCGACGACGCGAACAAGGCCTTCCAGGACGCTCAGGTGATCCTGTTCAAGGACCTGCCGGCGATCCCGCTGTGGTACTCGAACGTCACCGGTGGCTACGGCGAGGCCGTGGGCAACGTGGAGTTCGGCTGGAACAGCGTGCCGCTGTACTGGGCCGTCACCAAGGCCTGATCAGCGACTCAGTCTGACGGGCGGGGGCGGGGCCATCAGGTCCCGCCCCCGTTCCATGTCCGGAGCCGGTTCCGAGGCCCGGCAACCCATGGTCTAGAGTTCCGACACGGCGTCGGCGCCCGCTCGGGGCGCTCGGGGCTCCCGTGCCGGCTCATCCCGGCGGCCCCACGCACGCCGCCCCCGACATCGAAGGAAGGCTGATGGTCAGATACCTCGGCCGCCGGCTCCTGCAGGCGTTGCCCGTGTTCTTCGGGGCCACCCTGCTCATCTACTTCATGGTGTTCGCTCTGCCGGGCGACCCGATCCTCGCCCTCGGCGGTGACCGCGGGATCAGCGACGCGCTGGCCGCGCAGCTGCGGGAGAAGTACAACCTCGACAAGCCGTTCATGGTGCAGTACCTGCTCTTCCTCAAGGGCATCCTCACGGGTGACTTCGGCACCACGTTCTCCGGGCGGCCGGTCGGGCAGCTCATCGCCCAGGCGTTCCCGGTCACCTTCAAGCTCGCGATGATGGCGCTGCTCTTCGAGGCCGTCTTCGGCATCGTCTTCGGCCTGATCGCGGGCATGAAGAAGGGCGGCTGGTTCGACTCCAGCGTCCTGGTGGTCAGCCTGTTCGTCATCGCCGTGCCGACGTTCGTCATCGGCTTCGTGCTGCAGTTCGTCGTGGGCGTCAAGTGGGGGCTGCTGCCCGTGACCGTCGGCTCGGACGTGACGGTGAAGAGCCTGCTGATGCCGGCCATCGTGCTTGGTGCCGTGTCGTTCGCCTACATCCTCAGACTGACGCGCACGTCGGTCTCGGAGAACCTGTCCGCGGACTTCGTACGGACCGCCACCGCGAAGGGCCTGGGCAGGCCGCGGGTGGTCACGGTGCACGTGCTGCGCAACTCGCTCATCCCGGTGGTCACGTACCTCGGCGCCGACCTGGGCGCGTTGATGGGCGGGGCGATCGTCACGGAGGGCATCTTCAACATCCACGGGGTCGGTGGCACCCTCTACCTGGCCATCCAGCAAGGCCATGCCCCGACCGTGGTGTCGTTCACGACCATCCTGGTCATCGTGTACATCGTCGCCAACCTCGGCGTCGACCTGCTCTACGCCGTGCTCGACCCGAGGATCCGTTATGCCTGAGCCGACGAACCCGCTGGCGCGCCCCGAGCAGGACCACTTCTTCGCCTCGCTGGACAGCGCGGTGCTCGGCGATGTCGACGTCGTCGACGAGTCCGCCGCGCCGACGAGCCTGTGGCAGGACGCCTGGCGCGAGCTGCGCCACCGCGTGCTGTTCTGGGCGTCTGCCGCAATCATCCTGCTGGTCATCGTCGTCGCGGTGGCGCCACAGCTGTTCACCTCGGTGGATCCGCAGTATTGCCTCTTGTCGGACAGCCTTGGTGCACCGGGGCCGGGCCACCCATTCGGCTTCGACAAGCTGGGCTGCGACGTCTATGCCCGGGTGATCTACGGCGCCCGGGCGTCGGTGGCCGTCGGCGTGCTCACCACGCTGATCGTCACCCTGCTCGGCGCGACCGTCGGAGCCGTGGCCGGGGCGTACGGCGGCTGGTTCGACTCGCTGCTGTCGCGGGTGACGGACATCTTCTTCGCCATCCCCCTGGTGCTGGCCGCCGTGACGGTGATGTCGATCTTCCGCTCCAGCCGGACCATCCTCACCGTGGTGCTGGTGCTGGGGGTCTTCGGCTGGCCGCAGATCGCCCGCATCACCCGTGGCGCCGTGATGAGCGTGAAGAACGCCGAGTTCGTCACCGCGGCCAAGGCGCTGGGCGTGTCCAAGCCGGCGACGATCGTCAAGCACCTGATCCCGAACGCGTTGGCGCCGATCATCGTCACCGCGACGGTGTCGCTGGGCACGTTCATCGTCGCCGAGGCGACGCTGTCCTTCCTCGGCATCGGCCTGCCGCCGAACGTGGTCTCGTGGGGCCACGACATCAGCCAGGCCCAGCGCCAGCTCCGGACGATGCCGTCCCTGATCTTCTACCCGTCCGGTGCGCTGGCTCTGACCGTGCTCGGCTTCATCATGATGGGAGACGCCGTGCGCGACGCCCTGGACCCGAAGGCCCGGAAGCGATGAGCCGGGAGATGGTGGACGTCCAGCTCGAGCCCTCGGTGCTCGACCCGAACGTCCCGCTGCTCAAGGTCCGGGACCTCGACGTGCAGTTCGCCACCGGGACCGGTGTGGTGCGGGCCGTGCGCGGCGCGAACCTGACGCTGTACCCCGGCCAGTCCCTGGCGATCGTCGGCGAGTCCGGCTCCGGCAAGTCGACGACCGCGCACGCGATCATCAACCTGCTGCCCGGCACCGGCAAGGTGACCGGTGGGTCGATCGAGTTCGAGGGCAACGAGCTGGTCGGCGCCAGCGAGAAGACGTTCGTCGGGATCCGCGGCAGCCAGATCGGACTGGTGCCGCAGGACCCGATGACCAACCTCAACCCGGTGTGGAGCATCGGCTACCAGGTGCGCGAGACCCTGCTGGCCAACGGCTTCACCGGCAGTCGCCGGGAGGCCAACGCCCGGGTGGCGGAGCTGCTCGCGGAGGCCGGGCTGCCGGACGCCGCGCGGCGGGCCAAGCAGTTCCCGCACGAGTTCTCCGGCGGCATGCGCCAGCGCGCGCTCATCGCGATCGGCCTGGCCGCGCGGCCGAAGCTGCTCATCGCCGACGAGCCCACGTCGGCGCTCGACGTCACGGTGCAGCGCACCATCCTCGACCACCTGGAGACGTTGACCGCCGAGCTGGGCACGGCGGTGCTGTTCATCACCCACGACCTCGGCCTGGCGGCCGAGCGCGCGTCCCAGCTCGTCGTGATGTACCGCGGCCAGGTGGTGGAGTCCGGGCCGGCGCTGAAGATCCTCCAGGACCCGCAGCACCCGTACACCCAGCGCCTGGTGGCCGCGGCGCCGTCGCTCGCGTCCCGGCGGATCCAGAGCGCCAAGGAGCGGGGCCAGCGGCCCGAGGAGCTCAAGGCCGTCACCGGCGGGGACGGCGTCGACCGGTCCCGCGGCGAGCTGCTCCGCGTCGAGCACCTCACCAAGGAGTTCGAGATCCGCGGCGCGGCGAAGGGGTCGAACACCTTCAAGGCCGTGGACGACGTGTCCTTCACGGTCACCCGCGGCACCACGATGGCGCTGGTGGGCGAGTCCGGCTCGGGCAAGTCCACTGTCGCGAACATCATGCTCAACCTGCTGCAGCCCACCGAGGGGACCATCTACTTCGAGGGCCAGAACCTGCACGGGCTGGGCCGGAAGGCCGAGTTCGCCTTCCGCCGCCGCGTGCAGCCGATCTTCCAGAACCCGTACGGCTCGCTGGACCCGATGTACTCCATCTTCCGCACGCTCGAGGAGCCGCTGCGGGTGCACCACATCGGCAACTCCAAGACGCGCGAGGCGCGGGTGCGCGAGCTGCTCGAGATGGTGGCGATGCCTGCATCGACCATGCGGCGGTTCCCCAACGAGCTGTCCGGCGGGCAGCGCCAGCGGGTCGCGGTGGCCCGGGCGCTGGCCCTGTCGCCCGAGGTCATCGTCTGCGACGAGGCCGTCTCGGCCCTCGACGTGCTGGTCCAGGCGCAGATCCTCACGCTGCTCAACGACCTGCAGGCCGAGCTCGGGCTGACCTACCTGTTCATCACGCACGACCTGGCCGTGGTGCGGCAGATCGCCGACGAGGTCTGCGTCATGCAGGCGGGTCGGATCGTCGAGTCCGCCACCACCGACGAGGTGTTCGACAACCCACGCCAGGAGTACACGCGCGAGCTGCTCGCGGCGATCCCCGGTGCGAGCCTGGACGTGTTCGGCTCGGGCCCGGCGGCCTGAGGCTCGCGGGGCGACGGACCGTGGTCGACGCACGGGGCGCGCTGCGGCGTCGCCCGGCGGGGCGCGCCGCGGCGGCCGCCGAGACGGGGATCAGGACCGGCGCTGCACGGCGGGCCGTGCTCGTCGTGGCCGGCGTGCTGGCACCGGCGCTGGCCCTGGCGGCGTGCACGGCGCCGGCGGTGGACCCCGAGCGTGCCCGTACCGTCGTGGTCACCGTGGACGCGCCCCTCGACTCGCTCAACGCCGGCACGGCGCAGGGGCGGACCTGGGGCAGCACGCTGGTGCTCTCCCTGGTCCAGGACGGCTTCGTCGCCCTGGACGACGCGGGAGCCGCGGTGTTCGACACGGCCTTCGGCACCGTCGAGAAGGTGTCGGACTCGCCGTTGACCGTGCGGTACACGGTCGGGGAGGACGCCCGCTGGTCGGACGGCACGCCCGTGACGCCGGCGGACCTGCTGCTGGAGTGGGCGGCGCGCTCCGGGCAGTTCGACGAGGCGGCGCCCGAGGACGTCGACTCCTCCGGTGCGGCCACGCCGAGCCCGACGACGGGTGCGGCGTCGGCCACCCCCGCCGCCGCCGCCACCCCCACGGCCACCGCGACGACGCCGGCGCCGACCGCCTCGACCCCGGCCTCGACCCCGAGCCCGACCCCGACGTCCAGCACGCCGTCGGACGAGCCGGCGGTGGTGTTCGGCGGGACGTCGCCGGTCCTGCTGCACGCCAGCGCGATGCCGACCGTCGACGGCCGGACCCTGACGCTGGTGTACGACGAGCCCGTGGCCGACTGGCAGGTGGCGCTGGACGTCGGTCTGCCGGCGCACGTCGTCGGGCGGCTGGCGCTCGAGGACACGACGACCCCCGCGCCGACGCCGACGACGAGCGGCCCGACCGCGGCCCCCACGCCGACGGCAGAACCGACCCCCACCGTCTCGCCCGGATCGTCGCAGGCGTGGGCCGACGCCGTCACCCAGGCCGTGCTGACCGCCGACCGCGCCGCGCTGGTGGCGATCGCGCAGGTGTGGCGCACCGGCTGGGACGCGGACGCGGTGGCCGCCGACCCGACGCGCGCCGTGACCACGGGTCCGTACCGCGTCGCGTCGGTGGTCCCCGGCATCCGGGTGGAGCTGGTGCGCAACGACGAGTACGCGGGGCCGCGGCCGGCCGCGCGCGACCGGATCGTGGTCCGCTCGGACCTGGACCCCCTGGCGCAGGTGACCGCGCTGCGTGACGGCGAGGCCGATGTCGTCGCACCGCTCGACACCGCGGACGTGCGCGCCGCCCTCACCGCGCTGCCGAAGGCGCAGGTGGCCACCGGCGGCGGCCCGGTGCTCGCGCTGGAGGTCAACCCGGCGGGTGGCGGGGCCTTCGACCCCGCGACGTACGTCACCGGCACCGCAGACGGCACCGCGCAGGCCGCGCGCGTCCGCGCCGCGTTCGTCGCGGCGGTGCCGCGCGACGCGTTGGCCACGGCCAGCGAGGTGGAGCCGTCCGGGGCGGTGCTCGCCGTCGTCGGGCCGGGGCTGGTGACGACACCGGCCGTCGCCGCGACGGGTGCCGGCGCGGGCCTCGACGAGCCGGTGACGGTGCGCATCCTGGTCAACACGGGTGACCCGGTGCGGGCCGCGATGCTCCAGGCGCTCACCGAGGCCCTCGCCCCGGACTTCCTCGTCCAGCAGGCGCAGGTGCAGGACGTGGCGACGGCGCAGTGGGACGAGCCGGACGCGTGGGACGTCGCGCTGGTGCCGGTGTCGCAGGCGGCCCTGCCGGCCGAGGCCGCCTCGCGCTGGCCGGAGGCCGGCACGGGCAGCGCCGCCGACGAGGCGGGCGCCCAGGCGGGCAGCGAGCAGCCGAGCGGGACCGCCGGCGGTACGGACGACGCGGCGGCGGCCCTGGCCGCGGCCCGCTCTGCCGTGGCGTCGCAGATCGACCCCGCCGCGCTGCCCGCGGCGTTCCAGGACGTCGCGGCCGGGCTGCGGGATACCGGGCTCGTCGTCCCGCTCGCGCTCCAGCCGTCGCTGGCCGCCACGCTCGACCGGGGCGAGGATTCGGCGCTGCCACGGGTCACCGGCGTCACGGCCGTGCCCTGGGGCCGCGCGGACCTCGCCCCCTGGTGGGACTGGGCCTGCACGGCGTCCTAGCGCTGCGGCCGTAGACTTGTGGTCGGTGCGCGCGCTGCAGCGCCGCCATCCCCCGATGAAGGACGAACCCTCGTATGCCCGCCACCCGGCCTGACCTGCGCAACGTCGCGATCGTCGCGCACGTCGACCACGGCAAGACGACGCTCGTGGACGCCATGCTCTGGCAGACCGGAGCGTTCGGCGAGCACCAGCACGTGGAACGCCGGGCGATGGACACCGGCGAGCTGGAGCGCGAGAAGGGGATCACGATCCTCGCGAAGAACACCGCGGTCCGGTACTCCGGCCCCGCGGCGGCCGCGCAGGGCCAGCCCGACGGCGTGACGATCAACGTCATCGACACACCGGGCCACGCCGACTTCGGCGGCGAGGTGGAGCGCGGGCTGTCGATGGTGGACGGGGTGGTGCTGCTCGTCGACGCCAGCGAGGGTCCGCTGCCGCAGACCCGGTTCGTGCTGCGCAAGGCGCTGGAGGCGCTGCTGCCGGTGATCCTCGTGGTGAACAAGGTGGACCGGCCGGACGCGCGCATCGCCGAGGTGGTCTCCGAGACCCACGACCTGCTGCTCGGCCTGGCCTCCGACCTGCACGAGGACGGCGCCGACCTCGACCTGGACTCGGTGCTCGACGTGCCGGTGGTCTACGCGGCGGCGAAGGCCGGCCGCGCATCGATGGAGCAGCCCGCCGACGGCGGCATGCCGAACAGCCCGGACCTCGAGCCGCTGTTCGCCACGATCCTCGCCACCATCCCGCCGCCGTCGTACGACCCGGACGCACCGCTGCAGGCGCACGTCACCAACCTGGACGCCTCGCCGTTCCTCGGCCGGCTGGCGCTGCTGCGCATCTTCAACGGCACGCTGCGCAAGGGTCAGACGGTCGCCTGGGCGCGGCACGACGGCACCCTTCAGAACGTCAAGGTCACCGAGCTGCTCAAGACGAAGGCGCTGGAGCGCGTGTCGGTCGACGAGGCCGGCCCCGGCGACATCGTCGCGGTCTCGGGCATCGAGGACATCACCATCGGCGAGACGCTCACCGACCCCGACGACCCCCGTCCGCTGCCGCTCATCACGGTGGACGACCCGGCGATCAGCGTCACCATCGGCATCAACACCTCCCCGCTCGCGGGCAAGGGCGGCAAGGGCCACAAGGTGACCGCGCGCCAGGTGAAGGACCGCCTGGAGCGCGAGCTCGTCGGCAACGTCTCGCTGCGCGTGCTGCCCACCGACCGGCCCGACGCCTGGGAGGTGCAGGGCCGCGGCGAGCTGGCGCTGGCGATCCTCGTCGAGCAGATGCGCCGCGAGGGCTTCGAGCTCACGGTCGGCAAGCCCCAGGTGGTCACCCGCATCATCGACGGCCAGGTGCACGAGCCGACCGAGCGGATGACGGTGGACGCGCCCGACGAGTACCTCGGCGCGGTCACGCAGCTGATGGCGACGCGACGCGGCCGCATGCAGACGATGGCGAACCACGGCACCGGCTGGGTGCGCATGGAGTTCCTGGTGCCGGCGCGTGGCCTGATCGGCTTCCGCACCCGGTTCCTCACGGACACCCGCGGCACCGGCATCGCCTCGTCGATCGCGGACGGCTACGAGCCGTGGGCCGGGCTCATCGAGTCGAGGTCGACCGGCTCGCTGGTCGCCGACCGGCAGGGCGTCGTCACCCCGTTCGCGCTGACGAACCTCCAGGAGCGGGGCACGTTCTTCGTCGTCCCGACCCAGGAGGTCTACGAGGGGATGATCGTCGGCGAGAACCCTCGCAACGAGGACATGGACGTCAACATCACCAAGGAGAAGAAGCTCACCAACATGCGCTCCTCCACGGCCGACGTGTTCGAGACGCTCGTGCCCGCGCGCAGGCTCACGCTCGAGGAGTCGCTGGAGTTCGCCCGCGAGGACGAGTGCGTCGAGGTGACGCCCGAGGTGGTGCGGCTGCGCAAGGTGGAGCTCGACCAGACCGAGCGGGCGCGGTCGCTGTCCCGGGCGAAGGCGGCCGCGCGCAGCTGACCCCCCGGGGCCACACTGGGGCCTGCGGACGACGGAGGGGATGCGCAGGTGAGCGAAGCGACGACCGGTTCCTCCCGGGGTCGTCACGCTGCGCCGCAGGAGCGCACCGGCATCCTCGCGGTGCACGCCCACCCGGACGACGAGACGCTGGCCACCGGTGCGCTGCTGGCGACGTGGGCCGCCGCCGGGCTGCCGGTGACCGTGGTGACGGCGACCCGCGGCGAGCGAGGCGAGGTGATCGGCCCGCGCTGGGCGCACCTGGCGGGTGACGGCGCCGCGCTGGCGGCCCACCGCGAGGCTGAGCTGGCCGCTGCGCTGCGCGCGCTCGGGGTGAGCGACCACGTGTTCCTCGACCGGGTGCGCCTGCCCTCGGACGGGGCCGGGCCGGACGGCGTCCCGCCCGGTGCGGCCGCGTCCGGTCCCCGGTACGAGGACTCCGGCATGGTGTGGGCGGCTGCCGGCCGCGCGACGCGGGCCGCCGCGGTGCCGCCGGGCGCCTTCGCCGGCGTGCCGCTCGACGAGGCGACCGATCGTCTGGTCGCGGTGCTGCGCGACCGGCGACCGGCGGTCGTCGTGACGTACGACCCGCGGGGTGGCTACGGGCACCCCGACCATGTGCGGGTGCACGAGCTGACGATGCGGGCCCTCGCCGCCGTGCGCGGCGACGGCACGGAGCCCGCGGTGCTCTGGCGACGGGCCGGCCGCTCGGAGCTGGTCGCGGCCTACCGGGCGCTGGCGGGCGAGGCCGTGGCTGAGGCCCTCGGCGCGGTCCGCGCCACCCTGACGATGCCCGATCCCTGGGCGGAGCCGCCGGCGATGACGGTTCCCGACCAGGACCTGACCCTCGCCGTGCCGGTGGCGCCGGTGCGGGCACGCGTGCTGGACGCGCTGCGCGCGCACGGCACCCAGGTGCAGGCGGTGCGCGCCGTCGACGGTGAGGCCGCGCTCGTCGGCTGCTACGCGTTGAGCAACGGCGTGCTGGCGCCGCTGCTGCCGACCGAGGGCTACGTGCAGGTGGCCGGTCCGCCGCTCGTCGGCCCACCCGCGCCCCGGCCGGTAGCCTGACGACGTGCGTCCCCTGACTGCGGCCCTGCTCGGCAAGGCTGCCCTGACGCTGGTGCTCGGCGTGGTCGTCGGCGCCGTCGGCACCACCGCGCACCGGGCTTCCGAGCCGTGGGGCGCGGTGGGGGCGTTGGCCCTGGTCGCGGCCGCGGCGTTGACCTCGAGGGCGTACGGCGGCTGGCCGGCGTGGGGCGGCTTCGCCGTTGGGTTGTTCGTCACCGTCCAGGCGCTCGCGGGCACCGGCCCGGGCGGCGACCAGCTGGTGCCGGCCGACAGCGTGCTCAGCTGGGTGTGGGTGCTCGGCTCCGCGGGTCTGGCGCTCGGCGTCACGGCACTGCCCCGGCGATTGTTCGACGACCGCCCGCGATGAGCTCCGCGTCGCTGGCGCCGGAGCCGTACCGGGCGGTCGCGGCACGCCTGCCCGGCGCGGTGTGCGTGGTCGCCGTGGCGTGGCGCGGGGCGGTCCACGCGACGACTGTCAGCTCGGCCGTCTCGGTCTCGCTCGACCCTGCCCAGCTGCTGTTCGTCGTGCACGCCGACGCACGGCTGGCCGATGCGCTCGACGAGGTCGACCTGTGGACCCTCAGCGTGCTGGCGGCCGACCAGGGGCCGGTGGCGGACTGGCTCGCGTCGGCGGGGCGACCGGTGGTCGACCAGCTGCTCCGCGTGCCACACGTCGTCTCGCCGCTCACCGGGGCTGTCCGGGTGGCGGGCGCCGCCGCGTGGTTCGACGCCCGCACCGCTGCGGTCCACCCCGGCGGTGACCACGTGATCGTCGTCGGCACGGTGCTCGACGCGCAGGAGGGTGGGGGAGCGGGCGCGCTCGTGCACCTGCGTGGGGGACTGCGGCCACTGACCTGACGGTGGGCACGCGTCCCGTCGGGTGATGTCCGGTCCGATGCGCGGCGCCTGGACCGGGGCCGGGGGTCCGCATCGTAGAATCGCGCGACGGATACGGGGGACACAAGCCATGGGGCACGGGAGCGGGGCGGACCGTACGGTCGACGAGCCCGAGGCGGGAGCCCCGGCGGCCGCCGACGAACCGGCGGCGCCGCCGGCCGCTGAGGGCACCCGCTGGCCGACCTGGGCCGACATCGCCCGCCTGCACCAGATTCCCGGAGCCCGCACCCCGGCCGAGGGCGAGTCGACCCCGGAGCCGGTCGCCCCGACCGAACCTGAGGCAGCGGACGAGGACGCGGTTGCCGCCGTCGTGCCGGACGAGCCGGAGGCGGCCGCCGACGGTGACGCTGAAGCCGTCGTGCCGGACGAGCCCGCTGCGGTCGACGAGGGCGGCGACGAAGCCGTCGTGCCGGATGAGCCCGCTGCGGTCGACGAGGGCGGCGACGAAGCCACCGCCCCGGACGAGCCGGAGCCCGCCGACGACGGTGACGCTGAAGACGTCGCACCGGCTGAGCCGGAGCCCGCCGCCGACGGTGACGCTGAAGACGTCGCACCGGCTGAGCCGGAGCCCGCCGCCGACGTCGACACAGACCAAGCGGTGATGCCCGACGAGGCCCTGCTCGACGCGACGGTGCTGGGCTGGGTCGACGTGAGCCTCCTCGCGACGGCTGCCGTGAACGCCGCGGCGGGTCGCCGCGGCGACCCCCAGTCGAACCTCGTCGCGGCCGCCGTCGGCACCCCGCACCTGGACCCGGAGCCGGAGCCGGAGCCGGAGCCGGAGCCCGTCGTCGAGCCGGAGCCGGAGTCCGTCGTGGAGCCGGACGCTGCCCCGACCGAGGTTCTCGTCGTCGAGCCGGACGCGGCGCCCACCGAGGTGCTCGCCGCGACCCCGGTGCGGATCAGCCCGTTCCCTGTCACGTCCAGCGCACCGGCGTCGACGCCCCGGGCCACGGCCGGCGTCGTCCCGGTGGTCGCCACGGCTCACGAGCCGTCTCTGCTGGACCCGTTCACCCCGGACGACGGCCGACGCCGGTGGCTGCGCCAGCTCGGCGTCGCCGTGGGCATCGTCGTGCTGCTCGCCCTCGGCTACGTCGGGGCGTCGTACGCGCTCGGCGACCGCGTGCCGCGAGGTGCCACCGTGGCCGGGGTCGACATCGGCGGGCAGTCGGGTGACGCCGCCGTCGCGATGCTGGAGTCGAGCCTGGCCAAGGCCACCGGCGAGCCGCTGGCTGTTACGGCGAACGACGTGCAGGCCGAGATCGACCCGGTCGTCGGGGGTCTGACGTTCGATGCCCGCGCGACCGTCGACCGCCTGATCGGGGTCGACCTGACGGACCCGTCCCGGCTGTGGCGCCAGCTCGTCGGCGTGGGAGAGCAGCCGCCCGTGACACGGGTCGACGAGGCGGCGCTGTCTGCGGCGGTCACGACGCTGTCCGGCACCCTGGTGCTGCCGCCGGTCGACGGCTCGATCCTGTTCGTCGACGGGGCACCCGCCCCGACGGCCGCGGTGGACGGCTGGCAGCTGGACGAGGAGGCGGCCGCCAGGAAGATCGCCGACGAGTGGCTCGTCGCCGCGCGTCCGCTCGCTCTGCCGACCGTCGTCCTCGAGCCCGACATCACGCAGGCCGAGACGGACTCCGCGATGACGGACGTCGCGCAGCGGGTCTCCGGTGGGCCGGTGACGGTGACGGTGGCGGACCGCACCGCCACGCTGGACGCACCCCTGCTCGCCGCCAACGCCTCGTTCGTCCCGCAGGACGGCGACCTCGTCCTGCAGATGAACGGCGAGACGCTGGCCCAGGCCGTGCTGACCCAGCTCCCGGATCTGCTCACCGCCGCCGCCGACGCGCACTTCGAGTTCCAGAACGGTGCCCCGGTGATCGTGCCGGGCGCGCCGGGCACCACGCTCGACCCGAAGGCCGTCGCCACGGCGGTGGGCGCCGCGGCGTCGAAGTCGACCGACCGCACCGCCGCGGTGCAGCTGGTCGAGACGGACCCCGCACAGTCGACCGCGGCGCTCGAGGCGCTCGGCATCAAGGAGGTCGTCTCCGAGTTCTCGACGCCGCTGACTTCGGAGCCGCGCCGAACCGGCAACATCGCCAACGGCGCGGCGAAGATCACCGGCACGCTGATCCGGCCGGGGGAGACCTTCAGCCTCACCGAGGCGCTCGGCCCGATCGACGCCGCGCACGGCTACGTCGAGGCGGGAGCGATCGTCAACGGCGAGCACACCGACGCATGGGGCGGTGGCTTGTCCCAGATCTCGACGACGACGTACAACGCCGCCTTCTTCGCCGGCTTCGAGGACATCGAGCACCACCCGCACTCCGAGTGGTTCGCGCGCTACCCCGAGGGCCGTGAGGCGACGATCTTCACCGGCACGCTCGACATGCGCTGGAAGAACGACACCCCGTACGGCGCGCTGGTCCAGGCCTGGGTGGCGGACGGCCGCGTGCACGTGCAGATCTGGGGCACCAAGTACTGGACGGTGGAGACCACGACGAGCGGGCGCTCCAACGTCCGGCAGCCCACCACGGTCTACTCGCAGTCGCCCACGTGCGAGTCGCAGAGCGCCGGCAACCCCGGCTTCACCGTCACGGTGACCCGCCGGGTGCTGCTGAACGGCGCCGAGGCGAGCAAGCAGACGCACACGGTGACCTACAAGCCGCAGAACAAGATCATCTGCGGACCCGCACCCGCGGCCCCCTGACGCACGGCGCCCTCGCACCGCGCCGCGGTCGGGGCACCCGCCGGGGTCAGGGTGTCCGGCGCCCGCGCCGCTCCGGCGCGGGCGGCACCACCTTCGTCAGCCGGATCGCCGCCGCCGGCACCGTGACGTCGCCGCGGCGGGTGCGCACCACCACGCCGTCGTCGTCCACCGCCACGACGTCACCGAGCACGTCCGTGTAGCGCGGCTCACCGCCCGCGGCCGCGGCCTCGTCGACGGGCACGTCGTCGCGCACCCGGCGCACCACGACGCGCGTGCCGGGCGGCCACGTGCGCCACTCCGGGCCGTCCGCGGCGCCGTCCGGCGGGCCACCCACGGAGCCGTCCACCGGCACGTCCGGCGCGCCGTCCACCGCTGCGGGGGACGGACCTGCGGGCTCGGGCATGTGGGGGATACTAGGCGCGACCGGTCCCCCGGCGCCCACGGCCCCGGCCGGGCGCTCGACCAGTGGAGGCACCCGACGTGACGTACGTGATCGCCGAACCCTGTGTGGACGTCAAGGACAAGGCGTGCATCGAGGAGTGTCCGGTCGACTGCATCTACGAGGGTCGCCGGTCGCTGTACATCCACCCGGACGAGTGCGTCGACTGCGGCGCGTGCGAGCCGGTGTGCCCGGTCGAGGCGATCTTCTACGAGGACGACGTGCCGGCGCAGTGGGCGACGTACTACCAGGCCAACGTCGAGTTCTTCGACGATCTCGGTTCGCCCGGCGGCGCGGCCAAGCTCGGTCAGATCGACGCCGACCACCCCATCATCGCCACCCTGCCGCTGCGCACGCGCGAGCAGTGACCCGGCGTCCATGGGCCTGCTGACGTCGACCCTGCCCGACTTCCCCTGGGACACCCTCGCCGCGGCCACCGCGACCGCCCGCGCCCACCCGCGCGGCATCGTCGACCTGTCGGTGGGCACGCCGGTCGACCCGACGCCGGAGGTGGTCCGGCAGGCCCTGGCCCAGGCGGCGGACGCGCCCGGCTATCCCACCACCCACGGCACGCCCGAGCTGCGTGAGGCCGTGGTGCGGTGGTTCGCGCGGCGGCGCGGGGTGCCCGGCCTCGACGCCGACGCGGTGCTGCCGACCGTCGGCTCGAAGGAGCTCGTCGCGCTGCTGCCGTCGCTGCTCGGCCTCGGCGCGGGCGACGTGGTGCTGCACCCGCTGGTCGCGTACCCGACGTACGACGTCGGCGCGCGGCTGGCCGGCGCCACCGCGGAGCCCTGTGCCGACCCCGCGGCCCGGCTGGCCGCGGACGACGGCGGCGCGGTGCGCCTCGTCTGGCTGAACTCCCCGGGCAACCCCGACGGCGCGGTGCTCGGCGTCGCCGCGCTGCGCGGCGTGGTCGACGCGGCGCGGGCGGCGTCCGCGCGGCACGGGCGCAGCGTCGTCATCGCGTCCGACGAGTGCTACGCCGAGCTGGCCTGGGACGAGCCGTGGGCGAGCGGGGGCGTGCCGAGCCTGCTCGACCCGCGCGCGTCGGGCGGCGATCTGACAGGTCTGCTCGCGCTGTCCTCGTTGTCCAAGCGGTCGAACCTGGCCGGCTACCGGGCGGCGTTCGCCGCGGGCGACCCGGCGCTGATCGCCGCGCTGCTCGAGGTGCGCAAGCACGCCGGCCTCATGGTGCCCGGTCCGGTGCAGGCGGCCATGGTGGCGGCGCTGGACGACGACGAGCACGTGGCCACCCAGTGCGCGCGCTACGCCCGCCGTCGGCGCGTGCTGCGGGCGGCGTTCGAGGAGGCGGGCTACGAGGTGGACGGCTCCCAGGCCGGCCTCTACCTGTGGCTGCGGCCCGCCGGCGGTCCACAGGCGGCGCGGGTCACGGTGGACGACCTCGCCTCGTTGGGCATTCTCGTCGCGCCGGGGACGTTCTACGGTGTGGCGGGCGCCGGCCACGTGAGGGTCGCCCTCACGGCGTCGGACGAACGCGTCGCGGAGGCGGCGGCACGGCTGACCGGCGCCTGAGCAGGTGCCGCACCGCGGCCCCCGCGCGACGAACGCCAAAGCCAGGTAGGGCATTGGTCATGAGAGTCTCCAGCAAGTAATGTCTCGCCCATCCCTCGGGCGATACCCGCAGCCCGACGGGCGCAATGGCGCAACGACCGGTCTCACGGCCGGCGCAGGAAGGACGGTCCCCATGACGGACACGCTCACCGCACCCACGCAGGCTCCGGTCCAGCTGGTGGTCGACGGGCAGGCCCGCGACCTGCCGATCGTCACCGCGACCGACGGCAACGACGGCATCGTCGTGTCGTCGCTGCTGCGCGACACGGGCCTGGTCACGGTCGACCCGGGGTTCATGAACACCGCGTCGTGCGAGTCGCGGATCACGTACATCGACGGCGACGCCGGCATCCTGCGCTACCGCGGGTACCCCATCGAGCAGCTCGCCGCGCACTCGTCGTTCCTCGAGGTGGCGTACCTGCTGATCCACGGTGAGCTGCCGTCGAAGCCCGACCTCGACGCCTTCGTCGAGCGCGTCAACCGGCACACGCTGGTGCACGAGGACTTCCGCACGTTCATGGGGACGTTCCCGCGCGGTGCGCACCCGATGGCGGTGATGGCGTCGGCGATCAACGCACTGTCCACCTTCTACCCCGAGTCGCTCGACCCGTTCGACCCGGAGGCGGTGGAGCTAGCGACGGTGCTCATCCTCGCCAAGACACGCACCATCACGTCCTACGTGTACCGCTCGTCCAAGGGTGAGCCGCTGCTGTACCCGGACTACTCGCGCGGCTACGTCGAGGACTTCCTGCGGATGGCGTTCGCGGTGCCCTACCAGCAGTGGGCGCCGAACCCCACGGCGGTGCTGGCCCTGGACCAGCTGCTCATCCTGCACGCGGACCACGAGCAGAACTGCTCGACGTCGACCGTGCGGATCGTCGGGTCGAGCCAGGCCAACATCTACGC